>Ga0116171_10002516_pt1 | contig 17349 bp, 9 predicted proteins | sample AD_JPNHW2_MetaG_FD_89798 | JGI IMG/M metagenome (GOLD analysis project Ga0116171, IMG submission 89798) | Active sludge microbial communities of municipal wastewater-treating anaerobic digesters from Japan - AD_JPNHW2_MetaG | ecosystem: Engineered > Bioreactor > Anaerobic > Digestate | place... | reverse complement strand
TACTTCTTCTGGGAGAAATCAAGTTGATTTCCAAGGTATTTCATGATCCCGCCCCAGCTCCAGATACCTGCTCCCGGCATCCCAAGATTGTTGGGGAAAACTTTCAAAGCCAGTACAGTGACATTCTCAGTCTTTTCGGTTTCAGTCAAAGTCAAAGGATCTTCAAGCTGGTCGCGGTGGATGTTTTTGGGGTTGTACCAAATCGTTCTGCCTTTTGCAAGAGATTGATTCCATGGTTTACTCGCCAAGGACCAGGTTCCTATCGTCACGCCCATGGGATATGAATCTACGATCGATTCCATATCATCGATGTACGCTTCCTTTTTCTTTCCATTGGGATCGCCATAGATATTTGGGATCGTATAGGCAATTTCACCAGATAGAGTTAAACGGCTTTCTGCGGTTGTGTTTATCAGGGGCAGCGCGTTGAGGATCTTGGTAATGAATTTCGGCTTGAGCGTAAGAGTACCATCTACGTCAGCCATCCACATCTGGATGTTCTCGTTCCCGATCTTGGGACGCTTATCGCTGACGCTCTCCGACCGGTATATCAAGGTACCACCTAGTTTAGCATAGTTAGTGATATTCCAGTCTGCCCTGACGCCTGTAAGAGTTTTCTGAGCCACCGCGAAGGTCGAACGATACTCGTAATCGATCTCGATCTTGGCGTCGGGATCTTTGCCCTCTGCCGTCAGGAACGTTATCCTTCCAAAGTCATAATCTACCAGATAATCGATGTTCTCTTTCTGCTGTTTGGAGTTCACTAGAACCCGGACGCTTCCCTTGAGTATACCTCCTTGGGGAAGCTCGATCGCCTCTCTGCCTATCTTGCCTTTAACAGAGATAAAGAAATCAATATCATCGTTATAGATGTTTTCGTTTTCATCTTCATAAATAATGCCGTCTCCTAACGGGGCAAAAGGCTGAATGAAGGGGAAGTATACAATGCCGGAAGTGAGATTAACGGTATTGTCGTCACCATTGATCAGCCCGTCTCCGGAGCTGTCCATACGCAAGTAATCATTATAGGTGACAATACTGCCCACCTGAAGACTATCAGCTACATTATAGTTTCTAGTCTTATCCACATTCTCTGTAAAGATCTCAAGATTAAAGCCATCGCTTTTAATATTGGTTTTATTCATGTTGTACACGTTGCGCATCTGGTAGTGCCAGACGTTGTTCGGATCGGTTGAGTCATATTCCTGGTTTCTGCGACGTATCGGTTTTGCGTGCGTAACGGTATCTTCAGGGTCATCAGGATCCATATTAAGCGGAACAGGTATCCCGTCCTGACGGATGTATTGAATTGCGATCGTAGTCCTGCGGTCAACCGCCCTTAGGATCTGGATAACACCGGAATTGTAATCGGTCACAAAGTCAGTTCCCTCGACGAGCTTATCATAGTATGGTACGTAGAAGTCGTTCTGAGAAAAGAAGATCGTATCACCAACAGCTGATGCAACATTATTTGTCGAGTTGAAATCATCTATATATACGTTTACGGTACCGTTCTGTGGTAAAAGACCAGGGTTCTTGATCAGCCATGCTCCACGTGAATTGGTTTTAATAGCGTTGTTTAAATATCCTGTCGGAACATTTGGTCCCATGTCGTCAGCTTCATAAAGATCATACAGCTCGTAAGGATCCGCGATATAGTACATAGTTCTTGCAGTATAGTCCTTACTGCGGAACACTGTTGAGTCAGCCTGAGATTGTCCTATATACGAAAGAGTATTCTTTTGTCCTTCTTCCTTACTGGCGATAACAGAAAGATCTAGATTCCCATACTTAAATCTTGATGTGACTCCGAACAATCCCTGCGAACTTGTGGAATAACTAATGTATCTTGATCCCGCCAAAGACAAGGTAATATTACCCGCTTCGATGGATTTGACGATCTCATCTTCATCACCGGTGTACTTAACGTTGATGTTGTTAGGATCGAAGAGCTGTTCGTCCATCTGTGAATTGTATTTAAGATTGACCGCTATCTTCTCGCCGATGGTGCCGGATAGACGTAGATTGGTCTCTTGCTCCATCTTAAGATCGAAACGACTGGAATTACTTGTATCATAGATAGGAACACGTTTACGTTTTGTGCTGCTACCTCCGATCGTGATCTTTTCAGAACCGTCCAGATTCAACCGCCCGGCTCGTGAGCCAAGAACCTTTTGCACAGCTTTTGGCATTGCCACAGTAGGCAAATCTATAACGAACTCACCTATCAAACCTGACTGAGTTGATTGAGTATTCTGTCGCTTGTTTTTGAATTCGCTGAATAAACCTTTACGATAAACCATCTTCATCATGTTCTGCAGATACTGGTCGTAAGGGATGATCAATTCAGGTAGAATGTCTTCATCTTCGACGGTAGTTCTGACCGCAACCTGATCATTCTCAAGATCGATCCTCTCCGTGCGGGTCGGATACATGGCTGAGACTCTATAAGGTTCGTTCTTAACGAAGTTCAACCCTTTGTTTGTTTTATAGATGTCGTAACGATTAAAGACTATTGGATAATAGCCCGGGAGGTATAATCTGGGGTAGAATACAGACGCAGTTAGTATTCCCAGAATTGAGAGAATCAGCAGGAATACCAGGATTCTTTTAGCCATTTTTGCTTAGTCTTTGGAGATTTCGTGCAGTCTCTTCAAAGCCAGGTATGTTCCATCCAATGTGATAGTTTTATCCACGTGGTTGATAAATGACAATATCGGAGCCACAAGATCGCTCATACCACCTGTGATGATGGTCTTTAATTCCATATCTGAGGCATATTGTCTTTTGATCGCGGAGATATAGGAATCGATCATGAAAGCGTGCCCATAGATGATCCCGGATAGCATTGCGTCATGAGTATTGGTACCAAGTAACTTGGTAGGAGCGACAAGCTCGATCTCAGAAAGCAAGGCAGTCTTTTCAAACAAATATGCAGAACCAGTTTTAATACCAGGCGCAATAACAGTACCTTCAAACGTTCCATCCGCTTTGATAACCTGAACAGTTGTCGCCGTTCCAAGATCGATGACGATACAATTCGTGTGATACTTCTGCAGAGCCGCGTAAGCATTTACAACAAGATCCGCGCCTATAAAACCGGGATCCGATACCAGGTACTTTATGCCTAAGTCGCTGTAGGCATTGATGAGATATATTTCAGCTTTTAGGTATTTCTGACAGAGATGCATCCATATACGTGTCATTTCCGGTACGACACTGGCGAACGCAACAAACTTGATCTTACTGAGATACTTATCGTCCAGAAGGGATTTGATAACACTGAAGTATTCATCAGAGGTCTTTTCTTTGAGGCTCTGCATCCTCGTATGCCAGACCAGCATATCCCTGTAATACACACCGCAAGTTAGGCTAGTATTGCCTATATCCACCACCAAGATGGCTGTTTCTTTATCGATCACACGCATAATTACTCAACTCAACTCTTAGATTATAGTAAAAACAAAAACCATCTATGCATCACTCGTGTCCAGAATCTCAAGCTGTCTGAATATGTCAACAACTTTTCGTCTAGTCGAATCCAAGTTCTTTGAGTGATGTGTTCTTTTTGCGCCAATTCGGATTGATCTTGACCCAAAGATGGACTTGAACCGGTTTACCGACGAATGTCGTTAGCTGTTGTTCCGCGTAAGCTCTGATCTTCCCAAGTGTTTTCCCCTGTGACCCGATCAGTATGATCTTCTGACTCTGCCGTTCCAGCCAGATAACAGCATCGATCACAGCCTTATCATCGGTATCCGTGTATTTATCGATCAATACAGCGGAGGCATAAGGTAATTCCTGCTCGAGAATATGAAAGATACCTTCCCTGATAACCTCGCGGGCAAAGAATCGCATGGGCAGATCGGATAGCTGGTCTTCGTCATAATATGGCTCATGATAGGGTATTCTTGATACCAGATCGTCCAGCATCTCTTGTATCCCCTCTCCAGTTCTTGCCGAAACAAAGTGCACAGAATCAAAATCTCCGATCAATCCATCCTGGTATTTATCTCGCTCACATTGAGGACGGAGATCGACCTTGTTGAAGACCGCGATTTTTTGGTTGCGGAAAGTACTTAGTATTTCCAAGACCTCTTTGTCATAATCACTGGGAAAGGAGAGAATATCTGTCATGAAGATCACCAAGTCCACGTCCTTGAACGCATCCGACCATATCTTGATCATCCTTTTCTGCATCTCATAGCGTGGTTTCAGATATCCCGGGGTATCAACAAACACGACCTGCAGTTTCTCGTCATTCCAGATCCCTTTTATTGCGTAACGGGTAGTCTGTGGTTTGGGTGAGGTTATCGATATCTTTTGTCCGAGTATATGATTCATCAAGGTGGATTTTCCTGTATTGGGTTTTCCCACGATACAGACGAATCCGCTACGAAAATCAGCAGCAGTCCCTGTGTCAATGCTCATATAGTTTACATCCATTGTGAAAATATGATAACGGCCTCTGACTACGCGTCTGGTATTCAAAGGCCGTTAGAATAGTTCGGGGCATCAGCTTTCGACCTTGTAAGCCTTCAAGCCGGGAACCCGATATTATACATGATTGAATTTCATCAGAGTTGTTCAAAAACACTACGAATGATGTCAACGCATTCTTTGAGCTGGTCTTCAGTAATGACCAACGGAGGAGCAAGCCTGATAATATGCCTGTGAGTAGGTTTGCAGAGGATACCCTTTTCCTTGAGCATCATACAAACATCCCAAGCTTCGATCCCCTCTTTTGGTTCTACTACGATAGCATTGAGCAGACCACGTCCACGTACCAGTTTCAGCATTGGATGTCTGATCTCTCGCAGAGCGGAACGGAACATCTTCCCCAGAGTATATGCCCGTTCTGCCAACTTCTCATCTCTCACGACTTCCAGGGCAGCTTTAGCAACAGCGCAGGCTAGCGGGAAACCACCAAACGTGGAACCGTGCTGACCGGGTTTGATCGTCAGCATGATGTCTTTGTCAGCAAGTACCGCGGAAACAGGCAGGACTCCGCCAGAAATGGCTTTACCAAGGATAAGGATATCCGGACGAACACTTTCATAATCACACGCCAAGAGCTTTCCTGTACGGGCAATACCTGTTTGAACCTCGTCCGCGATAAATAGAACATTATGTTCCTTGCAGAGATCATAGCAGTTTTTCAAGTAACCTTCATCAGGAACGAAAACGCCGGCTTCACCCTGAATAGGCTCAACGATAAAGGCACAGACGTTCTTTCCGTGTCTCTCCAGTGCTGACTTAAGGGATGATGCGTCGTTGTAAGGTATCTTCATGATCCCGGGTACGAACGGCCCGAATCCTTCGTAGCATTCAGGATCAGTCGAGGCAGAAACTACACCGATCGTCCTTCCGTGAAAGTTATTCTCGCAGAAGATGATGATGGCATTGTCTTTATCGATGCCCTTCACGGTGTATCCCCATTTCCGGGCAAGTTTCAGAGCGGTCTCGACTCCTTCCGCTCCTGAGTTCATCGGTAAGACCATATCATAACCGAAGAACTCTGTGACGAACTTCTCATACTCACCGAGCTTGTTATTGAAGAACGCCCGTGATGTAAGGGTCAGGTCTTGTGCCTGATCCGTTAAAGCCTTGATGATCCGCGGATGGCAATGCCCCTGATTAACAGCCGAATAAGCGGACAGGAAGTCATAGTAACGGTTTCCTTCAGGATCCCAGAGAAATACTCCTTCGCCTTTTGCCAATACCACCGGTAGCGGATGATAGTTATGCGCACCGTACTTTTCTTCCAGCTCGATCGCTTCGCGACTGCTGATCTTTCCGTAAACGAGATTATCGGACATGATTCCTCCATCTATATATATTATTGATATCTTAGCTTTGATAAAGCCCATCTTAAAAACCAATGCTTTGTGTCAAGTGCGAAATTTGTCATTGACAGGAAATACAGGTAAAGTCCAATGGACGTACGTTCCCAAATCAACAAGGATGTGACGGTGACCTAGAGAATGGATGATAAAGACCTTATCTTTGGCGGCGACTTTTTCGATATAGAAGCTGACCTGCTAAAAACGCCCCCTACCCTGAAACTTCATGAAGGTGAACTGCGAGAAGTAGCAGTACTCTTCGCCGATATCAAGGGGTTCAGCAGCATCTCCAATCTCTTTGACGCGGAAACGATTCACGCCCGCATGGACGAGATCATGAAGATCTTTACCAAATGCATCAATTTCTATGGCGGAGCCGTCGATAAATACATGGGAGACGGTATCATGGCGCTTTTCGGAGCGAAAGAAGCCTCAGAGCAAGATACCGAACGCTGTATCATGGCGGCGATCAAAATGCAACAGCAGCTTCAGCTTTATAACTCCCTGCTTTCAAATCAGAAGGGTTGGGAGAACCTCCAGCTCGGACTGAGGATAGGGATCAATACCGGATTGGTCTCTGTCGGCAAGATCGGCGACAAGCCTTCCGATGATCATACTGTATATGGTCCGCCGGTCAATCTCGCCTCACGCATGGAATCCAACGCTCCGGTGAACAGCATCATGCTGCCATTGGAGACCAAGCGTCTCGTCGAACGCAATTTCGATTTCGAGTTGATCGGTGATATTAAGGTCAAGGGCTTCGAGGAAGCGATCCAATGCTGGAAAGTACTGGGCCCCAAACAGGATAGCCAGCTTCACAGGCGCAATCATGCTACCAGTTATATAGGCAGAGAAAAGGAACTGAGCATTCTCCAAGATGCTTTGACAATCCTTGCTTCCGGCAAAACTGACGAACTTCCCATCATGGGTATTCGCGGAGAAGCCGGTCTTGGGAAAACCAGACTCGTCTATGAATTTGAGAAACAAAACCAAACAACGGCGAAGTTCCTGCACGGAGCTTGCAGCGCGATCTCTCCCGCTCCGTTGAATCTCTTTACCTCGATGTTCGAAACTCTGTTTCACTTACAGGTGAATGAGACGCCCCAAACCAAGCAGGAAAAGCTAGATTCTGGATTTCGTAAACTCATTGAAGAGACAGAATCCGAGAAACAGAGTGACCTGATAGATGTCAAATCCCTGATAGGTTTCCTGCTGGAGATCCGCAGCGCCGATCCACGTTTACGCCAAAGCGGCGGCGATCTTCTGACCCATCTATCCAACGCGATCGAGACGGTTTTTGATTGCCTGACTCATAACGTGATCTACCGGGAGTCTCCTCTGGTCGTGATCCTTGACGATCTGCACTGGATCGATGAGGCGTCTTCTCATGTTCTCGAGAACCTGCTGAACCGATTTGGCAGCCTTCAATCCCGGGTGATGTTCATCCTCATGTACCGGAATGAGTATCAAATGCCATCGTTCGTATCCCGAAGCGGTAAACTTCAGGAGATAGTTCTGAATCCTCTTCCCGTGCCGGATATCCACCGCTTGGTAAAACTGCATATTAAAGGAGCGGAAGTCCCCGATTCAGTACTTGATAGAGTCTGCGAGCTATCTGAGGGTAACCCCTTTTTCCTGGAAGAGTGGTGCAATTATATCGAGGAGATCCCAACCGGAGAATTGGTCAATTTCCCCGTTCCGGCAAACCTGCACGCAATGATCCTTTCCCGTCTCGACAAGCTTCCACAGACACTTCGGATGGTATTGCATAAGGCATCCGTGATCGGTCAGGAGTTTTTTGTGGATATTCTCCGCGAGGTTGAAAAACGTCTCGATGAACAGATCAACATCGATAATACTTTGGATGTTCTGGAGTCCCAGTCCCTGATCCTGAAGATGCTTGGCTTCGAATATTCCACTTACTTTTTTAAGCATATCACTACAAGGGAAGTTGCTTACCAGACTCTGCTGCATGAGAATCGCAAGATGCTTCACAAACTCACTGCTGAAGCTATCGAAGGTATATTCCAAAATCGTCTGTCAGAATTCTATTACACGCTTGGGGATCATTATTTCCGGGCAGAGATCAATGATAAAGCCGTTCATTATTTGCTGCTTTCGGCTGAGAGTTCCGCAAAGATCTATAACAATCAGCAAGCCCTGGATCTTTACAGCAAAGCGCTCAGCCTCGAAGAAGACGAACTTGCCAAACTCAGGATCCGTTTTCGCATTGCCGATATAAACTTCCTCATCGGGAATTGGAAAGATTCCCTCGATGAAGTAAGAACGATACACGAAGGGCTTTTGGATCATGAAGATGACCATTTGCTTTTCGAAGTGCTTCGATTCCTCGGCATTTCAGCTGTCTATGCTCATGATATGGAGAAATCGCTCGATTGCTTCACGGAAGGACTCAAACTGGCGGAAACGCTTGGTGATCCTGTCATTCTCTGCATTGCTAATGGCAATATGGGCAACTGGTATCAGATCAGCAAGATACGTGATAAAGCCCTCGAATATCACAAGATCAGCCTCCAGCTTGCCACAGACAACCATGACGCTCAGAGACGCGCTAAAACTCTGAGCAACCTTGGTCTGTTGTATCTTGACCAAAAAGATTATGATAACGCAGAACTAAACTTCAATCAGAGCCTTGATATCTCTATCGAGCACAGATATCTCAAAGAAGAATCCATCGCCCTCGGCAACCTCGGTTACACCAAAATGCTCCGCAACGACTATTCTGCTGCGATGGAACTCCTGGGACAAAAGCTGCAGCTTGCCGAGAAGATGAACGATAAACTCGAATTGATCAAGGTACTTGGCAATATCGGCAATGTACATTCCGAGCAGAAAAACTACCTCTCCGCCGTCGAGTGCTACCGCAAGATCCTGGAATTAAGACTATATCTTGGAGACGAAAAAGGCGCTGAACAAACCCAGGAATTGATCAAGAAGACCCTCGATAAACAGGATTGATCCCCTTACCCCTCCTTTGCTGAATCACACTGTTCTCGTATTCTTCTGAAATACCTCTCGTATCCAAGCCATATCTTGTACGGCTATCATACAGGTACCATACGGGAGGCGTACGGTGGGCGTACCATATAGCAAGGAGCAAGAATATACAAAAGAAAAAGCAGTATCATGATAGATACCGCTTATAATAACAGTGTCTTAGGCTCGTTGTTTGATGATCACCAGGAAATGCTTCCCCCCCCTTCTGTATCCCAAAGATCAAAGGATTTGAATCTCCACTTGGAATCCAGAGGATTGAAGATAAACTCTGTCGTCATAACTCCCGAAACCCAAGGAACTTGTAATCCCTTAGTCTGGGTCGCGACTTCCGTGATCACGCCCTGCATCATCAGATTAAAATTGAGATCTGATTCCGTAATGTTCTTGATGAAAGTTGTCGTGAAGATGCTCTTTTCTTCATAGGAATTGAGAACTATCTTGTCGGGTCTGGCACTGAAAACAATGACTTGCTTGGTCGGAGCAGTCGCAAGCATCTTGGCAAAGGGTTTTGCTATAGCTTTGGTTCCATCCGGAGTCCACTGTTTGGAAGCCTCGATCACTAGCATTGAAGTTCTGGCTATCTTGGTTTTGGCAGCGAGAGTGTTCAGGTTATAAGCTGTTTTCTTATAGCTTTGCGAGGTACTAAGGTTCATTCCCGCTGGACAGAGGTAGTTGACTCCGTCGTAAGCTGTACCGTGACCGGCAAAATAGACGACTACGTCATCGTTTGCCGTAATAGTAGTAGCAAATGAGTCTACAGCTGAAACCATCGCGGCAAGCCTAAGGTTATTATAACGGGAAACACTGAAGCCTAGCCCGGTCAGGGCTGATTCCATATTAGTTGCATCATTTATCGGGCTGTTTAGCGTCACCCTGTCATAGTTCGAGTTCGCAATTACAAGAGCTTTCCGTTCCGCGAACAAACTCAAAGCCATGATCATTATCAGACCTAAAGTGAACCATCTTTTCATGATTCCTCCATGGTTATTATTTCTATACTTCATACGCTGACTTTCGTCCGTTCCTGTCAAGTCTTTTTCATTTCCTCATATCAACAGAAGCAGAACAATAATCTATCCGCTATCTTGGTGTAGAGATCGAATAGCATTTAAAACCTCTTCCGCGGTGATCTGATTCATGCAGTTGAAATGGTTCAGGGGACAGCGCTCTCCCCCATGCAGACTACAGGGCTGACAGTCCAGATCTTTACAGACTATCCTGGCATTGGAGTTCATTGGAGAAAAGCCAAGAGAGGGATGTGTAGCGCCAAAGATCGCGATCTGTGGCTTACCCAGAGCCGCTGCAAGATGCATGGGGCCGCTATCATTGGTGATCACGATATCTATGAGACCGATGACTTTGATAAGGTCGGCAAGCGTGAACTTTCCGCAAAGATCAGTGCAGGACTCAGGACACGACATCGCTAATGACGAGCATAATGGTCTTTCTGCTTCACTTCCAAGCAGGAAGAAATGATATCTATCCTTTGCATAGTCGATGATCTCCCTGAGTTTATCCAAGGGAAACATCTTGGTTTGATGCGCCGCTCCGGGAAAGAGGGCAATGGAAAGCTTGTTATCAAGCCTGGGGATAAGAATAGTTTTCGCAATATTCTCCGTAGTGGAGCTGCTCCATGCGGTTGGCAGGTTTAGCCGGGGGATCGGCAGATGCTTCGGTATACTATATCCTTCCACCGATCGGAAAGCGGATAAGTAAAGCCTGACGGTAAAATCTATCCCGGTCTTGGCATGGGTTCTGACGATGTTCTGACGCTTGATCCTGGCTTTATTATACCTGTGTATCACGGCAGGCATGGCAAACAACGAGATCAGTGCGGCAGACAGCTTGGAATGGAGATCATAGACTATATCATAGTTCTGCATGTGAATGGCAATATGTGATGCAAGTGTTTTGTCATATACAAGCACCTTATCGACTGTACCAAATAGCTTAACGATTCCGACAAACGCTTGTTTGGTGAGATAATGGATCTCACTATCGGGATAGATCCGTCTCAGCTCGCTGGTGAAAGCTTGGGTTAACACGATGTCTCCCAAGGAACTGAGACGGACTATCAGGATCTTCATTCTATTGTTTGATAAGTTCTGGTAACTTCCGGATCACTTCGTTGAGACGTTCGGGATGCTTGCCACCTGCTTGTGCTGTGTCCATTCTGCCTCCACCCTTGCCGTCAAATTCCCCGGCAAGGTTCTTCACCAGGTTGCCGGCATTGAATCTGGTTTGCAGATCCGGGGTGACGGCGCAGACCATGGAAACTGAGTCCTCATCTTTCTTGTTGAAGAAGACCGCGATCGTGTTCTTAGCTTTGGTGTGGATCATTTCCGCGTAAAGACGCAGATCAGCATCGGCGGGAAGGATCTTTGCCACAAGCGCAAAACCGTCCTGAGAAGTGGCAGAACTGATGAACCCGTCGATCTCGGATGATATCTGTTTCTCTGTGAGGGTTTTTAGCTCCGATTCAAGTTTATCGGCTTTCTGCAGAACAACTTCGATTTTCTCTTTTAGCTTTTTAGGGCTGGTGGAAAGTAGATCGGCAAGCTGGCTCATTTCGTCTTCTTGCCGCAGAGTCGTCTCATAGGCAGGCAATCCGGTCACGGCTTCAATACGCCTGATTCCGGCGGCAGAGGAACCTTCTGAAAGGATCTTAAAGAGTCCGATCTCACCTGTGGAACTTACATGTGTGCCTCCACAGAGTTCGCGGGAGAAGTCCTGAACTGATACGACTCTGACGTTGTCGCCGTATTTCTCACCAAAGAGTGCCATCGCTCCGAGGCTTTTAGCCTCTGCTAGATCCATTACTTTGGTGCTGACCGGCAGATCAAGAATGACCTGTTCATAGACTAGCCTTTCCACCTTGCGCAGTTCATCATGGGACATAGCCTTGATATGTGTGAAATCGAATCTCAGATAATCAGGAGTCACAAGGGAGCCTTTTTGCTGAACCTGCTCGCCTAATACTGAGCGCAAGGCTTTATGCAGCAGATGAGTCGCAGTGTGGTTGCGGGTAATTGCGCGACGACGCTGGGAATCTACTTCAGCCGTGACCTCAGCACCTGTAACGATCCCTCTGAGTAGTATACCATAGTGGATGTACTTCTCATTGACCTTTCTGGTATTGGTCACCTGGATCTCTAAGTCGGCATTGCTGACTTTTCCTGTGTCGCCAACCTGTCCTCCGCTTTCAGCGTAGAATGGAGTTCTGTCCAATATAAAGGTAACTTCACCTGATTCTTTGATCGAATATTGAACGATAGTAGATTTGATGATAAGAGAATCGTATCCTTCAAAACGGGAATCGCTATTCTCTGAAATGACAGTCCAGTCTTCCTCGTCTGTATTGGCGACAAATCTGGATGCTGATCTTGCTCTTTCACGCTGAGCGTTCATCTCGTTGTTAAAGCCTTCAAGATCGATCGTATAACCTCGTTCTTCCGCGATGATCTGAGTAAGATCGGGGGGAAATCCGTAAGTATCATACAGGATAAAAGCATCAGCACCGGAGATGATCTGTCCATCCGTAGTCTTGATGATCTCTTCGAAGCGGGTCAATCCCATATCGAGAGTCTTGATGAATCTCTCTTCTTCAGCTTTGATGACCATCTTTATGAAGCTCTCTTTCCCTGCCAATTCGGTAAAGTGCTCTCCCATGACCTCGTTCACGACATCCACAAGCTTCCAGAGGAAAGGCTCTACGAAACCAAGCAAGCGTCCATGACGTGAAGCTCTTCGCAGGATCCGTCTCAGAACATAACCTCTACCTTCGTTTGAAGGGAAACCACCATCAGCGAGGGCAAAACAAAGGGTTCTGATATGATCCGCGATCACGCGATGCGAAACTCCGGTTTCATCTGTATATGATACACCGGAAAGCGAAGCGATCTTCTGAATAATTGGCTGGAACAAGTCTGTATCATAGTTTGATCTTACCCCCTGCAGGATCTGGCAAAACCGTTCAAGACCGCCACCTGTATCGACAAAAACACTCTCAAGGAGATGAAGATCGCCGTTTGTATCGCGGTTGAACTGGATGAAAACCAGATTCCAAAGCTCGATATATCTGCTGCAGTTACCGTTCACTTCACAGACATGATCCGGTTCACCGGCTCTTTCACAGGAATCCGGTCCACGGTCAAAGTGGATCTCAGAACATGGCCCGCAGGGTCCTGTATCTCCCATCTCCCAGAAGTTGTCTTTATCGCCGTGATAGGTGATGTGGTCAGGTATGATGTCTGTTTCCTCTTTCCACAGCTTATAAGCGTCCAGATCACTATGGTGAACAGTCGCGTATAGCTTATCTTTCGGGAACTTGTAGATCTGGGTAAGGAGTTCCCAAGCCCAGCTTATCGCCTCTTTCTTATAGTAGTCGCCGAAAGACCAGTTGCCCAGCATCTCAAAGAAGGTATGATGATAACCGTCTTTGCCGACTTCTTCCAGATCATTGTGCTTTCCACCGGCACGGATACACTTCTGGCTATTGACCGCGCGTGGATACTGAGCGACTTTCTGACCCAGAAAGATGGGCTTGAATTGGTTCATCCCGGCATTGGTAAAGAGAAGGGTCGGATCGTCCTGAGGCACAACCGGTGCAGATGGTACAAAGGTGTGTCCCTTCTCCTCGAAGAAGCGGATGAATTCTGCTCGTATTTGTTTACTGGTTAACATATATCCTCAATTAGCTGTCAATTCGTCAATATGCTCGAGGATCCACTTTTCAGCGCTCCATGCAGCAATAGCGCCATCTGAAGTAGCAGTGACAACTTGCCGCAACACAGTCTTGCGGATATCACCTGCAGCATAGATACCGGGGATATTTGTGTGCATGTTCTCGTCAGTAATGACGAAACCACCGCTATCAAGCTCCACTCTGGATTCCAGAAGCTGGTTATTAGGCAGGATTCCCACGTAAACGAAGACGCCATCAACCGGCAGAACTGTCACTGATTCTTTCTTGCGACTATACAGTTCAAGCTCTTCAACCCTGTCTTTCCCTCTGACTTCTTGTATGACTGTGTCCCAGATGAATTCCATCTTAGGGTTCTTGAAAGCTCGTTCCTGAATTATCTTCTGGGCTCTGAGGCTGTCACGTCTGTGTATGACATAGACTTTCTTGGCGAAACGTGTCAGAAACATTCCTTCCTCCACTGCGGAATCGCCACCACCAACGACTGCGACGACCTTGTCACGATAAAGAGCACCATCACATGTAGCACAATAGGATACTCCGCGTCCGATGAGTCTTTCTTCTCCCGGAACGTTCATCCGTCTGGGATGCGCGCCTGTGCAGAAAATGATCGACTTCGCGCGGTACTTATCGTAACCGGTCTCTATAATCTTACAGAGACCCTCGAGCCCGATCGCTGTGATCTCTTCATCATAAAACACCGCGCCAAAACGTTCTGCCTGTTTCTTCATCTTGTCTGTAAGCTCGACTCCGTCGACCGGTTCTTCAAAACCTGGATAGTTTTCCACGTCACTGGTGACTGTGATCTGACCGCCAATGATAGCTCTTTCGAAGACAGCAGTGCTCAATCCACCCCGTGCGGAGTAGATAGCCGCGCTCAAACCCGCAGGTCCGGCTCCAACAATAATAACGTCATAATTCATAATAACCTCTAATCTATATTCTTATTAATATCTTATTCTACCGTGACGCTCTTTGCCAAGTTTCTGGGCTGGTCTACATCCAGACCACGCAGATCAGCAACGTGATACGCCATCAACTGCAAAGGGATGACAGTCAGTAAAGGCTGAAGGTTATTCAGAGTATCCGGCACATGAATAACGTGCTCACTGATCGACCTCAGACTATCATTCCCATCGTTGGTGATCGTTATCAATCGCGCGTTTCGGGCACGAACTTCCTGCAAGTTCGAATAAACCTTCTCATAAAGCGGGTCTCTTGTCGCAATGGCAATGACCGGCATACTATGATCGATCAGAGCGATCGGTCCGTGTTTCATCTCTGCCGCGGGATAACCCTCCGCATGGATATAGGATATCTCCTTCAGTTTCAATGCACCTTCGAGCGCAACAGGATAATTCAAGCCTCTGCCAAGATAAAGAGCATTCTGGGAATCCTTGATCGATGCGGCTATCTCTCTGATCAGTTCATTCTGTGAAAGGATGATCTCGATCTTCTCCGGTATCCTCTCAAGTTCATTTATATATTCGAGTCCCTGAACCGGAGAAAGCTGTCTCATTCTTCCCAGACGTATCGCCAGCAGCACCAGGATCGTCACTTGAGAAGTAAAAGCCTTAGTGGAAGCAACACCGATCTCGCTTCCCGCATGGATATAGGAACCACCATCTGATTCTCTGGCGATAGTGCTGCCAACCACGTTGGTAATCCCAAGAACGGTAGCCCCTTTTGCCTTGGCTTCGCGTAGCGCGGCAAGAGTATCAGCCGTTTCTCCTGATTGGCTGATCACGAAAACCAATGTGTCATCCCCGATTATCGGATTTCTGTATCTGTATTCAGAAGCATATTCGACCTGAACCGGTATTCTGGTCATGTCTTCTATGATATACTTTCCGATCAACGCGGCATGATATGATGTACCGCATGCTACGAGGTGGATATGTTTAACTTTTCTAAGCTCCGTCAGATGCAGATTCAAGCCACCCAGTCTGGTAGTAGCCTGTATCTCATTGATCCTGCCCCTGTAGGCGTTTTCGACCGTCATGGGCTGCTCGTAGATCTCCTTGAGCATGAAGTGCTTAAAATCCCCTTTCTCAATGGCTGAAATGTCCCAATCGACAACAGAGATCTGTGGATTTACCGATGCTTTATCCAGATTGGTCATGACATATCCATCCGGCGTAATGATCGCGATCTCATTATCCTGCAGATAGATCACTCTCTTGGTATGAATGACCGTGGCGGACACATCAGACGTGACAAAATACTCGTCCTCGCCTATACCCACGATCAGGGGACTGCCTTTCCGCACCGCGATGAGCTTATGAGGATCGTCTTCGGCAAGCACGACTAAGCCATAGGTGCCCTCAACTCTCTTCATTGCCGCCCGGACAGCGTCTTCCAGGAACGGCTCAGTTTTACGGTACTGCTCGATCAGATGAACGATAACCTCAGTATCAGTCTGTGAGACGAATTTATGTCCCAAAGCAGTGAGTTGATCTCTGAGAAGCTTGTAATTCTCGATGATCCCGTTATGAACGATCGCGATCTTACCCTGACAATCAGTATGCGGATGGGCGTTTATCTCAGTAGCTTCACCATGAGTTGCCCAGCGCGTATGAGCAATGGCAATGTTGCCCATGCACATGCTTGGCTCAGGCAGACTGCGTTCCAACTCAATGATCTTGCCTTGTTTCTTGTACGTGACAAGTTTACCATCATGAATCAGAGCCGTTCCGGAACTGTCATAACCTCTGTATTCAAGTCGTTTCAGCGATTCGATCACGATAGGGATCGCTTGTCTTGGTCCGATATACGCAACGATTCCGCACATCAGATCAATTCCTTCTTCTGTGTGACCTTATGGAAGAGCAGGATGGCACAGACGAATATCGCCACAGCGGGAAGTATCACCCAAAAACGGATAGTATCAGCATTGACAAAGAAGATCTTCATGAAGCCCTTCCCCGCCAGAAGCGTTATCACCAGGGCAAAACCGTTATTAATCATGTGTGAGAGCATGCTGTTCAGGATCGATCCCGAGCGTACCGTAAGGTAACCCAATAGCAGCCCTAGCAACAATACAGGCAGGAACCGGAATGGGTCAAGATGGAACGTAGCGAAGAGCAGAGCGGAAACCACAACTGCCACGACAGGTCCATTCTTCTCGAAGAACCGGATCAGGAATCCCCGGAAGAGTATCTCTTCACAGAAGCCGGGGGCAACGGCGATGATCAGGAATTGCTGCCAAGCCGGGATCTTCATCTCAAAGAGTTTCCCCAATTGCTCCAGATACTCCTTGGGGAAGGGGAACAGCTGATTGATCAACTGGCTCAATAGCGAAACGATCAATGCTGCGGGAATCGCTATAAACGGTATCAGGATCAGTTCTTTGAGCCTGGGAGCTTTGAACCTGAGGATCTGACTTGTATCCTGTTTCAAAATCCTCAAAGTCAGAAGCACGGGTAAAAGGATGATCAGAAGCTGAGTATTGACAAGCCCCTTACCCAGGTCTTTTGCCTGCATATAACCGCCCAGATAGAAGAGAACGATCAGGGCGACCACAAAGTAGATCATCCCGTAGTAAGGACTAAAGAACGTCTTCTTGTTGCTCTTCACTGTCTTCAAACTGCTGTCATCGTCCGTTCGGAATAGAACACTCTCAGAATTGAACAGCTTGATTGTCACCCAGATGGCAATGATATCCAGAACAAGCGTCGAACCGATCGTAATGAAAAGGTGCGAAAGATGATACTCACCGATCATTACTGCCTTGAACAGCAGAGAGATGTTGATTATAGGGATGAGCGCCATCAGATTATTCAGCTC
>Ga0116171_10002515_pt1 | contig 17349 bp, 15 predicted proteins | sample AD_JPNHW2_MetaG_FD_89798 | JGI IMG/M metagenome (GOLD analysis project Ga0116171, IMG submission 89798) | Active sludge microbial communities of municipal wastewater-treating anaerobic digesters from Japan - AD_JPNHW2_MetaG | ecosystem: Engineered > Bioreactor > Anaerobic > Digestate | place... | reverse complement strand
TGAGGGGTATCGACGAGCTGTCCCAGGGCTGGGCCGGCAACTGGTGGGAGCGCGGCTGGCCACAGAGCTGGACGGATGTATGGGACACGATTCCCCATTTCGCGGGAACGCCAGTTCTTGGCCCTGCCGATGACTCCTATCCCCCCGCGAGCTTTCGAGCCACCGCCGAGCAGGAGAGGCGGCTCCTGGCGTCGCGCGGCTCTCCGGTCAGCATGCTGGCAAAGGAGATCCTGGCCTGGGCAGCCGAGGCGCCGAACGAACCCCGCATCCCCGGAATGCTGCGCGACCTCATCGTCGCTGCCCGCTACACGTCGGGCGACAAGGGGTCCGAGGCCCTTCTCAGGCGAGCCTTCAAGCTCCTCCACGGCCGCTATCGCGAAACTCCAGCCGCCGCGGACACGCCATACTGGTACGCGCCCGCGCGGACCGTCCCCATCGGGCATGGCTGAGCTGACCGGTACGGGCCGCTCGGCAGGTAGGCAGCAGGATCGAGAAGCGGGACCACTGCCACCGTGATGGGCCCCCCTCACGACTGCGAGAAGCCAGCGAGTACCGACGCTGGTTGCGGTAGCCGCCTTGTAACCTTGCAGAAAGGAGGGTAGACTTCCGATATGCAAGGATATCTCCCTCGGCTTGCGGAGGCAGAGGTCGAGCGCAGGCTCTCGAACGCGCCGGCGGTGGCGGTCCTGGGGCCGCGCCAGTGCGGGAAGTCGACCCTGGCCGGGCAGGTCATGTTGCGGCATCCCGGCGCGGTGTTGCTCGACCTGGAGCGTCCCTCCGACCGCGCTAGGCTCGCGGACCCGGAGGCGTTCTTCGCACTCCACCGGGACACGATGGTGTGCCTCGACGAGGTGCAGCGCATGCCCGAGCTGTTCCCGGTGCTGCGGAGCGTTCTCGACGAGCGGGCACGGCCTGGGCAGCTCCTCATCCTCGGCTCGGCGTCTCCGGAGCTGCTGCAACAGTCATCGGAGAGCCTTGCCGGGAGGCTCGCGTTCGTCGAGCTGACGCCGTTTTTTCTGCCGGAGGTCGACGGCGGCAAGGGGCGTGACGCGCTCCTCTCCCTGTGGCTGAAGGGTGGTTTTCCGCGCAGCTTCCTTGCAGTGGACGACGCGACGAGTGCCGAGTGGCGTGACGACTTCGTGCGGACCTTTCTCGAGCGAGACATCGCCCGGGTCGCACCCAAGGTGCCCGGGCAGCGACTCGACCGTTTCTGGCGAATGTGTGCCCACGTCCACGGGCAGGTCCTCAACAGCAGCCGCCTGGCCGGGGCGCTCGGCGTGTCTGCACATACGGTGCGCGCATATCTGGAGCTGCTCGAGCGCACCTTCATGGTGCGGCTGCTCCAGCCGCTGGAGGCCAACTTCGGCAAGCGTCTCGTGAGGTCGCCCAAGCTGCTATTGCGCGACACCGGAATCCTGCACACCCTCCTGGGGATCACCACCCACGACGAGCTGCTCGGACACCCTACCCGCGGCGCCTCGTGGGAGGGTCTGGTGATCGAGCACGTGCTCGCGGCATTCCCGCGCTGGCAGGCGAGCTTCGTGCGGACCGCGGGCGGCGCCGAGATGGACCTCGTGCTGGAGCGTGGCGGGAGGCGGCTCGGGATCGAGTGCAAGGCATCCAGCGCCCCGCGCCCATCCCGTGGCTTCTGGAATGTCATCGAGGACCTGGGAATCGAGCGGGCTTTCATCGTCGCCCCCATCGCCGAGGGTTTCCCGCTCGGGCCCAGGGCTGCCGCCCTGTCGCTGGGCGACCTACTTGCCGCGGCATCCCGGATCGACGCCGGCGAGCCCATCCCTGTGCTCAGCTAGCCAGCGGCGTGGAAGGTCGGCCTGCCGCAGGTTTCAGGCGCCACGTCAACGCGGTGGGCGCCGATCCTGCGCCGAACCTCTGCCCACCCTGGGCCGTAGACACTGCTGCATGAGAGAGAGGGTATCTTCCCGGCGTTGCGCCCATGTGGGCCGGGAGCAGAAGGAGAACCCGATGCGACGAGCTGCTGGCCATTTCTTTGAGCCAGTCGCGGTGTGCCTGCTGCTGGCGACGATGGGCTTCGCCCAGACACCACCCCCGATGGCGCCTGACCTCGGGAGCCTTGCGGACGGGCACGGGGCGCAGGTGTTCAACCGCAAGCTGACCGCGGGCACCGAGGACGGACGCGCCGTGGCGCGTCTCGACGCCGCCGGGGGCGACGGCGGCGCCCTGCTCGATGGCGTGCAGGTGAGCGACGGTGTGATCGAGGTCGACCTGCGCGGCAAGGACGTCGCCCAGCAGAGCTTCCTCGGCATCGCCTTCCACTGGGTCGACTGGACCACCTACGACGCGGTGTACTTCCGGCCGTTCAACTTCCGGGCGGCGGAAGCGGAGCAGCGGTCCCACTCGGTCCAGTACGTCTCGCAGCCGGCCAACCCCTGGCAGAAGCTGCGGGCCGAGCGGCCGGGGCAGTTCGAGAAGGCCATCGAGCCGCCTCCCGACCCCAACGGCAGGTTCCACGCGCGGATCGTCGTCGCCGGCGGAAAGGTGGAGGTGTACGTCAACAACGCCACGGCGCCCTGCCTCGCGGTCGAAGATCTCGGTGAGGCCAAGAGCGGTGGGGTCGCCCTTTGGGCCGGCAACGGCTCGGACGGCGCGTTCGCGAGCCTGAAGATCACCCCGACCGCGCCGCCGGGGCCGCCACCCGTGAGCAAGCAGCCCATCGGCCCGGCGAGCGCGACCGGGAATCTCGCCCGGGTGCGGGCGCTCGTCGAGGCCGACCCAACGGTCGCCAGCAGCCCCCTCCGGCCCGGCGGGCCGACGCCTCTGCACCTGGCCGCCGCCAACGGCCAGCGCGCCGTCGTCGAGTACCTGCTCGGCAAAGGTGCTGACGTGAACGCCGTCGCCAGGCACGCCGGGACCCCGCTCGACCTGGCGTGGGAGGCGGAGGAGCCGGAGATGATGCGCCTGCTCGAAGCCAGGGGCGGGCGCCTGACGCCGGTCCGGCTCGACGTCACCGAGCTAGCGCCGAGCATCCACCGCGTCGCGTTCGGCTGGGGAATGCGCAACAACATCCTCGTCTTCTCCGGGTCGGACGGCGCCGTGGTCGTCGACTCGGGCTTCACCCGCCGGGCACTGGACGAGCTCAAGAAGACCATCGTCGGCTTCTCGCCCGCAGGCGTCCGCACCCTGATCAACTCACACAACCACGGCGACCACGTGGCGGGTAACGCCATTGCCCCGAGCCCGGCGTCCGTGATCACCGCGGCGACCCTGGCTTCTCCCCCGGCAGGGCTGGCGGTCACGCCGCAGGCCGAGCCGCTCAAGGGGAAGACCGGGCGGACGCTCCCGCTCGGTTTCACGCTGCGCGCGGGCGGTGCCGAGATCACCCTCATTCCGCGCCCCGGCCTCCACTCGCCCGCCGACCTGATCGTCTACTTCCCGAAGGAGTCGGTGGTGGCCATGGGAGACCTCCTCCTCTCCGAAAGCGTGCCGGCCGTGGAAGACATCGCCGGCTACCTGGCGTTCCTCGATGACGTGCTCGACGTCTTCCCCGAGGGCACGGTCTTCGTGAGCGGCCACGGCCGCGACCTCACGAGCGCGGGCGTGAATGCTTACCGCGACGACCTCGTCGCGATGATCGGCATCGTGCGGGCCAACCTCACGGCGGGCCGCACCCCGGAGCAGATGGTGCAAGACGACTTGCTCAAGGCCTACAAGGCCCGCTACTCGTTGCTGGACTTCCTGACGCCCGATGCGCTGATCCCCCGGGTAGCGGCGGTCATGGGGAAGGGGACGCTGAAGTAGGGACGCCGACACCCCCAGAGGGCGCCGTCCGGGGCCAGAGGGTTCGCGTCGGATTTCCTCGCCGTGGCCGGGCGCACTCCTTGGCGGCATGCTCATCGCCCGCCAACCCGGATTGCGGCGATGCCAGCACCATAACGCTTGACGTTAAGAGCGCCGAGCGTTATGTTCGCAGTGATGATCCGGAGCTTCCGCGATCGCGACAGCGAGAGGCTCTTCTCCCGCTCCCCGTCAAGAAGGCTGCCTCCCGACCTTCAGCGACCGGCGCTGCGGAAACTGGCCATCCTCGATGCGGCGGACTCGCTGGAGGACCTGAGGGTCCCGCCGGGCAACCGGCTCGAAAAGCTGGCTGGAGATCGCGAAGGGCAGTGGAGCATCCGGATCAACGAGCGATGGCGGATCTGTTTCGTCTGGAGGGATGGCGATGCCCACGATGTCGAGATCGTTGACTACCACTAGCCGACGGAAGGTGGCTGCCGGGGTAGCTCTCGCGCCCGTTCACCCTGGCGAGGTGCTGCTGGAGGAGTTCCTGGTGCCGCTTGGCCTCTCCCAGTACCGTGTCGCCAGGGACACGAGCGTGCCACCCCGCCGCATCAACGAGATCGTCCACGGGACCCGCGCCATCACCGCGGATACCGCCCTGCGCCTCGCACGCTACTTCGGGACCTCCGACAGGTTCTGGCTCAACCTCCAGGCGCGCTACGACCTCGAGATCGAAAAGGAGCGCCTTGGCGACCGGCTCGTCCGCGAGGTGACGGTCCTCGGCAAGGCAAGCTGATCGACTCGGTCGGGAATGGGCCCGCGTCGAGGCCATCGCCACGGCTGGTGACATCGTCGTGCATACACGGGCAGCTCCGAGCGTCGGCGTCGAGGAAGAGCCCGCCGCGGGCTGTGATCACGCTCTCCAGAAGGTGGGCTTCGGGAATGACCAGCGGGGGAGCGTCCTCTTCCGAGGCAGCTTGTGCGGCGGAAGGAGTACCCTGCGTCGAGCAGGAGGCGGACGATGAACCAGGCGATGACGACGACGGCGTTCACGATCGACGGGTTCCACGTCGTCAGGACGCTCGGGGTGGTGCGCGGGATCACGGTGCGCTCGCGATCACTCCTCGGCACACTCGGCGGGGCGTTGCAGACGATCGCCGGGGGCAACATCACGCTCTTCTCGGAGCTGTGCGAGAAGACGCGCGCCGAGGCATTCGCGCTGATGCTCACGCACGCGGAGCAGCTCGGGGCCAACGCGGTGATCGGCGTCCGCTACGACGCCACCGAGCTCATGCAGGGCGTAAGCGAGGTGCTCTGCTATGGCACCGCCGTGGTGGTCCAGGCCGGATAGCATGGTCCCGGCTCTCGTCCTCCTGGCCGCACCCTTGATCGCGTCGCCTGCCGGTGCACCTTCACTGTGCGCGGGCCGGGGGTCGGCCGTTCTCGTGCTCACGGTGCCCCACGAGCTGCACCTGTGCCTGAACGGGCTGGTGGTCAAGAGCTTCCCCGTGGAGCTCGGCAGGGGCGGAGTCGGCAAGACCCGCCAGGGGGACGAGAAGGTGCCGCTCGGGACGTACCCGCTGGGGCCGGGACGGCCTTCGACCTACTTCCACACCTTCATTCCGGTGGGCTACCCCACGACGGCGCAGCGGCGTGCCGGCTACACCGGCGGCGCCATCGGCATCCACGGCCCCCTGCAGATCCCCCCGGGCACCGACCTGGCACGCCCCACGGGCGACTGGACTCTCGGCTGCATCGCCCTGCCGAGCGAGGCCGCCGTCGACGAGGTCGCCCGCTGGATCCGTACCCGGAGTGGCACGCGCATCGTCATCGAGTGACTCGGGTCTCACTTCGAGAGAGATGCGGTGGCCGTGCCTGGCGAGGTGCATTCGACACCTCGTCCACGGGCTTCTGCACGGCTGCACCGAACGAAATGCCCGGCCAGTCGGCAATCGGTCGCACTGCGGGTAGACTCATGTCATGGAGCAGCTCACTTCCGTCACCGGGGTCGCAGTGCCTTCGGAGTCTCACGGCGTCCTGTTCGAGGAGGCCCCTGACGGCATCGTCAGGACCGACCGGCAAGGGCACGTGGTGGTCGCCAACCGCCGCTTCTGTGAGCTGACCGGGTACCCAAGGGAGGAGCTCCATGGCAGGAGGCTGGCGGACAGGGTCATCGCAGGGGAGCCCCCCAGCGACCCGTTCGACCCGGACGACCTCCGCCCCGGGCAGGTCGTGGTCAGAGAGACCCGTCTTGCGCTCAAGGACGGCGGCGGGCTGGAGGCCGAGGTCAGCCTCCGGAAACTCGCAGATGGAGGCGCCCTCGCGGTGGTGCGGGACGTCACCGAACGCAAGAAGCTGCAGGCCGTCCTCGCTGCCGAGAGGGCGTTGTCGGACGCGGCCATCGACAGCATCCCGGGGATCTTCTTCGTTCTCGACGAAGGCGGCACCTTCCTCCGCGGCAAGAAGGACCCGCTGCCCTTGATCGGCTACGCGGCGGAGGAGCTCCGCGGGGTCAGCGTCCTCGAAGCCATTGCAGAGGAGGATCGCGAGCTCGTGGCGAGCGGCATCAGGGAGATCCACGAGAAGGGCCACGGGACCGTCACCGCCCGCGTGCTGACCAAGGGCGGGCGGAAGGTTCCCTTCCTGCTCACCGGATTCTCCGCCTGGCTTGACGGAAGACGGTGTCTTGTCGGCACCGGAATCGACATCGTGGAGCAGAGGAAGGCCGAGGAGGCGCTCCGCGACAGTGAGGCGAGGCACCGGGAAATCTACGAGAACGCCCAGGAGGGCATGTTCCAGGCCACGCCCGAAGGGAGGTTCGTCAAGGCGAACCCGGAGTTGGCACGCATCCTCGGGTATGCGTCAGTGTCCGAGCTCATGAGCTGCGTCGACGACATCGGCTCCCGGGTCAACTTCGACCCCGAGGCTCGCCGCCGGCATGTCGAGCGGGTCCTGACAGAGGGTGCCGTGAGGCACCAGGAGATGGAGCTCCGCCGCAAGGACGGAAGCCCCGTGTGGGTCCTGGTGAACCAGTGGGTGGTGCCGGCGCCGGGTGGCGAGCCGAGCCTGCTCGAGGGGTTCATCGTCGACATCACCGAACGCAAGCGCGCTGAGGCCGAGCTGCAGCGGAGCGAGCAGGAGTACCGCTCTCTCTACCAGCAGTTCCGCGGCATCCTGGATGCCATCCCTGACGCCATGTGTTTGATTTCCAGCGATCTCAGGATCGTCTGGGCGAACGAGGTTGCGGCCGCGAACATGAGCATGTCCCTGCCGCAGTTCATGGGAAAGCACTGCTACGAGTCGAGGCACCGGCTATCCGAGCCCTGCGAGGGGTGCATCGTGCTGCAGAGCTTCGCCTCCGGCGTGCCGGTCGCCGGCGAAGGCACGACGCCTGACGGTCGAGTCTGGGAGCTGCACGCCCTTCCCGTCCTTGGCGATGACGGGAGGATCACTGGCGTGATCGAGGCCGCACGCGACATCACGGAGCGGAAGCAGGCCGAGGAGGAGTGGGCCAAGCTGCAGGCCCAGTTGGCCCAGGCACAGAAGATGGAGTCGGTTGGCCGGCTGGCAGGTGGCGTGGCTCACGACTTCAACAACATGCTGACGGTCATCCTCGGTCATACCGAGCTGGCCATCGAAGGCATGGAGCCGGGCCAGCCCCTGTTCACCGAGCTGCAGGCCATCCGCAGGGCTGCCGAGCGCTCGGCCGGTCTCACGCGGCAGCTCCTTGCCTTCGCGCGCAAGCAGACGGTTGCCCCGAAGGTGCTGGATCTCAACGAGGTCGTCGAGGGGATGCTCAAGATGCTGCGCCGGCTCATCGGCGAGGACATCGACCTCGCGTGGCTGCCCGGAGGGGGCCTCTGGCCGGTCAAGATCGACCCCTCACAGATCGATCAGATCCTGGCCAACCTCTGTGTCAACGCCCGGGACGCCATCGGAGACACCGGCAAGGTCACCATCGAGACGGACAACATAACCCTCGATGATGCGTACTGCTCAGGACATGCGGGCTTCATTCCGGGCGAGTTCGTCGTGCTCGCCGTGAGCGACAACGGTTGCGGGATGGATGCCGACACCCTCGCCCGCCTGTTCGAGCCGTTCTTCACCACCAAGGAAAGGGGCAGGGGTACGGGCCTCGGGCTCGCTACCGTCTACGGCATCGTCAAGCAGAACCAGGGGTTCATCAACGTCTACAGCGAGCCGGGCCAGGGCTCGACGTTCAGGATCTATTTGCCCAAGCACCCGGTGGACGTCAGCAACGCCCCGATGGAAGAAGCGTCGTCGCCGAAGCACTGTGGTCACGGCACGATCCTGATCGTCGAGGACGAGCCAGCCATTCTGAAGGTTGTCAGCATCATGCTGGAGCGACAGGGGTTCTCGGTGCTGGCCGCTGCGGGCCCTGCCGACGCCCTCCGCCTCGGAGCCGCGCATGGCGGCGAGATCCGTCTGTTGCTGACGGACGTCGTCATGCCCGGGATGAACGGCCGGGAGCTGGCCAGCCGGCTGCAGGCGTTCCACCCGGGCCTCGAGCCGTTGTACATGTCCGGCTACACGGCGAACGTCATCGCCCACCATGGCGTGCTCGAAGAAGGCGTGCACTTCATCGCCAAGCCGTTCTCGTCGGCGGACCTTGTCGCCAAGGTCGAGGAGGTGCTGCACGGGCGGAAGTGAGACGCGGTTGGGTGCCTCCGTTGGCCGTCGTGCGGTCCTTCGTCCACCGCTGTCGAAACGACTCGCGCCGCGCGGTAGATCCTGACCCAACGCCAGCCAGGTGCCTCAGGCAGGTGGGGCGTGCACTCCTTGCGCGCCGCTGCTTGTGCTCGCGCAGCGTCGCCGAAGGCGCTGGCCTCTGCGACCCGACCTGACGCCTCGACGAGGTCGAGAAGCGCCAACCTGGTTCCCCAGGACCAGCCACCTCGCGGAAGTTGTGTCGATAAGAGTGGACGTGGTGCTCAAGGAACAGAAGGCAAGGGGTCTCAGGGGTGGCGAGCACGGCACCGAAGGAGAACCTACCCCCCAGAGAATGCGTTTGCGAACCTGGGAAGGACCGGCTGGCCGACCGGGTCGGAGCTGACCTGATCGTGCAGCCTGGTCCCTCGACAAGGAGAACACAATGCCAGACCAACTCCCGATGGGGCCGAAGAGCGGGTTCGCAGTCCCGAACCAGGTACGCAGGGTGCTGACAGTCGCGGGCAGCCTGCTCCTGGCGCCCTTCCTGCTGTCCTCGCAGGCTGCCTGGGCGTGCTCCACCGTCAAGCTGCAGAAGGGGGACGCGCTCGTCTATGGCCACAACCTCAACGCCAACGGGATGGACGTCCCGGGTCTGGTCTTCGTCAACAAGCGGGCTGTCTTCAAGCAGGGGCGAAGCTGGAAGGAGCTGATCGACAAGAACCAGTCCAGCCCGTCCACGCTCAGATGGATCGCACGGTATGGCTCGGTCACCTTCAATACCTTCGGCAAGGACCTTCCGGACGGCGGCATGAACGAGGCCGGCCTGTACATCTGGGAGATGGGCCTGGGCAACGAGGAGGTCGTCTACCCGAAGTCCGAGTCGCTCCCGAAGATCAACCAGATGAACTGGATGCAGTACGTGCTCGACAACTTCTCGACCCTCGACGAGGCCCTGCGGAGCGTGTCCGAGGTCGAGCTCGACGGCTGGGGATGGCACTTCTTCCTCGGCGACGGCAACGGTGACTGTGCCAGCGTCGACTTCGTGGACGGCAAGGTGGTCATCCACCGCGGCGCGACGATGCCGGTTCCGGGTCTCTTCAATGCCCTGTATGACCGTGAGGTCGAGGTCTCGCGGTACTTCAAGGGGTTCGGTGGGCTGTACGAGCCGGACCTGAACGACCGGAACGTGCCTCGGTTCGTCAAGACCGCCGTCATGCTGAGGGACTACGATCCGGCCGACGATGCGGTGGCCTATGGCTTTCGGATCCTGCGCCAGCTCACGGTGACGGAAACGCCCGACTGGTCGGTGATCTTCGACGTGCGCGGCGGCGCCGTCCACTTCAGGACCAGCCGCAACCAGGAGGTCAAGAGCTTCTCGATGCGGGGCCTCGACTTCTCGAACCGCACCCCGGTCATGGTTCTCGGCATGGAGATCAAGGCTGGCGGCGATGTTGCCACGCAGTTCCGTCCGTTCTCCCACGCTGCGGTCGGCGATGTCATCGACCAACTGCCGCTTCCCGCGCAGTTCTATGGCGTCGGCGGGCTGACCAAGGCGGAGCTCGTCGGTCGTCTGACCCATCACGCCGATACGGCCGCCCTGCCCGAGGCCCAGTACTTCAGGGGAACCTGGAAGACGAGGGCCACCTCCCCCCAAGACGTAGGCTGGGAGGTCGACATCCGGACCGAAGGAGACGCTGTCGTCGCGGCGATCACGAGCTCCGCGGGTGATGCTGACTCGACGCCGGTCGAGCATCTATGCATGGTCGACGGCCATCTGAGCTTCACCTTCAAGAGCAAGACGACCGGAGCCGTCATGGAGGCGACGAGCGTTCTGGACGGCGGCACGATGCGCATGCACCTGCGGGGCATCGAGGACGATCTGGGCAGGGTGGAGCTCCGTCGGCAGGAGTGATGGCCGCGATGTAGTGGCGGACCGGGCGCCCCGGTGTGCGCCGTGGACCGCCCCCGCTGTCTCACCGAGGACATCGCCGCCATCCCCTGGAACCTGCTCTGAATGCTCCAGATGGTCCAGGTTCTTCTTGGTGGTGCTGGACGACGTAGCCCACATGAATCCACACCCCAGAACCTCTCTGTTGACTGCGCAGTCAACAGTTGGGTAGACTCCTGACATGGTGCTGGCGAGCGTGCTGCGAACGGCGAGGTCCGAGTCAGGGATGGCGCTCCGGGAGCTGGCAAGGCGGCTTGGGGTCAATGCGGGCCACCTCTCCCGCGTGGAGCGAGGGAAGGCGAAGCCATCGAAAGCGCTTCTCGTGTCAATCTCGGAGGCACTCGGTGTGCAGCAGGAACGGTTGCTCACACTGGGCGGGTTCCTTCCGGATGCCTGGCAGCAACGAGCAGAGCGGGAGGTGTTTGGTAGGGCTGGGGTGTACTCGGACGACCCCGGGATTCGTGAGAACGGCCCCCTGGCGGTCGCGGAGCACCTCGTTGCGTTTGGGTGTCGAATACCGGCAAGAGAATCCCTCCACCTGACCGACCCTCTCGAGGACTTGTTTCCGCGAGGGTGCGAGGTCTCGCCTGAGCTCAACGAGATCTACGAGCTCAAGCTTGCGATGCTCGAAGGCAGCCTGCTCGGTAGGGAGGATCTTGTCCGGAGGGGCGCCTACTACGTCGCTGTGGACGGCCAGCCGACTAACCACTTCCTGATCTGCACTGGCGGCGGGGTGCGCCTGCCGCGGGACTCCGGCGCCAGGCTCCGGTCGTTCATTGGAACTCATCGTCTGAAGTCGAGCTACGCCACCCACGGCCTGTTCCCATATCGAGGCAAATTCCACCCACAGATGGTGAAGGCCCTGCTCAACATCATGGGCCTTCGACCCGGAGATACTGTCCTCGATCCGATGTCCGGGAGTGGCACGACGGCGGTGGAAGCCAGCCTCATGGGGATCGACTCGGTGGCGATCGACGCGAGCCCATTTTGCACCTTTCTTGCCACAACAAAGATCGAGGCCCTCACTGCTGACGTCTCGGCGCTCGGCAAGATGCGCCAGGACGCAAGGACACTCGATCGGGTCTTCGGTGCCCTCGGCTCGGAGGCTGGCGCTCGCAGGGTACGGGACAGGCGTTACCGACCGACCGGAATGTCGCGGGAGGCCCTCGATCTGCTAGCGCTCGCGTACCTCGACAGTGTCGGCTACGCGGAGCGGAGCGCTCGCAAGGCAGCGAGGGGGTTCTTCGAAGACATCCTCGGAAAGTACGTGGAGACGATTGCACGTTTCCAGTCGGTTTGGGGTGGCCTGGGGATGGCGCTTGGGCAAGCTGAGGTTCACACAGGGGATGCCAGGGACCTGGACTTGGCAGACAACTGTATCGATGGAGTGCTCTTCTCGCCGCCGTACAGTTTCGCGATCGACTATCTTGCCAACGACGCGCCGCACCTGCGCTTCCTGGGGCAGGATAGCGAAGAATTGCGGCCTACCATGGTTGGGCTCAATGCAAGAGGCCGCCGGCAGCAGGTGGACAGCTACTTCGCGGACATGACCCGCGTCCTTGCCGAGGTCGCACGGGTCCTCAAGCCGTGCCGCATCTGTACACTCGTGGTGGGGTCGAACTCGAGTCAGCTCGCCAGCGCGCTGAGTGTCCCTGAGGACGACCCGGCTGCCCGTTTCGGAATCGAGGGCCGGCTCATTCAGCTTGGTGCAGAGGTTGGCCTTGACCTTGAGCTGGGAATCCGACGCTTGATCGTGGGCATGGCCAACTCGATGCGTGAGGAGCACATCCTCTTCCTGCGGAAAGGGGCGTGACGTGTGTTCGGGCACTTCGGCGAGACGGTGGTCATGCTGCGCCACCATCGCGGGCTGTCGAGGGGCGTGCTTGGGAGGGAGGCGGGTCTGACGGTTGCCGAGCTAGCGGAGATCGAGAGCTGTGGTTCGCTTCCCGGCCAAGCTGTGATCGAGAGGCTGTCAGGGGCACTCGGTGTGCAGCCCGACGAACTGTTGCTTGTGGCTGGCCACCAGCCGGCGTGGCTGTCACGGTTGCTGAGGGTCGAGCCGGCCAAGGTCATTCGTGCACTTCGCGAGATGGAGCCAACTGCTGCTGACGCTGTCAGCACGCCGGATCATCCAGCGTCGAAGGTCCTTCAGACCGAGAAGGGCTGTCTCTTTCAGGGGGACTGCATTGGGTGGCTGCGGGGCCTGGGGGATGGTTCCGCCGACCTCGTATTCGCCGATCCGCCCTTCAACCTCAACAAGGACTACGGGACGGGCATCAGCGACGACCTCCGGGAGATGCACTACTTCGACTGGAGCTGTGGCTGGCTTCGAGAGGCCGTCCGTATCCTGCGGCCCGGTGGAGCGCTCTTCCTCTACAACATCCCAAAGTGGGGCATCCACCTCGCGAGCTGGTTGTCGCAACACCTGGAGTTTCGGCACTGGATCACGATCGATATCAAGTTCTCGCTGCCGATTCCGGGTCGGTTGTACCCATCCCACTACTCGCTGCTCTATTTCACCAAGGGCGGACGACCAGCCAGGTTCTCGCCACCGCGGCTGCCGATCGAGACCTGCCGCCATTGTGGAGGCGAGATCCGCGACTATGGTGGCTACAAGGACCGGATGAACCCGAAAGGTGTCAACCTCACCGACGTGTGGACCGACATTTCGCCGGTGCGGCACGCGAAGTACAAGCGACGCAAAGCCAACGCGCTGTCTCTGAAGCTCCTGGACAGGATTCTCGACATCGCATCCAGCGATGGTGACCTCGTGGTGGACCCGTTTGGGGGCAGCGGCACAACCTACGTGGCGGCGGAGATCAAAGGGCGGCGGTGGCTCGGGTGTGAGATTGGCGACTGTGCGCCGATCCTGGAACGCTTCCAGCAGCTCGACCGGGAGCGTGAGGATCTTCGACGGGTGCGGGCCAAGGTCAACACGCTGTTCACACCGGCCAGCCTCGAACTGCGCCGCCGACACGGCCACGACACTTCTCGGTACAGGGTGGACGACTCTGAAATGCCGGCGGTCCACGAAGGCTCAATCTTCGACTGGAAGTAGATCGGGCTACTCCACGGCCCTGCCGTCAGTGCCTTTGCGCATGCGCGGTACATCAGTGCTGGTTGAATCGTGCTCGATGACCACGATCTCCAGGACTCCTTGCTTCACAGGAACGGATTTCCATAGGTCCAGATAGGGAACAAGCTCATCCCAGTTGCCCACCCTGTCGGTCAGGAAGCGGTACAGCGCCCGGGAAGGTACAACAAGCACCCCAGCAGCGAGCTTTCCTTGGAGCAGACCGAGCAGCATCTTGTTGAGAGCACGATGACTGGACGAGATGTTGCCAGTCTCCCATTCGAGCGCAACTGGGCCGGCGTCCGTGAAGAGCACCGCATCGATCTTGCCAGGCTGCCGCCGCGCTGTGATCGGGATGCGTTCTTCAAGCTTCCACCCGGACGTTTCCAGCCGGGTCATTAGCCCTTGCTTGATCGACGTGACCCCGCTACCGGCTCTTCGCTTTTTCCCGGACTCAGGAAAGATCGTGAAGCTGCCGCTGCCCTCGGGCCAGTCGACGGCCTTTATGGCCACAAGAAGAGACGACCGGATGGCTGACCACGCCTCCGAAGTGGCGAAACCTCCTGAAGAGAGCACGGTCTCGACGTGTACGATCCTCACGTCTCGAGCTCCTCCGCTGCGGCGGGCTCAGAAGCCACCAAAGCAGCGATCGTGGCGGCGGGTTCGAGACCAAGAGCAATGGCCACCTCGGTGAACTCGCCCACATCCAGTCGCCGCTCACCGTGCTCGTATTTCGACACGAACGACTGCGGTCGCCCGAGCTTCTCGGCTAGCGCAAGTTGGGTGAGACCGGCAGCGATCCGTGCCTGAGTGAACAGAGCCCGAAGCCGCATGTTGACAAGCTCTCGCTGTTGCCTCGTGCGAATCGCCATTCGCGAGAGATGTTAGGCCGTGCCGTGGGTGTATCCCAAAATGGGATGCGAGGGGTTCGTGTCCGGCGTTGTCACCAAACGCCGACAGGTGCGAAATACCCCTTTGCCCAGTCAATGCAGGGCCGGCACCTCGTCCCTTCTCGAGTGGATGGAAACAGCGAAAGGCCGGCATTCCGGTGGTGAGTGTGCTCTCCTCGCTCCAACCCTCCGACTCAAAAAGGAAGAGCCGTGTTTCACTCTAACTTTGTGCGGCGCATTCGGATCAGCTTGATTGGTGGGCCCGGGACGATCGTTCCTGACGGGAAGCGGTCGACCTGGGTGTTGGCCATGAAGTAGAAGCAGTCGTCGACGATGGCGCCGGTCTCCTTGTCGGACAGGCTGGCGGCCCACAGGCTGCGGCGCTTGCCGGTCACGCACAGGCCGAGCACCTCGCCGATGCCAGCCCGTCCGGGCGCGACGAAGGTGCTGGCCTCCAACTACCGCTCCCCGCGTCGCGGCCCGGACGGCCTCCTGGAGGGTACGTCCTTGGGGAACACCACTGATGTCAACAGCCAGGTCGCGGGTCAGTGGAAGATCGTTCACACCCAGTGGTCCTTCGTCCGCGGCGAGAGGGACACCGGCGAACTCTGATGCGGCACCGCCAGCGCCCCACTTGCATGTGGCCGGGACCGACCGTGTTGCGCCGATCGTGGTGTGAGTGCTGACCCCCGGTGCGGGCGCTACCCGGCGAGGCTCGCGATGTCGATGACGAAGCGGTAGCGGACGTCGCCCTTCATCATGCGGTCGTAGGCCTCGTTGATCTTCTGGATCGGGATGACCTCGATGTCCGACACGATGCCGTGCTTGGCGCAGTGGTCCAGCATCTCCTGGGTCTCGGCGATGCCGCCGATCAGCGAGCCGGCCAGCCGCCGGTTGCCCGAGATCAGCATGAACGCCGCCACCGGCGTCGGCTGCGGCGGCACGCCGAGCAGCACCATGGCGCCCCGGACGCGCAGCAGGCCAAGGTAGGCGTTGTAGTCGTGGGGCGCCGAGATGGTGTCGATGATGAGGTCGAGGCGGCCGGCCAGCTTCTTGAAGGTCGCCTGGTCCCGGGTCGACTCGAAGGCGTGGGCGCCCAGGCGCAGTGCGTCGGCTCCCTTGGCGGCGGAGGTGGAGAGCACGGTGACCTCGGCGCCCATCGAGGCGGCGAGCTTGACGGCCATGTGACCGAGGCCGCCGAGACCGACCACGCCGACGCGGTTACCCGGCGAGCACTGCCACTGGCGCAGGGGCGAGTAGGTGGTGATGCCGGCGCACAGCAGTGGTGCGGCGGCCGCCAGGTCGAGGCCGGCCGGGACCTTGAGGGTGAAGCGCTCGGCGACGACGATCCGCGTCGAGTAGCCGCCGAAGGTCGGCGTGTGGCGGTCCATCTCGGTGCCGTTGTACGTCCAGGCGGCGCCCTTCTCGCAGAACTGCTCGTGGTCGTCGTGGCACGGGTGGCAGGTGCGGCAGGAGTCGACCATGCAGCCGACGCCGGCGATGTCGCCCACCTTGAAGCGCGTGACCTTGTCGCCGACCGCGGCGACCCGGCCGACGATCTCGTGGCCGGGCACCATCGGGAAGATTGACCCGCCCCACTCGTCGCGCGCCTGGTGGATGTCGGAGTGGCACACCCCGCAGTACAGGATGTCGATCAGCACGTCTTCCGGGCCGGGCTCGCGGCGCTCGAAGGAGTACGGCGCCAGCGGGCTTCCGGCGGTATGGGCAGCGTAGCTATTCGTCTTGAGCACTGGTTTCTCCCTTGGGGCCCGGGGATTTCTGGTCGATGCGGTGCGCGGGCGGCCCGGCCCAGGCATCGGGGATGGTAACGCGCCCCGGGCCGACCGTATTCGCGGGCACGGAGCCGGGCGGCGCTCAGGCGCCCCGGGGACCAGCTTGTGGTCCGGGGTCAGCTCATGTAGCCGGTGAGGAGGGCGATTTCCCAGTCGGGGCGGTTTCGCTGGCGGGCGAGCCGGGCCATCGATCGGTGGTCGTAGGGCACCGAGATGAGCGCCGCCGACCACGCCGCCCCGTGCTGCTCGATGATGGCGTACCGCGCATCGGGCGAGCCGGTCTCGATGACGTGCGGCACGGGGACCGTGTCGTCATAGCCGGGTACTCCCACACTGCCAGGGTTGACGATGAGCTGCCCGCGCGCGGAACGGACAGACCTGGAGACGTGGGTGTGCCCACAGGCCACCACGGCGGCGTTGACGCCGCTCAGCCGGTCCTCCACCTCACGTGCCGTCGCCATCCGGACGCCGGTGGTTTCCGCGGTCTCGAGGAAATACTCGGTGTCGCTGGCCGGCGTTCCGTGGCAGAGGAGCACGTCATCGGCAACGAGCCTCGTCGATCCGAGCGACTCCATCCACGCCAGCTCCCGGTCCGACAGTTGCGAGCGCGCGTGGGCGTCGGAAGGGCACCACTCGGCGGGTCGCTGCGTGAGCATCTGTCGCTCGTGATTTCCGGCGATCTGGATCCAGTCCTGGGCGATGAGGAAGTGAGCGGTCTCTCGAGGGAGCAGGGGACCCGAGAGGCTGTCGCCCAGGTTCACGACGATGTCCACGCCGCGGTGCGTGAGATCACGAACGACAGCCTCGAGGGCGGGAAGATTGCCGTGAATGTCCGCCAGAACGGCGATGCGCATGGTCCATCTCCTCGGCCAGGCCGGGTGGGATGCCTCGGCCACAGGTGCCGATGGTACTGCGGCACGACGCTCCGGCGAGACCGAGCGGTGACCCGGGAATGCGCACCGGCTGGTTTCCGACTTGGCGAGATTGAATCTCGGACGATCGGGCGGGAACAGGGCGGCCGGACCCAGCGTTGGTGATGCGGTGGGATCAGTCGGGCGAAACGGACATGGTGCCACGCGTTGCCCGACCCCGAACGGCTGCCGCTGGCGACGAGGAGCATGGTGACAATGCGGTGTCGCCAGACGGGGATAACCAGGAGAAGTTAGATGAAGCGATATAGCGCTCTCATGTTGGCAGGTGTTCTTGCCCTGGCGGCGG
>Ga0116171_10002514_pt1 | contig 17351 bp, 8 predicted proteins | sample AD_JPNHW2_MetaG_FD_89798 | JGI IMG/M metagenome (GOLD analysis project Ga0116171, IMG submission 89798) | Active sludge microbial communities of municipal wastewater-treating anaerobic digesters from Japan - AD_JPNHW2_MetaG | ecosystem: Engineered > Bioreactor > Anaerobic > Digestate | place... | reverse complement strand
CGGCCGCTCGCGGCCCGGCCTCTCGCTCCTGGTCTCCCCCCCGAGTCAAAACCCTCGGTCCTGCACTGAAATCTGGCCGCCACCCTATGGCCGCCCGGAGATCCTGTCAAGGCTCGACCGACCCCGCGCCAACGCGAGGCTGACCTGCCTGCGAGCACGCACGGTGCCTACTGTCGGAGCGCAGCACACCCGGACGCGGCTGCCGCGAGATCCCGCACGAGCGCCGGATGGCGCACGGCCTCGACCCTCCGGTCCGCACAAGGGATGAGGCTAGATGATGCCCTCGTACGTGCGGCCGAGGACGTTGGCCGGGTCGCCAGTCTGGTTGTCGACGACCGAGGCGTAGACGATCGCCTTGCCGGTCGAGACCACGACCTGGACCGTGAGGCCGTCCTCCAGGGTGACGCCGGTCATCTGGCTGAACGACTTCTGGTCGTAGGTGTTCGGCCCGTAGCGGAAGGTGCGCGTGCCGAGGCTCGTGCCGTCGGCACGCCGGACCTGAAGGGTGCCCTCGACGCCGGCCTCGAGCGAGCGGATGCCGATGTTGCAGCGGAACGTGGTAGCATCCACGGGTCCCAGCAAGTAGCCCCACATCCCGGGCACGAAGACCTGCGAGGCGTCACGGGCGAGATCCACGACGTCCTGGCGGAACCCGGTCGTGCCGCTCGCGCCCATGTCGTTGTACAGGTGCGTCGTGACGACCGGGAGGCCGCGCCCCCAGGGCATGACCACGTCGACGCTCGCGGGCGCGCCGGCCACCCCGGCGCTGACGAGGATGTCGTCCCAGAACTGCATCTGCCCGGGCATGATCGAAAACGGCAGCGAGACGTCCGTCGGGCTGCCCGGCACGCCCAACCGATGGAAGACGAGCTTGCCGGTCGTGGGCGTGCTGCCGACCGGCGGGTGCGCCATCATCTGCAACGTCGTGCGGAAGAACGCGTCGGTGCCGCGATTCGAAGCGACCGCCGGGATCACCCCGGCGATCGACTCGGTTGCGTTCCCGGTCGCCCCGACCGCGAGCGTGGCGTTGATCTTTTCGGCCTGGGAGAACGTGAAGGAGGAAGGCTCACCGACGATGCGCAGGAAGTTGTTCTGCCAACCCGGGGTGACCACACCGGCATTGCCGCAGTTGGCGACCCGCGAAAGGGCGATGAGATCACCCTGGAGCACGGGTGCCGGAGGCGAGAGAGGCGTCGTGAAGGGGCTCGAGGTCGGGCTGAAGGGACCGCGCTCGGCGACGAGCGTGAAGGTGTCGCCGACCCGACGGAAGACCTTCACCTTCACGGCGTTCGTGCAGCCGGTGTTCGCCCAGTAGAATGTCGCACTCGTGAGATTCCCGGTGGCGTTGGCCGGGTGCGCAAGGTCGATGACGGTCCGTACCACGCCGATGTTCCCGTCGCTCGAGTTGGGCGTCGTGACGTTGTTGCCGACCGTCAGGCCCTGGGCCGACATGCCAGCCGCGATCACCAGTGCTGCGAGTGCTACAAAGGCCGTCCTTGTCATCCTGTCCCCCTCTTCCGGCCTTCCAGGCCGGCACGCTCGAGTGCGCGCTGCTCTGATGCAGGTGTACCTCAGGCTCCGACTGCTGCCGTACAGACTACCTTCCCACACTCGCCCGGACCTGTGCGCCTCATCACGGGATGTGCGGAGACTTGCGACCTCGCTCGACGACGCAGCGTCTGTCCACGCCCCCATGCCGGGCGTGCGACCAGGTGGAAGGAGCGCCTCTTCGGAGCGCGATGAGGCCGATCAACGCGAGCAGCCCTGGAGTGGCTCCGAGGCCCAGCCTGCCGAGGGCAGGAATCGGCTCGGTCTGCAGGGCGAACACAACCGTCACCGTGCAGTCGGAGGTGGCCACGAAACGGAGGACCCCGTCCACGAATTCGCCTCCGCAGCCGCTGATGCTCTCGAGCACGTAGCCGGGGTCTGGCACAGCCCGACCCCACCACGGTGCCGATGTTGGTGCCGTAGCGTCTTGCCCCGGCCGAGATCTACTCGCCCGTCACCGGAATCTTCACGGCGAACGGTAGCATCGGCACCAGGCGCCGGGATCACAGCGCCACGCTGCGGTCTGACGGCCGGTTCGTTCTTGGAAGGTCGGTTCGACCACGGCGGCTCCACCTTCAAGCACTTCGAGATCGCCGGGAGACCCTCTCTTGTGCCGACATGGTATCGTTGGCTCGATCCCAAGGAGGCACCTGTGAGCCAGTCAGCTCGAAACACCAGCCCCAACGCCTGGCGGGTCGTGCTCGTGTCGATCGTGCTCGGGGTGGCCCTGATGCCGTGCAGGGCCGAAGCCGGAGTCGTCCCCGGTGACGTCAACGCCGACGGTCAGGTCAACGTCCAGGACGTGTTCTACCTGATCAACTTTCTGTTCGCGGGTGGCCCGGCGCCGGTGCTGGCCGAGATCACCGTCACCCTGCCTGGCGGCGTGCCGCTGGTGCTGGAGAGGATTCCGGCGGGGACGTTCCAGATGGGATCGCCGGCGGGAGAGCGGAACCGCGAGGTCGACGAGACCCTGCACCAGGTGACCCTGACGCACGACTACTATCTGGGGAAGACCGAGGTGACCCAGGCGCAGTGGCAGGCGGTGATGGGGACGCCGATGCCGGACACCTGTGGGAGCTACGGGGTTGGAGACGGCTACCCCGTGTACTGCGTGAGCTGGGTCGACATTGCGGGGCCTGGAGGGTTTGTCGAGAAGCTGAACGTGTTGTTGGCCACTACCAAGTTCCGGTTGCCGACCGAGGCGGAGTGGGAGCGGGCGGCGCGGGCGGGAACGACGACGCGGTTTGCTCACGGCGACGGGCTCGAGTGTGCCGACGACTGCAGCAGTTGCGCCTTGCATGCCCAGAATATGTGGTGGTGCGGCAACAACACCCCCGAGGGCAACAAGCCGGTGGGCGGGAAACAACCCAACGCGTATGGCTTGTATGACATGCACGGTAGTTTGTGGGAGCTCGTGCAGGACTTCTACGGGGACTACCCGCCTGGGGCGGCAGAGGACCCTCCGGGGCCGGCAAGCGGCGACGCGCGCGTGATGCGGGGCGGCAGTTGGGACAAGTGGGCGTCGTCCTGCCGCGCGGCGTATCGCGGCAGCCGCACGCCGACCCATCGCGGCAACTTCTACGGATTCCGCCTTGCCAGGTCCTTGTGAGGGTTCGAACTCTTGCCTGCTGACCCTTCTGACGGCTCTTTGGGGGGCCAGAGACGATGAAGCCGATCAGCGCGGGCCTGAGTTTCCCAGTTTAGTCGAAGCTGCGGACAAACGAGCCCGCGCGGATACAGATCATGGCGAGCTCTGTCGGGCGGTTTGTGTCAATAACGGTTGACGTGGTACCCAGCTCGCACACGGGCTCTGGGCACCCGTGGCACCCGGCTTGCTAGGCTGTTCGGGAGGAGGTGCGCGGTGCGCATCAGGACCCGCCTGTTCATGCTCATTGCCATGCTGGTGCTGACGCTGGTCGGCATCCAGTGGTGGCTGGGCATTCGCCACATCGAGACCAGCCGCGATGACCTCGTCACTGTGGCCACCACGGTGAGTCACCGGCTGATCACGGAGCTCGGCGTGCCGGATGGCGCCCGGATCCGGGTCACCGCACCGGGGAATCCGGAGCACCAGCCCGTTCTTGGTTACGGCGGTACGACCGGTTCGGAGCCCCCAGCCGCCACCGGGGGCACCATGGTGGTGTTCACGACGGTGGTGAAAAATGAGGCAGGCGACGGACGTACCAGCCCGCCGTCAGCGGCCGGGACCGACGAGCGAAGCCCGGGTGCCGCCGCCGAACCGTTGCCGCCCGGATGCGAGAAGATCCTCGACCAGAGCATGCACCTCGAAGTGCGGCGTGTCGGGAATGGCGAGGAGCGATGCCTGGTGATCACAAGGCCCGACGGCGAGAGGCGCATTCCGATCCCCCTCGCGGCGCCGACGCATCGCGCCCTGCTCGACCTCCAGCGAGGCATGCTGCTCAGCGTCGGGCTACTGGCCGCCGGCCTGCTGGCCGGGGCGGTCATCGCGCACCGGGTCACGGGACCGTTGCGCCAGCTCGCGGCCGGGGTCGAGGCGGTGGGGCGCGGCGGCTTCCAGACCAGAGTACCTATCACCGGCAGCGGTGAGGTGGGAGACCTGCAGCGCAGCTTCAACGCCATGGCCGAGCGATTGGCGACGCTTGAGAGCGAACGCGAGGCCTGGCGGGCTCGCGAGCATCTCGCACAGCTCGGCGACCTGGCGCGCGGCCTCGCGCACACCCTGCGCAACCCGCTCAACACGCTGGGACTTGCCGTCGACGAGCTGGCTGGACGCGACGGAGCGAATGATCCCCGGCTGGTGGCGACGGCGCGGGCCCAGATCCGCCGGGTGGATCGCTGGTTGCTGTCGTTCCTGGCCCTGGGTGCGGGCCAGGGGACCGAGACCGAGCAGATCGACCTCGCCGCCCTCGCCGGGGAGGCGGTCCTGGAGGCGGTGCAGTCCGGGGCAAACGTCACGCTGGAGGCGCCGGCGGAGCCGGTCGAGGTGCAGGTGGTGCCCGGCGCGCTGCGTGCTGCACTCGCCAACCTTGTCGAGAACGCGGTGCAGGCCTCACCGGCTCAGGGCGTCGTGACGGTCAGCGTCTTGTGGGAGAGCGGCCGCGCCGCGGTACAGGTCGCCGATCGCGGACCGGGACTGCCCCCTGAGGTCCGCCAGCGCCTGTTCGAGCCGCACGTGACGACCAAGCTAGGGGGCGCCGGCATGGGTCTTTTCCTGGCCCGACAGCTCGTGGAGGCCGGGCTCGGCGGTCGTCTCGACCTGGGCGACCGCGACGGCGGGGGTACGGTGGCGACGATCACCCTCAAGGCGCGCGAACCTGCAGGCAGCGGCCACGTATCGTAAGTCATGGCGCGCGAGCGAAACGCCGTCGCCGGCCGGGTGCTGATCGTCGAGGACGAGGTGGCGCAGCGTGGGCTCATCGCCGACATCGTGCGGCGTCAGGGCCATGCTGTCACCGAGGCCGGCTCCGGGAAGGAGGCGCTGGAGCTGGTCGCCCGCGAGGTCCCGGACCTCCTGCTCTCCGACTGGAAGATGCCGGGCATGACCGGCGGCGAGCTGCTCGACGAGGTGCGGCGGCGCGGCTTCGGATGTGCGTTCGTGGTCATGACGGCCTATGGCTCGATCGCCCATGCCGTCGAGGCGATGCAACGTGGCGCCGACGACTATCTCGCCAAGCCTTTCGAGAGCGAGACGTTGGTGATCACGGTCCAGCGCGCCCTGCGCACCCGCCGCCTCCAGGAGGAGAACCAGCGCCTGCGGCGCTCGGTCGCCGCCTACACCGGCCTCGGCGAGATCCGGGGCTGCGCGCCGGCGATGCAGCGGCTCTACCAGGCCATCGACAAGGTCGCCGCCACCGAGGCCACGGTACTCCTCACCGGCGAGTCCGGCACCGGCAAGGAGCTGGTCGCACGCACGCTGCACGAGCGCAGCCACCGCTCGGCCGGACCGTTTGTCGCGGTCAATTGCGCGGCGATTCCGGCCACCCTGCTGGAAAGCGAGCTCTTTGGCCACGAGCGGGGCTCGTTCACCGGGGCCGATCGTCGCCGGGAGGGACGCTTCGAGGAAGCGGCCGGGGGCACCTTGTTTCTGGACGAGATCGCCTCGATGCCGGTGCAGTTGCAGCCGTCGCTGCTGCGGGTGCTCCAGGAGCGCCGCTTCACACGGGTCGGGGGTCGCGGTGAGATCGCCTGCGACGTCCGCATCATCGCCGCCTCGAACCGCGACGTCGCCGCGATGGTCGCCGAGGGCTCGTTCCGCGACGACCTTTTCTACCGCCTCAACGTGGTGCCGCTGCGCATCCCACCGCTGCGGGAGCGGCGCGAGGACATCCCGCTGCTGGCCAGGGAGCTGCTCGACCGGGCGACCCGTCGCCACGGTCTTCCCGCTCACCCGCTGCCGCCCTCGGTGCTACGCCGCCTCATCGGGCACTCCTGGCCCGGCAACGTGCGCGAGCTGGCCAACGTCATGGAGCGCTTGGCCCTCCTCGCCGAGGATGGAGTGGCGCGCGAGTCGGACCTTCCCGAGGAGCTGGTCGGGCGCCCAGGTTCGGCCGGTTGTCCGTTCGTCCTGCCACCAGATGGGGTCGTGCTGGAGGATGTGGAGGCCGGTCTGATCAGGCAGGCGCTCGACTGCACCAACGGCAACCGCAGTGCCGCCGCCAGGTTGCTCGGACTCGGCTACAAGGCGTTCCTCTACCGTCTCGAGAAGCTCGGCGAGTGACGAGTCGCGCTCAAGCCGCTCGGCATCGGTTCACTCTCCTCATTTCGGGAGATGACCTCCTGAAATGGGGAGTGCATCGGGTGGATGGCCATGTTTCCGGCCGCCCCGATTTGCAGAAGGATCTTTCAGCTCAATATCTTCCGTCATGTGGCACGGAGGTTGCCCTTGCTCTTGCCGTGCCGGTCGCCGAGAGCAGAGCCGGCCGACGGGAGGGTTTGACATGGGAAAGAGCGTGAAGCTGGTTGTGCTTCTCGGTGGCGTGGTGGCGGTGGTGGCGAGCGTGGCCCTGGCCATGACGGGGGACCAGGGTGCACCCGTCGTGACCCCGCACAAGAAGATCTGCCTGATGGTCAACGCCGGCGATCCGGTGAAGCTCGACCTCGAGGACCTCAAGGACAGCGAGTCGCGCACGATCAAGAACGGCGACCGTGAGCTGGTGGTGACCCGCAAGGGCGACGAGATCCAGGTCACCAGCGTTGGGGAGGACGGTACCCGGCGCGTCATCATCGACACGACCCAGATCGAGGGCGGAGACGGCCACGTGTGCCGCATCCAGGGCCGAGACGGCGAGAAGGCGCGTCGAGTGATCATCCGCACGGCCGGCAAGGGCGAGGACGGACAGCCGATCGTCATCGGTACTGGCGAGGCCGGTGAGAAGGAGATCGTGGTCAAGAAGCTCTGTTTGCTCGGCGATGACAAGGAAACCCTCGAGCTCGACACCGACGTGGCCGGTGCCGCATGCCATCTCGACGCCGCCGAGGCGATGTCAACCTATCGCTGCAAGGACGACGAGGCGATGGTGACTCTGCCCAAGGCCAAGGAGCCCCATGTCGCGCCGGCCTGCCCGGTATGTGGCAAGCTCATGGACAAGGTGACGGCCCACCAGATCGTCGTGCGAGCCACCATCGACGACAGCCCCGAAGAGAAGTAGAGCCCCGCCTTCCGACTACCCATGTGGCCCCGCCCGGGAGGCGGGGCCGCGCTTTCCTTGGCGGCGTTGCAGATGCTGGCTGACCTCGCACAGGCGTGTCCCGTTCCCAGGCTCAGTGCTCCCGCAGACCGGTCTCGACCCGCCTGACGATCTGTTCCAGCTCCGCGAGGCGGGCCTCCAGCGCGGCGATCCTCGAGTCCCGGTCCTGCAGCTCCAGGTGGCCGCAGATAGCGCGGTGGGCCGGCCGAGGACCTCACGACCGTCGACCGGTGACACGTGCTCCTTCGCGGCGCGGTCGCTGAGGCTGCTCCAGGATCCGCGCGCTGCGGCGAGGTGCCGGTGGTCAGCATGAAGCCTTCAGGTTCAGCTCCGGCGAGACCTCGGTCGGTTCCCGAGCCTGGTGGCTGGCGCCGAGGCTGGGATCCAGATCCTGTTGAGAGTGTCGGTGTTTGCCTTGGGGCGGGAAGTGACTGGCGCCTTGTGGTGCGAATCCGCCCCAGCGCCTCACGGTCGCGGAATGACGAGGTGCGACACGGCCGTTGTGGTCGTGGCGATCGATCGCACCGACAGGTCAGACGCGACGGCAGGAAGTGGGGTAGTGATGACAGACCGCCAGGACGAGCACCCGGAGCCGAAACCCGCACACCCGCTCTCACCCGGGGACGCCGACGTCTCACCCACCCTGTCCGGGCCGGTCGCCCCGACGGTCGCCGGTCAGTCCACGCAGCCGATGCCGGAGTCGATCGGCGAGTACAGGATCGTCGGCATGCTCGGGCAGGGCGGCATGGGCGTCGTCTGGGAGGCCGAGCAGCGGCATCCCCGCCGCCGCGTCGCACTGAAGGTGATGCGCCAGGGGCACTATGTTGACGACCTGCACGCCCGCATGTTCCACCGCGAGGCGGAGATCCTCGGCCGCCTCAAGCATCCCAACATCGCAGCCATCTACGAGTCCGGCCACACCGACGACGGCCACGACTTCTTCGCCATGGAGCTGGTGCGCGGCCTGACCCTCGGGGAATGGCTGGCGGCTCGTCCGGAAGCGGTCACCCCGGAGGAGCTCGAGCTGCGGCTGCAGCTCTTCTCGACCATCTGCGAGGCGGTCAACTACGCCCACCAGCGTGGCGTCATTCATCGCGACCTCAAGCCCTCGAACATCATCCTCACCGAGGAGAGTGCGAGCGGCGCCGGTCCGGCCGGCGCGCCGGTGCCGGTGGTCAAGATCCTCGACTTCGGGCTGGCCCGGATCACCGACGTCGAGGCGGTGGCAGTCTCGATGCTGACCGAAGTGGGGATGATCAAAGGCACCCTGCAGTACATGGCCCCCGAGCAGGCGCGCGGCCAGGCCGAGGCGATCGACGTGCGCACCGACGTCTACGCCCTCGGTGTCATCCTCTACGAGCTGGTGTCGGGGCGGCGGCCATACGAGGTGCTCGGGTGGGCGCTGGCCGAGGCGGTGCGGGTGATCTGCGAGGAGCCGCCGCGCTCGCTCGCCGAGAGCTGGAGCGGCACGCGCCGGCTCGATCACGACATCGAGACGATTGTCGGGAAGGCGCTGGAGAAGGATCCGGAGCGACGGTACGGGAGCGTCGTGGCGCTCTCCGACGACATCGAGCGCTTCCTGTCCTCGCAGCCGATCCTGGCGCGTGCCCCGTCACGGGCGTACCGGATCCGCAAGTACGTGAGGCGGCACCGTGCATTCGTCGGCGCGGCTGCGGCGGTGGCGATCGCGCTGGTGGGCGGCGCAGTCGGCACCACCTGGGGGTGGGTCCGCGCCCGCGCGGCCGAGCGTGTGGCGGCCGCCGAGGCGGAAGAGGCCCGGCGGCAGACCGCCATCGCGACAGCGACGAATACCTTCCTCGCCGAGGACCTCCTGATGGCTGTGGCGCCGACGGGAGGCGCCGGCCGCGGGCGTAACGTGACGATGCGCGAGGTGCTCGACGAGGCGGCCAGGCGCCTGGACCGCGACACCGCGACCGGCGGGCGCTTCGCTGCCGAGCCGCTCGTCGAGGCGTACCTGCGCTCGGCCATCGGCATCACCTACACCAAGCTCGGCGAGCACGCCGCCGCCGAGCCGCACCTGGTGCGGTCGCTCGAGCTGCGCCGCCGTGCCATCCCCGGCGACGCCTGGGACACTGTGAACTCCCTCACCAGTCTCGGCGCCCTGCGCTGGAAGCAGGGGAGACTGGCCGACGCCGAGCCGCTCTACCGCGAGGCGTACGAGATGGGGACGCGGCTGGGCCCGGACAACGAGGCCACACTGCTGGCGGAGCTGAACCTCGCCACGCTCTTCCGCTCCCAGGGCCGTTTCAAGGAGGCGACGCCCCTGATCGAGCGCAACGCCGAGGCCACGCGCCGCCTGCTCGGCCCCGAGGCGAAGGGCACTCTCGACGCCGTGGGGAACCTCGCGAACCACTACCAGGAGGCCGGCGATCCCGCGCGCGCCGAGGGGTTGCGGCGTCGGAACCTCGAGGTGCGCCGGCGGGTGTTCGGCGAGAAGGCCCCCGAGACGATCAGTGACCTCAACAACCTGGCGAACGACGTCGCGCTGCAGGGCCGCTTCGAGGAGGCCGCGGCGCTGAACACGAAGGTACTGGCGCTCAAGGAGGAGGTGTACGGCCCGGAGCACCCGTCGACGCTGAACACGCTGGACAACATCGGCGAGGTGTACGACCTGACGGGGCGTGACGCCGAGGCCGAGGTGATGCATCGCCGCGTGCTCGCCGGCCGGTTGAAGGTCCTCGGCCCGGCCCACCCCCGAACGCTCCAGTCCGAGGACCGGCTCGCCGCCGTGCTCGAGCGGCGTGGCCGGTACGCCGATGCCGTGCGCCGGGCCTCGGCCGCGCTCAACGTGGCCCAGGCGAAGCTCGGCGACGACCACCCGGTCACCCTCGACCTGCGCACCACCCACGCCCTCGCGCTCATCGGGCTCGGCCGGCCGGCCCGCGCCGAGTCGTTGTTGCGGCAGGTGCTGGCGGCCATCGCGGCCCGCGAGGCCCGCGGCGAGGACGCGGGCGACGCGGAGGGCGTCAAGCGGGACGCGTCGCTGGTCCTCGGGATGGCGCTGGCGGCCCAGGGCCGGTTCGCCGACGCCCAGCCGCCGCTCGTCGCGGGCATGTCGGGAGAGCCCAGGGTCGGAGCCGAGGCGCGGCGCGCGGCCGCGTTCATGGTTCGGTTCTACGACAACTGGCAGCGGGCACAGCCCGACCCGTCGCGCGCGGCGAAGGCCGCACAGTGGAAGGCGAAGCTGCAGGCGATGGCACCCGCCGAGCGGCCGGGGGCGAAGCCGTGACGTCAACCGCCAGCCCTCAGCGTCGGGCCGGGAGGTTCCAGGACGGGTGAGGCGGCGGGGCGGCCCGCTGGCCCGTGTTTCTCACCGGGGTTCGTCGCGAGTGGGCGGAGATCCCGATGATGACGGAGGTGAGCCACTGCCGCCTCCTGGCACCCGCCATCGAGTCGAGAATCTCGTTGCGGAGCTCCCTGGCCTCGACCACCCCGCAGCGCTGCCTGAAGCGGTCGGCAAGGCTCGACTTGCGCAATGATGCAGAGGTTGCGGATGGTGTCCTTGGTCTGCTCGAGGCCCGTTCAGCGCGGGACCCGGCTCTCCAGTCCGGCCCAAGCAGAGGAGAAACGACTCAGGGATGTCCTGTCGTTCCACGATGAGTGCCAGACCCATCGCTCGATGTGGCACTCAAGGATGAGGCGTTCGCGGCGTGCAGGGCGGGGCGAGGGACCACCCCGGGGAAGGAGAAGGCTCCCCGACCTGAACCGGGGAGCCTTCTTTGAGTGCGGCCTCCGACGATCGGAGGTTGCTACTGCGCGACGACCAGTGCGTCGTCCAGGTAGATGTTGTTGCCGTAGGCGCTCGTGCCGAGGAAGCCGAGCTGGACCGTTGAGCCCTTGTAGGTGGTCAGGGTCACGGTGTGCTGCTTCCAGCCGGTGGAGCCGTCGTATCGGTTGATGGCCGAACCCACGTTGGTCCACGTCGTGCCGTTGGTGGAGACCTGGGGCTGGACCTTGTCCGCGTTGGTCGTGTACCCCGTGTCGTGATACATCCAGAAGGTCCACGTCACGGTGGTGTAGCTGCTCGCAATGGCGAAGCCGGAGGTCCGGTAGTACCGGGTCGCGGCGCCGCTGGAGGCGTTGTAGCTGTTGAACTTCGCCATGTAGGTGCCGCCGTGTTTGGAGCAGGTGGGATAGGTGCCTGAGGTGACTTGCGACCAGGTGCCGGCCGTGCCGGAGGTGTCCACCTGGGCCCAGCCCGTGGTGCCCTCGAAGCCGTTGGTGAAGAGGGTCACCTGGCCTCCGGTCGAGGTGGAGGTGAAGTTCTTGCCCGTCTGGTTGGCGCCGCTGATGGTGACCGCGATGCTCGTCGGGCTGAAGGTGTAGCCGGCAAGGCTCGGGGTCACGGTGTAGCTGCCGTTGGCCCGACCGCTGAAGGTGTAGCTGCCCGTGGCATCCGTTGTAGTGGTGCCGGTACCCGCACCGGAAAGCGTCATGGTCACGCCGGAGGCCACCGCACCGCTCACCGTACCCGAGATGCTGTAGGTCGGCGTTCCTGTCGTGACCGTGGCGGTCACCGTGAAGTTGCCTGCCGCGTAGCCATAAGCCCCGATGCTCCAGGTGGCCACCGTGGGGGTCGTGTAGGCAAGCGACTCGTTGGTTGTTGAGCCGTTGTACGACCGACCGTAGTAGGTGGACGTGGTGGGGTGCGTCGTGCTGTTGTTCACGTAGAGGTCGATGTCGGCGGACAGGCCTGTCAACGTGATCGAAAGGTTCGTCGCGCCACTCGGCACCACGATCGTGTAGTACTTCCAGGCCTGCAGCGTCACCGAGCCCGCGACGCCCACGCCGCTGGTCAGAGGCGTGTCGCCGCTGACGGCGGTGCTCGTGAAGTTCTTGCCCGTCTGGTTGGCGCCGCTGATGGTCACGGCGGTGCTCGTGGGGCTGAAGGTGTAGCCGCTCAGGCTCGGGGTCACGGTGTAGCTGCCGTTGGCCAGGCCCGCGAAGGTGTAGGTTCCGCCCGTAGCGGTGGTCGTGGTGGCGGTGGCCGCGCCGGTGAGGCTCATGGTCACGCCGGCCGCGATGGCGCCGCTGACCGTGCCTGAAATGCTGTAGGTCACCGGAACCGCCGTCGCGACGAAGTCCTTGCCCGTCTGATTGGCGCTGCTGATGGTCACAGCGGTGCTCGTGGGGCTGAAGGTGTAGCCGCTCAGGCTCGGGGTCACGGTGTAGCTGCCGTTAGCCAGGCCCGCGAAGGTGTAGGTTCCGCCCGTGGCAGTGGTCGTGGTGGCGGTGGCTGCACCGGTGAGGCTGATGGTCACTCCGGCCGCGATGGCACCCGAGACCGTGCCGGAGATGCTGTAGGTGGGTGCGGCAGAGCTGGTGAAGTTCACGCCGGTCACGTTGGCGCCGCTCACCGTCGCCGCCGAGCTGACGGGGGAGAAGGTGTAGCCGGACAGGCTGGGCGTCACCGTGTAGCTGCCGTTGGCCCTCCCGCTGAAGGTGTAGGTGCCGCCGGTGCCCGTCGTCGTGGTCCCGGTTCCGGCGCCACTGAGGGTCATCGTGACGCCGGAAGTAACCGCGCCGCTCACGGTGCCGGAGATGCTGTAGGTGGCACCGCCGCAGCCGTCGAACTTGAATGCGGCGACCTTCGTCTGGCCGGAGCCGCCATATTCGGTCGTGAACCAGTAGGTGCAGTCGTCGGATGGGTCGATGCCGATGCCGGCATAGTCGCCCCACCGCTCGTTCCCGGTCTTGGACGACGTCGCGTCCTGAATGACGTACTCGCCCTGGGGCATGGTGCCCACCGGGTCGGTGGACAACCGTCCCTTGAAGTAGATGGACGGGTAGTAGGGCGCGCTGGTGCCGGTGCGCGTGTAACCAATGGCGATGTTCCCCGAGCCGTCCATGGCAGCCGAGCCCACGGAACGGTGGATGTTCGCCTCGCCGCCGACAAGGCCCTCCTGGAAGAGGGTCCAGTTTCCGGTGCCGGTCTTGCGGACCTCGAACCAGCGCAGCGCGGCGTGGTCCGTCCCGTCCACATCCGTCACGTAGCAGCCGACGAGCGTCTCGTGGTCCCCGAAATTGCGGTACTGGAGAGGGAAGTGAAGGGGCTCACGGATGGGATCGATCTTCTGGGTCGTGCCGGGCTGGGGCATGCAGTTCCAGGTGTTGCCCATGCCGCACAGGGTCATGTCGTAGGGGGACATCTGGACGCTCGGGAGGACCGTGAGGGTGGAGTTCGCGGGGGTCGCCCAGTCCACGTTCAGGGCCCACATCTCGAGGAGGTCATAGGTCTTGTTGGTGACCCCGTCCTGTTGGGCCCGATCGCGGGGGCGCATGAAGAGGGCCGGAGCGCCGTTGGGCGGGGTGTTGCTGCCCTGAACGGTGGCGGGAAGAACGAGCTGAAACCCGGAGTTGGGCATGGCCGTCACGGAGAACTTCTGGTACGTCGCAGGCTGCCCGGCGAGCATCTTGGCCCGATCCAGGGCCACCACGTCTCGCTTTCCCGAGGCGCCGGCGTTGATGCCGACGAGATAGGAGCCGCCGTTCCCGTTCTGCGGCCACACGCCGTACTTGGGGTAGTCAGGGGTGCTCGTCTCGACGTTCGAGAACGTGTAGGCATACCAGGTCCCCGCGGGGTCACCGGTGGTGGAGACGTAGACGCACAGGTGTCCGCCGCTGCTGGGGAACTCGGAGATCATCCAGCGGTCAGCCGCGCGGTCGTAGAGGACGATCGGATCGCAATAACCGCTGTTGCAGGGAGAGCCCGAGGCCAGGGACTGCAGCGAGAACGTCTTCATGTTGGCGCCGGTGCTCTTGTTGAGGATCTGGACCGTGGAAACCGACTGGTTGACCCCCTGGACGAAGTGGTTGAGCCCCACGTCTCCAGTGGTGTCCGGCGGGGACGAGGTGGACGTCTGCCCTGCAAAGTTGTGAATGAGGGTACTGAACGCCTCAGGTGCAGGCGCAGGCGCGTTCGCCTGTAGCTCGAGCAGGGGGTCGATCCGGGGCACCACCTCGTAGTAGAGCGGGATGAACCCGAAGTCCTCCCGGCGCTTCATCTCGAGCCCGTATCGATTCATGTCGTAGGTGTCGTCCGGCAGGTCCCTTACCGCCTGCGAGACTGTCGGTACCACGGGCTCGCTCACGTAGACGGGCCCGCTCCGCTGCGATAGCTCCTGCGCCGTCGCCACGACGCACACCATCGCCGCCAAGACTGTTACAAATACTACCTTCTCCTTCATCGTCGCCTCCTCTCCACCAGTTTGACTTCACACACAGTACCCGTGCCATCTGTCCACCTAGGGATTCATCATGGTTCTCGCTGCCGTCCTGACGTATTTGTTTGCCGACCTCCCCGCCTGAGTGAGCAGGTCCTTCGGAAGTGGCTTGAGGAGGGCCTGGCTGATCTCCAGGCAGTCCACGTCGGCAAGGTGGATCTTGACGTGGTACCCCTCCACGACTGCCAGGTCCGGCGGGAAGGACTCAAGCTTCCTTCCCTTGCTTCCGAGATAGGTCTTCTTGAAGAGGATCTCGGAGCCCTTGCGGATCGAAATGCTCACGCGCTCCATGAGCACCTTGCCTTTTGGTGCAGGGTAGGACGCCTCGGCATCCTCCTTCACGTAGCGCTTCTCCTCCGTCCAGATCTTGCAGTCCAGGTCGAGGCCGCCGTAGTACTTCACGATGGCAGGATCGAGAAGGATCTGGCGAACGAGTGTGTTTCTAGGGTCGACCGCCTGCCCTTCAATCTGCGCCATGCGGCGGAGGGCCTCGTCGCGGATTCCGGCGTCTTCCGTCTGGCTGGCGCACCTTGAGAGCACGTCCATCTCGGCGACCTGACGGATGGCGGCGAGACGCACGCTCCTCTCTCCCCCGCCCAGGGCAAGCTCGGAGAGGAGCTTCTCATCGGTGATGAAGGCCACGGCCTGGTCGCGCGCCCCAACCGAAGGGGCCGACTTGGCGACGTGGACCAGGAGCTTCTCGTCCACCAGACGGGACAGGGCTTCCCGCCTGACGTCCTCGTCGGGGTCCGACGACGCCATCTGGACCAGCACTTCCGGATCGGTGATCTTGGCCGCTGTGAGGGAGCGGACCACCCAGTCCTGACTCCTCAGCGCGATCACCGCCAGCTTCCGGGGTTCGGTGAGGCGCTTGAGGGCGGTCATGCGCACGCCCGGGCTGGGATCCTCCTGGACAATTTTCGCCAACAGACCCTGGTCATCCAGGCGCGCCACCGCGTTTCCGCGCACACCGTGGTCCGGCTCCTGCAGCGCCAGGGTGCGGAAGAGGTCAGGGGCCTGGTCCAGGCGGCTCACGGCGACGGCCCGGACCGCTGGATCCTTGTCGAGCCTGGCGATGTGGCTCAGGGCATCCTGGTTCGCGCACCGTGCCGCGGCTTCCTTGCGGACCTCGGCGCTGGAGTCCCCAACGGCGACTTGCTCCAGGAGGACCTGATCGGTCAGCCTGGAAGCCGCCCGGGCGCGGACGCGGGGATCCTTCTCCCCCTTCACGACGCGGCCCAGGGCATCCTGGTCCACCATGACGTTGACCGCCGCCCATCGAATGTCCGCCGACGGGTCTTCGCAGGCGAGGCGCTCCAGAAGGACGGGGTCCGCGACACGGCCGACGGCCGCCGCTCGGACCTGCGCTTCGGTGCCGCCTTTCGCGAGGGTGGAAATGACCGCCGGGTCGGCGACCCTGGCAATGGCGGCGATCCGGACGCCCGGGTCCTTGTCGTCGAGGGCGATGCCGTTGAGGACGAGCGGATCCGAGATGCGGTCCGTGGCGAGGAGGCGAATGGCCGGAGAGGGGTCCTGGAGGGCGAGTTGGGTCAGGAGGTCCTGGTCGGTGACGCGCGAAAGAGCGGTCGTGCGCGCCTTCGAGCTGGTTGTCCGCCGGGCGACCTCGATGAGGAGCCGGGGGTCCCCAATGGCTTGAACAGCCAGATCCGCGACCTCGCCATCGTGGTTTTGCAGGGCGAGGCTCTCCAGCCGCTGGGCCGACGAGATGCCCTTGATCGCCTTGAATCGGACCATCCGGCTCGGATCCCTGAGGGCGATTCTCGCCAGCAGGTCCTGGTCCCCGAGGTGAGCGACCGCCTCTTCGCGGACATATGGGTCGGGGTCGTCGATGGCGGCCTCGATCAACACTGATCGGTCGTTCGTGCGGGCGACGGCAGCTTTCCTCAGGACCCAGTTTCCGTCATGGGCGAACTCGGCCAGGATATCCCCAGCCGTCAACCGCATGACGGCTTCGCCACGCACGGACTCCCGGGCGGCGCTCCTCGCAATGCTCGTCAGGATCCCCTGGTCCGCGATCCCGTCGACGGCCTGGATCTGGACCCGCTCGCTGGAGTCATCCAGGGCGATTCGGGCCAACAGCTCCTGGTCGCGAAGCTTGGACACGGCGCGGGCGCGCACTTCGGGGCTTCCATCCGTGAGCGCCACGGCCTTCAGGGACTCCGGATCCGTCATCTGGTCGACTGCCCGCAGGCGCACGTCGGGACTGGGGTTGCCGAGGTCGGCTGGGGGCGGATCCGAGCGCTGTTGGGTCTGGGCAGGTGGGGCTTCCTGAGCACGGCAGAGCGGCGAGAGCGGGAGAAGGGCCGCCCACACTGCGAGCCCGGTCAACGTAAGCCTCAGGAGGCGAGCCCTCCGGTCATGCCACGGGAGATGCTCGGGATGATACCCGGCATCGGGGCTTCGGCGAGAAGCCAGGCCGAACCGTCTTCCGACTTCCGGTCGCGAGGAGCATGGGAACGCCATACGGCTACACTTCCGCAAACCATACACTCTTTGGATCTCAACGCAAGCCCCCGCTCGGCCCTCCGGCTGGCTCATCAGAGCCTGGCCCGAAAGAGCTCAGACGCGTGCCAGCTCCGTCACTCTCGACGCTCTCTATTCGCGGGTCGGTAGCGGGCTACCCTCGCCCGGCGGAGCGCCACGGCTCGTGCCTGAGGGTCATGCCGGAAGCGAAGGGAGAAGAGCCCGCGGGATGCATGCAGGCTACTGGGAAGCCGAGCGAGACTGAGCGAGAGTATCAAGAGTAGCGGACCTGGAGGTCCTATAACTAAAGGTGAGCGCGGGCATGGCTGTTAGGTGCCTGCCACGATGGCTGGACCTGGAGCGTCCACCCGCGCTCGAGCCATGCGCGCCTGTCTGATTAGGACCT
>Ga0116171_10002512_pt1 | contig 17355 bp, 8 predicted proteins | sample AD_JPNHW2_MetaG_FD_89798 | JGI IMG/M metagenome (GOLD analysis project Ga0116171, IMG submission 89798) | Active sludge microbial communities of municipal wastewater-treating anaerobic digesters from Japan - AD_JPNHW2_MetaG | ecosystem: Engineered > Bioreactor > Anaerobic > Digestate | place... | reverse complement strand
TTGAAGGAAGCTCATATTTGACAACCAAAAACGAAGCCGACCGTTGGAAACTGAAAAAAGCTTACGGGATCTGCGACATTGCGATTAATAAATTTTCGGATGCTTTCGGGACAAAAAACTGTAAATACCTTCAGGCGAAAATAAAAGAAAAATCGCTCAACCTCACAACAGAAAACGTAAATATTCCAGCCAAACCATTCCGAGGGTTAATCACATACCGTAATCTGAATAAAGTTTTTGTGAGAATATGCAAAACCAATTATGAATGGTATGATAAACTTTCGTACAATTATTATTATGACGACAAACTGATAAAACAACTATTAAAACTAACTCCTCAGAAACAATTCGATATTGTACTTGCCAATCCAAGCGACTATCAGACTCACACCACCGAAATAAAACTTCCGGAACTTGAGGCTGGTTTTTATGTTGTTCTTATCGGGACGGATGCCGGTTTTTCCTATACAAATGAAGCTGTGGCTTACACGAATTTATGGGTATCGAATATTTCTTATCTGAAGCGGACACTTACTAACGGGAATCTTCAGTTTGTAATGATGGACCGTGAAAGCGGTCAGCCACTGAAAGGCGTTGCAGCACAGGTTTATAACGAAATTTACAACTATACCACACGCAAATATGAATATCACAAGGGTTCGAGCCACACAAGCAACGAAGAAGGCATGTTTGAAGTTCCACCGACAAATAATTATTACAACAATTCATACGTTGAATTTAATTACGGAAATGACAAGCTGAAATCAACCAATTTTTACCAGTATAAACCTTATAAATACGAAAAAAAGAAAGTTTATAAAACAACTTTCTTTACCGACAGGATGATTTACCGACCCGGACAAACCATCTACTTCAAAGGTATATTGCTTGAAACCGATGGTGAAACAACAGAGATCAAACCAAACATTTCTACCAATGTTGTTTTGTATGATGTCAACTATCAGAAAGTGTCGGAAGTAACACTCACCAGCAACGAATACGGAACATTCTCCGGGACATTTGTTTTACCCACCGGCTTGCTGAACGGTCAATTTCACATTGCCGATTCGTGGGGAAGCATTTATTTTTCAGTTGAAGAATATAAACGTCCGAAGTTTGAAGTGAATTTTGAGCCTGTAAAAGGCACGTACAAATTAGGTGAGAAGGTTACGGTTAAAGGCACGGCTGTCGCATATGCCGGGTCCAATATTGATAATGCCCAAGTTAAATACCGCGTAACGCGCACGGCACGTTTTCCTTACTGGTGGTATTACTGGTATGGTTATTATCCCACCTCAACACAGATGGAAATAACAAACGGGACCACAACAACAAACGATATGGGTGAATTTACGATTGAATTTACCGCAATTCCTGATTACAAGGTGAGCAAAAAATCCGATCCGACTTTCACTTACTCAATCAGTGCAGATGTTACCGACATTAACGGAGAAACACGTTCATCGCAAACTACGATGAATGCCGGCTATAAGGCTTTGCTCGTGAGTGTTGATATGCCCGGCGAAGTGGAAAAAGACAGTAAAGATCCTTATGTGATATCTACGACCAACCTGAGCGGCACTTATGAGTATGCTCAGGGAAATATTGCCATTTACAAATTGAAACAACCTGATAAACTTTTCAGAAGCAGGATGTGGCAGGAACCCGATATGAAACAAATCTCGAAAAAAGATTACTACCAATGGTTTCCGTATGACTTATATGAAAATGAAAACAACACGTCAAAATGGGCAAAGGAAACAAAAGTACTCGATTATTATTTCGACACAAAAAAGGATTCCTTGATGAAAATACCCAATCTCAATGCATGGCAATCCGGTCAATATATGCTTGAGATCAGTTCGGTAGATAAATTTGGCGAAAAGGTACAGTCTTTCTCATATTTTACTGTGTACTCAAATAATGATAAAATAATTCCTGTCAACGATTTTGCATGGTTTTCAACATTGAAATCCAAAGGCGAGCCGGGCGAAGACGCTGCTTTTCTGATCGGAACCAAAGAAAAGAATGTAAAAGTGCTGATGGAGGTTGAAGTTAAGAATACCATAGTAAAAAAAGAGTGGCTTACATTGAATAATGAATTGAAAAAAGTTACGGTACCAATAAAAGAAGAATACCGTGGCAATTTCGCAGTGCATTTTACTTTTGTATGCCAGAGCCGGGTTTATCAAAATGATGTCAGCGTTGAAGTGCCCTATACGAACAAAGAACTTGACATCAGTTTTGAAACTTTCCGCAGTAAACTCGAACCCGGACAAAAGGAAGAATGGAAAATTAAAATTAAAGGAAAGAACGGTGAAAAAATAGCTGCTGAAATGCTTGCTGCCATGTACGATGCTTCGCTTGATGCCTACCGCGCCAACTCATGGTATATGAACATTTACAATTATTTTTATATGCAGCGCAGCTGGGAATCAAGTCACGGATTTTCAACGGCCGGATCAGCAATATATTCCACAAACTGGAATCCATACATATATTTCTATAGTCGCTCTTACGACTATCTCAATTGGTTTGGTTATGATAACTATTATTACCGTTACGGTTATAACAACTATGATTATGATTATAAAAATATTGATGGCGAATATTATGAAGCCGATCAGTCGGTTGTTTACGATGCCGTTACAACTGTTTCCGGTGCTACCGGTGGCGGAAGAAAAGGTGCTAAAAAAGTAAATGAACAGGTTGTTGCAGGATTAGCTTCCGGTAAAACAGCCGGAGATGAAGTTTTGGAAGAAACGGAAAAAAGCGGTGAAATAGCCAATTTACCAAAAGATAAATCAAAAGAAGATGGCTGGGGAGAACGTAATGGAAAAGATGGTGGTTTTGGCAATGTTAAAACCCGCACAAACTTTAATGAAACGGCTTTCTTCTATCCTCATTTACTTACCAACGAAAACGGAGAGATCATCATTTCATTCACGATTCCAGAAGCCCTGACTAAATGGAAATTCATGGGGCTGGCACATACAAAAGATCTGAAATACGGACAAATCCAGAAAGAAATTGTGACACAGAAAGATCTGATGGTTATACCCAATCCTCCACGCTTCTTCCGTGAAAATGACAAGATCGTGTTCTCATCAAAGATTACGAATCTTTCAACCGATTCTATCACGGCTTATGCCACGCTGATGCTGTTCAATGCTGAAACACAACAACCTATTGATATCAAAATGGGTAACACCGACCAGATAAAATGTGTCGGAATTCCTAAAGGTCAAAGCAAAGCGGTAGAATGGGAACTTTCCATACCTGAAAACATTCCGGCAATTACCTACAAAGTAGTTGCGAAAGCAGGAAATTTCAGCGACGGCGAAGAAATGATCATACCAGTTTTAACAAACCGTATGCTCGTTACCGAAACCATGCCGCTGCCCATACGTGGCAACCAGGTCAAGGATTTCAATTTTGAGAAACTGATTAACGCATACAAATCGAACACGCTGAAAAACTATAAGCTCACGCTTGAATTTACTTCAAACCCCTCGTGGTATGCTGTCCAGGCGCTGCCTTACCTGATTGAATATCCTTATGAATGTACCGAGCAAATTTTCAGTCGTTTTTATGCAAACAGCATCGCCACTTATATTGCCAATTCCAACCCAAAGATCAGGGAAGTATTCGATAGCTGGAAAAACATAACTCCCGATGCCCTGCTGTCGAATCTGGAAAAAAACCAGGATCTGAAATACCTGATGTTGCAGGAAACACCGTGGGTGCTCGAAGCTAAAAGTGAATCACAATCGAAACGGAACATTGGCATTCTGCTGGAAACAAAACGTATGCAAAACGAAATTGAACGGGCGCTGAAGAAACTCGAAAAATTGCAGGTTTCAAACGGTGGATGGACGTGGTTCCCGGGTATGCCTGACGACCGCTATATTACACAGCATGTCATTACCGGTTTCTGCCACCTCGACAAACTTGGCGTTCGCGACGTACGCGACCAATACCGGGTTTGGAACATGATAAAACGTGGCTCACGTTACCTGGACGACCGCATCACGGATGATTATGAATGGCTGCTCCGCTACGATCCGGATCACATGTTCGAAAACCATCTGGGCAGTATTCAGATTCAATACCTGTATGCCCGCAGTTATTTTATCAAAGACATTGCTGTTGAAAACAAGAACAAGAAAGCTTTTGATTACTATTTCGGGCAGGCTAAAAAATACTGGCTGCCGAATAATCGCTATCTGCAGGGAATGATTGCTCTGGCAATGAACCGTCTCAACGATAAAGTCACAGCGACAGATATTGTAAAATCGTTGAAAGAAAATGCGATTTTCAGCGAAGAAATGGGCATGTACTGGAAAGATATGGACTACGGGTACTATTGGTATCAGGCTCCGATAGAAACACAAGCCTTGCTGATTGAGTGTTTTGATGAGGTTTCCAACGATCAGCAGTCGGTAGAAGAAATGAAAGTGTGGCTGCTAAAACAAAAACAGACTCAAAACTGGAAAACTACCAAAGCCACAGCGGAAGCTTGTTATGCTTTACTGCTCAGAGGCACCGACTTCCTTGCCAAAGACCCGCAGGTCAGCATCATGCTCGGCAGAATGCTCGTTGATCCCAAAAAATTACCTGATGTAAAACAACAGGCGGGAACAGGTTATTTCAGGACATCCTGGTTGGAAGAAGCGATCAAGCCGGATATGGGAAAAGTAAAAATAACGAAATCCGACGAAGGTGTTGCCTGGGGCGCTTTGTACTGGCAATATTTCGAACAGTTAGATAAAATAACGCCTGCAGAAACACCGTTGAAATTAGTAAAGAAACTTTTTGTTGAACGCAGTTCCGACCATGGGCCTGTCATCACTCCTGTTACAGATGAAACCAGGCTCAAGCTGGGTGATAAGATAAAAGTCCGTATCGAGTTGCGCGTTGACCGCGACATGGAGTACATCCATATGAAAGATATGAGGGCTTCCGGCTTTGAACCGATAAATGTAATTTCATCTTACAAATATCAGGGCGGTCTTGGTTATTACGAAAGCACCGGCGATGCTGCCACCAACTTCTTTATTTCCTATCTGAAAAAAGGGACGTATGTTTTTGAATACCCGTTGCGCGTAGCTCAGAAAGGCGATTTTTCAAACGGTATTACGACGATACAATGTATGTATGCTCCTGAATTTACGTCACATTCGGAAGGAATAAGGGTGAAAGTAAGTGGATAGGTAATAAGAACTAACAGGTTTTCAACTAAAATTGTTTTCGAAAAACAATTGGTTTGTAAACCTGTTAGTTCTACTATACATCATCGATGATGCCTTTCACCCGAATTTCCTTCTGGTTATGCCACGCTTCAAAATCGTTTAAGGTGCCGAAAAAGTTTAAAACAAAATCTTTATCAACAAAACTTTTTCTTTCTGATAAAAACGCGGAGTATGAAGAATGTGGGTAATTCCTGAAGTTTTCGATGAAACCATGTTTTACCGGATTCAGATGTATATAAGCTACAACCTGTCTGAAGAAATCGTCATCATTAATCCTGTTCCTGTGAAAATGTTCCTGGAACAAACTGCCGGTGCGGTTATATGCTTTATTGATACTTTTAGAATAAGAATTAAACAAATGTGAAAAGCCAAGGTGAGGTTTTTTTCGGAACTTTTCTTCAACAATGTTTTCTGAATCTTTTATTCGTAACAAAAGATGAAAATGATTTTTCAGAAAGCAATAGCAATAAATATCGGCAACTTTTGTCAGATATCTTTCTATCAATGAAAGGAAATAAGCGTAGTTTTTTTCTTCGATGAACAGGTTTTCTTTATTGTTACCGCGATTAAAGATGTGGTATACTGTTCCCGGTTCAATAACATCAATTTTCATTTTTTTGATTTGCAACTAAAATAGTAATTTTTTCAAAGAACTAACAGGTTTCCAAATAAAATAAGGATCAATTCTCCTAAATGAAACCTGTTAGTTCTAAAATTTAGATAACAAACCTATTAGATGTCTGAAAAAAATTACTATTTTAGTAGTTCAAACCCTTAAACACCAAAAATTATGTTTGCATTTGCCAATAAACACCCATATCATGAGGTTGTCATGTCAACCGAGATAAAAAGTAATAATCCTTTAGCCATTGCCATTCACGACCAGAGGCAATATGTGGTTGATGGTTCGAAAAGCGCCACGTTTGTCGGAAGCCTGCGTTCCGGAGTGGGAATCCCTTATGATATAACCACAAAATCAGGGAAACCGCTTGCAGACGACATGCTGGAAGTTGTTGGCAGGGCTATTGAAAAAAACGGTGTGAAGCTGCACAAAGTAGCAACCCGCTCAGGACTTTCCAAAGAGGACGTCATTGCTGAGCTCAACAAAACTCAGGCTCCCCGTTCATTGTATTTCAATATTATGGAATGGAAAACCGATACGTACATGAAAGCCGATCTATACTGTTTGGTCAACCTTCAGGTACTGGACAATAAAGGTAATGTTCTGGCTGAAAAAAGCGTAAAAGCGAGTCGCGAAAGCTTCGGTGGTAGTTTCTGGAACCCAAAGAAAGCCGCAAAAAAAGGTTCCTTAAAAGCGCTAAAACTAAAAATGGAGGCTCTGATCAACGATCCAAAGGTTCTGAACGCTTTTGAATAAATGAAATTGAAAAATCTGGCAAATCTTGTACAGCGGAAATCCGTTCTGTTTTTCCCGTTGTTTTTCTATTGTATTTATGCCAATGCACAGGATACGCAAGCTATAAAATTTGATAGCGTTTTTTATACTCAAAAACTTGACTCGTTGAAGTGGGCCTTCCCTAATTGCAAAAAAATCCCCCCGGAATTTGAACTGGCATTTTATACTGCAATATCTCATTATCCCGAACTGGATTCAATTCATATTGAAATGAAGTTGAACTCTTTCAATTTAACTATGGCTGCGCGACCGGCCAAAAAACTTTTTGCGAACCGAAAAAAACGCATTTACAGGATATACGCCAACATAAAAAAAGATTTTATCGGGATACTGCTCTCTTCCGTAAATTATAACCAGAAAGTAGGGGTTATTGGGCACGAACTTGCACATATTCTTGATTATTCAAATAAAAGCTTATGCGGTATTGTAGGGACTGGATTAGGATATATGTTTAAATCTTACCGTAGAAAGCTGGAAACAAAAACCGACCTTGAAGCTATCAAACACGGCCTTGGTTGGCAATTGTACGATTTCGAAGATTACCTTTATAACCATTCTGATGCCAGTGAAAAATACAAAAAGAAAAAATCCAAAGTGTATCTGAACGAAAAACAAATCAAAGAACTGATTTTGAAAAAATAAAATAAGCAAGCAAAATGAAATATCCGAAAATCATAAGTTTACTAATAGCACTGGTTATAAATGCTTCCCTATATTCTAATACTTATACTGTCGTTAACACACTCGACAGCGGCACAGGCTCTTTACGCGAAGCCATCACCAGCGCTAATGCTCACAACGGAGCCGATACCGTTGCTTTTAACATTCCAAACTCGGATGCCGGATATAGCCTCCCAAATGGAACATGTACCATCACGCTCACAACGATGCTGCCCGTTCTGGCAGACATGTCAGGAGGTTTGATTTATATTGATGGAAATACACAAACTGTCAATCAGGGAAACACCAATGCAAACGGGCCTGAAATAATTGTAACTACAACCGCTTCGCTGAATACAAGTTTCCTTATCGCCTGTCCGAACAGTACCATCCGCAATATCACTGTCACCGGCTTTGTTTATGGAATATTGTTTTACAACAGCACCTGCACCAACAGCACCATCAGGGATATGTACCTTGGAACAAATTATGACGGAACTGCTGCTGTTCCAAATCAGTACGGAGTGGGTTTTGCAAACGGCGCCACAGGAAACAATGTTCTCAACTGCCTCATTTCAGGAAATACCATGGGCGGCGTTGGAATAACAGCTTCAACAAACAATAATTTCAAAGGAAATAAAATCGGTACCGACCGCAGCGGAACTCAAAAACTTCCTAATAATTATGGCATTGCAATAGATAACGCCTCTGGCAACATCATCGGAGGAACCTTGGTTCAGGATTTGAATTTAATTTCGGGCAACATCACATCCGGAATTGTAATTAATGGTTCTGCCTCCACCGGCAATCAAATAAAAGGAAATTATATAGGCACCAATATCAGCGGAACTGACAGCCTGCCAAACGGCTGCGGAATAATTCTGGCTGGTGCACGAAATACCATTATCGGCGGAACTACAGCAGGTTCAGCAAATATCATTTCAGGTAATTACCAGGCAGGTATTGTCATGAACGGCAGCGGAACAAATTTCAATTCCGTAAAAGGAAATTTTATTGGTACCAACAAAGACGGAAATAACTTTGTAAGTAACCACACAGGAGTTATGCTCAAGAGCAACAGTAATCAGAATATTATCGGTGGCGCCACACTCGCTGAACGTAACATTATCTCGGGGAACCTGGAAATCGGGGTTTATATCGAAGCCAGCGACAGCAATGTTGTTAAGGGGAATTTCCTGGGTCCGGACATTACTGGCAACAGCACGTTTATGCTGGGCGACAGCGCCATTCAGGGAAATGGCATTGAGCTGAATACCGTATCAAAATTCAATATTGTAGGAGGAACGGGCAATGAACGAAACATCATTTCGGGCAACCGTGTTTACGGATTGGTTTACTACGGAAACAGCTCTTACAATAATACTTCGGGAAACTATATCGGTGTAAATGCAGCCGGTAACCAACGCCTGGCCAATGCAACAGGCATCTGTGTTGATGGAGGCTCAAACCATAATAAAATAAACAACAATGTCCTTTCAGGAAATAAAAGTTACGGGATTTTCTTCGTGACTACCGGTACATATTACAATGATTTTAAAGGCAACATCGTTGGTGTTAACGCCACCAATACAGATACCATTCCCAATTATATAGGATTGATTATCGCTGCAGGCACAAGATATAACGTCTTTGGTGGCACTGGTGCCGGCGAAGCTAATATCATAAGTGGCAACTATTACGATGGGATTGAAATTTCTGATTTCGGTACCGATCACAACCAGATAATCGGGAATATTATCGGAGCATCAACAGCGGGTGGTTTTGGAAATTTCAACGGCATAGGCATCGCTACAAATCCCCGGAACAATTTAATCGCGCACAACACCATCAGCGGTAACAAATACATGGGCATCATTTTATTTGAACACTCAGACAGCAATACCATTGAGAATAACAATATCGGGGTTTTATCAAACGGAATTGATACTGCAGGTAACGGTGGAGCCGGAATCGCAATAATCCAGGGTTCTTCAAATAACATAATAGGCCCCGGAAATATTATCGCATACAACGATACGGCTGGAATAATCCTGAATGACAATAATACACTCTATAACACCATCACTCAAAATTCAATTTATAAAAACGGTGTCAGCCAGATTGATATTTTTCCTCCCGGGCCGAATCCAAACGACCCTGGAGATCCCGACAGCGGGCCAAATTTGAAAATGAATTACCCGGACATTTTTTCAATTGGATATAACCCTGCTGCTGGCATTACATTTATAACCGGAATGATTGATTACAACTATCAGAATCCCAGCGGCATTAAAATCGAGGTTTTTTGCTCCTACACAGATTCCGCGGGTATCGGTACTTGCATGAATTATTTGGGCAGCACAAACGTTGATTCAACAGGGAACTGGGTATTTTTTGCCCAAGGAATTACAGACGGAGATTCCATAGCTGCCACAGCAACGGATATTTATGGAAACACTTCGGAAATCAGTTCTGAATTTAGCGTTGTTACAGGTATAGATGAAAATTCAGCAGATAATTCCGGTGTGGAATTGTTTCCAAATCCTGCCACAGAAGCATTCTGCATAAGCCTGATGCTGAATAATAACAGCCTTGTCAAAGCGTTTTTGTTTGATATCAATGGGCACTTATTACGACAACTTATTTCGGAGGAAGCCGTGATCGGAATAAATCAATTTACTATTGGAACTGTTGGATTATCAACCGGTCTGTATTTTATTAAAGTCGAAACGGAAGACCAAACATTTACCCGCAAGATTTCTATTATCAAATAATTTCTATTGTATGCGCAAACTATTTTTAATCACCATTTTTTGCTGTTTTTCCACAGCTTATGCCAATGATTTTACGGTGATCAATACCAACGACAGCGGCAATGGCTCGCTGCGTAATGCGATCACACTGGCCTGCGGCACACCGGGAACTTCGCATCAGATATTATTCAATATCCCGCTCAGCGACCCGAATTACAATGCTGCACAAGGCACATGGACCATCAGGCCGCTTTCAAACATGCCTTATATAAGCAAAGGCAACATTATGATTGACGGCACTTCGCAGACAGTCAACCAGGGAAACACCAACCTGCAGGGCCCGGAAATTGTTCTTGATGGTACAAGGAGCATTGATTTCGGTTTTCATATTTTCAATGTTTCCGACATAACAATCAAAGGATTTGTTATCTGCAATTTCATTTATGGCATCCAGATTTCGCAGATTGCAGCAAACGCATCACAGAACAATATTATAAAAGCTTGTTACATCGGCACCAATTACAATGCAAGCGATACGGCAGGAAATGATATCGGCATTGAGATCATTGGAAACCCACAATATAATATCATTGGCGGAAGCGCGGCGGAAGACAGAAATATTGTCTCCGGGAATAACCATATTGGAATCCGCCTTGCCAATGCAAATCACAATACTATTGTAAATAATTTTGTTGGGACCGACAGGACCGGGACTTATGCATTGCGCAATTATGACGGAATCAGTGTGGAAGGAACATCTAAATATAATATTATCGGAGGCTACACCATTGCAGAACGCAACCTTGTTTCTGGCAATGTGGCCTATGGAATACCTGTATTTGGCGCAGGGTGCGACAACAATATCATCATCGGAAATTATATTGGAACCGATATCACTGGCACGGCAGCGATTCCCAACACATACGGAGTGCTGTATGACGACGGCGCAAAATATAATATGCTTGGAGGTAAAAAATCCGGTGCAGGAAATCTGATTTCTGGAAACAGTGGTTACGGCGTTTTTATTTACAATAACAGCACCGAAAGCGATACGGTGATCGGCAACCTTATAGGAACAAATGCCAATGGTACCGGGGCATTACCAAATATTATCGGCATTGTCATTGACGGAATTCCAAGATATCATATCGTGGACAGTAATGTGATCTCGGGTAATCTTCAGCAGGGAATTACGATACACGCTACCGGAACGGATTACAATGTAATCACACGAAATAAGATCGGCACAGACATCACAGGTGGATTTGCTGTACCCAATGGTATTGATGGTATCCGCATCGGTGAAGGCCCAAGAAATAATGTTATCGGCGGCATTCCCGACAAAGGAAATATCATAGCATTCAACGGAGGAAACGGAGTAACGGTAATGACCGAAGGCGATTATTATAATAAGATTTCCGCAAATTCAATTCATCATAACGGTGGCATGGGGATTGACTTGTATCCTATGGGCGTCACAGCCAATGATGCCAATGACACTGATACCGGCCCGAACATGCTAATGAACTTTCCGGAAATCAGTTCTGCTCAATACAATGATATTACCGGAAATTTTGAAATAACCGGGCATATTGATACTCCGGCACCTGAATATACAACTATTGAATTCTTCAAGTCTGATGATGATGCTTCGGGGCACGGCGAGGGTGAACGTTACCTGACAAATGTTACACCAGATGTATCAGGTAATTTTAATGTAACAATAACTGCCGGTATTATTTGGGGCGGCGATAAAGTAACGGCTACCGCCACTGATTCTGAAGGGAACACTTCTGAATTTTCTTCCTCAGTTATTGTCAGCGGAATTGAACTCGTTGATGAAGCGTCACAGATAAGTATTTTCCCAAATCCCGCTAAGAACTTTTTCAACATAAAAGGTAATGAAGGCCTGAGTTTAGTGAAGATCAGCATGATGAATTTATACGGACAAATCGTAGTTTCTACTTATAGAAATATCAGCAACGATATATTAACTATTCCATTTCCTGAAGACCATTATACAAAAGGATTGTACTTTATACATGTGGAGGGTAAAAATATTGACACCTACAAAAAGATCATTATCGAATAACTTTATCTTAACTTTGTATTAAAAAAAGATGCCGAACAAAAAAATAAATATTTCCCTTATTATATTGATCTTTATTTTTAACTGCATTTGTTTTGCACAAACAGACAGCACAACAAGCGTTTCAATGTCAGCAAATATAAAGCAGCAGGCCGATTCTATGGGCTATTACTTTGTAAAAAACGATTTTAAAAATTATTTAAAATTTCAGTTTCCTAATTTGGTTAAAAAGCTGGGTGGAGAAGAATCACTAATAAAAACCCTTGACGAGAATGTTACGAAAAAAGGAATAAGGGCCATTAATATTTCAACTGATGCGCCATCAACTTTAATTATTTCAGACAGTATTCTCCAATGCACTTTACAACAAACGTCGGTAATGAAGTATGCAAGTGCAAAACTTGAAATCATCTCAACACTTGTTTGCGTATCTTTTGATAATGGTAAAAAATGGTTTTTTATCAATGCATCCGGCTTCACATCAGATATTTTGAAAGAATTATTTCCCGAAATTAGCCGGGAACTTTTAATTCAGCAACAAACAACCCGGAAACTCAATTGATCAATCAAGAATAAATTTTTGTGTAACTATTTGCTGTGTGCCGGAAATCCTTATCAGGTAAATTCCTCGGGGATAGTTCTCCACATTTATTTTGATAGTTGAACCATCAGAAGCATATTGACACTTAATTATAGAGCCAGTTACATTATATAATTCAAGCATTTGTCTATCCGATAAACTATAGTTAATATTGAGAATATTATGAGCAGGATTTGGATAAATCATAAAATTCGGCTCAGATGATTCATCCACAGATTCTGTAGTACATAGTGTCAATTGTTGGTAGTTGATGGTGTTGGGTGGATAACAAGTGCTTGTAACCCAAAATTCACCCGTGTCTGTATTAATTACAGCTGTTTCCGGAACAATAATTAAATTCGAATCTATCAGAGGTACCAGTTCCATTTCATTACACCCGGAAATTCCGTCGAGTGTTGTTTTTACCATATAAATATTCTGAAATGTTGTATCACAACATTCCGAAGAACCAATATTTATCAAAGAATTAGCATTATATATCAAATTATCATAAAACAGATCGTTTAGCTGTGAACCGTATATTTTAGCCCAATGAATACTGCCCTCTTCGGCTCCTAAACAAGCTACAAAGGCATCACTAGTTGATGCTATATCTACCAGATATTTACCTGCTATATATGCCAGTGAAAAATCCTGACTACAGTTTATTGAATATGCGATTTCATTATTATCATCCCCAATTTTTTTTGACCATAACACAACTCCGGCTGAATCTGTCTTCATTACAAAAATATTTTTTCCGCTTCGCGTATTTTCTGTTGTATATCCGCAAGTTATAAGGTCTCCGTTAGCCGGATTTTCAACCATATCCATCAAGGATCCGCTCCCATAAGTTAAGCACCATTTTACAACTCCATTATCATCCGTACGCAAAATACATTTCATTTGACCAAGATCTCCTGAAATAATAAAGCCACCAAAAGCGGAATGAATGAGCTTATGGGCAACGTCATCATTCAAGAAAGAGCCATACGATCGCTGCCAATACTGATCACCGAATTTATTCATGCGCATAAGCATCATGTCTTTATCGGTATGGCTAAAGCTATTTGCCTGCCCGGCGATCACAAAGTCGCCATTAGCAAGTTCTGTAATATCTTCAGGAACATCAGCGTAATCTGTTCCAAAATATTTTATCCATTGTATCAAGCCTTCACTATTTGTATTAAAAACCATGACATCACCCGAACCAAATCCATCTAATATCATGTCAAAAAGAATGGCATATCCGCCATTTCCAAGGCTAATCACTTTACTTTTTTTTAACATTCCCGGAGCAAGATATCGTTTTGCCCAGATAAGATTTCCGGCAGTATCAGTCTTAATAAGGCTTCCAGAACATGTGGAAACTATCGTGCTATCGGCAGACATACAAAAAGATTGAGCATTGCCCGGATACCCTAGTCCGGTCACTTTTTGAAAAATATTCTGTGCGGATAAAATATTCGACAAAATACTAAGTATAAAAAGTATATATAAATTCTTTTTCATGGTGCATCAATCTTTGGCAAAAATAACTTTTTTCAGGAAGCGTCCTGTCTCTTATACTGTGAAATTATGCATTCAGAGTTTTGTCCACTTTTTTAATTACGATTTTTTTGTAGTTTTGTTATAAAATTAAAAAAATTCAATAGTGGACTTATTCGAAAAAATACAAAAAAATTACGGACCTCTGGGACAATATTATAAACAGGGTCATGGTTACTTTTTCTTTCCAAAACTGGAAGGAGAGATTTCAAACAAAATGATATTTAATGGGAAAGAACGGCTAATCTGGAGTTTGAATAACTATATCGGACTTGCCGAACATCCCGAGGTACGTAAAACAGATGCTGAGGCTGCCGCAACATGGGGTTTTGGCACACCCATGGGAGCACGCATGATGTCGGGGCAAACTGATTATCACGAGAAGCTGGAACGCGATCTGGCTGCTTTCGTAAAAAGAGAAGCCGCATACCTTCTTAACTTTGGGTATCCCGGAATGGTTTCAATTATTGATGCTTTAGTTGATCGCCACGATGTAATTGTTTATGATTCAGAAGCTCATGCATGTATTCTTGATGGTCTTCGTCTGCACATGGGAAAACGTTTTGTTTATCAGCACAGCAACATGCAGGCTCTTGAGAAAAACCTTGAACGAGCAAGCAAAATTACAGACCAAACGGGTGGTAGTATATTAGTAATCACCGAGGGTGTGTATGGAATGGTTGGAGATATTGCAAAACTGAAGGAAATAGTAGAATTAAAGAAAAAGTTTTCTTTCAGGCTGCTGGTTGACGATGCGCATGGTTTTGGTACAATGGGCCCGACAGGAGCCGGAACTGATGAATTCCTCGGAGTTCAGGATGGAGTAGATATTTATTTTGCAACTTTTGCCAAAGCAATGGCCATGATCGGGGGATTTGTGGCAACAAAGAAGGAAGTGATTGATTATTTACATTACAATATGCGCTCACAAGTTTATGCCAAATCAATGCCGATGCCTTTGGTAATAGGAGCCATAAAACGCCTCGAGCTATTAAAAAACAGTCCTGAACTGCGTGAAAAACTATGGACTATTGTTCATGCTTTACGAAACGGGTTACGGGAAAAAGGATTTGATATGGGTAATGCTGAATCGCCTGTTACGCCTGTTTTTCTGAAAGGCACCTTGGCAGAAGCTACCAATATCATAGTTGATCTACGCGAAAATTTTAATATCTTCTGCTCGGTTGTTATTTATCCTGTTGTTCCCAAAGGAGTGATTCTTATCAGGTTAATACCAACAGCGATCCATACTTTAGACGATGTAAAATATACTGTGGATTGTTTTGAAAAAGTCGGAGAAAAACTTAAGAACGGCTTATATTCAAAAACAGAGTTAGCAGATATTCATTCAATTTAAACCTACGTCTTTTATCAAAGTCGTTATCTCTTTATAAAACATTTCCTTATTTCTTTTCAAAGAAAATAATTATCAATTCATTGAAAATTACTCAATAATTATCTTTTCAGTATGAGTTATATTGTTATTTATTAGAGTTAATATATATATACCTTTAGGATATAATCTCAAATTGAATTTCTTATTTACTAATCCTAAATAATCAACTTGTTCTTCAAAAATAATTTTACCATCAATAGTAAATATCTTCAAGACAGCGTTTCCTTCAACACCTTCAACATTCAAAAAGAATATACCATCTGATGGATTAGGAATAACGGTTAATGAATATTTTTCATTATTAATTTCTATTCCTGTACACGTAGATACTGTAATGTCCATTGATGTAGGATAAGCACATTGCTCAGCTAAAGGACTGTAAGTATAAGTGATTATTCCATCAGATGAAGTATTTATAAAAGATGGATCCCATGTTCCGAAAACCCCATTAGTTGAGTTCTGAAGTAACACATCGGGTGTATCACCGACACAATAAGGTCCTAGCTGTGAGAATATCGGAGTAATATAATCATTTACCAGTACACTCATGGTGGTTGACGTTGCACATTGCCCTGCATTCGGAGTAAAAGTATATGTAGTATTATCTGCTGTTGCCGTACTGATGGATGATGGATTCCAGCTACCTGTGAAGCTATTGTTTGAGTTTGTGGGCAAGTCGGCCGGTGTGGCGCCAACACAATATGGCCCTAGTTGTGTGAATGATGGTTCTATGTTCGGATTCACAGTTATTGTTTTTAACGCTGATACCGGCGCTCCGCAACCGGAGTTAACGGTATAGGTGATGTCGGATGTTCCTGCAGTTAAAGCATTGACTATGCCTGTGCTTGAGTTCACAGTAGCTACCGAAGTGTTGGAGCTGGTCCAGGTTCCACCTGTTGTTCCATTACTGGTATAAGTCGGTGTATTGCCAATGCATAACGGGCTTGTTCCGCTGACGGTTCCAGCGCTGACGTTCGGACTAACGGTAAGTGTTTTAAATGCTGATACCGGCGCTCCGCAACCGGAGTTAACGGTATAGGTGATGTCTGAAGTACCTGCGGTCAAGGCTGTGACCACGCCTGTGGATGAGTTCACAGTAGCAACGGCTGTGTTGGTGCTGGTCCAGGTTCCACCCGTTGTTCCATTACTGGTATAAGTCGGTGTATTGCCAATGCATAACGGGCTTGTCCCGCTGACGGTTCCAGGGCTGACGTTCGGACTGACCGTTATTGTTTTATACGATGATACCGGCGCTCCGCAACCGGAGTTAACGGTATAGGTGATATCGGATGTTCCTGCAGTTAAAGCATTGACTATGCCTGTGCTTGAGTTCACAGTAGCAACGGTTGTGTTGCTACTTGTCCAGGTGCCGCCTGTTGTTCCATTGCTGGTATAAGTCGGTGTAGCGCTGATGCAAACAGGGCTTGTGCCGCTGACGGTGCCTGCGCTTACGTTCGGACTGACGGTAAGTGTTTTAAACGCTGATACCGGAGATCCGCAACCCGTGCTGACGGTATAGGTGATGTCTGAAGTGCCTGCGGTCAAGGCGGTGACCACGCCTGTGCTTGAGTTCACGGTCGCTACCGCGGTGTTGCTACTTGTCCAGGTGCCGCCGGTGGTGCCGTTGCTGGTATAAGTCGGTGTATTGCCAATGCATAAC
>Ga0116171_10002508_pt1 | contig 17365 bp, 18 predicted proteins | sample AD_JPNHW2_MetaG_FD_89798 | JGI IMG/M metagenome (GOLD analysis project Ga0116171, IMG submission 89798) | Active sludge microbial communities of municipal wastewater-treating anaerobic digesters from Japan - AD_JPNHW2_MetaG | ecosystem: Engineered > Bioreactor > Anaerobic > Digestate | place... | reverse complement strand
CGACAAGAAGAACTACCGCTACTTCAAGATCAAGTCCCTCGAGGGCGCGATAGACGACTTCGGCGCCATCCGCGAGGCCGTCGCGAGGCGCTACACCCGCCTCGTCAACGAGGAGGCCGGTCTCCCCGACCTCATCCTCGTCGACGGAGGCGCGGGCCAGGTCTCTGCCGCCCGCGAGGTCCTCGACGCCCTCGGCGTCGACTCCGACCTCGCGGGCCTTGCCAAGCGCGAGGAGGAGATCTGGCTCCCCGGCCGCTCCGAGCCCGTCGTCCTTCCCCTCGATTCCCCGGCCCTCCGCGTCCTCGTCGCCGTCCGCGACGAGACCCACCGCTTCGCCACGGGCCTCAACCAGAAGCTCCGCGCCTCGGACCTCAAGTTCGGCGTCCTCGAGTCCGTCGAGGGCGTCGGCCCCGCCCGGGCCCGCCGCCTCATGCGGGTCTTCGGTTCCCTCGACCTCATCGCCGGCTCCGACCCCGCCTCGGTGGCCAAGGCCGGCGGCATGGGCGAGGAAGTCGCCTCGCGCGCCATCGCCGCGGCCAAGGCCGCCCTCGCCCGCTAGACCCAGGCCCCCCTGCCGCTTCGGCGTCGTACGTGGGGTCTGACCCTGGAGGAAGGCTCCGGAAGAAGCCGCTGGGGTCAGACCCCGAAACTCTCGGCATCGCGCCCATCGAGGGTCAGACCCCATTTCCCCTTGACTCAAGAGTCATTGCATTATACCTTGTAGTACATAGCATTTTGCCAACCATTAGTGATCCAAGGTCCGGCCCAGCAACGCGCGGTCTATCCGGCGGGAGGCGGACGGCGGGATGAAGGCCTAAGGCCGATCCTTAGGATCGACGGAGGTATCGCATGGATGGTATCAGGTCCGCCACCGGACGACCCGCGGCGTCCCGCCGCCCCAGGGGCTTCAGCTCCTTCGCCTGCATCTGGTCAAGCCAGCTCGTCTCGATCCTCACCTCGGGCATGTCGGGCTTCGCCCTCACGATCTGGATGTACGAGCAGACAAAGAGCGCGACCGCGATGGCAGCCGTCCAGGTCTTCTACGTCGTGCCCTTCCTCGTCATATCCTTCTTCGCGGGCCCCATGATCGACCGCTACAACCGGAAGCTGATGATGGCCGTCTCCGACATCTGCGCGGCCGTCGGCACGGCGGCCATCTTCGTGGCCTTCCTCGCCGGGCGCCCGGAGGTCTGGATGATCTACGCGGCCGCCTCCCTCCTCGGGATCGGCAACTCCTTCCAATGGCCTGCCTTCTCGGCGACCATCAGCCTCATGGTGCCCAAGGAGCAGCTCGGGCGCGTCAACGGCATGATGACCCTCATGGAGGCCGGGCCTTCGGTCTTCGCGCCCATCCTGGCGGGCGCCCTCCTGCCCTTCATGGGCATCACGGGCATCCTCGCCATGGACATCGCCACCTTCTTCCTCGCCGTCGGCACCCTCCTCTTTGTCGACATCCCCTCGCCGCCGAGATCGGTCGAGGGGGCCAAGGCCTCGGGCAACATCTTCAAGGAGGCCGCCTGGGGCTTCCGCTACATCTTCGAGAGGCCCAGCCTCCTTTCCCTCCAGCTCCTCCTCCTCGCGGGCAACCTCTTCTCCGGGATAGGCGGCAACCTCGTGGCCCCCATGATCCTCGCCAGGACAGGCGCCGATTCGGTGGCCCTCGGCGGCGTCCAGACCGCCTTCGCGATCGGCGGCGTCGCGGGAGGCCTCATCATCAGCGCCTGGGGAGGCTTCAGGCACCGGAGCCTGGGCATCGCGATCGGCTGGGTGGTCCAGGGCCTGGCCACCTTCGCCTTCGGCTTCGGCTCCACCTTCTGGGTCTGGGCGGCCTTCGCCGCCCTCACCTCCCTCGCGAGCCCCCTCATCAACGCCTCGAACCAGGCCATCTGGCAGTCCAAGGTCCCGCCCGACCTGCAGGGCCGCGTCTTCTCGGCGCGGCGCCTCATCGCCTGGATCGCCAACCCCCTCACGCCCCTCATCGCCGGGCCCCTTGCGGACTTCGTCCTCGAGCCCGCGATGCGCGATCCCGCATCGGCGCCTGCCCGCCTCCTCGGGCCCGCCTTCGGCACGGGACCGGGAGCGGGCATGGGCATCATCATCGCGGTCTCGGGCCTCCTCGTCGTGCTGTCCTCGGCCATCGCCTGGTCCTTCAGGGCCGTCCGCGAGGTGGAGAGCATCCTCCCCGACCACGAGGTCGCCGTCGCGGCGCCGCCCCCTGCCTCGGGAAGAGCCCCGGATGCCGCCGCGGCCGCGAGCGCGGCGGCAGGCCCCGAAAACCCCTCGGCGGCGCCGGTCATGGCTTCGACCGCCCCCTGACGCAGCGGGCAAAAAAAAGACGGGAGCCGCGAACCTTGACGGCCCGCGGCTCCCGTCCTATTTTGGGAGGCGTCGGGAGGCCCCAGACGGCCTCCCCCGGAGGTAAAAATGGAAAGCGCCTCGCCCCGGAATCGTCCGAGGGGCTTCGCCGCCTTCGCGACGATCTGGTCAAGCCAGCTCGTCTCCATACTGAGCTCGGGCATGTCCGGCTTCGCCCTCACCATCTGGATGTACGAGAGGACGGGCAGCGCCACGGCCATGGCCGCCACCCAGGTCTTCTACATCGTCCCCTTCCTCGTGACGACCTTCTTCGCGGGGCCCCTCGTCGACCGCTGCAACCGCAAGCTCATGATGGCCCTCTCCGACATCTGCGCGGCCATCGGGACGGCGGCCATCCTCTCGGGCTTCCTCTTCGGCTTCATGGATATCTGGATGGTCTACGCGGCCAACGTCCTCATGGGGGTCGGCAACGCCTTCCAGTGGCCCGCCTTCTCGTCGACCATCAGCCTCATGGTGCCGAAGGGGCAGCTCGGGCGCGTCAACGGGATGATGTCCCTCATGGATGCGGGGCCCGACGTCTTCGCGCCCATCCTCGCGGGCGTCCTCCTGCCGGTCCTGGGCATCAAGGGCATCCTGGCCATCGACCTCGTCACCTTCTTCCTCGCCCTCGGCGCCCTCCTCGCGGTCGACATCCCCGCCGCAGGCGGCAGCCTCGATGCCGAGGCTGCCAGGGCGGCCTCGGGCGGCAACATCTTCAAGGAGGCGGCCTGGGGCTTCTCCTACATCTTCAAGCGGCCGAGCCTCCTCGGCCTCCAGCTCCTCTTCCTCGCCTGCAACCTCTGCTACGGCATCGGCGGCGCCGTCGTCAGCCCCATGATCCTCGCGCGGAGCGGGTCCTCCTCCATGACCTTCGCGGGCACCCGGACGGCGGCCGCCCTGGGCGGCGTCGCCGGAGGCCTCCTCATGAGCGCCTGGGGCGGCTTCAGGAAGCGCAGCCGCGGCGTCGCCCTCGGCTGGCTCGTGTCGGGCCTCGCGGGAGGAATCGCCTTCGGGCTCGGACGCGGCTTCTGGCCCTGGGCGATCGCCACGGCCGTCGCCTCCGCCATGCTCCCCATCGTGAACGGCTCCAACCAGGCCATCTGGCAAGCGAAGGTCCCCGCCGGCGTCCAGGGCAAGGTCTTCACGGCGAGGCGCCTCATCGCGTGGATCTCGACGCCGCTCACACCCCTCATCGCCGGTCCCCTCGCCGACTTCGTCCTCGAGCCCGCGATGCGCGATTCCGCATCCGGCCTCTCGCGCCTGTTCTCGCCCCTCTTCGGCGCCGGCCCCGGGGCCGGCATGGGCCTCCTCGTCTCGGCCTCGGGCCTGGCGGTCGTCGTCGCCATCGCGGTCGCATGGTCCTTCCCGGCCATACGCCGAGCCGAGGACCTCATCCCCGACGCCGACAACTTCGCCGCGGGATCCTCCCCGGCGGCTGCCGGCGGCGCCTCCGCGGCTGCCTCGGGGAAGCCGGCGGCTCAGGAGGGCCAGGCGGCCGCAAGGGAGGACGGACAGGGCCCGGCGAGGGAGGCCGGGGGCCGCGCGGGCAAGGACGCGGCTGCCGCCGAATAGGCCGGCAATCGGCCGGGGGGATCAGTTTCGGAGGCGGGCGTCCGTGCCGGCCTCGGCCCCGGACTCCGCCGCGAGGCCGAGATAGCGCAGGTACTCGCCCTCCGGCATGCCCAGGCCCGGCAGGGTAGGAACGATCTTCCGCATGACGATGCGGTCCATCCTCGAGGCCACGGCATCGAAGACGAAGTAGCCGAGGTCGGACCAGGTATAGGGAACCCGGATCTTGAAGTCCGTCTTGTCCTTGAACACCGTCTCGTAGGCGAAGCCGGCCGGCAGGAGCCGCAGCATGGCCACCTTGCCCGTGGCGTAGCGGTCGCGGGCCTTGGCCTCGATCTTGCGCTTCAGGCTCCGGAAGACCGTCTTCTCGCTGGCGCGCAGCAGCTCGCCCTTGGCCGCCATGTCGCTGAAGTCGCGCTTGAACTTGTCGCCGTCGATCTCCATGAACCGCATGAAGCGGGCACGCGAGACGTAGGAAAAGTCCGCCTCGGTGCTGAAGCTTCCCATGACGAGCTCCTCGAGCTCCTGGAAATAGAGCATCATGCGGTGCGCATTCTTCAGGAAGCGGTAGTCCGGATCGACGCCCAGCTCGGGAGAAGGGTCGTTGAAGCCGATCTCCTCGAGGCTGTAGCCGAGGTTCTGCATGGCGCAGACGTAGTCGTATACCCTGTTCACGCAGTACTTCATCGAGAAGTGCCACTCGGGGGGCGAGACATGCAGGGCGGGAGAGAAGAAACGCCGCCAGTTCCGGGAGAAGCTCCGCGCGCCTATCGCGGTCTCCACCACCACCTTCTCGCAGCTACCGTCGACCAGAATGGGAAGCCCTGTGCGGCCGGAAAGGAGCTTGGTGAAGCTGGTCCCGGGATTCGCGAGACCGAGGAAATTCTCGAACAGCAGGGCATCGGGCAGCCCCTCGACGGGCGCGAACACGGCCTCGCGCAGCGAGGCCTCGTCCTTGATGACGTGGAGGCTCGCGGCATTGCTCTTGTAGAACAGCAGGCTCCGCAGCTTCGTGGCCGCGTCCCTGCTGCCCATCCGCGCCCGTATCTCCCCGGCTCCCAGCACGGTGAAACTGCCGTCCAGTTCGAGGTTGATGCGGAAGCGCTCGAGCAGGGTCTTCCTGAGGTCCCGGAGCCTCCTGACGAGGTCGGCCCTCGAGGCGGCTGGAAGGTTATCCCTTACAACTATGTTGATATCGACATCGGTGGAGCGCTGCACTCCCATGTCGTTGTAGGAGGAGAAGAGCCGTCCGATGCCGAAGACGAGCATCCCCTCGAGCGCCGCGGGGCCGAGGGAAGGCAGGAAGACATGGCGCAGCCAGTTGTCGACGACGAAGAAACAGAGGTCGCGCCGGGGGAGGAGGTAATCCTCGGCCACCGTCGCTGGATCCAGCTTGGAGAAGTCCTGGTTCCTGATGGCGCGGTTCTTCTCGACATGGACGGCATGGATGAAACGCTCCACGTCGCCCTCCCCCGCGCCATGGCCGGAAGAGGCCCCGGGAGGGCCGTCCTTGGCGGCGGAGGCGGAGGCGAGGGCGTCCAGCTGTTTCTGTAGCGCATGGAAGCCGGTGTCGAAATATCGATACGTCCTGATCGATGTTTCGGCCGGAAGGCAAAGACTCATTGGGCATGTTCCTTGTGGTAACCCTCGAATACTAGCGCATTTCCATCGAGCGGGACTACCGGACCAAGGATGGGGGCGACGGCCAGGGACTGCTCGCCCTTCGCCGTCAGCCCTGTCTGGCGAAGGGAGCGAGGAAGGCCTTGACCGCAGTCCAGTACTCGGCCTGGGCGTCGCAGGAGGACCAGAGCGCCGGGGAACCGTGCTCCCCCTCCCCCGACTTCGGAAGGAAGAAGACCTTCCTGTCGCCGGGTAGCATGTCGAAGTAGTTCCTGCTCCGCGCCGCCTCCGGGACGCTGGAGGTCATGAATACCGGACAGGCGACCCCGGCCATGAAATCCGCCAGGGAGGACTCCCCGTATTCCGAGTAGCCGCCCGGGGAGAAGGAGAGGACAGCTGCGACATCGCCGGGATGCTTCGCCGCGGCCACGAGCACATGGTCAGAGGAGTAGGAGCTGCCCCAGAGGATGATGGCCGGGGGCCTCAGGCTCTGCTTCGCATAGGCAAGGGCCGATTCGACGTCGATATAGGCGGCGGCGTAGGAGAGTCCCTTGCCCTTCTTCCGCGCGTCGTCCATCGTGAGGTTCGGTATGCCCTTCTCCTCGTAGCCGCTTCGCTGGTCGACCGCCAGGCAATCGAAGCCGAGCTTGTTGAGCCTGGGGGCAATCTCGATGTACTCGCCCCTCGAGGAATCGGCCATGTGGTAGAGGATGATGAGGGGCGCTCCAGGCTTGCCCGTGACATAGAGATCGCCGGTCATCTCCACGCCATCCTCGGCCTTGAAGTGGATGGTACCCGTCTTGACCTCCTGTTTCCGCGGGCCGCAGGCCGTGGCGGCCAGGAGGCACGCGAGCGCTGCCGCAATGAAAAGACCTTTCTTCATGGAGCCCTCCCGGCGCGACGGATTGTCTTTCGGCAGCCCCGATTTTTCCACGGGGCAGCGAAGTCGCCACTCCCCCATTCGGGCGAATCAGGTTCCCAGGCCGCCTATGAAGGATGCCGGGCAGGTATCGCGGGCAGATGGCTCCCTGCCAGGTCAGGGCAGCCGGGCGTAGGAAAGCCTCTCCCGGATCTTCCCCATCCTGACCTCGAAGACGTCGATTCCCCGGAGCGGGACCCCGCCTTCTCGTTCGAGCCTCCATCGCAGGAAGCAGCGTGGCCCGTTGCCGACGAGCTCCTCCGTCACGAGGCTGAGGCCCTCCTCCTCCGCGAAGACCTTCGCGAGGAAGGCCGAGACCGCGGCCTTCCCCAGGAAGCGTCCTCCGCCGGGGCCCTCATGGTAGTCCTCGAATATGCAGCCATCGTCGCAGAGCCCGACGATCCCCTGCACATCATGCCGGTTGAAGGCGCCGGCGAACTCGGCCGCTACCCTGACCGCTTCCTCGACACGCGACATGCGCGCTGGACTCATGGTTCGACCTCCGGGCTCATCCCCTTTTCCAGATCTCTTCGGGCTGGCCCTCCAGGCGCGCGAGGACGGCCGCCACCTTCTCCTCGTCGTTGTCCTTGGCGAAGCACACGCCGAATTCATCCGGCTGCTTCCGGTACGACTTCACGCCGAAGCAGAGCGGGCCGCCGGTCACCGCCTCATTGACCATGGTGCAGCCCGTGCCCTTCAGCATTCCCGAGAGCGGCTTGATGAGGTTCGCCTCGTAGAGCGCCTCGTAGTCCTCGGTCATTCCGCCATGAGCCACGATGAGGGCGGCGGGGCCCGGCTTGCCCTGCCTCCCGAGGCAGTAGCCGAGATAGGCCAGCTCCTGCAGCTTTTCCGCTATTGCGACGAGCTTCGCGGGAATCCCGGCGTAGTGGGGACAGACGATGACGACCCTGTCCTGGGCCCTCCACTGGCCAAGGAAGCGGTTGAAATCGTCAGGCTTGGTGCAGAGCCCCGAACCGGCGCATCCCTGGCACATGTCGCAGGGCTCGATCCTGTAGTCCCTGAGATCGAGGACCTCGACCTTCTCGCCCTTCGTCCTGTACAGCTCTCCTATCCTGTTGGCGACGACGAGGCTCTGGGCCTTGTCCTTCGTCATTGCCACGTTCGATGCGCTTATCACGAGCATGCTCGCCTCCAGTTCCGTCGGCCGCCCCTCACCGCACGAATGCGCGCGATGCTCCTGCTTCGAGGCCATGACCGGGAATGCAGCCTGGAACATGGGACGCGGACTTCGTTTCGTGCATCCCCACTATAGGGGACTTATCGGGAAAGGGCCACACCGGGCACCGCCGCCCGGGGCAACGCGATGGACCGGCTTGTTGACGCATGGATCATATTAGGACAATATGCAACGAGCGAGGGAAGACCCATGGATGCATACAAGATACTCGAGATAAAGCAGAGCGTTTTCGAGAACAACGACAAGCAGGCCGACCTCCTGAGGGATTCCCTCAGGAAGGACAAGGTCTTCCTGCTCAACCTGATGTCTTCCCCGGGTTCGGGCAAGACCACGACCGTACTCAGGACCATCGAGGCGCTCAAGGACGAGATGAACATCGGGGTCCTCGAGGCCGACATAGACTCCGATGTCGACGCCCACACGGTCTCGACCACGGGGACCAAGGTCATCCAGCTGCATTCCGGCGGCATGTGCCACCTCACCGCGGAAATGACCAGGCAGGGTCTCGTCGGCATGGGGACGAAGGGCCTCGATTTCGTCATTCTCGAGAACATCGGCAACCTGATCTGCACGGCTGAAGCCGATACGGGCGCATCGAGGAACGCCATGATCCTGAGCGTTCCCGAAGGCGACGACAAGCCCCTCAAGTATCCCCTCATGTTCTCGATGGTCGACGTGCTTCTCATCAACAAGATCGACGCCATGAGCCTCTTCGATTTCGACATCGAGGCGGTGAGGGAACGGGTCACGAAAATGAACCCCAGGATCAGGATCATCCCGATTTCGGCCAGGACCGGCGAGGGCATCCAGGAGTGGGCAGACTGGCTCCGGCAGGAAATCCGGGAATGGAAGCGATGAGGCCCGGGCTGGATCCGGCCCCGCGAAACGCGGTTGGCGGGCCTTCCAGGGCCTGGGCCGGCATCTAGGGCCGGCGCTTCCCCGGCTCACGCAGGTTCATCCGGGGACGCGCGGGAGATACCTCCCGGAACGCTTCCGGCATGCCCTGTACTCCTCTCCGAATCTTCCCTCGAACGGCTGCTCTTCAAGCAGCGTCCTCGCATGCAATACCCTGGATATCGGCGCCACTGAGACCGCGCTTGCGACGTAGCCGTCCATGGCGATGGAATAGCCGGCGATCAGCGGCATGAAGCCCAAGTACCTCGGGTTCCGGACATACCGGCAGGGCCCGCTCGTTATCAACACATGGTTCTATTCCAGGACGAGCAAGGACGTTGCTGCCGGCTTGGATGCCCAGGAGTCCCTGTCGGCCTTCATGCAGGACCTCCTGGCGTCGGCCCATCGGCTGATTCCGCGGGATCACGCCTTCGCCTCCCCGTGCGCCGCGCGCCCCCTGGCCTGGGACGGCATACCTCGCGATCCGGCAGCCCGCCGAAGCCGGGATCATCGCCGGCAGGTCAATCCGGTACAATGAGCGCAAGCCATTCTCCAGGAGAACACGATGGGCCAGCTTCGGGAAAACATGATTTCGGAAATGCTCGTAAAGGGATATGCGCCGAGCACCATAGAATCGTACACGAACTGCATCCGGTTTCTCGCATGCCACTATTCGAGATCGCCATTGCTCCTGTCCCCGGACGACATCCACGACTTCCTGCTGTTCCTGCGGACCAGCAACAAGAGCGAATCGACTATTCATATCTACTATGAATCGATGAAGTTCTTCTACAACATGCACGACCTCGGAGGCATCGTGCCGAAGATACGCTTTGTACGGAGGCGGAAACGCCTTCCGGAAACGCTCAACGATGTCGAGATCCTGGGGATACTGGATCAATGCAGCGACATCCGTACGAAAACAATGCTGGTCATGCTCTACTCGTCGGGGCTCCGCCTGTCGGAAGTGCTCAACCTTAGGCTTTCCGATCTGGATTTCGTCCGGAAAACCGTGTTCGTACGGGATTCCAAGAACAACAAGGACAGGTATACGGTGCTGTCCAGCTACGCCGAGGAGATGCTATCCATTTACCTCAAGATCCACAGGCCCACGGGCTTCCTGTTCTACAGCCCCCGCGATCCGGCAAGGAAGCTGTCCTGCGATTGCATCCAGAGACGTTTCAAGCAACTCGCCTCGAGGGCGGGCATCGGAAAAAACGTGCATATACACATGCTCAGGCATAGTTTCGCGACGCATCTTCTCGAGAACGGGACCGATATCTTCACCATCATGCGCCTCTTGGGGCACTCGCATATCCAGACCACGCTTGTCTATTTGCATGCGAAAACCAAGGACCTCGCGGGCATTACGTCCCCCCTCGACGTGATAATCCAGAAGACCCGCGGGGACCGCCCGGTTGACGGCCTATTGCCGTTCCAGGACTGCTGATTCATCAAGTTCCACGCATTCCCCGTTCATGCCTTTCCCTGGCGGCCCGGGCCTGGCCAGCCTGTCATGGAGGAAACGCCGCTCAGGCGCTTCCCCACGCATTCATCAACTCCCTGACGTCTTCGTATATTTCCTGGTCATCAGCCAGTTCTTCATGTCTCTTGCACGCAAGATCGAGCGCTTCCTTCATGGTTCCGTCCCCCAGCCTGGCGAGGACTTCCCTGTACCCGGAATACCCTGAATACCTGTAGCAAAGTATGTCAAAGGCAGCCTTCACTGCCTCCCTGATGTCGCTTCTCCCCGAACGAATGAAGCATCCCTTCTCGGCATCGCATCCTATAAGGACGGATGTGGCGTTTTCCGTTATCGCCAGTATCGTTTCGCCTTCTTCACGATATTCCTTGACGATGAAACCCGAGGCTTTCTTGTACAGCTTGTAAAAGTCCTTGAGTTGCCGTTTTTCCGGGTAATCGTTATAGGAGATATAAATCCATGAACCCGTTTGCATGAGGCGTATCTTGCTCACAGCGAATCCTTTCGTATCAGGCTGGCTGATTCTACCATGTATGGAAATCCTGAACAGGCACCGACTTCACGCAATGAGCCATTCCTCCCGTGCTCGCGGAGCGTGCGGCATTGCATGCGCCACTCCGGAACTCGAGCCCTGGATCTATCTTTTCCAATGATCCGAACCGTCAGGCCGCGCGATATCCGCTGATGCCCTTTGTTGCCCATTTCGACATGCTCTTCAACTGCAAGCAGGGCATGATGCGCCGTCCGCCGCTTGGATAAATCCCGCGGAATGCGTGCCAGCGGCCCGTATCCGGGGTGGGATCGACTCGGGGCAGACCATTTTCTGGGAAGTCCACTGCCATACCGGACGGCGATCTGGCCTGGCCCGGTTCAGGCCTGGATGCGAACCGAGACTGACCATGACGCGGCAAGTCCGGCCTTGTCCTCGTGGAACGCATTCCCAGCGGCAACATCAACGGACTGCCCCGACATCGCGTTTCTCGGGGAGCTAGCTTGACTGTATTGGGCAACGCAGGCTCGATGCGATCCAGGAACTGCTGAGCCGACTACCAGGATATCGCCTGGCCCTTCGCCCACTTCAGGAGGCTGTAAACGGGATGGCCTCGCCTTGGGACTTGTTGGCTGAATCGGACCGAATTAGACTTCTTCCAATCCTTCATTTTCGTTTTTTATCCTATCGATGTCTTTCTGGATCCTTTCTTTATAATTCATCAATACGTCATTTCTCTTTTCCTGGAATGAGGTGTCATAGATTTCATCGATATATTCCAATATCCTTTTATGCGGTAATGCATATGGCCTTGTCACCTTGAGGATATCGATAACCTTCTTCTCGTCTCCATGTATCAAATACAGAAGGCATATTCCGATGGCCGTGGACCGGGAAGTGCCAGCCCAGCAATGGACGACAATCCTGGAATACTTGTCCTTGTTCGATTCATAGAACCTGATGACCTTAAGCAAGTCCCTCTTTTCGGGTGGCTTCTTTAGCCTGCCATCGGGAAGCCTGTCTCCTTCGTACGCATCATGAAATTCCAGCCTGAGTATTTTGGGGAAGGCTTTTCTGATGGCCTCAGGTATTTTTTCGTCCTCCTTCCTGAAAAGGCCGCTTCTCGGATTCCCTATGGATACCAACACCGAGTCCGGCATCTTCCGCTTTCTGCAGGCTCGTTCAAGGTCATTCTGACTGTAGATGGCAACTTCATTTATCATGTATTTCCCTTCACGCGCGATGCGCTACCGGCCTGCATACGCTTCACCTGCAAGGCTGGCATGGCGAGCAGGCAAAGCAGAGGATCCAGGAAGGAAGATTACGTGCATGGCCGCCTTATCCTGGCGGAAGCGATCGTTCGGCGACTCACCTACTCTACCGCATCATATCCGTCTTCTACGATTTTCCTGAGCTTGTTGATGAAGCGCGCCGCCGGCGCACCGTCTATTATATCATGGTTGAAAATCGCGGTGACGTTGATCAGTTCCCTGATCTTTATCTGGTCGCCGATCACTACGGCTTTTTTGCTTGTTGATCCGATGGCAAAAGAGGATGCCTTGGGTCCGCCGATGAATGGGATTATATACCCCGGGATAGTCGAGAACATCGATATGGAAGTGATGAATACGGTTCCTGATAATTCCTTCGTTTTTTGGTGATTCCTGATCATCATACGGATAATGGCTACGGCCGCCCTTCCTGGCAACAGCTCCATCAGCGTCTGCAACCGCCGCGAAATGACGAATCCTCTCTGGTCATCGATCTTCTCTTTGGCTATCCTGATTTCCTCATCAATCGAACAGGTAGTTTTCCCAGAGGCATTTCGTATCAGGTACTGCTTGTTCTCTATTTTGCCATTCCTCTCGATTTCTATCGGAATGCTTACGTCGACCTCTTCGAAGCAGGTGGTTTTCCTTGAATCGATCATCGAGTTGAACGCAGGGTATTCTTTCAGGCACAGCGCAATGGCCTTGATGAAGAAAGCGAACAAGGATCCCCCCCTGCCAGTGACTCGCTTGCATCGCAAGTACTTCCGCAGATCGGTAATATCGAATTCCAGCAGGGCGTATATGTTGTGTCCATTGTTGACGGCATCGAATCCGTAAATCGAGAGCTTGCGATCAATGCTGGTTTTCATGGTCTTCATAGCCGCTCCCGGCATAAGGCAGATATAGTCAGAAGAACGTATATTTCACCCGCGCCCCAGGCCCTGGGTGAGATCTGCGCGCGGGACTCAACGTGCAGTTTCCGTGCCGGGCCGGGTCGCCATGGTGGAAGCGATCGTCAAGGCACAGCTGCCGATTTCCCCTATCTTCAATTCCTTTTCGTAATCCTGATTATACATATCCGAGTACATGATGACGATCTTGCATTCACTGATCTCTTCAAGAACCTCTTTGTCCACCGAACTGCCTATCTTGAGTATGTCGATTTCTTCATCGATCGATAACGCTGTTTCATGCTTGATATTCAGCATGTCGATTACCAAGCCAGGATATCGTCCCCTGAATTCAGGCAAGTCCAATTCCTGGGATAATCCGGACAGTAGCTTTATTGTTTTCAGGATCATGGTACCCATTCCCGCGTTTTTGATCTTGAGCGTCGTCATGTCATCGTTTATTGACGCGACAAGATTGCAGAACGGCTATATTGACCGCTTGTTATGGCTGCGTTCAAAGGCCATCGTCAAGGCGGGGAAAACCACTGACGTAACGGCCATCAAGATGGTAATGAGCATTACTATTCTCGAAACATCGAGGCTCTGCTTGAAGATTTCCACTTCGGTCATGTCTGTCTCCCGGATGCTGATGGCTAACAGGAACCAATACGTATAGTAATGACTTTGAACTGGAATTACCATGACGAATCGCGCGGGCATCGGCTCGACTTGCGTGCCCATTGACGCGTTTTGTGCCAAGGAATGAGTCGACTGCGCACAACCCTGTCATGGCATTGGCCGGCCGAAACAGTTGTCCGGTTGATATATGCAAAAATCATCTGGTTTTGATCTAATACATGCCCCGGACATTTTCCCTGGATCTTGTGGACTGCATCGCGGCCCGGTCGGATCGCCGCTTCGACCCAGCCGGGGGCCAGGCCTTCCGCTTCCGAGCCGAGGTCCTTGCAGCGCCTTCGACGAGACAGAGGGAGCCCCTGCCACCCGTGGCGCAACGCTGCTGTAGGCGGATCTCATGCCGAAGAAGGGCACAAGCCCGGAAGGCTGCTAGTTGCCATAGCTTTCCACCTGCCGGAGCGCTTCCGCGACCAGTTCCGGTGACATTTTCGCGGCGACCTTGGCCTTAGCCGCCTCTGCCTGCGCCGAGCCTTCTGCCCTCGGGTCCCTGGCCGCAGCGAGGGCAAAGAACATATACGCTTTTACGAGAGTCTCGTCCCTGTATTGTTGGTCTATCTTTGAGGCCGCCTCATTGAAAAGGACTCCAAGCTGGAAATAGGCGTCGACAAAGCCTTGCGAAGCCGCCTTAAGGAACCACCTGAGCCGGGCTGTCGCATCCCCTCCCTCGGCGCCAATCCGGAAATAGCGCAACGCTTCCGCGTGGTCCGGGGGAAGGCCCTCGCCCTTGAAGTACATGAGGCCCAGATTGGCTGCCGATGGGGCGAAACCCTGGTCCGCCGAGAGCTTGAAGTAGCGGGCAGCCTCGGAAAAATCCTTCGTGACTCCGGCCGACCCGTCGTAATATGCCAGGCCTAGATTGTACTGGGCGCGAAAGTCTCCCTGCTCCGACTGTGCTTTCCAGGTAGCCAGATCCTGCCCCACAAGGTCGACGGCCAGGCAGAAAAGGATCAACAAGGAAAGGACTGGTCTTCCTGATTTCATTTTTCGCTCCTTTTTTTGAATCCCGCCATGGCCGATGGCTGTCTTTTTTCAGGCTTCCTTGCAGGAATTTATGTCGCATTGCAGAACTATCGATAGCGATGATTTCCGCAAGGCTTCTTCGATATACATCAATGATTACGCCAGGAATACCTTGCCATGTACCGCAATATTATATTCCGTTCCGTATTTGTCGTATTTCGCGTTTCCCGGCTTTACGGGGACTATTCGCTATTGCATATGAGGCATGCAAAAGAGCATGGCAAATGACGATCCCTCTTCCCTTTGCCTCTCGCATAGTATCCGATTGCTTCATGATACTCTTTTCCTGAATTTAGTATCTTATCGAGCCCGAGCCGGCATGGAATTGCCATTTGTTCTTTCACTGCGCTGATCCAATATTTCTTCGACCAGCCCCTGAGCCCGACGCTTGATCTGCCTCAAGTCCTGAACTCGCTGATCGAGCCCCAGGTCGAGTTGCCATGGTGGGCGCCATTGTCATGTCGTGCGAGCATCAATGGATACGCAATATCAGCTAAAGCCACTCAATCGGTGGTTTACTTTCTCGATGATTTCTTGCTCCTTCAGAGGGTAAACGATGATTCCCTCTACTCCAACATCAATGGCAGCATTCATAAAGTCTTCGGCGTGGTATGCCATAGTCAATATGCGGCATACATTATTTTCATCCATCAGGTTTTTTGATCTCGTCAAGAAATCGATCCCACCATAGGGAGGCAGACTTAAATGTACTATTACTGCATCTATGTGCATATTCACCAGAATCCTCATCGCTTCTTCGGTATTGGCCGCCTCGATCGATTCGCAATCGATTTTTGATAAAGCATGGATGATTGTCGCCCTGTGAACGAATGAGTTATCTGCTACCAGTATTTTCATATATGTTTCCTTTTTTGCGAGCTACTATTCATATCGATTGCTGCCGCGCGGCAGTCAAGACAAAACGCTTCTTGTGTTCCTTGCCCCATTTGATTTCAAACAGCCCGGAATGCCTCTCGAACAATGAATTGACATCGACATTATCGAGCTCACCATTGACATGCCATATTGTCCTGGCAAGGTTAGATGAGTATATTACCTGGTTCATTTCCCAGATCGTCATAAATCTGGTTTCTAATTCATCGCGATCCCTTGACCGCTTTCCGGTTCTAAGCGCCATCGCGATATCATCTATCGCAATTCCTTCGACATTGAAATGAATAACATCCGCTGTATCGATAAAGAACAGCAGGCTTTCGTAAGGATTATCTGGAGCGATCCACATAAGGTAATCGCTTTGGTATATTTCGATATTGTCGGTTTTCCTCAAGTCATCCATGAAGCGATCGTAGTAGGTGCTTCTTCCAAGCGCGAGATTCTTTGCGCCGTCTATCTTTTGGAACCTTACATTGGCAAGGCACAGGGACGGCATGCCTTTGTAAAGACCATCCAGCTTGTACCAGGTTCTCTCGGTCACCATCTCGTTGGCGATCTGGGCGTATTTTTCCCTAAAATCAGCCTGGTCCAGCTCAACAAGGTCTTCGATATCATCATTCATTATTATGGCCTACCCGCGCCGATGGTGACGCTGGACTTGCGCTTCACCCGCGACCCGATCCTGTCGCGTTTCTTGCAATTCCCTGTCATCCAGGGGAAAAAGCACGGCAGGCCGCGGAGTCAGGTTGAAGCCAATGTCCGTCGATTTATCCGTATCTCTTCGTAATCCTTGATATTTATCTCTGGTTCATACTCGATATCTATAGCTACGCCATTTTCATACAGGTCGAACATGATTTCCTTGCATTCATTTACAAGTTCTTTTCCGTTTATCCCTTTCCTGGTAATGATACTCGTATTAATTGCTTTTATCCGTCCTTTGCTTAACACCCTGACGACATCCCCAAGGCTCTTCGTTTTCTGGAGGCATTGCTTTATCATGATAAAGGAAATGGCAGCGTGGGTCCGTATATCTTCTGTATATTTAAGGTATTCGTTTTTTATCGAAAATAAATCGATATCGGATTTGATATTGTAGGATCCGAGCAAGAAATCGATCCACTTGGTCAAGTCGCCCAAGTAAACATCTTCTTTCTTGAACTGGAAGTACTTGATCGCGAACAGGTTGGCCAGATACTCTTCCTCGAGTTCATGACCGGCTTCCACTTTTTCCTGTCCTGGTTCGATCTTCACGATATGCCCGATCTTGTGCGCCAGATCGTATTTATTGAAATACAATGAGGCAAAAGCTTTCGCATTCTCGTATCCGCTTTTCGTCAGTTCACAAAGTCCGTTTTTTGACTTGCTCGATAATTCATTCCAGAGATAGGTTTTAATCGAATAATCGGTCCGGCCAAGCATGTCACCCATAACGGCTCCATAAAAACAGGATTACCGTTTGTTAAATGCCGATGTTTCAATGTCCGGCCTAGTATAGCAGGTCATGTGCGCGCGCGTAAGCGCGTCCACCGAAAATGCGCTTCAGCGGCAAACCCGAGCCTTGCATGCTTCGTTCGTCGTTGTCGAACCTTCCACCATGCCGGGCCGGGCTGTCATCGTGGAAACGAATCATGGCCGAATTGCAATATCCAATTAATTATTGGCTTTCGTGGCGACTAATTCAGGCGTGATGGCTCAAAACCCATTATCCATTTTCCCGTTAAGCCACTTCTTGGCATCCTCCCTATTGCTGAATACCAATAGGTTCTGTCCTCTATTATTGGCAACGTTTTCGAGAAAAGCGAAATCTTCATTGTCATTTACCCTGACAATGGCCCTTTTTATATGGAACTTCCTGGTTCCGAGCGAATCCATTCGCTTGAATACCTCGGCAGGCAAATCGAATATCTGCATTGTACTTAATTTGTACCGCGCGCTTGTATAATCGACCATCCAGGAAAAGCACTCATGTTCTGTTGTCAGCTGGATCATTTTGTCAATGAAATCCAGTACATCCTTATTGGTGATGTCGTCACTCAATCGGGTTTCGACGATGTTCTCATCTT
>Ga0116171_10002507_pt1 | contig 17366 bp, 12 predicted proteins | sample AD_JPNHW2_MetaG_FD_89798 | JGI IMG/M metagenome (GOLD analysis project Ga0116171, IMG submission 89798) | Active sludge microbial communities of municipal wastewater-treating anaerobic digesters from Japan - AD_JPNHW2_MetaG | ecosystem: Engineered > Bioreactor > Anaerobic > Digestate | place... | reverse complement strand
TAACCAGTTGCAATAATAATTTCAACAAAGCGTTTGTCAAACCATTCGGCGATAGTTTTGTCAACCTCTCCGGTGAAACAAATGATTCCACCATAAGCGCTCACCGGATCGCCGGCCCATGCTAATTCGAGCGAATGTTTAATGTTATCGGTAACAGCTAATCCGCAAGGATTTAGGTGTTTCACAACCGAAACAGCAACCTTGTTATTAATATGAGTTACGGAATGAAATGCGTCGCTGGCCGATTTCCACGCAGCATCGGCGTCGAGCATATTGTTGTATGAAAGTGCTTTACCTTGCAAAACTTTTGCGTTCGACAAAGTAATATTCGAATTCGAGTTGTTGAATTTAAAGAAAGTAGCTGATTGATGTGGGTTTTCGCCATAGCGCAAAACCTGTCCGTCGTTTACACTAATTCGTGCTTCCTCACCCTTTCCGCCATCGAAGTAATTGAAAATAGCGCTGTCGTAATGCGATGAGGTGGCAAATGCCAAACGGGCAAACTCTTTACGGTCTTCGAGCGAGGTAGCTCCGTTCTTTTCGTTGAGCAAATCAAAAAGGTGTTGGTATTGACTGCGCGACGAAACAATAATTACATCGTTAAAATTCTTTGCCGCAGCCCTAATTAGCGAAATACCACCAATATCAATTTTTTCGATAATGTCTTCTTCTGAAGCTCCTGATGCAACAGTTTCTTCGAACGGATATAAATCAACAATAACTAAATCAATTTCAGGAATTTCGTATTTGGCAATCTGTTGTTGATCGCCCAAATTGTCGCGGCGATTAAGAATCCCACCGAAAACTTTCGGATGAAGGGTTTTAACCCGGCCACCCAAAATTGACGGGTAGCTGGTAAGTTCTTCGACCGGAATAACTGAAATCCCAAGCTCTTCGATGAACGATTGTGTTCCCCCTGTTGAATAAATAGTAACCTCTAATTCATTGAGTTTCTTAACAATCAGGTCTAACTTATCTTTGTGATATACAGAAATTAAGGCCGATTTAATTTTTTTTAAGTCCTTCATTAATAATCCTTTTGAAATTTGGGCTCAAAGATAATAAAAACACCTTGATATTTTCTTCTGAAAAATTGACGAATTAAGCTTATTATAACATTAAATTCGTTTACGTTTTCGGTGTCTTACTGATAACGTTTCTTAAAGTCCATTTGTTATTCATATTAAAGACGACTTACCTCGATTGTTGAAGTTTTTTGCAGATTTTCGATTTTGAGTGTAATCTTTTCGATGGTAAGTGAACTAATCTGCCTGAAACGGTATTCGAGATTTCAGCTATTAAAACTAAAGGTATATGCTTGTTGCAAGGTTGGTAATGGAAAGTTTTTCGTTTGCGTTTGGATCGCTCCGAGCCAACAAATTGCGGACGTTTCTTTCATTGTTGGGCATCACCATTGGGATATTTGCTATCATTTCTGTTTTTACCGTTATCGATTCGCTTGAAAGTTACATCCGCAATAGCCTGAACTCTCTGGGGAGCAACATGGTTTACATCCAGAAATGGCCATGGACACCTCCCGAAGGAGAAACAGAGTATCCCTGGTGGAAATATCTAAACCGACCAGTTCCGAAGATAGAAGAGTCGGAAGAGATCATGAGAAGATCAAAAAATGTTGAAGCTGCTGTTTATTTCTACGGATTTAACCGCACCGTTCAGTTCGAAACCAGCAAGGCTGAAAATACTGAGGTTTTAGCTACAACCTACGATTTAATTAAAACATGGAATCTTGAAATTGAAAAAGGACGCTATTTCACTGAATCAGAAATGAATTCAGGAGCAAATATTGCTGTACTTGGAAATGAGATTGCTACCAAATTATTTGATCAGGTTAATCCTGTCGGGAAAGTTATCAAGGTTCAAGGAAGCAAATTTTTAGTGATTGGCGTTTATACCAAACAAGGCACCGATATGTTTGGAACCAGCATGGATAAACGAATTCACATTCCCGTTGTGTATGCCATGGGCATGGTCGATGTTCGTGATCGCGATCAAGGACAAACAATCAATATAAAAGCCAAACCTGAGGCTGGAAGAGATGAATTTATTTCAGAACTGGAAGGAATCATGCGATCAATCCACAGACTGAAACCTATGGAAGAGAACGATTTTGCAATAAACGAAGTCAGTGTTATTTCGAAACGGTTCGATTCTTTTTTTAAAGTATTCAATCTAGCGGGCTGGATTATTGGCGGATTTAGCATCCTCGTAGGTGGGTTTGGTATCGCCAACATCATGTTTGTTTCGGTAAAGGAGCGAACCAAAACAATTGGCATTCAAAAAGCAATAGGAGCAAAAAAATATTTCATATTGCTGCAGTTCATTTTCGAAGCAGTTGTTTTATCGCTGCTGGGTGGTGTAATCGGACTGCTATTGATTTTTGCCGGCACATTAATTTTTAGCTATGCAGCCAGTATGACTATTTCGCTCACACTATCGAACATTATTCTTGGGCTTACTATATCAGGAGTGATTGGTGTTTTGGCCGGCTTTATCCCGGCCCTTTCGGCCTCACAGCTCGATCCGGTGGAAGCCATGAATGCAGTTTAGAAATTCGTAAGTTTTTGTGGAAATATATTGTCAGGGTTTCAGTATTGGGAACTCTGACATTTTTTATGTTACTAATTTGTAGTATTTTTTATAGGCTGAGCTCATTTATACAGTGAAGACAGCGCTTTTCAATAAATTTGGAATAATAACATTTTGATAGACCTAAATTATTTGTATGTCTGAAGCACACAGAAAATCGGATTTTTGCCTGAATTGCAATACCGGATTAAGGCCTGATGATAATTACTGCCCTCATTGTGGCCAGAAAAATACAACGCATATTATTCCTGTCAAGCACATCATTGTTGAGACTTTTGAAGATTTTTTTCACTTTGATACCAAACTTTGGAATACAATTAAAATCACGTTCTCGAGGCCCGGTAAAATAACAGCTGATTACCTTGAAGGAAAGCGCGCCCGCTACGTTCCACCTGTCAAATTATACATTTTCATCAGCTTTGTTTTCTTTTTGCTGTTGGGCAAATTAAGCGATCATGCTATTGAGAATAATGGACACGAATCCGGACATAAGGCTGTAACCGAAAAATCGAGTATTACGCTGGGAGAATTAATGGGAGAGAAAAGAGTATATCGAAGTAACGATTCAACCGATTTAAGTACTCTGGAGTTCGAGTATTTCACCAAGGAAACGTTGGGAGATCAGTTAACTAAAATAAAAACAGCTCCAGATTCGGTTCTAAACAGGATGTTACTTGTTAATGAGTTTGATACAACTAGAGTTATGCGCGACAAGCTTAGAAGTTTGTTGTCTAAAATTCAAGATCCCAATGCTGTTTTAGACAGTGTTAAAACGCATTTCCAAATTGTCGGGAAGTTGGATTTCAAATCGAAAGAGGAGTATGACCGTTTCCGCGGCGAAGTCCGACATTTTTCCAGAGCCGAGGTTGACTCGTTGTTGAAGGCAAAAGGAATGGAAGTGAACTGGTTTAACCGCCAGTTGGTAAAGAAACTTGGAAAAATTGACTGGCGAGATGAGGATGATTTAAAGGAACTTAGCCATGCCGTTTTGAAAAGTATCTCGCTAACTATGTTTGTTATGATGCCTCTTACAGCGATTTTGCTTTTGCTGATATTTTACCGGAAAAAGTACTACTACGAGCACCTCATCTTTTCAATTCACACTCACACTATTTTCTTTCTCATTTTCAGCTTTGTACTTGCGGTTCAGATATTTGTCAGCGAAAGTCTTGGTGCAAAGCTTTGGGTCGGAGCGTTTGTCGCAAGTTTCATCTACCTGATTTCGTCGCTCAAGTATAACTACAGGCAAACATGGAGGAAAACGGTCTTCAAGTTTCTTCTTATGTCGGTGCCCTATTTTATCATCGGTTGCTTTTTAACGCTAATGGCCGTTTTATACGGATTCCTCGCATAGAACCAGAATCGTTTTGCAGTTGCTAATTGTTAGCGTTCGATTGCTCCCCAATCATTCTGGCCAAGAGCTCAAATTCGGCGACGCCTAACTGTTCGGGGCGTTTATCGAAAATTGAGTTAGCCTTCAATTCTTGAGTGGTGATCAAGCTTTTCAGCGAATTTCGCATGGTTTTTCTCCGCTGGTTGAAAGCCATTTTCACAATGGAAGTAAAGAGTTTTTCGTCGCAATCGAGGTGCATTCTTTCATTTCGGGTTAACCTTATAACTCCGGATTTTACCTTAGGTGGCGGAGTAAAAACATTTTCGTGCACGGTAAAAAGGTAATCTATATTATAATAGGCCTGAAGCAAAACACTGAGGATGCCATAGGTTTTAGATCCGGGCGGTTCGGCCAAACGCTCAGCAACTTCTTTTTGCAACATTCCAACAACTTCAGGAACCTGGTTGCGATACTCGAGGATTTTGAAAAATATCTGCGATGAAATGTTGTACGGAAAGTTGCCAATTACTGCAAACTGTTCCTGAAAATAATGGTCCAGTTTCAATCTTAAAAAATCGCCCGAAATAATTCGTTCTTTAAGATCCGGGTAATGTTCTTCGAGATAGTCAACAGATTCCCTGTCGATTTCAACAACCGAAGTCTCGTAGGCAGCGTTCTGCATCAAAAATTGAGTTAAAACACCCATGCCCGGACCAATCTCAAGTACTTTTGAAATGCCATCAGCTTTTAAACTGTCAACGATGCGTTTTGCAATGTTTTTATCGTTTAAAAAATGTTGCCCCAGATTTTTTTTTGCTCTAACTGATGTCATATTCGATTTTAATAGCCAATTTTAATTTTTCAAAGCTTTCAATGCTCTAAATAATCATGGAGAGTATCCCTGATCGAAACAAATCTTTATTTTTGCGCGTTAGCCGAACGATAAATCGAAAAATGAACCGAATTTAGTTCGACGTTGTAAAAGTAGGTTAATTTCGTTTGCGAAATACTCATTCACATCTATCAAAACATCATAACTTGAAATCAGGTATAATTAAAACCCTCAAATTTGCCACCTTTTTTCTATTAGGGATTCTTATTTTCTGGATGGTCTATAAAGATCAGGACATTGATCATATAAAGGATATCCTGTCAAATCAGGTTAACTATTTCTGGATCGTTTTTTCACTTTTTCTTGGCTTGCTTAGCCACATCAGCCGCACCATCCGATGGAATCTGATGATTGAGCCGTTGGGACATAAGCCTAGGATGTTGAATACATTCCTGGCTGTTATGGTTGGCTACCTCATGAATCTTGCACTCCCGCGAATGGGCGAGATTTCGCGTTGCGGGGTGCTTGCCCGTTACGAGAAGATATCGTTTACCAAGCTAATAGGAACAGTAGTAGTAGAGCGGCTAATCGACGTACTAATGCTGCTAATTTTGCTGCTGGTAGTCATTTCTACACAATTTGGTCAAGTCCTTGAATTTCTTAAAAATAACCCTGAAGTAAATGAAAAGCTTCAACGCGTATTGTATTCGCCCGTGCTCATTGGTGGATTGGTTTTGGTCGCGTTGTTTATTTGGATTAGCCGCCACAAGATAAAGGAAAGTTCTTTGATGAAAAAAGTAAAAGGGTTCGTCAGCCAGTTCGTCGAAGGAGTTCAGAGTATTAAAAACTTGAGAAATGTAAGTGCCTTTATTTTTCATTCGGTGTTTATCTGGTTTTTGTACTTTGTAATGTTGTATTGCGTATTCTTTGCTTTTGGATTTACATCGCACCTTCTTCCTTTGGCCGGACTTACTGTTTTTGTGTTCGGAAGTTTTGGTATGGTAGCCCCTGTGCAGGGCGGAATTGGAGCCTGGCATTTTATGGTTATTGAGGCACTCGCGTTGTATGGTGTGGATAGGGGCGACGGAAAAGTTTTCGCTTTACTTGCACACGGCAGTACAACACTCATGCTAATTGTGCTGGGGCTGATTGCCATGTTGGTTCTGCCTTTTGTGAACGAAAGAGAAGCTGAGCCTGGACAAGAAAGTACAGAAATATTAAGTTAGAAGAATTATAATAAACTTTTGAGTCTTGGATGTTAATCTGTACATAGCCCGACGCATTTTTTCGGATAAAGAAAACCGGAAAAGCCTTTCGCACCGAATCGTGAATATTGCACTTTTAGGCATTATTCTCGGATTGGTTGTTCTTATCTTGTCGGTTGCTATCGTTACCGGATATAAGACTGAAGTCGGGAAAAAAGTAATTGGCTTTGGCTCGCATCTGCAAATTGTGAACCTCGACTCCAATGAATCCTACGAAACTTCTCCGGTTAGTCAGAATCAACCTTTTTTGCCGGAATTGAAAAGCATCGATGGCGTACGTCATGTCCAGGTTTTTGCCACCAAACCCGGAATTATCAAGGCCGGAACAGAAATTCAGGGTGTTGTATTGAAAGGGATTGGCCCCGATTTCGATTGGTCTTTTTTTCTGGAAAATAAGATTTCCGGCGAGCCTTTTACTGTTCAGGATACAGCAAAAACAAATAAAGTCTGGATTTCAAAACAGATGGCCGATTTACTTGGTGCTAAGATTGGCGATAAACTTTCGATGTTTTTTGTCAATCCTTCAGATGTTGTGCCGCGTCAGCGAAAGTTTGAACTTGCTGGCATTTACAAGACCAGCCTTGAAGAATTTGACCGATTGTTTGTTTTGGCCGACATAAATCATGTCAGGAAATTGAATAACTGGAGTGAGAATGAAGTTAGCGGTTTTGAAGTTCTGGTGAACGATTTCAGAAATTTGGACCAGGCTGAGAAAAAGGTCAGCAACCTGATTCTTCGCCACACCCGACCCGACTCTCCCGTTCTGCAGGTTGTGAGCATAAAAGAGAAATACAGGCAAATTTTCGATTGGCTCGGACTGCTCGACATGAATGTGTGGATTATTCTCGTACTGATGGTTCTGGTCGCCGGCTTCAACATGGTTTCCAGCCTTTTGGTTATTATTCTTGAACGCACCCAGATGATCGGGATTTTAAAAGCAATGGGAGCGCGCAACTGGAGCGTTCGAAAAGTTTTTCTATATTTTTCGGGCATGCTTATTTTAAAGGCTTTGATTTGGGGAAATGTTGTTGGAGTTGGCATTTGTTTGCTTCAATATTACACTCATTTTTTCAAACTCGATGCCGCTTCGTACTACCTCGCATATGTGCCTGTAAATCTTTCTATAGTTCACCTTTTGCTTTTAAATATCGGAACCGTAATCGTTACCATTGCAATGCTTGTTCTTCCGTCTTATTTCATAACCAAAATTTCTCCTGAAAAGATAATCAGGTTCGAATAATCGGCGGAGTAAATCCCAAAAATTATGTGTCTAATCGAATAAAGAGGGCGCGATTAGCTATTTTTGCAGCATGTATTCTTCAATTATAAATTATCTGAAAGAAACCTTACCTGGCGAGTTACCCGGTGAAAAAGCCCATCTGAAAATGTTACCGCCGGGGCGTCGTTTAAAAACACCGGATGACGATATTTTATCGGTCAAGCAAAGCAGTGTTCTGGTATTGCTCTTTCCCCACGAAGGGCAACTTTGTACCTGCCTTACGCGCCGTTCAAACACAATGAAACACCATCCGGGACAAATCAGTTTCCCAGGCGGAATGGCCGAGGAAGGAGAACGATCGCCGGAAATTACTGCATTGCGTGAAGCGAACGAAGAAGTAGGCATTAATCCGGAGAAGGTTGAAATACTGGGTTATTTATCAAGCTTATTTGTTGAAGTCAGCGGATTCCGTATTTATCCTTGTCTGGCTTGGGCCGATGAAAAACCCGAATTCACAACCAATTCAGACGAAGTTGAAGAGATAATTCTATTCCCCATTGGCAATTTCGCTGCCAATGAAATAATTAATGTAACAGAAGTGCAAACCGTTACCGGTATTCTAAAAGTTAACTATTATCCTTTTGAAGGGAATTTAATTTGGGGTGCAACGGCAATGATTATCTCCGAACTAGTTGAAATACTGAAAGCCTATCACTCAGTCACGGTGAAATAAACATCTCGTTTAGTCGTAGAATGACCACGACAATCCAATTCTGTATGTCCGCCTCATGTACGGATAGTCGGGTGCCATATAATAATTGTTTCCGGCCAAGCCCGACGCTGCATTCATCAAAGTAAAGAAGAATCGCGTACGTTTTAGCTTCATGTTAATATGGAAGTCAACATACGGATATTTCCCGATCAGAGTACTGTGTTGCAAGTAAAAACGCGAAGTTGAAGGTTCGTAAGCATCGGCATAAAAGGCAGAGTTATATCTTGTATCAACTCCAATCTGGAAATGCATCACTTTTGATATAATTGTCCGGTAATTGAAGCTGACAAATCCAGCGAATGCTGGCAAGTGAATAACATTTTCGTTGTTAGCTTTTTGTACAAGCCCCTGTGCCCGAATCACCCAATGGTCGCGTTCAAAGTCCTTATTGAGGTAGGCCGCAAGTATAAGTAATTCGCTTCCCGACTGCGCCGGCAAAGCATCTTCGTCGTTGTAGATATAGTTCCCGATTAGTGAATAATTTACCCCGATCGTTGTTTTAAACTCCTGAGAATTAATGCTCGACCTGATGGTCATCTCATTAATGTTGCTGAAGTGATTGTTCCACTTGAAATGGTTTGAATAAAAATAATGATCGTAATAATCCGGAACAAGAGTTTTCAACGAGCCTTCAATTCTTAAACTTGTTGTGTCTCGTCCAATCTTTACCGGTTTGTTCAGAAATCCATTCAGCTCGGTTTGGCCAGTTCTGTATCCCGTCAGATAAATTCGCCCGTCAGCTTCCCATTGCCAGAATTTTCCTTCATTCCTGAAAATTCCTCCACCGACAAAGGTGTTCGATTGCTTTTTCGGATAATATCCGATCGTGTCAGAAAAATTGTACCAAAGCTGATCGTTTCCAATGTATGCCCTCTTTCCGAAGGTGTATTTTCTGTCGGGTGCTTCGTAAAACTTGATCTGGAAAATATTGGTGATTCGGGTGTATCTGGTGCTATCTGCTGTTTTGGTCGAGTCCCGGTAAATATTTTTGAAAAAAGTTTTTGGATCTGTTTTTGTGAAACGATGTTTATTGTTCGAGAATTCAAATTGATGAATAAATCCCACCCTCGGAATAAACTTTTCTTTCACTTTGTTGGCAGTATCGGCAGGTATAGTCTTTCCCAGCCTGTACTCATTTATGGTGTAAATGTTGTTGTTTTGAAGTTTTTTCAGTGCAGCGTCTTTAATTTGAACAATATAATTCTCTGTAACTGTAGAATTGTTAAAAACCTGGTCAGCCGCCAATCCACCGTTTTCCTGGCCCTCCAAACGGTTGAAAATGATGTTCGAATGTGACAAAAAGTTGTTCGACGAATACGAAGTCGCCAAAGCCAGATTGTGAAATTTGTGCAACTGTTTTAGAAATTGCCCCTGCGACTTGGTCTGATTGTAAATAAATTGGAAATTAAATTTTTTATTCACGTTTTGAGTCAGGAAAACATTAAACCGTGTTTCGTTTTTTGTTACCCGGCTCTCACTCTGACTATATTCCAATATGGAATACGGCGTCGTCGTATTATAATAATTTATTTGTGAGGGTGTAAGCCAATAGGCGTCGTACGAGCGGGCAAAATAGAAATCAGAATTGTAAGTACGTTTGAAAAAATCGTTCGAAAGTGCAGCACCGCCAATATTCCCGATAAATGTATTGCTTATGCTCTTCTGGAAAATAGGTTGATAAACATGGTAAAAAGTGAGTGTGGTGTCGAGTTCTGTTTTTTTAACGACAGAGCCAATTTCGTTTACCTGCCACGTTTTTATGTGCGACGGGATCTTGGGTTTGGCGGGTTGTGATTTTTTCTTTTTACCTGACTCCGTATCATTTTCATTGCCCATACCCGAAGTGTTCATCCTGCCCGAGTTCGATCCTGGCCTGACTTGAGCGTACGACTGATTGATAATCAGAAAGATCACAAAAATTATGTATGTGTACTTTTTTAGCATTTCGGCGCAAAGATAATTAAAATAAAACCCTCGTCAATAATAGCAAATCAAGTTAAAAGCCGAATTTAGATAGCCTTTGATGTAGCCTGTAATATTAATGGTTAAATAACAAATACAAAGGAGGTTTAATAAAAAATAACTCTTTTTAACAGGAAATCCTGCACAAAGGCAATGTATCAGGCATCTTTTTTTGTAGAAAATGCATTAAAAATAGCAATAAGTTTTCAACCATCGATTGTTAGTTAATGTCAACTCAGCGACATGCCATTCGAGGCTTGTTTTCTTTATATTTGTTGCAAATTGGATGAAAATATGATGCAGAATTACGATGAAGATTCGATAAAAACGCTTGATTGGCAGGAACATATACGGAAGCGCCCAGGTATGTATATTGGTAAGTTGGGCGACGGTTCTGCAAGCGATGATGGAATCTATGTTTTGCTGAAAGAAGTGGTTGACAATTCGATTGACGAGTTTATGATGGGTAACGGAAAAAAGATTGAAGTTAAAGTTACCAACGAACTTGTTACTGTTCGCGATTACGGGCGTGGTATTCCGTTAGGCAAGCTACGCGATGCCGCTTCGAAAATGAACACTGGCGCTAAATACGACTCAGAAGTATTTAAAAAATCCGTCGGACTTAATGGTGTGGGTATCAAAGCAGTAAATGCGCTATCCAGCCATTTTAGGATAATGGCTTTCCGCGAGGGAGAAGCAAAAGAAATTATCTTTAGCGAAGGCAATGTGGTTGACGAAAAGGATATCGCAGCTACAGAACAGCCAAACGGAACTTACGTCGAGTTTACTCCAGACGCATCAGTTTTCAAAAGTTATCGCTTTTTCAACGACTACATTGTGAACATGATGAAAAACTACTCGTTCTTGAACGCCGGACTTACACTGGAATTCAATGGCGAGAGGTATTTCTCAAGAAACGGGTTGAAAGATTTGCTCGAAGAAAATCAGGAATCCGAATCACTGTATCCTGTCATTCATTTGAAAGGGAACGACATTGAAGTTGCTATTACTCACGGAAATCAATACGGCGAAGATTATTATTCTTTCGTTAACGGGCAGCACACTACGCAGGGCGGCACCCATCTGTTGGCCTTCCGCGAAGCCATCGTGAAAACGATTCGTGACTTCTACAAAAAAGATTTCGATCCGACCGACATTCGTGCTTCAATAATCGCTGCAATAGCAATTAAGGTTGAAGAACCGGTATTCGAGTCTCAAACAAAAACAAAGCTTGGGTCGAAGGATATTGGACCAGATGGACCAACTGTACGGAACTTTGTAACCAATTTCGTACAGAAAGAACTTGATAATTATCTGCATAAAAATCCGGATGTATCTGAAGTTTTATTGAGGCGCATTCAGGAATCGGAACGGGAACGAAAAGCTATTTCCGGAATACAAAAATTGGCGAAGCAGCGGGCGAAGAAAGCAAACCTGCACAACCGAAAGCTGAGGGATTGCCGGGTTCATTTCAACAGCACAAGCGAATTGAGAGAAAATTCATCGATTTTTATTACTGAAGGTGATTCAGCGAGCGGATCGATTACCAAATCGCGCGACGTGAATACCCAGGCAGTATTTAGTTTGAGAGGAAAACCTTTGAATACATTTGGCCTGACCAAGAAGATTGTTTACGAAAACGAGGAATTCAATTTGCTACAGGCCGCACTGAATATTGAAGAAAGCATGGACGATCTTCGTTACAACAAGGTAATTATTGCGACAGATGCCGATGTTGACGGGATGCACATCCGCCTGTTGCTAATTACTTTTTTCCTACAGTTTTTCCCTGAAATTGTTCGTCAGGGTCATCTGTTTATATTTCAAACTCCTCTTTTCAGGGTTCGGAATAAAAAGGAAACATATTACTGTTATACAGATGAGGAGCGGGTTTCAGCCATTCAAAAATGCGGAAAAGCTGCCGAAATTACCCGATTCAAAGGGCTTGGTGAAATCTCACCCGATGAATTTAAAAACTTCATCGGTCCCGATATCCGACTTGATCCGGTGTTGATGAAGCGACACGAATCAGTGGCACAAATGCTTGAGTATTATATGGGAAAAAACACTCAGGAACGACAGGATTTTATTATCGAAAACCTGTATGTAGAGAAAGATGAATTTTAGAACGGCACCAATAAAATTGACAGAAAGAACAAATGACTGAAGAAAATATAAATAAAGAGGAACAACAGAAAGAGAAGAAAGAGGAAATTATCTATTTGCCGGGGTTGTACCGTCAGTGGTTTCTCGATTACGCTTCGTATGTTATTCTCGAGCGTGCCGTTCCGTATGTTGAAGACGGACTGAAGCCGGTTCAGCGACGCATTTTACACGCGATGAGCGTGATGGATGACGGTCGTTACAACAAAGTTGCCAATATCATCGGGCAAACCATGCAGTATCATCCACATGGAGATGCTTCAATTGGCGATGCATTGGTTCAGCTTGGTCAGCGCGATTTGCTGGTCGATTGCCAAGGAAACTGGGGAAATATATTAACAGGCGACGGTGCTGCGGCCCCACGTTATATCGAGGCTCGTTTGTCGAAATTTGCTCTCGACGTAGTGTTCAATCCAAAAACCACGAACTGGAAGCTTTCGTACGATGGACGTAACAGAGAGCCTATTTCCCTTCCTGTGAAATTTCCATTATTGCTGGCCCAGGGCGTTGAAGGTATTGCGGTTGGTTTGGCATGTAAAATATTGCCGCATAACTTTATTGAATTATGCGATGCCTCCGTTGCATATTTGCGCGGAGAGGACTTTGTTCTTTATCCTGATTTCCCAACAGGTGGATCGGGCGATTTTGCTCGCTACAACGACGGAATTCGTGGGGCCTCCATAAAAGTCAGGGCTAAAATTGAAAAGCGCGACAGTAAAACCCTGGTGGTTACCGAAGTTCCTTTTGGACGAACCACTTCTTCGTTGATTGAGTCGATTATCAAGGCAAATGACAAGGGCAAAATCAAAATCAAAAAAATAGACGATAACACGTCCGACAAGGTAGAGATCATGATCCACCTTGTTCCAGGAATGTCGTCGGATAAAACCATCGATGCACTTTATGCTTTTACCGATTGCGAAGTTTCGATATCTCCAAACAGTTGCATCATTCAGAATGAAAAACCAAAGTTTATTGGTGTCAGCGAAATCCTGAAAAGCAATACCGATCAAACTGTTGCATTACTGAAACTCGAACTGGAGATTCGCAAAAATGAGCTTGAGGAAGCATGGCATTTTGCTTCACTGGAAAAAATATTCATCGAAGAACGCATTTATAAGGATAAAGAATTTGAGCAGGCCGAAAATATGGATGCGGCAGTTGCACATATCGACAAGCGATTGGTACCATGGAAACCGAAGCTGAAACGAGAAGTCACTCGTGAGGATATTCTGAAATTGATGGAAATTCGCATGGCGCGCATCCTGAAATTCAACACAGATAAGGCAAACGATCATTTATTGTCCATTGAAGAAGAAATTGAAGAACTGATCAATAAAATTGCCAACATCATCCCTTATACCATCGAATGGTTCGAACGACTGAAAAACAAATACGGTAAAGGCCGCGAACGCAAAACCGAAATCAGGAACTTCGAAAACATCATCGCGACTAAAGTGGTTGTCGCAAACGAAAAGCTGTATGTTGACAGGATAGAAGGATTTATGGGAACCGGGCTTAAGAAGGCTGAATACGTTTGCGATTGTTCTGATATTGACGATGTGATCGTCTTCAGGAAAGACGGAACATATCTTGTAACTAAAGTCACCGATAAAGCATTTATTGGCAAGAACATTCAGCACCTTGCAATTTTTAAGAAGAACGATAATCGCACCATTTATAACGTAGTTTACCGCGATGGGAAAAATGGCTTCGTTTACATGAAGCGATTTGCTGTTACCGGCGTAACCCGCGACAAAGAATACGACCTGACTCAGGGAACGGCCGGTTCCAAAATACTCTATTTCAGTGCCAATCCGAATGGAGAAGCCGAAGTTTTACGCGTTACCTTGAAACCGAAGCCGAGAATTAAAAAGCTTATTTTTGAGGTCGATTTAGGCGAACTGGCTATCAAAGGCCGCGCATCAATGGGAAATATTCTGACCAAGTTTGAAATTCACAAGATTGCACTGAAAGAGAAAGGATTGTCAACTCTTGGTGGACGCAAAATCTGGTTTGACGAGGATGTATTCCGCCTCAATTCCGACAACAGGGGAAAATATCTTGGCGAATTTAGCGGCGATGATTCAATTCTGGTTATCTACAAATCGGGAGAATATCTGCTGTGTAATTTCGATTTATCCAACCATTTTAACGATGGCGTTTTATACATTGGCAAATTCGATCCGAAGAAAGTACTTACTGCTGTTTACTTCGACGCAGAACAAGGTTACTACTACGTTAAACGTTTCCCGATAGAAGAAATCCCTAATCGCGAAGTTGGCTTTATCGGTGAGTTTGGCGAAAACCGGCTGGTCAATTTCACCTGGGTTGGGCATCCGCGTATCGAGTTAGTTTTTGGAGGCAAAAACGAGGGCCGTGAACCTGAAGTGATTGATGTAGATGAGTTTATCGGTGTGAAATCACACAAAGCTAAAGGGAAGCGCTTATCGACCTATGAAATTACTCAGATTAACGAACTGGAGCCAACTATAATTGACGAGATCCCTGAAGAAGAATTGGGCGAAGAGGCAAAGGGCGACATAGAAATTCCGAATATTGAAGACTTGTTGTTTGGGTCGGATAATCCTTCGGAAGACGATGCTAATCAGATGACTTTATTTTAGAATACAGGGACTGCCTGATAATATTGGTTTTGTATGAGGATTTTTTTGATTGGGTTTATGGGGTGCGGAAAATCAACGATGGGACGGTCGCTTGCATCGATGCTGAATCTGACTTTTATTGATCTGGATACCTTTATCGAAGGAAAATATTTCAAAACTGTTCCTCAGATTTTTGCCGAAGAAGGGGAATCTGAGTTTCGCAAAAAAGAGCATAAAGCCTTGGAAGAAGTTGCGCTCTTTGATGACGTAATTGTTGCCACTGGCGGCGGGGCACCGTGTTTTTTCGATAATGTGGAGGTGATGAACAACGCCGGATATTGCATTTTTCTGGATGTCGCGACCGAGTCGTTGGTTAAAAGGCTGATCCATTCAAAAACCGAGCGGCCTTTAATTAAAGGAAAGTCGCCCGACGAGCTCAAAACCTTTATCGATGCGCTAATGCAAAAGAGACGACCTTTCTACGAAAAAGCAAAGTATATTTTGAAAGGAATTGAATTGCATGCAGCAGATGTTATAGCAGTAGTAAAAAATTAGTTTGTCTTTTCATGGTTGAAATTTGTGCGCTGGCATCGGGAAGTAACGGGAATTGCTATTATGTGGGCAATGAAAAAGATGCAGTGCTGATCGATGCGGGCCTTTCAGCAAAGCAAATCCTAATCCGGATTCAGGAGGCAGGCCTCCAATCGTCCAAAATAAGAGCAATTTTTATAAGTCACGAACACAGCGACCACGTGCGCGGAGTTCGTGTTTTAAGCAATAAACTTGGCATACCGGCGTGGTTCAGCCAGGGAACACTAAATGCCATTACTGAAAATGAACGCCCCGATCAGTGTTCAGTCTTTACTCCAGACAAAAGTTTCAGCATCAGTTCGTTTATCATTCATCCATTTCTTAAAAATCACGATGCTGCAGAGCCTTGCTCGTTTCGCATTGAACATGATGACTGGCAGATTGGTGTGTTTACCGATATTGGAGAGCCTTGCGAACGGGTAAAACACCATCTAAGGAAATGCCATGCGGTTTTTTTGGAAACAAATTACGATGAAAAAATGCTTTGGGATGGACCATATCCTTATTTGCTGAAGAGAAGAGTTGCATCGCCAGTTGGTCATTTGTCCAACGATCAGGCTTTTGAACTGGTTCGTGATCACGCTGGGCCCGAGCTGGTTCATGTTTTTTTGAGTCACCTTTCCGGAGAAAATAATCGTCCGGAGCTGGCTGAAGAAAAATTCAAATCGTTAACTGATCGCTTTAATGTTTGCCTGACTTCGAGATCGACCTTCAGTGGCTTTTGTCGGCTGAGGTAACCGGAGAGTGGCGTTCCTTCTTAAAAAATGAAAAAGCCTCGCAAACATTGCAAGGCTCCCTCAGAATTTTAAAATATTAGACTATTTATGCTAGTTTAACATTTACCGCATTCAAACCTTTTCTTCCTTCCTGAAGTTCAAATGTAACTTCGTCATTTTCTTTGACTTGGTCAACTAAACCTGATACATGTACGAAAAATTCTTTGTCAGATTCATTGTCTTTAATGAAACCAAATCCTTTTGTTTGGTTGAAGAACTTAATTTTACCTGTTTTCATAATAAAAATAAAAAATTGTATGATTTGACAAATATAGGGAAATAAATAAGATGGAGATATTTTTGTTGAAAAAATGACTGATCCACAGTAGTCTAACAGGGCTCTTGTCGGTATGAAATGAAAAAAGCGCTGTTGGCAGATGTGATCAAACCAGCAGCGCTTTCTCTATATCGAAACAATTGCTAAATATTCAACAAGTTATTGCTCAGTTCGAGTAATGTTTGTTTCTTAAATTCAGTCTTTACCAGAATTGAAATATTGTGACGGCTACCGCCATAAGAAATCATTCTCACCGGAATGTCTTTAATAGCATCGAAAACTTTGGCTGCGGAGCCTATTTCTTCAGCAATAAAATCGCCGACAATACAAACGATGGTTTGATCGGTGTCAACTTCAACTTCGCCATATTCTTTCAACTCAGCCACAATTTCGGCCAGGTGTTTGGTGTTGTCGATGGAAAGTGACACTGCAACTTCTGAAGTCGAAATCATATCGATTGGAGTTTTGAAGAACTCGAAAATTTCGAAGATATTTTTCAGGAACCCATAAGCATTCAACATGCGGTATGAACGGATTTTAATGGCAGTAATGCCATCCTTTGCCGCAACAGCTTTAATTCCCAGACCAAGCGATTCAGAAGCAATCAACGTTCCGGGGTCGGCCGAATTCATCGTGTTTTTCAGACGAACCGGGATGTTTTGCAGTTTAGCAGGCAAAACTGTTTGGGGATGTAAAATTTTTGCACCAAAATATGCGAGTTCGGCAGCTTCGTCAAATGAAAGCTGATCAATTTTTTTTGTATTTTCAACGTAGCGTGGGTCGTTGTTGTGGAATCCATCTATATCGGTCCATATTTCAACTTCTTCGGCATCAATAGCTGCTCCTATCAATGTTGCGGTATAGTCGCTTCCTCCACGTTGCAGGTTATCAATGTTGCCATCGGCATTGCGGCAGATAAATCCCTGAGTGATATAATAATCAGCGGGTTCTGTCGATTCAAAT
>Ga0116171_10002504_pt1 | contig 17372 bp, 18 predicted proteins | sample AD_JPNHW2_MetaG_FD_89798 | JGI IMG/M metagenome (GOLD analysis project Ga0116171, IMG submission 89798) | Active sludge microbial communities of municipal wastewater-treating anaerobic digesters from Japan - AD_JPNHW2_MetaG | ecosystem: Engineered > Bioreactor > Anaerobic > Digestate | place... | reverse complement strand
GAGCACCGCCATAATCGCGAGAAAAAGGATCGCCATGGCAGCACCAACCACGAGGAAGAGTACCAGCATACCCCGCTCTCCGGTGGCCAGCCAGAAACCGCCGCCAAGGAAGAGCCCGATGAGAAGCGGGATGGCAATACCCTGGAGCACCAGCCACGGGTTGGTGATAAGGGGGATCTTCCGCTGCCAGGAAAGCGATCCGGGGATTTCCCCGGTTGATGCCTCTTTGGCCGGGGGCAGCCGGGCCGGGGAGACCGGGGGAGCGGCGGGGATCCTGTCACCGCTCTTCTTTGGGGCAGCAGGCGTACCCGAAGAAGCTGCCTGCAGCACACCTGCGGGCACGGGATTGAGAGGTGCCCCGCAGTCCTCGCAGAACCGGTTTTTGGCATCACGCGTTTTCTTGCAGAAGGGACAGAACAACAGGGCAATCACCCGTATCTCACTTCTGCCATGGGAGGTAACATACCTTCTGGCAGGAACAGGCATCCACTACAATTCCGGAAATACCTTTGCGGACAGGTTTTTAAAAAACGGGACCTGCGGGGGACAGGTGCCCGCACCCGTTCCCCGCCGTAATTTCAAAAAGTATAATACCAGAATAAAAAATGTATAGGTATGTACTCTCGTGGAATTGTGTGCTTCCTGGTACTTCTCTGCATACTCCTGCAGGCCGCTCCTGCGATGGCTGCCTACTCGGGCCCCTGCCCGATCGGCACCGGCGGGGCACCGCAGCTGATCGATCCGGGCCTGACCAGCGGGGCCTTGTGCCGGGGGGCATGCGGCATGGACTGCCCGGATGAACGCTGCGATCTGCTCACGGATTCCACCGGGGCCGCAACACCCATAACCATAGGAATCCAGAACCCGAGGGGGATCTGCACCTATAGTAATGTCCTCGAATGCCCCACCCACGCGGGTTGCCAGATCCATGATGACTGTTTCGATATCTGTACCGAACGGTATCATATGACCAGCATGACCGATACGTGTCACATGAACTGCAACCTGGACTGTGTCGGTGCATACGGGCTGACGAACTGTGTCTTATGGGCAGACGCTCCCACGTCCGTATACAATTCGCAGTTTACGGCTGCTATGGGCTATATCATGGATTACACGAGCGGCGTGGACTTTTCCGGTTATTACTTCTACTCCGATCCCCCGGTATTCACCCCGGTATCACCCACGCCTACAAAAACGACGATAACCACGGTTACGACCGGACCGGAGATAACGGAGCCCACAACCGTACCGGATACATCCGTTCCCGTAACCACGTCTTTGCCGGTAACAACCATTACGCTCACCGGGTCCATGGCAGAACCAACGGAACCGCCGCTGGCGGTCCAGCGCCAGACCTGTGCCAGGTACGGGGGGACCTGGGATGAGGCGTCTCAGGGATGCATCATACCGGATACCACGGCACCGCCCGCCACCGGAGCCCCGGCAGTCGGGATCCCCGACATTTTCAAGGAGAAACCGGTCATCCAGTACACTGCCGATGATTTTAAGGATGCTGCCGAAGATGCGGTAAAAGCCGGGAACCTCGATCTTGCGATACAGTATTACAATGCAGCCGAGGCAAAATACGTAAACGACAATCCCGACAAAGACTCCCGCCCGGCGAACGTGGATCGGGCACTCTCCGCTCTTGAAAGTGCCAAGGCAGGCGTATACCATGCAATGCCCGGCCACGAGACCGAGGAGTCCGAGGCAAACCAGAATGCAAAGGTCCTGCAGGCAGAAGCGGTTTCCAAGGAGTCCTACTCAGGCTTCCTGCCCGGGTTTGAAGCCCCGGCCTGCCTGATGGCGTTAGCCCTGTTATTCATCGTGTGGCAACGCAAAAAATAATTTTTTGGTGATTGCCAAATACGAGCCACAGCCATTCCTTGAGCTCTGGAGAAAATCTCTTTTTTAAGAGACCCGCCCCCCTTGCGATGAGCCCGCCCCGGGGGGGCTCACGGCGCATGCGATTCCTCCGTATTACCTGTAAACCCTGTTCTGCTTATACTTCGAGAGAACAAAAGTCAACCGCACTGCTCCACGGGGCGAGCCCGACAGGTGCCTGCATCGCTTCAGCGATGCAGATCTGGAAAGGCGAAGCCTTCCGGCGGCGGGCACCCGTGGCCCCAGGGCAATTCCTTAAAAAACCGGCCGGTTCAGGAAATTTTTTATAAAAAAATCCGGCCAACCGGTCCGGAAAAAATTCTGTAAAAATTGTTCAATGCTTTTCCACGGCATCAGGATAAACCATAAAAAAAAAGAACCCGCCCTCATACCGGCCTGTAGTGCCCCCACTTCCCGAGGGCTTCTTTGAGTTCTATGGATTTCTTCGCCTTCTCTTCCAGCGTTACGCCTTCCTGCCAGGCCTCGATCGCCTGCATGGTCGCCTTTGCGCCGGCACGGGTACCTTTCGGGTGGCCGTGGATGCCGCCCGACACGAGCAGGACCATCTCCGTACCGTAAATATTCATCACGTCCGGCACAAGGCCGGGGTGCAGGCCGCCGGAACAGACCGGGAAGGCATTCTTGATCTTTCCCCAGTCCTGTTCGAGCAGCATGCCCTCGACCGCATGCGTCTTCTTCTCGCGCAGCAGGTCGGCAAGCGCAACGGACTCCCGCCGGGACCCGGTCAGCTTCCCGACCGCGGTACCGGTATGGACCTGGGAAACGCCGACAAGACGCATGATCTTTGCCAGAAACTGCATGGTCACGCCGTGTTTCCTGTTCCGGGTGAATGCTGCGTGCATGGCCCGGTGGGCATGGATCGCGAGACCGAGGTCGGAGCAGTAGTCCCGCATGGTCATGACACTCGCGGTTCCTGCGACAACGACATCGATCATGCAGTAGTTCCAGCCGTTTGCCGCGAGCAGGTCCGCCCGCTTCTTCATCGTTTCCACGTCAGCCGTGATGTTGAGGAACGCGGACTTCTTCTCGCCGGTCTCCTTCTCCGCCTTGTCCCGCAGCTTTGTCATGTACGTTACCCGGTCATCGAAGCGGTTGAACGAGACGGACGTGAGGTTCTCGTCATCCTTGACGAAATCGAAGCCGCCCATCCAGGTCTCGTACCCGACCTCGGCATGCTCCTTTGCCGTAAACCCGATCTTGGGCTTGGGCACGGCACCGGTCAGCGGCCGGCCGGAAACCTCCATCATCTTCCGGATCCCGTTGTTGCCGAAGTGCGGTCCCCTGAAATGCTTCACGTAGTCCGCGGGAAGGGCGGCATCGATCAGGCGGAGGTTCTTCACCGCTTTCATGCCGAAGATGTTGCCGGCGATCCCGCTCAGCAGCTGGGCGGCATTGCCTTCCTCCCAGAGTTCTATCGGGTACGCGATCTTTGCCACATTGCCCTCGATGTCGAATGCGGTTGCCTTGAGAGCCTTCATCCGCGGCGGCATGGTGAAAAGGGTAGTCCAGGTGCCGGTTGAACTCTCCGATGCGATCCGTCCTGCTGCCTCCCTGCCGCTGACGCCGGCTGCCGGTTCAAAATAATACAGGCAGACGATGTCGTCTTTTGCCGGTTCATAGTCCAGGTTGACAAATTCCTTGTACCAGTCAATTGCCATAGCTATCCCTGTACATGCAAAGGCAGTGCCGGGTAAAAAAAGGTAAGGATTGAGCATCCCCTTATGGCAGGATCGGGACATGCCGGACCCGCCCGCACGCGGGGTCCGGGCTCTCCTGCCGATCGGCCGGCAATGCCCGCGACAGTCTTTTTTTTTTGGAGTTTCCTTCTCATTGCCGGCACTGCAATCACCCGTCCGCACCCGGCCCGTACGCGTTTTTCTGCGGGGATATTGGGGAGGGGAAAAACCGCATGCTCTATCGGATCAAAAAGCACACCGGTATCCCATGGCAGCGAGTCAGGCCCCCGTCCCCGTCATCCTCGTGCACGGCTGGAAGAGCCACCCCGGGGTCTGGAACCGGTTCATCCCCCGGCTCGAGGCTGCCGGTATCCCGTACAGCAGGTTTTCCCACGTGGAGATGGTACACGGGACCCTGCCGCACATTGCAGGAGCTTTTGGGGACCATCTCAGGGACTACCGGGATGGGACCGGCTATGAGGGGGCGGTGGACGTTGTCTCCCATTCCATGGGGACCTGCATTACCCGCTATTTCCTGGAAGTGATGGACCGTACAGAACGCCGGGAGAAGGTCCGCCAGCTGATCGGGATCGGCCCGCCCAACAACGGGTCTGCGCTGGCAGAGCTGTTCACGGATCCAAAACAGGGGGCACTGATCATCAACCGCTTGACCGGCGTCTTTGTCCCGGAAGGGTTCGACCCGGAAAAGGACGAGATGGTCAGGGACGTGCAGCCCGGGAGCCGGGTGATGACCGAACTCCGCACAGCCGGGATCCGTAAGGACATCCTCTACCGGATCATCGTATCAGCAAACCCGGAGGGAACGCCGGCGTTTTTCCCCACGTTCGGCGGCAGGACCTGGGAGATCGGGGATGACGGCCGGTACAGGATGACCCTGGAAGGCGACGGGGTTGTTGCACACCGCGAATCCCGGCTCCCCGGCATCTCACTGGATATCATCCGCCCCGGCCCGGAGGGATCGGGACTGTGCCCGCCCCCCGGCCTTTTCTGTCACATCAGCCTGCCGAAGAACCCGGTCGTCATGGATCGCATCATGGAGTACCTTGCCCCGGCCCGGTAACCGCCGGGGGAATCCCGCCGCTTACGGTACCGCATCCCGGAACATATACGCTGCCAGCGCTGCAATAACGATAACAGAAAAAACAATGACAAGCAGGATATTGGTCAGTTTGTCCTTTTTTGGCATCAGGGTCCATGCACGCGCCTGTTTTCCGGTCAAAAACCCGATCAGTAACCCGGTGCCGGTCCCTGCCAGCACGCCGAGTGAGAGTATCATCAGGAAATCCAGCAGGGTTGCAGTCATGCAGATGCTCCGGTCCGGGTTTTCGTGCAATGGGATATAAATTATTGCAGGATGCTCCAGGGACCCCTGGCATCCTGGTCCCGGCTGTTACCGGTTACGGCGACGGTGGTATGCAATGCCGCAAAGGATGACAAGACAGGCGCCTGCCATTGCCGGTACAAGCCCGGCTGCGCGGGTTTTCGTGGGGGATACAACGATCGGATTCAGGGAGACCTCGACCGTATTCACCTGGTCTGCGGTAATCCTGACCTGCTTTACCGTGGTGAGATACCCGTCCTTTTCCAGGGTAACCGTGTGGTTGTCGGTGGAGACATTCGCAAGCACAACCGGCGAGATCCCTGCATCGGCCCCGTCGAGCAGGACGCGGGCACCGGGCGGGGTGGAATTTACCGCGAGCGTGCCGCTTTTGGGCGTGAGCTTGACCGTCACTTCAGCCACCTCTCCCTGCCCCACCCGGACCAGGACGGACTGTTCCAGGTACCCGAACCGGGAAAAGGTAACGGTATACGTGCCGGAAGAAAGACCGTTCAGGTTCAGCGGGGTCTTCCCGCGGTACTCCCCGTTTACCGTTACCGAAGATCCGTCAGGCACCGACTGCAGGTCCATCCCGCCGGGCTGTACCGGGGTGTAGATGCTGATGGAGGGTTCCCCGAGCGTAACGGAAATTGTCCGGTAGTCCGCCGTACTCAGGTGCGAGCGATCATTGGGGCCGTTGACAACCCAGACCAGGTACGTTCCTGAATCGAGCCGCCCGTTCATCGATTTCGTGTGCCACGTGTAGCTCCAGCGATCGTCACCGTCCACGCTGACTACGGTGAACTGGCCCTGGTCTGCCCTCCTGGTAATATCATGCAGTGCCACGCCGTTTTCGGGAAGGTTTGGCCCGGTCAGGAAGAGGTATACGAACGCCCCTGCCGAGGAATACCCCGATATCGGGATGTCGTCGCCCATAGATGCCTGGATGCCCGCAGCTGCCGCGACACCGCCGGCAAGGAACACCGTACCCGCAATGAGCACGGCGGTAACGAAAGATATTTTCAAGGGGAACATATAGTGAGGGGTATTGATCGTCCGGGTTCTTGGATGTTGCGCCACGGGTATTCCGGACCGGGGGGGGACCGGAACCAATCCATGAGGTCCCGTATCTGCTGGCCCTTCCCCGTACCGTCACAAACCGGCGCACGGGAAATGCCGGGGCTAAAAAAAGTCCCCGCAGGACGCGATTTTCAGCAGGGGCCGGGGGCAGATCCGCAGGGGAGAGCACCGATAAAAATATATTAGTAAAAATAATATGCACTAAGGAGGGTATGATGCATGAAACGCCAGAACGTGATGTATTTTACTGAGAAAGAGAAAGAGTTTGTCAGCCTGCTCATCAATATCGGCACGCGGAAAAATGTTGCGCAGGTACTGGTATTCCTTGCAAACGTGTCAGAGGCAACCTCACGCGATATCGAACGGGGGACGGACCTCCGCCAGCCGGAAGTCAGTCTCGCCATGCATTACCTGATCGGGAAGGACTGGATCAAGATCCGGGAGAACAAGGCAGAAGGGAAAGGACGCCCGGTGAAGATTTATTCCCTGTCAAAGCCGATCGACAAGATCATGAACGCCATTGAGAAAGAGAAGAAGGAAGAGGCAAAGCAGCAGCTTGCCCGCGTGCAGAAACTCCGGGAATATATCCGGTGAGAAAGAACGCTGGCTGCAGGCCTTTTTTCAGGGGGTGGCATATCCGCTGCCCGGTTCATTTTTCCCCTGTCCATCCGCAACCGAAAACAGCTGTTACACCGTTCCCCCCTGCCGGGACCCGGCACGTGCATCCGCCGGCCGCGTATCCGGACGGGGACGGTCCTGCGACCGGCATCCTCCGGTCCCTTTGACGGTAACGGGCGCACGGGCGGCCGTGGAGAGGAGAGGGCGGTCAGCGTTATAACCCCCGGCGAACAAATTTTATAAAAGAGAGCGTGTATGACCCCGTCCCCTGATACAACCGGCGTGCTGATGGAAAAGAACCGTATGGAATCATTAACCGACGGGATCTTCGCATTTGCCATGACCCTGCTGGTCACGAGCATGATCCTGCCCCGGAACGCACCCGTGACCGTGAGTTCCGGTGCCACGCTTCTTGGCATGCTGCCGGATTTTTACCATTATATCATTGCATTTTTCGTGCTCGCCGCGTTCTGGCTGGCCCACCACGGGCAGTTCAGCAGGCTGCACCATATCGACACCACGTTTCTGCACCTCAACATTGTGGCGCTTTTCTTCGTAACCCTGGTACCGTTCTCCACCAGTTTTATCGGCGACTATAGTTCCGATGTCGTAACCACCTGCCTTTTCGAGGTCAATCTTATGATCCTCGGCCTGATCTTTGCCCTGCAGTGGCTGTACGCGGCCGGGAAACACCGGCTCATCTCCCCGGACTACCCGGCATCCGATATCCGGCGACGGTTGTACCACGGGCTGATCATCCCCTTCATCTCCCTTACCGGGATTGTCATCACCCTGCTGGGTTCGGACAGCAGTACCATGATATACATGACCTCCCCCCTGGTCTCGTATGCGGTCGACCGGTACGCCGGGAAATGCACGCCTGACGGGGAGGAATAAAACCGAACCGGATCCCTCCGGTCTGTCCATAAAACCTGTTCCGGGGAACGCATTTTGAACGTAAGTATCATGCTCTTCCGGGTTCTGATCCCGCCGTTTTGGGATCCCCCGGTTGCGACGGTTCCATAATTACCTGTACGGCATTGCAGGGAAATTTTCCGTTCAGGAAATGCCGGGGTATCGCAATGCGCCACGAGCCCCTTGCGGGGAAAGGGCTTGCACAGGGGGGGCGGCGATCATCCCGTGAAACCGGGATTTTTCCAGATCCAGAGGGCCTGCTCCCCGAATTAACGCAGCCGCTGCGCGTGCAGACCGCGACAGTTTTGGCCCGTGCCGTTTTGCAGGCTGGTCCGACCATAGGTTCCGGATCCGCATCCGGGGAAGCCTGAAAGAAGGAATCCTGCTCAGATGAGACCGGGCGGGGGAATCATCCGCATACATCCGGAAAAACAGGGGATCCGGTACTGCTGCGGGGAAAAAACGGGATGGAAACTTACGGGGTGAGATCGATACTTTCGCCGGGCCGGAGTACCCGGACCCGGATATCGGTTGTCCGCTCGACCGCTGATTTCAGCCGGAGCGGATCGGCTGCGATCCGGTCCCAGGTACCATAGTGGATCGGGATGACCGTCTTTGCCCCGATGAAATTGGCCGCCATCATTGCTTCCGCCACGCCCATCGTAAACCTCCCCCCGATCGGCAGGAGCGCGATGTCGGGGTGGTAGAGTTCCCCGATCAGTTTCATGTCCGAGAAGAGCCCGGTGTCTCCCGCATGGTATACCTTCACGCCATCCATGCCGATGACAAAACCCGCCGCAGCCCCGCCGGAAAACCCCGGCCCTGCCTCCTCGATGCAGGTGGAATGGAGTGCGGGGGTCATCGTGAAGGAGACGCCGTCCAGCGTTATTGTCCCGCCGATGTTCATGCTTTCGGCAGCAAGGCCTTTTGATTTGAGATATTTTGCAATCTCGGTGATCGCCACCGTCTTTTTACGGAGCGCGACCGCCTCTCCCATATGGTCGTCATGCCCGTGGGTGATGGCAACGATATCCGCTCCGGTTCCCGCAACACTCCCGCCTTCGGTGAACGGGTCGATGAGGATTTTTTTGGAACCGGAAAGGAGCACGCAGGAATGACCGAGCCAGGTGAGTTGCATATATGCAGATCGGGCTTTTGGCGGATGAAATTTGTCATTTGACAAAACTGCCGAAGGTAAAGAACGCCGGCAGGGAGGGTGGTTACACCCCTGCAGCGGGAAGGGAGCCGGAGCCGGCGTTTGTGTTCTTCCCCTTTTTTTTGGTCTGACGACCGGGTGCAGAGTGAATCCCTGTCTTAAAAAAATCTTCTCCTCCGCACGGTTCTGACAACCCGGCAGGGAGCGCACACCATCACTAGAAAAAAGGGGGGCGATTCAGGGTAAGGGATCGTCCTTACGTCACATCTATCAGTTCAGCTTCTGTGATATCGATGGAGTCGCCAAGGCTGTTGTCGGTGGCGCTCCGGGTCATCTGTTCGGTGAGGTCGCGGTCTTCCATGACATCGCGGATCCGGTCGATATAGGTATCGATGGTCGGGTCTTCCTGTTCCTCGATCACATGCCGGTATTCCCGGAGGGTCGACGGGCTGACGCCGAGTTCCTCGGACACTTCCTTCATGGTCTTGCCGGAATCGATCAAGTCTTCCATCCTCTCCTTGTCAAAGGGCATCTTGAAGTCAAGCTCGCGGAAGAGCTTGAGCCTCACCCGGGCCCGGGCAACGGTCTTTGACAGTTTCTCGTCGCCGAGTTCGCGGGCGATCTCGGTATCGTTCTTTCCCCCGTAAAAAGAAGTGACGAGCTTTGCAAGCTGGATCGGTTTTAAGGAAGTCTTGAAGATTCCCTGTTCCGTGATCTCCCTCATCACGAGGGCGACCTCGCGTTCAATCGCGTCACTGTCTCTCAGGGTACCATGGATATTCTTCATGGGTTCGACAATCTTGGTCTTGCCCGACATGGTACTGAAGAGTTTCAGAAGCTGTATCTTTCGTTTGTCTTCGGTCATTGCGTACCCCGTATTGGGATTAGGATATACAATACTTCGTCTACTATTTAATGCTATCTTTATGCCTCGTTTGACCAAAAGACTCATAAAACACTGGTTAAATGCTGCGGTCGGATCTTTTTTTTTATGGCCGATCCGATCTCTTTTTTCTCATTTTTTGTACTCCTGGACACCGGGTGCACCGGATCCGGCCGGACCGGCACAACGCCCGATCGTGCCCGGATGGAGATATCCCGTTTGCCGGCAGGCCCTGTGGCATTACCGGAGAGAATCCGCCCCCGCCGGGGGAATTTTTTTTGTACAGCAGCGCCGGAGAGCACCGTTCCTGCGGTTCGCGGGTACGACAGGGGGTTCTTTCGAAAAATCACAATATTCATATCCGTATAAATAAAAAGCAGACAAGAGAGTGACACCATGTTTTGCAGCGAATGCGGGACCCAGAATCCCGATACCAACCAGTTTTGTAAAAACTGCGGGAAGCCCTTCCAAAAAAACCGGCTGGAACCCGCTCCCCCGACTGCAGGAGTCCCTGTCCCGCCGGCTGCAATGCCTCCCGCCGCACAGCCGGTGTATTATCCCCCCCAGCCGGCCGTTGCGCAGCCGGTAATGGCGGCCCCGGTAAAACCCGCCGGGAACACGGCGATGTCCGCACTGGGTATCGGGAGCGTCATCCTTGCTGCCCTCTCCTGGTTCCGGTATCCCTATATCTTCGCGCTGCTCGCCATGGTCCTGGGGGGAGTTGTCCTCTTCAGGTCGGAGAACAGGAAAAGCTGGCAGGCAATCCTCGGGATCCTGGGGATCCTTGCAGGCCTGGCATGCATTATCACGGATATCTTCTACTTCACCATCTTCCCGACCCCTCCCCCGGTCCTGACGTAACGGGGATCCCAAAAAACCCTGCTCTTTTTCCTTGAGAAATTTTTAACCATGGCAGGATATTTTCCGTATGCGGACAGGACACGGGCGGGCCGGGAGACACCGGAAGAGGACACCTGGCAGGCACCTCCGGCGAAAATACGGCCGGAAAAAATTTTGTGATTCTTCACCGCCCTGTCACGGGTGCTGCCTTATCCGGTGATCGAGGTTAACGATTCTTTTCCTTTCGTGCGATCGTCGTAGGTGGCCTGAGGGGTCGTCATCAGCAGTTCCAGCACCATGGACTTTTTGTCCACCACGATGGCGTAATCGACAAAATGGGTGCCTGCCTGGGTATATTCGAACTTCCGTGCCGGGTGTCCGGATAGCGAATAATAGGTTGGATCCTCGATAATATTTGTCACGGGGCTGCTGGAACTGCCCGAGCTCAGTCCCGTGATGATCCCCTCGTACATGTCGGCGTCAATATAACCCTGGTCCAGTACCTTTTCCAGGGTTGCCTGGCCGCCGATGATTCCCGTTACGTCCAGGCTGAATGCCCCGATGGCAGTCGTCCCGTCCGGTGAATAGGCTGCCAGGACGGTATAATCCCTGCCCCCGTAGGACATGGACTTCGTTGTCGTTGTCCAGTCATCCGGGATGTAAATGCCGATCTGGGTCTGCGGGATCGTGTACCGGTTCCACCCCAGGACGGCAGGCCGGGCTATCACCTGCACCGGAGGAGCGAGAGTTACCACGGGAGTATATACAGGGGCGGGAATCCGCGAGATTTCCGTTGTCTGTACTATGGCAGCCGACGATACCGGGGCAGCCGATGACCCTGCCATCCCGAATGCAAACGCAGCAGCCACCGCTGCAAGGAGCAGGAGTATTCCCAGGATAACGAGAGCAACCGGTAACCAGAAGAGGGCGCTTTTGTTTTGAAAGTCCGCTTCCTTTCTGTTGATTTTTTCTGCCGTCGTATATGCCTCGTACATGCCGTAAACCCATATACCCAGGATTACCACACACAAAACTATTACAAACAGGGCTGCCACCGGCTGGCTCGCCATGATGACTGCCATGACGAACATGAGCAGGTACGAACCCAGAAAAGTCCCGAAGAATTTCAACCCGTCCCAGGTCTGGCCGTTATACCACTGGCCCCACCCGGCGAAGAAAAAACTCAGTATCACGGCAATCCAGGGGTTACGGATCCCGGCGGGAACTGCAGGGGCGGGGAGTTCGATCCTCACCCCGCACCGGGGACAGATCTCGGCGTTTTCGAAGGGGAGGGAACTCCCGCACGTTGGACAGAATTTTGGCATTGGTACTAATTACTGACCATAAAAATAAATTTACTGCATTGAATTTTTTTAAAAAAACCATTGCAGGCCCCTGGATTCATTGAAAAAGGAGAGGAGATTACCTGCCGGCTCCAAACAAGAGTCTGCGGGTGCTCTTTTATCGCGGTTTATAAGAACACCCCGGATCAGGAGATTATCCTGACCGTGTTTTCCTGAAGCCGCACGTTCGTGCAGGAACCGGTAATGACCCTGTTTAAAAAAAGGGTTATTCAATCTCCCTGACGGTTACCGAATTATTTCCCTCCCATGCAAGCGTTACCGCCGAGCTTCCGAGAAGCTGCCCGGATGCCGTATCGGTTGCGGTTACGGTAATCGTCACAGGGGTCGCCGTGGAAGACGGCTTTTCGTTAAACGTCCAGTAGATTTTTTCACCATGGCTGGTTGCGGAATCTCCCCGTGTGTTTACTTTGAAATCCGGGGAATTCCACGAGAGAAAGCGACCGTATGTTGCCTTCCACGCAAACGATGCTTTCTCAGGTTTGAAGCCGATGGCTATCAGCTCAAGGCCTATACCGGGGGTCGATGACATCATGGGGGAATACCGCCGGGGTGTGGCAATAATCGTTATGCCCGTATAAAGGGCGGGGGCATACCGTGCCGATGACCGGGGAATAACACTGCATTTTCCCTTCACGCACCCGCAGCTCCCGGCACCGCAGTCGAGCGGGCCTTCGCAGACCATTGTGCAGTATACACCGGTACAGGACGTCTGGCTGCCTTTTTTCACACAGCCGGACGGGTGACAGCATTCAGACGGTACGCAATCCTCATCGCCGGTACATTCCCGGACCTGCCCCGGTGAAGCTGCTGTTGTCAGGGAGATCTGCGATAACAGCGTCTGCACGCCGGTAGTTTTGGGAACCTCCCAGACAGGTACTGTTGTGGCAGGAGGTGCCGGTGACAATGAAGATGGCACGGTCGTGGAATCCGGAGACTGCGGAGACTGAGTCGTGCAGCCGGCAAAAAGTATCGCTGCAATGCAGATCATACAGAGCGCGATCGCGGTGCGGTTCATGCAAAAACCATGGTCCGCGGATCTGATAAACCAGACGTTAACTGCGAAAATTCTCGGACCTTTGGGGCATGGCTTTGGTTCACGGGAGGGACACCGGGAAGACCGGCCGCCGGGGATCTTTTACGGTAACCGGGCAAGACACTGCGAAAATCTCGTGCGGGCGACCTGCATGTTGTAGGTTGCCCGCCGGTATCCCGCGGTCGTATCGTCGTCTTTGGTGGTATAGGCAAGCACTTCGCTCCTGAACTGTTTTGCACAGGCACCCGAGGGGATCGGGGTATGCTGCATGCATACCGTGAACGCGAGGACCGTCTTCGTATCCTCAAGAACCGGGGTCGCGGCATAACACCGGTCTGTCGCCCCGAGGAATTCTGTATCACCGGTATCCTCCTGGCGAACAGGATCTGCGGAAATATTCACGGCCAGGAGGATTTCCACAACGGGAATCGCGCCCGGTGCAGGAGCAGGGGTGGGGACCGGTGTCGGCGCGGGGGGAGCCGAAAGAGCAGCAAAGGGGTACAGGCACCCTGCGGTCAAAAGGACTGCCATGAAGGCGATGATGCACGGGGCCGGCTCCATGGTATCCGGTTTCCTTTTGAAATGGATAGAGGTTCTTATCCGGTAACGGCGTTGTGCTGCGCAGAAGGCGAGGTGGGCACCGGCCCGGCCGGTGAACCTGTCGCAGGGGAATTTTTATTAAACCCGGTATCGAATGGTTGATCCAATGACCAGCCCGTTCTCCCACTCCCGGAAAGGTACTGTCGCTGTCTGCCTGCCGGCACTCATCGCGCTGATGATCCTTGCCAGCGGGTGCACGCAGCCGGTACTGCAACAACCGGCACCGGCAGCACAACAAACGCAGAGCCTGCCCGCACCGGTCACCGTGACCCGGACCGACAGCAGTCACATGACCGTTGCCTACCCCGGCAGTTCCGACACGACCACGCTCCTTGAACTGAAAGCAACGGTTACCGACAGCACGGGAAAAATCCAGACAAAATCTGCCGGCGATCACCTGTCCACGTCCCCGCTGAAGTTCGGGGCAACCATCCCGCTGACCGGCACCTTTACCGGGAACAGCCATGTGGTGGTTACCGGTTATTTCCTGGACGGGTCACAGAAGCTGATGCTCGATACAACCCTCTGATCCTTTTTTTCCCGGGACAATTTCGGAAGAGCCCGGCCGGCAAAAAAAGCAGGGCTGCCATTTTTTTGTACCGCGAACTGCGGCACCCGCACGCTCATGATTTCCGCCGGGTGCCGGAACGGGACTTTTTCCCGGTCATGGTTTTGCTGCGGAGCAGCCGGTTGTACGCAATGGCAAAGCGGTGGGCCTCGTCCCGGATCTCCTGGAGGACATGCAGGGCCATCCCTTTCCCGTCCAGCCGGCGGGGGAGCATCTCCCCGGGCAGGTACACCTCCTCCTCGCGCTTGGCAAGCGCTATGACCGTAAGGGAGATGCCCAGATCCTCCAGCGCACCGCGTGCTGCGGCAAGCTGGCCTTTGCCGCCATCGATGATGACAAGATCCGGCAGGGCCGATTGTTCTTCCATGAGACGGCGGTACCGCCGTTTCACGATCTCGGCAACCGATGCATAATCGTCGATGCCCTCCACCGTCCGGATCCTGAAACGCCGGTAATTCTTCTTGTCCGGCGCCCCGTTGCGGAACTGCACCATCGACCCGACCATGGACGTGCCGGAGAGGTGGGAGATATCGAAACATTCTATGACTTCCGGGGGCTGCATGAGGCCGAGGCTTGCCTGCAGGTCTTTTACCTTCAGATCGTTCTTCATGAAGGCCTGCTCGATATTTTTCTCAACGAGTCCGACAAGCTTCTTCTTCTCGCCCATCTTCGGGACGGTCACCTGCACGGACCGCCCTTTTTGTTCCGAGAGGTACCCTGCCATCCCCCCGCTGACAGCGCAGGGGACGATCAGTTCCTGGGGGGGAGTCCGGTCGGCGTAATACAGGACGAGGAACTCGTCGAAAAAATCGTCGTGGTAGTCGAAGGTGTATTCCTGTTTGCCGGAAAGGAGGCCTTTTTCCACGGAAAAGACCATCAGGTACACCCGGTCCCCGGCAACCGTGTACGCGATCACGTCCTGGTCGGTCTCCTTCGGGTGCTCGACATGCTGGCGTTCGGCAAGGTGTCCGATCGCAGCGATCTGGTTGCGGAGGACAAGGGCCTTTTCGAACTCCTGCCGGCCGGCACACTCCGCCATTTCAGCCCGGAGCAGGGCGAGCAGTTCGCCGGACTTTCCCCGGAGGAGGGCCGATGCCCGGTCTACCTGCCGGCGGTACTCCTCCTGGCTCACCGCCCCGATGCAGGGGGCGCTGCAGCTCTTCAGGTGGTAGCGGAGGCAGGCGCGTGCGGGCAGTTTCCTGCACGAGCGCAGGACAAATACCCGTTTTATCACCCGCAGGATCGCGTCGCGTTCCGCGGCCGAGACAAACGGCCCGAAATATAAGGCATCCCCGCGCTTTGTCTGCCGTGCAATACCGATCCGGGGGAACGGTTCTTTCGTGATCTCGATATACGCATAGCGTTTGGCATCCTTGAGATCGATGTTGTATTTCGGCTGGTGCTTTTTGATCAGGTTGTTCTCCAGGAGGAGGGCCTCGGTCTCTGTGTGCGTGACCATCAGGTCGACCGAGGCGATGAGGGCAACGAGGTTTTTTGTTTTTATGTCATGGTCTTTTTTCCGGAAGTAACTGGTCACCCGTTTCCTGAGATCCCTGGCTTTCCCGACATAGATGATGGTCCCCCCCGCGTCCGAAAAAAGGTAACAGCCGGGGGTATGGGGGATTGCAGTAAGATCGATCATCGCTGTACTATCATCTGACTAAAGGGTCATAAGGATGGGGATGGGGGATGGCTGCGGCTGCCGGGCATTTGCAGGTTTCACGTCAGATGACGTTTGCCACACGTTTTATATAACATGAAGTATAATCGAATCCCCTGAGCAGCGACACGCCCGGGGTATTTTCGTGCAGACAGGTACAGGGATGGAATGGTTATGTACAATAGGGATTCCGATCGAGGCCCAACACCTCTATCGGAAGGCAAGGGAACTCTCGGTTGAGGGGCAGACCGGCCGGGCATTGGAGTATTACCGGCAGGCCGTTATTATCGCCCCCCGGTTTTCCCAGGCATATTACGAGATGGGCGACTGCCTTGCAACGCTCGGGAGGTATACAGAGGCCATTGAAAAATACCGGCGGGCGATCCATATCGACCCGGCCTCTTCGGAACCCCGCGAAAAAATGGACCGGCTCCTCTCCCGGCAAAAAGATAAGGAACCGTGATATCCCTTCACTTTGCCGCAAGGATCGGCCTGAGGAACTCGCCCGTATAACTCCCCTTTGTTCCCGCGACCTTCTCCGGCGTCCCGGTCGCGATGATCTTTCCGCCGGCATCCCCGCCCTCGGGCCCGATGTCGATGAGGTGGTCGGCGGACTTGACCACATCGAGGTTGTGCTCGATCACGATCACGGTGTTGCCCTTCTCCACGAGATCGTCCAGCACCGTGATCAGTTTCTTGGTGTCGTCGAAGTGAAGCCCGGTCGTGGGCTCGTCCAGCAGGTAGAGGGTCCGGCCGGTGGCACGCTTCGCGAGTTCCCGGGTGAGCTTGATCCGCTGCGCCTCGCCGCCCGAGAGCGTGGTCGAGGACTGGCCGAGCTTGATATAGTCGAGGCCTACCCGGGAGAGGGTCTCGAGCTTTGACCGGATGGAGGGGATGTTCTCGAAGTGCTTCATCGCCTCTTCCACGCTCATGTCGAGCACGTCGGCGATCGATTTCCCCTTGTACAGGACTTCGAGCGTCTCGCGGTTGTACCGCTTTCCCTTGCACTCCTCGCACTCGATGTACACGTCGGGGAGGAAGTTCATCTCGATCTTGATGAGACCGTCGCCCTCGCACGCCTCGCACCGTCCGCCCCGGATGTTGAAGGAGAACCGGCCCGCCTTGTAGCCCCGCATCTTCGCCTCCTTTGTTTCGGCAAAGACCGTGCGGATCTCGTCGAAGACTTTCGTGTAGGTCGCGGGGTTGGACCGGGGGGTCTTTCCGATCGGGGACTGGTCGATGACAATGACCTTGTCGATTGCAGCGTCAAAGACGATCTTCTCGTGCTTCCCGGCCTGCTCCCGGGACCTGTTGATGATCTGCATCATGCCCTTGTACAGGGTCTCGTACACGAGGGTCGACTTCCCGCTGCCCGAGACACCGGTAACGACCGTGAGGAGACCTATCGGGAACTTCGCGGTGATGTTCCTGAGGTTGTTCTCTGAACACCCTTTGATCGTGATGTACTGTTTCGGCACTCTCCTGTTCTTGGGCACATCGATCTGCTTTGATCCGGAGAGGTACTGGCCGGTGAGGGACTTTTTGTTCTTCTCGATCTGCTTCGGGTTTCCTTCCGCGACAATGTAGCCGCCGTGCATCCCGGCACCCGGGCCCATGTCGATGACGTGCTCCGCGGACCGGATCATGTCCTCGTCGTGCTCGACCACGAGCACCGTGTTCCCGAGGTCGCGGAGCGTCCGGAGGGTCTCGATCAGTTTCCGGTTGTCGCGCT
>Ga0116171_10002503_pt1 | contig 17377 bp, 9 predicted proteins | sample AD_JPNHW2_MetaG_FD_89798 | JGI IMG/M metagenome (GOLD analysis project Ga0116171, IMG submission 89798) | Active sludge microbial communities of municipal wastewater-treating anaerobic digesters from Japan - AD_JPNHW2_MetaG | ecosystem: Engineered > Bioreactor > Anaerobic > Digestate | place... | reverse complement strand
CGACGAGGTGTAGCACGCGCCCCGGGCTGCCGGCGGCGGCCACCAGCTCACCGCGCCAGAACAGGAGGTCCCAGAGGTTGCCCTCGTCGAGCCTGGCCACCTCCTTGAGCCCGGAACCGTCTGGTCCGGTCGCCAGCAACACTGCCGGCAGCGCCGTGGCGACGTAAAGCGTGCCGTTCGGCGCCAGCGCCAGGGCGGTGATCTGGTCGGAAGAGGTGTCCCCAACCAGCGTGCGATGCGCGCCCTCGACCCGCCAGACGCGCGCCGGGTGTCCGGTGCCGACATAGGCGACGCCCCCGGGCGAGACGGCGAGGGCCAGGCCGAGAGGCTCCTCGAACTTGGTCACGATCTCCAGCGGTGGCAGGGCCTGCAGGGAGCCGTCGGGGAAGATCGCGACGCCGCGAGACGTGGCGCCCGCCAGGGCGCGCGGGGTGTCGAGCGTGAAGGTGCGCACCGGTGCCGCGACGGCAATCCCAGGCAACAAGAGCAAGAGGACGGCGAGACGGACTTTCATGGTGCCTCCCGGGGCGGCCGCACCACGATCGGGATGCGGACCGCACCCTCCAGGGGGTACGGGGCCGCCCAGCGGGTCGAGCCGACGATGCTGGTGGGCACACGGGTCACTGTCCCACCGAGGCCGGCCCCCAGGCTCCAGGCCCAGGAGGGCGGCACGGCCGAGAGCACGCCACCGGGCACGGCCACACCCTTCTCGCGGCCCTCGAGGGCCAGGACAAGGGTGGTAGAGCTTTCGAACTGGCGCAGGGCGCCCACCTGTTGGGAAAAAGTAACGGCGTTGGGCGGCTGCGACTTGAGGAGGTAGTCGGTCCAGGCGGCGCCGTCGGCCACCACCAGATCGACGTCCCCTGCGGGCATCACCGCGGGGATGCGGAGGAGCAGGCGCTGGCTCGACATTGGCTGGAGGTAGGGCTGTAGCCTCACCTCTACCGCCAGCTCCTCCCCGGGACGGACGACGGTCCGGGCCGGGAGGACCTCGGCGATGACCGCCCCCGCAGGCAGCTCGTCGCGCTGCAGGAAGACCTCGACGCCGGTCAGCTTTGGGTGAGGCAGGGGCGAAGCCGCGAGCAGGGCGGTCACTGCCCCGGAGAAAGCGGCCAGGCGCGCGGGCGCATCGGCAGATCGGGCCGCCTGGAACATCGCCAGGCTCTGGCCATCCTCCATGCGGGCCCGGTAGGTCATGCGAACCGTGCTCTCGCCGGCGCTCGTGCCGCGGGCCATCAGGCAGGCGTTGGTGAGATAGGTGACCATCAAGGGGGAGAGCAGGGGGTGCTCGGCGACGCGAAAGCGCCAATGCGCCACTCCGGCTGCCTCCCGCACCTCCACCTCGACCGGGAGGCCGGCCGGAGGGGGCTCGATCCGGGCCATGACGCCGCTCGGCCGGTCGGCCACCAGGGATCCGAACGCTTCTCCCAGAGCGAAGACCTTGAAGGGGCTCTGATACGAGGCCTGAACGGCGAGGACGCGAGCACGAGCCGCGGGCAGCCGTACGCTCCCGAGGCCGAAGAGGGGGTGCCCGAACGCCCACAGGGTGTCGCCTTCGCGGGCCGTCACGGTGCCGCCTGCCGCGACCAGGGCGTCACCCCACGCCAGGAGCACCGCCATCATCTCGCCAGGTTCAGGCACGCCGGCGACAGGGCCGTTTCCGACCGGGCCAGCAGGGCCGAGACCGGCCCGGGTCAGCACCTGGGAGCCCCAGCCAGATTGAGCTCCCGGCAGGCCCGAGACGGCGACCGGCCAGGCCGCGCCGGGGCCCTCGTGGTCGAGGTGCGGCAGCACAGCCAGCGGGTCGAGTCGTCCCGCGGCCAGGAGGGAGAGCTGCTGGAGAGTGGGCGGAGGGGCCGACGCCGGAGGCGCGAAGGTGCCAATGGCGCGCATGGTGGAAAACGGCGTCACGCCAGCCAGCGGCTCGCGGGCGAACGCCCACCCGTAGGCCACTGCTCCGAGCAGCTTGCCGTCAATGTAGACCGGCGAGCCACTCATGCCTGCCGCGACCCCGCCGCCCGCCAGCTCGGGGTCGTCGAGGCGAACCAGCACGGACGTGCGCTCCGGAGCGGGAGCGTCGAGCACGCCCATCACCTCGACCGGGATTTCCCGTCGTCGCCCGTCTGTCCACTCGGTGACACAGACGCCCTTCTGACCGGCCTTCACGTCATGGGGATCGATCCAGGCCACGGGGCCTGTGAGGGCGAGGGCGAGGGCGAGGGTGAGCATGTCCGGTCAGGCGCTCGTGGCGGAGGTGGCCCGCGGCGCCAGGGTCTTGCCGGTCAGCGGCAGGATCACCGGCAACTGCTGGAGCAGCTCGGCGAGCTCCTCTGGGAGGATCGCCTGCTGGCCGTCCGAGAGGGCGTGGCCCGGGTCGTCGTGGACCTCGATGAGCAGCCCATTGGCGCCCACCGCCGCGGCACCCCGGGCCATCGGCACCACCTTGTGGCGCTTGCCGGTGCCGTGGGACGGATCGACCACGATCGGCAGGTGCGACAGGCGCTGCACCGCGACCACCGCGGAGAGGTCGAGGGTGAACCGGGTGTGCTCGGCGAACGTGCGGATGCCACGCTCGCACAGGACCACAGCCCGGTTGCCCTCCGAGACGATGTACTCGGCGGCGAGCAGCAGTTCCTCGACCGTCGAGCCCATGCCCCGCTTCAACAGGACGGGCAGGCGGGCCCGGCCGCAGGCCTTGAGCAGCGGGTAGTTGTGCATGCTGCGAGCGCCGACCTGGACCATGTCGGCGTACTGACAGACGACGTCCAGGGAGCGCTCGTCGAGTGCCTCTGTGACGACGGGCATCCCTGACTCGCGGCCCGCCTCGTGCAACCACTCCAACCCCTCACGACCCAACCCCTGGAAGGAGTATGGAGAGGTGCGCGGCTTGTAGGCGCCACCGCGCAGAATGTGCGCGCCGGCGCGCCGCACGGCCGCGGCGATGGTGAGGATCTGCTCCCGGCCCTCGACGGCGCACGGCCCCGCCATGACCGCAAAGTGAGGACCGCCCACCGGCACGGACCCCACCATCACGACCGAGTCCTCGGCCTTGGCCTCCCGGCTGACGAGGGTGTAGGGCAGGGTCAGTGGGATCACCTCGATGACCCCCGCGAGGGTCTCGAAGACCATCGGGTTGAGAGACTCGCGCATGCCCGTGACGGCGATGGCCAGACGCTGCTGGCCGTGGATGGGGTGGGCCTGGAGCCCCAGGCTCTCGGCGCGAGCGGCGACCTCCCCGATCTCCTCGGGCGTCGCTTGCGTGGACATGACGATCAGCATCAGGCCATCACCTCAACCAGGCTATACTAGCCGAGGGAAGGAGGTTGTCAACGTGAAGAAGACGCTCGGGCTCGCGCTTCTGGCGTTGCTCGCCTCGGCTTGGTCCGATGCAGCCTATGTTCTCATCCTCAAGGACGGCTCGCACCAGGTGGCCAAGGAGAAGTACAAGGTCAAGGGAAAGCTCGTGGAGTTCCTCACGACCACCGGTACCCTGCGGTCGATTCCGCTTTCGCTCCTGGACGTGAAGGCGACCGAAGAGCTCAACGCGCGCCAGTTTGGCAGCGCCCTGCCGCTCGACTGGGTGGACGCGAACCAGGTGCCGCCCACCCCCACGCCGACGCCGTCGGTGGCGAAGATGGTGGGTGCGCTCCGCTCCGGCCTCGCGCCCGGCAGCGTCACGACCATCCGGCCAACCCCGACGCCCATCGTCACGTTCCACGACACCAAGTTCGCTGATGCCCGCGTCGACCAGGCTTTCCAGCAGGGACTGGAGGCCTACCATCTTTATCTCTACCGCACCAGCCGCGGCACCGAGCCGACGTACCTCTTCATCGAGGTCCAGGTGAACGGCCAGAAGGAAGTAAGTCGCGCGCTGCAGGCGTTGACAACCACCTACCACGTGGTCAACCAGGACCTGCTCAAGAGGAACCAGGCCGGGCGGATCCCGGAGCGTCTGGAGGTCCTGCTCCTCAACGAGGCTGGCAAGGAAGCCGGCGTGTTCCGTCTCAGCCCTGCCGACGCCGAGGAGCTTGCCAGCGGCAAGGTCACGCCGGAGGCCTTCTTCGTCGAGAAGGTGATGTTCTGAGCCCTGGGTCCAGGGGTCGGCTTGTCCTTGCCGTGTGGGCAGGCGCGGCTCTCACCGTCAGTGCCTGCCGTCCCGCCCTGCCAGCCGGGGAGCTGGCCTGGCGGCAGGCCCGCGAGGAGGCGGTTCGAATGGAGCTCCCGGCGGCTCGTCAGGCCTCGTTTGGCGGCCTGCGGTTCTATCCCCACGACCCCGCATACCGGCTCCGCGCCGTGGTGCAAGCCCAGCCCTCCCCGATCGCGCTGACGCTGACGACCAGCGACGGCACGGCTCGCCCGGCGCGGCGGGTCGGCAGCGCGCGGCTGCGCTTCCCGGCCGGGGAGGGGACGCTTGCGCTCTACACCCTCGACGACGCGGCCGATGATCACCTCTTCGTGCCGTTTCGCGACACCGGGGCGGGGCGCGACACCTATGGTGCCGGACGATACGTGGAAGCGAAGCTCCTGGCCGGGGGCGTCGTGGAGCTGGACTTCAACCGCGCCTACAACCCTGACTGTGCCTACGGAATCGCGGCGTCCTGCCCGATCACCCCGGCCGAGAACACGCTGCCCTTCGCCGTCAGCGCGGGCGAGATGATGCCGGCAGGGCACTGAGCCATGCTGGCGTCCCTCCTCTTGCTGGCTGCGACCCTCCCGCCCGTCCTCGCCGACCCCAGGCACGGGCCGTCCGACTGGGTCGTCGTGGTGCCGGGCGCGGCCCCTCTGCCGGCCGCCGCCGGCTATCTGGTGACCCTGCCGGCAGGCGGTCCGGACCAGGAGTGGCTCGAGGGCATCGTGGCGCTGGCGGCGGCAGGCGCGCCGGTGGTGCTCGTGGCCTCCGCGCCGCCGCCGGTCGGCGTCCGGCCTTACCTGGACGGGGTGGCCCTCGACACGGCCCCGGCTCCCGAGGCGGTCGGCGCCGTCCTCGACCAGCTCGCCGGGCTGCCGCTGCTGCTGCCGGCCAGCGACGTGGCCGAAGCCGTTCGCGTGTTGGCGCTCGGCGCCTCCACCGCGCTCGTGCCCTCGCCCGATGCGCGTTGGGCGGTGACGCTCGCCGGGCTGCTGCCCGAGTACGAGCCCGCGGTTGGCCCCGGGGGTCGCCTGCCGACGGCGCTGCGCGGCGCCGACCTGGCGACCGTGGTTGGCCTCCCGGCCGGGTTTGCGGGTGGCTCGGTGCGGCTTGCCGGCGCCTGGTACGGGACCGTGACCCTGGTTGGAGTGCCGGACCGTACGCTCACCGTGGCGGCCCGAGACGGCGCGGCCGAGGTCGTCGTTCCCGCCTTGCCGGCCGGGGGCCTGCTGGTGGCCAGCCGCCCCCTCGACCCGACGACCACCCTCGAGCAGGTGCAGGTGACCGGCGAACGGATCCCCGAGGCCGGCGAGGTGCTCGCCCGCCACCAGCGACAGGCGGCACGCCAGCAGCGCTTGGTGGCGCGGTGGCAGGCCGAGCAGACGCTGCTGCTGCGGGTCTGGGTGGCGGAGCTGGCGCGCTCATTCGAGGTCGTGCTGGCCGGCCCGGCGTTCTGGGAGGCCGGAATCGGCACCGATTGGGAGATCGCTCGCGCCTGGGTAGACGGCGTGAGCTGGCGCCCCGACCGCCTGCCCAACCTTCCGTTGCTCGAGCCGGAGCGCCCGGCGGTGCCGCCGCTGGCCCTGCGCCTCGAGCCGTCCTACACGTATCGTCTACGTGGCCGCAGCGAGCGGGATGGGCGTGGGTGCTGGGAGCTCGAGTACACCACCCGACGCGGCGAGGAGTCGCGGAGCGGCGTGGCCTGCATCGACGCGGCGACGTGGGGGCTGGTGACCGTCGAGGAGTCCGCCACCGGGTTGAGCGGCGACGTCCGGGCGACGCGTACCGTCACCCGGTTACACCCGCTGGCGATCGGCGCCGACACCGTCTGGCTGCCATCCAAGGTGGTGGCGGACGACACCCTGGCGGTGTTCGGAGGCACTGCCAGCGTGCATCGCGAGCTGACCCTGACCGGGATCGCCGCCTCGCCGCGAGACTTCTCCACCGAGCGAGCGGCTGCCTGGCGACGCCCCAACCGGATGCTGCGCGACACCCCAACCGGAATCTTGCCGCTGGTGCCGGACGGCCATGGCGGCCGCGTGGCCGGCGGGGAGACACGCCCGGCGCAGCGATTCCTGATTCTCGGCGCAGTATGGGACCCGGGGCTCGCCACCCCGGTGCCATTTGGCGGCCTGCAGATTCAGGATTTCGCCTTTCGTCACCGGCCCGAGCAGCTCCGGCTCCTGCTCGCCGGGGTCGTCAACGACGGCGCCTGGACCAGGCGCCTCGGCCACATCGAGCTGACAGCGCGTGCGTTCACACAGTTGCTGCCGTTTTCCACGAGCCTGTGGGAACGTGGCCGGGAGCTCAAGGGCGAGGAGCTGCAGACGCGGCGGCAGCGAGTCGCCGTTGGGTTCGGAGGCTCGGTCGGCAAGCTGCGGCTACTGGCCGAGGCGGGTGCCGAGCACCTCGACTTCCGGGACGCCGACCACACCGATGCGGCCTTCGTGCGGCCGACCAACACCTGGGAAGGGGTCGGGCGGGGGGTGGCAGAAATGGGGGTCGGCGCCGCGACCCTGAGCCTGCAGGGCGAGCGCGGGTGGCGAGAGCACTGGGAGCCGTGGGGGCTGGGGGGCGCCGAGAGGCCCGAAAAGAACTGGACCCGGGCGCGCTTTCAGATGGTCTACGAGCGGGCCCTGAACCCTCTGGCGCGCCTGCACCTGGATGTCGCCTACCATGCCGGCTGGCACCTCGACCGCTTCTCGGCCCCGGCCCCGGCGCGTTTCGGCGAGGTGCGCCTGCGAGGCATCGCCTCGGGGACCGTGTTACCGGAACGGCTGGCCGTCGTCCGGGCCTCCGTCGCCGTGCCGGTCTCGGACCGTCTGCGCGGCGAGATCGGCTTCGATGCCGCTTGGGCGCGCGAGGACCGGTCCGGCTACCGGATGCGGCCGCTGTCGGGGATCGGGCTCGCGGCCACCCTCCCTGGCCCCTGGGGCACCCTGATGCAGGTATCGATCGGCGCGCCCGTCGCCACCCCCGGCAAGCATTCGCCGACGGTCGAGCTGTTCCTGCTCCGTCCTCTCTGAGGAAGTCGAGAGCCGCCAGCCGGAAGACTGCCTACTTGTCGTGGGCGGGCAAACGACCCTGACTCGATGTGGATGGCGGAGACTCTCAACCGGGCGGGCGAGCCGCGGGGGTGTCCTCGTACATCCAGGCGTGGCGCCGGCTGTATCCGGAGGCGTCCAGACGACGGCGCAGCTTGCGGGCGACCTCGGAATTGTCAATTTGTCTGAAGAAGGATGGGTTAAGGCGAACGGCTCGCTCCAGCCGCGCCAGCCCGGCGGTTTCGTCCCCGATGGAGAGCCGGGCCATGCCGACGTCGAAGCAGGTTTCGGGGCGCTCGGCGAGGGCCAGGGCGCGCTCGAAGTGCTCGACCGCCCGGGGCCACTCCTCGCCCAGCATGGCCAGGTCGCCCATGGCAACCTGTACCCTCCAGTCGAAGGGCGTCCAGACCGCGGCCCGCTCGAGGTTGCCCAGGGCGACCCGTGCCAGGATCGGCCGCCTGTCGGGCGGGAGTTGTCCGGCGCGCAGCACCCGGGACAGGGACTCGCCCTGGCGATGGAGCACGGCGACGGCCCTGAGCCGGGCAAGCACGAACCAGCCTGAGACCACGAGCGTCACGGCGAGACCCGCGGTGGCCCAGCGTCGCCAGCCGTCCGGCGGCGGGGACAGCTCGCGTGGCGGCAGCGCGAGCGCCGCCAAAACGCTCCACTGGGCCACCAGGGTGGCCTGGTGGAAGGGGAACTGACCGAGGGAGACGAGCCCGGCCGCGATCGCGAGCGATCCGACCGCCGGGAGTTCCCAGGCGGCAGGCCGGCCGCGGCGCCATGCCAGCACCAGTCCCGCAGACGCCAGAGCCAGGCCGATCAGACCGGTCTCGGCGGCGTACTGGAGGACGTCGTTGTGAGTCTCTCCGAAGCCGGTCTCGAGCCCGAGGATCTTGGCGCGGGCCGCCAGCACGTCCTCGCGTTGGAAGCGATAGGAGCTGGCCTCGAAGAGCCCGAAGCCGACTCCGGTGAGAGGTCGTGCTCCCACCATTCCGGCGGCGGCCGCAAAGCCGGCGATTCGCCCCGACCCCAGCCAGACCCACCCCCCCGTGCGGGTCTGCTTCACGACCTCGGCAAGTCGCGTGTGCATGGGACCGACGGAGAGCACCGCGAGGCCTGCGGCGGCGATCACGGCAAGACTGGGCAGTCGCGAGCGGCGGGGCAGGGCTTGCCAGGCCAGGACGGCGAGCCCTGCGGCGAGGGCGCCCAGGACGGTGATCGTGCGGGTGCCGACGATGGCAGCGGCCATGAACGCGGCCGGGACCGCCCATCGCAGACGCCGTCCGCTCGCTCCCAGCGCCCGCGCCGTCGCCAACAGGCACGGCAAGAGCAGGAAGAGAGCCACGTCGGCCGGATTGCCGAGGGTGCCGATCCAGCTGTAGCGGTCGGCGAGGTTGTCGAACAGCTCGTAGCCGGCGGGGCGCCACCGAGGCACCGCGAAGGTGGCCGCGAGCAGGGCCTCGGTGACGCCGACGGCGACAACGGTGACCTCCAGACGCCGGCGTTGGGGACCCGAAAGCCATCGCAGCGCACCCCAGCCGAGGGCAATGACGGCCAGAGGAGCGAGGTCGGCGAGGACGCGCAGGGGTTGGCCGGACAAGGGCGCCGACAGGAGCCCTCCGGCCAGCACGCCGGCCCATGCCAGCCACCACGGGTCGCGCCACCCCGAGCGGTCGAGGCCGCGGCTGATCTGGATTGCGGCCAGCGCCAGCCATGCGGCGAGGGCCAGCAACCGCTTGGGACCGCGAAACACCTCGTACCCGGCCATGCTCCAGATCAGCGGCACCACGGCGACGAGAACCAGGGCCGCCAGGAAGGCGGCGCGCTGCAGCCAGTGAGTGCGGCTGGTCCGCGGCGTGGTCAGACGGCCTGGCTTGCCCATGACTCAGTCCTCCAACCGCACCGAGACGACCCGAGACACGCCCGGCTCCTCCATGGTGACACCGTAGAGCACGTCGGCGTGGGCCATGGTGCGGCGGTTGTGGGTGATGAGCAGGAACTGCGTCTCGGCGCTCATCGTCCGCAGCAGGCGACACAGCCGCTCGACGTTGGCGTCGTCGAGGGGCGCATCGATCTCGTCCAGGAGGCAGAACGGTGCCGGGCGGATGCGGAACAGTGCGAGCAGCAGCGCCACCGCCGCCAGGGCCTTCTCGCCCCCGGAGAGCAGCAGCACCGACTGGGTGTGCTTGCCGGGCGCGCGGACCCGGATCTCGATGCCGGAATCGAGGGGGGAATCGGGATCGGACAGCTCGGCGCGAGCCTCACCGCCGCCGAACAGCTCCCGGAACACCTCGTCGAACGCCACGTTGGCCTCCTCGAGGGTGGCCAGGAAGCGGGTCGCACAGGTGGCGTCGAGCTCTCCGATGGTGTCATCGAGGGACGCCAGGGAGCGTTCCAGGTCCCGGCGCTGCTCTCCGAGGAAGCGGTGCCGCTCCTCCAGCTCGTCGCGCTCGGCCACGGCCAGCTCGTTGACCGGCCCGAGCGCGTCCAGCTCCTGCGCCAGGATCAACTCCTCGTGCTCGAGGTCTGGAACGTCGGCGGCGTCCGGCGGGGTCTCGTCCAGCCCTGCATCGGTCCCCAAAGTGAGGGCGATAGCCTCGTCGATGCGGGCCGCCGCGGCGCGGGCGTCGGCCAGGGAGAGCTCGGCCGCGTGGGCGGCGTCCCGGGCAGCGAGGTAGGCATGGCGAGCCTGCTCGGTGGCGGCGGCAGCGGCTCCGACCTGCGCCCGCAGGGCCTCGGCCGTAACGGCCAGGCCCTCGGCCTGGCGCTGGGCCGCCGACCGCCGGGCGAGCAGCTCGGCGAGATCCGTCTGGGCTGCCATCGTCTCCTGGGCCGCGGCGGCCGCCAGCCCGCCCTGGGCGGTAGCCTCATCCTCGGCGTGCCGCAGGCGCGCTCCCAGATCGTCGAGCTCCTGGCGGTGCCGCTCGACCTCGCGGGCCGCGCTGCCGGCACGCTCGCGGGCCAGGGCGGCGGCGCCGCGGGCCCGTTCCGCCTCCGCGCGCGCCAGGCTCGCGGCCTCCCGGGAGCGCTCGGCCTCGCGGGCCAGGGCATCCACCTCGGCCTCCAGCGTGGCGGCCCGTTGCTCGAGCCGCTGCGCCTCGGTGGCGGCCGCAGCCTGGCGTGCTCCGAGAGCGGAGGCCTCCGCTGCCAGGCGGTCCCCCTCGACCCGCAGTGCTTCCAGCTCGCGTTCCAGACGCAACTGCTCGCGATGCATCGCCTGTTGGGTCGAGATGGCGGCGGCCAGGGCTTCCGCCTGCTCGCGGGCGGCGCGGTCGGCACCCTGCAACGCCCGCTGCAGCTCGCGGAGCGTGGCCTGCACGGCGGCCAGGTCCTCGGCGTGACGTTGCTCGGCCGCAGCGGCCGCGATCTCGGTCGCCGCCAGGACGCGCTCGCGTTGGCGAAGCTCCAGCACACCCGGAGCCACCGCCTGGCCGGCGGGCAGCTCGACTCGACTGCCGCGGCGTCGGGCGCCGCCCGGCAGGAGAACCACGAGGTCCGGGTCGGCGGTGGCCAGGCGCTCACCTTCTTCGACTGACTCGGCGACGGCGGCGCGAGGCAGCGCCGCGCCCAGCCATCCGAGGTCCTCGGCTCGCGCCCCGGCCGCCTGCAGTAGGGGCGACGACCGGGGCGGCAAGGACCGGTTGGCCACCGCCACCTCGACCCGGCCATCGCCCTTGACGCGGCGAGCCAGCAAGTCACGCACCGAGGCCTCGTCCACCAGCACCGGCAGGAGCAGCAGATCGCCCCAGGCGCGGTCCAGCAGCGACGCCTGGGAGGGGTCGGGGTCGAGGAAGTCCGACACGGTGCCAAGAACCTTCTCGGTGGGGACGGCACGCGAGAGGACCTGTGGCAGGGCGCGCGCCGCCTGGAGGGTGCGCTGGACCCCCAGGCGCTCGTGGTGCGCCTGCCAGCGCTCGTGACCGGCCTGGTCGCGCGCCGCCGCCAGCTCCGAGGCCCGGGCGCTCGCTGTCTCGAGGCCGGATCGCAGCTCGCCGCGCGCCTGCTCATCCGCCGCCGCTGCCGCTGCCAGGGTTGCGGTCGCGGTCCTGGCCTGCTCGGCACCGGCTGCCGCCTGGGCGAGGCTCTGGGCCAACCGCTGCTGCTCGCCCTCGAGGCGCGTACGCTGATAGCCGACCTGCTCCCCTTCGACGCCAAGACGGTGGTTTCGGTTGCGGGCCTCGTTGGCGGCCGACGCGGCGGCCAGAAGGAGGCGGCGGGCCTCCTCGGCGCGACCGGTGGCCAGTCTGGACGTGTCCTCGGAGGCGCGGGCCGAGGTCTGGGCCCCGGCGGCGACGCGCTCGGCGGCCTCGGCGTTCCCGGCGGCGGCGGTCGCGGCGCCGTCCAGAGCCGCCCCCTGCTGCTCATGGGCCCGAAGCTCGGCCGCCAGGCGTTGGCCCTCGGTGGTGGCGGCTTCGCGCCGGAGCAGGGCCTCGGCGTGACGCTGGCGAGCGGCGGCCTCTTCGGCCTCGCGGCGCTGGGCGCGAGCGTTGGCGTCGGCCTCGTCCTGCCGGGCGGTGGCGACCTGCCCGATCGCGGCGTCCAGCTCGCCACGCTGGGACGCCAGGGCCGCTTCCAGACCGCCCAGGGTCGCGGCGGCCTGGGCATCGGATAGCTGCGCCGCGGTCAGAGCCTCCTGGTGTGCCTCGACGAGGCGCAGGGCGGTGGCTCGACGTCCCGCGAACAGCGCGCCCCGCACCGTCGCCAGGCGCGTGCGCAGCTCGCGGTGCTTCTCGGCCCGGCGGGCCTGCCGGCGCGCCGCCTCCAGGTTGCGCCGCACCTCGCTGGCCACGTCGGCCAGCCGCAGGAGGTTCGCCTTGGTCTCGGCCAGCTTCAGCTCGGCCTCGTGGCGGCGGGCGCGGAACTTGGTAATGCCCGCCGCCTCCTCGAAGAGCAACCGGCGCTCGGTGGCGCGCACGGACAGTACCTGGCCGATGCGCCCCTGCTCGATGATGGCATAGGCGCGGGTGCCGAGGCCCGCGTCCATGAGGTGGTCCAGGACGTCCTTCAGGCGGACCCGCTTGCCGCCGATGCGGTAGTCGGAGGTGCCGTCCCGCAGGACGCGCCGGCTGATCTCGAGGCGACCCTCGGTGCCGCTCCAGCGGCCGTCACCGGCGGCCAGGTAGAGGGCGACGCTGGCCCCGCCTAGCGGGGCACGGCGCGGCGAGCCGGCGAAGATCACGTCGGCCATCGACTGCGAGCGAAGCAGGCGCGCTGACTGCTCGCCCAGCACCCAGGCGATCGCGTCGGCGATGTTGGACTTGCCGGTGCCGTTGGGTCCGACGATGGCAATGATCGCGCCGGGGAACGAGAGCTCCACCCGACCGGCGAACGACTTGAACCCCTCGAGGGTCAGCGAGGCGAGGCGTACCGAGGCCATCTTCGAACGGCGGATGGTATCACTGCGCCCGCCCCCTCGGCGGAACGTGAAGCGCCCAGCGGCCGGGGATGGAGGCGCCGCAGTCGGGGCAACGGCCCTCCGGGGTGACGCGCTGCTCCTGGACTCCAAACCCCAGGCGGCGGACGAGGGTAGCGTCGCAAGCCGGGCAGCGGGTGTGCTCGAGCTCCGCGGTGCGGCCGGGAAGGTTGCCGGCATAGACGAAGCGCAGCCCGGCAGCCCGTCCGGCCTCGGCAGCCCGGCGCAGACTCACGGCCGGGGTGGCGGGACGGTCGGACATCTCGTAGTCGGGGTGGAACGCCGTGACGTGCCAGGGGAGGTTGCGGGAAACGCCGGCGAGGAAGCCGGCCATGCCGTTGAGCTCCTCGTCGCCGTCGTTCAGGCCCGGCACGACGAGGGTGACCACCTCCACCCACGTGCCGCGCGACCACAGGCCCCGGATGGTGTCGAGCACCGCCTCCAACTTGCCTCCAAGCGCCTGGTAGGTCGCGGCGTCGAAGGCCTTGAGGTCGACCTTCATGGCATCCAGAACCGGCGCCAGGTAGTCAAGGACCTCGGGGGTGGCGTGGCCGTTGGAGACGAAGCTCGTGAGCAGTCCGGCCCGTTTGGCGAGGGTGAAGATGTCGAAGGCCCACTCGGCGGAGATCAGCGGCTCGTTGTAGGTCGAGGTGATGACCGTGCAGTCGTGCGCGGTGGCGGCCGCCACCAGCTCCTCGGGGCGCACCGGGCGCGCCCCAGCCTCGGCCTCGGGATCTCGTCCGAACTGGGACGAGGTCCAGTTCTGACAGAACGAGCAGTGGAAGTTGCACCCCAACATCCCGAACGAGAGTGCGCGAGCGCCCGGGAGGAGGTGGAAGAACGGCTTCTTCTCGATCGGGTCGACGGCGACCCCAGCCGCGTAGCCCCAGGGCACGGCGAGTACGTCGCCTTCGCGGCGGCGCTGCAGGCAGACGCCGCGTCCGCCGGGGGCGAGCAAGCAGCGGTGGGCACAGGCGACGCACTGCAGCTTGCCAGAGGGGTGAGGGCGAGCCAGCTCGCGGCGCCGGCTGGTCGGCAGGTGAGGCTGGGTGGCCATGTCACAAGTGTAGGCCACTGCCTTGACCGTTGCCGGGGGGTGGCCGACAATCCGCCCGAAAGGCAGCATGAGCATGCTCGACGCGGTGCGGGTCCTGCCCGACGCTCCCCTCGGCCTCGCCGGGTGCATTGCCGTGCCTTCCTCCAAGAGCCTGACCCAACGGGCGCTGGTGGCGGCGGCGCGGGCCGGGTCCGGGGCGCGGGTGGAGGCTCCTCTGGACGCCGAGGATACCCGGCTGCTCTTCGCGGCCCTGCGGACGGCGGGCTTCGTCCTCGACTGGACGGGTAACACGATCGCCGCCGACGGCCACGACCCGGTGTCCGAGGCGTCACTGGAGCTCGGCGACAACGGCACCGGTGTGCGCCTGTTGCTGGGCCAGCTCGCAGGTCTGTTCGGACGCTATCGGGTCGACGGCTCGCCGCGCTTGCGGGAACGCCCGGTGGCCCCGCTGATTGCGGCGCTGCGGCGTCTTGGTGCAAGGATCCGCCCGGAGGCGGGGGACCGCGACCGTCTACCGCTGCTCGTGCAGCGGTGGCGGCTGGACGGTGGTCGGGTGGGGCTCGACGCCTCCGCCTCGAGCCAGTTCGTGTCGGCGCTCCTCATGCTCGGGCCGCTGCTCTCGGCCGGGCTGGAGATCGCGTTGCCGACGCCGCCTCCGTCCCGGCCCTATGTCGACCTCACCCTGAAGGTGATGCGTGCCTTCGGGGTCGAGGCGGAGACCGCGGCGACGGGGCTCGTCTGGTCGGTGGCGCCGCAACCCTATCGGCCGGTCGTCTACCGAGTCGAGGGCGACTGGTCGGCCGCGGCCTTCCCGCTCGTGGCGGCGGCGGTGGCCGGCGGCGAGGTCGAGGTCCTGGGGCCTTCACCCCAAAGCGCCCAGGGTGATGCCCGGGTCCTCGACCTGCTCGTGGCGGCGGGTTGCCGTGCCAGCTTCTCGGCGGGTGGTGTGTGTCTGGGTGGACCCGCGACCCGCCGACTCGACGCCGACCTGCGTGACACCCCGGACCTCTTTCCGGTCCTGGCGGTGGCCCTGGCACGGCTGGGTGGACGGCTGGGAGGCCTCCGGGGGCTCGTCTACAAGGAGAGCGACCGCCTGGCGGAGATGGTGCGGTTGCTGGGAGAGCTGGGCGCCTCCTTCGAGCGGGAGGGCGACTCGATGACGGCCCCGGGAGGGGCGCACCTGGTGGCCCCGGCGCGGGCGCTCGACCCGGCCGGCGACCATCGGGTCGCGATGGCACTGGCCGTGGCCGGACTGGTGGCCCCCGGCCTCCGGCTTGCCGACTGGTCGTGCGTGGGCAAGTCCTGGCCGCGCTTCTGGGAGGCGTGGGAGGGGCTGGTGGGGAAGCCATGACGCCGGCCTCGGCGCTCTCCCGCGAGCACCCTTCCCTGCTGGCGTGGGAGACCTCCTTCCTGCCCGATCCCGCGGATGGGGTCCTCCCCGCCGGGCCGACCCTCGGAAGCCCCGAGGTGCTCCGCTGGCCGCGCAGCCAGCGTCTTGCCGTCGCGGTGCAGGTCCTGGCCGCTGCGAGCTTTCTCCTCGAGCGCGGCATTTTCCCGGAGCGGCGGGTGCTGCGTGGCGCCAGGCTCGAGAGAAAGGGACGCACCGTCGCCCTGCGCCTGACGGCGCTGCCGCGCTGGCGGCTCGACGGTCCGCGCCTCGAACGCCGGTTGCAGAGCCTCCCAGGGTGGGGCGACGGTCTGCTCGTCCTCGCGGTCCTCCCGATCCTGAGGCGGCTGCTGCCCGAGCGTCGGCCTGCCCTCGAGGCGGCGGTGCGGCGCGGGCCCGCCTGGGAGGTGGCCGGGGCATGGCTCGGTGTGCTGCTGTCCGGGCAACGGGAGGAGGCGCTTGCCCACCCCGCGGGGCCGGGGCGGCCGCTCTGGGCGTGTCGCCTGGCGCCGCTGAAGCCAGGGGTGTGGTGGACCGAGGAGGAACGCCCGGCACGCCGTCTGGCGGCGGCGATGGAGGCGGGCGAGCCCGCGGTGGACGCGGTCGTCGGTGAGCTCGACGAGGAGGACGTGGTGCGGATACAGGCCCGGGCCGCCGCCTCCGGACGCGACGCCGTGATCCTCACGACCCTGGCGCTGCCCGCCGCCACCGCCTGGGGCCTCGACGAGGGCGCCGACGCTGTATGGGTGTTGGCGCCGCGCTGGGAGCTCGGCCAGGCCCACGCCGAGGCGGTCCTCCAGAGCGCCGGGCGAAAGCTCTTGGCGGTTCGGCACCTGCTCGCCGTTGGCGCTGCCCAGGGGTTCTCGACCGCTCCTGCCGTGCCGGTCGAGCTGCCGGGCCGCACCGCGCTGGCCTCGCCCGCCGCCAGGCGCGCCCTCGCCTGGCTGAATGGAAGCCCGGCTGGCCTCGAGGAGACGGAGCTCGCGCGCCTGATGGATGGGACCCGGCAGGCGCTCGAGGAGCTCGAACGCCTGGGGCTGGCGCTGCGGCGGAGCGGGCGGTGGCTGGCCATCGGTCCGTCCCAGCCGTTCGATGACGGCCGGCTGGATCGGCTCGTCGAGGCGCTGCCCGAGGGATCGGGCACCCGGGCCGCCGCCCTCGCCCTGCGGCGCGGTGACGCCCGTGCGGCCATCGCCTGGTGCGAGGCTCGTCTGGAGGCGGGCCGACCCGGCGAGGTTCTGGAGGTGGCCGGGACTCTCGCCGCGCAGCCGACGCTCTCGCTGCTGGCGGCAGAGGCGGCCCTCATGCTCGGCCGATTGGGGCGTGCCGAAAGGCTCCTGGAGGTCGTCGCGCCGGAAGGCCGCGACAGCCACTGGGAGGTGATGCGCGCCTGGTGGGCGGAGGCGGCCGGGCTGCCCCTGGAGGCGACTGACTCCCTGCAGCGTGGGCTGGCCGGCCCGCTACCGCCCCGCCTCCTCCCTCGGTGTCATCTGGTCCAGGCGGCGCTCGCCAGGCAGGCTGGTGACCGGGCCGGGGCGCGTGGCCACCTCGCAGCGGCGCTCGCGGCGGGTGGGGGGAACGAGTCGGTGCTCGAGCTGGCTTCGCTCGATGGAGCCGCCGCGTTGCAGCGCACGAGACGTCGGCAGGGCGGGCGATGGGATGGCGACACGCTGGCCCACTACCTCCACCTGCTCGGCGCTGCCGCGGCCGGACGGGGCTCGCTTCCGGCGGCCTCGACGGCCTACCGCGCGGCGCTGCGGGTCGCCCGGGCGGAGAACCTCAAGCTGGTCGGCGAGATCCACCTGGACCTCGGGGAGATGGCGATCCTGCTTGAGCGGCCCGGCGCCGCCGAGCGCCACCTCCTGCTCGCCGAGCGGCTGCTCGAACGCTGCGGCTCCCGGCGCTTCGTGACGGTGGCGCGCCACAACCGGGCCGTGCTCGCCTGCGACCGCCTGGAGTGGCGGCACGCCGAGGATCTCATCACCTCGGTGCGCGAGATGCGGGGCGTGGTGGACGACGCGGCGTACTGGCTCGAGGAGCTCGAGCTCGCGAGGATTGGCCTGGCCCGTGGCGATGTCGATCGGGTTACCGGCCAGATGCCAGGCCTCGCTCAGGCGGCGGCGCGCCACCCCGATCACCGCATCGTGCAGGACGCCTTCGCCAGCCTACGCACCCACCTCGCGCTGACGGCCGGCGATCTGTCTGCCGCGGCGCGAGCGGCCGAGACCGGGACGGACGAGGAGCGGGTGGCGGTTGAGGCGCTGCTTGCCGTGGCCCGCGGAGAGACACCGCCGCGAGGAGTGCTCCGTCGTTGGGGGCTCGCTCTCACCGTCACCCTCGTGGG
>Ga0116171_10002502_pt1 | contig 17381 bp, 18 predicted proteins | sample AD_JPNHW2_MetaG_FD_89798 | JGI IMG/M metagenome (GOLD analysis project Ga0116171, IMG submission 89798) | Active sludge microbial communities of municipal wastewater-treating anaerobic digesters from Japan - AD_JPNHW2_MetaG | ecosystem: Engineered > Bioreactor > Anaerobic > Digestate | place... | reverse complement strand
TACTGCCGCTCCGTCACCGGCATGAAGATGCTTCCGGTAAGCTCCTCCCTTGTCTTTCCGACAAAGTCGCAGTACGCGGTATTGACAAACAACAGGTGGCCGTCCGGTGTGAACCGGACGATGAAGTCCTGCTGCTGCTCGACAAGATCCCGGTATCCGTCGCCAGTTGCTTCCATTCAGGCACCCCGCTGACCCGCTGTTACTGCGCTGATGAATCTTCTGAAAAAACAGACCATCAGTGATGATTATAGATCTGTTGTCCCGACTATTAATGTTGCACGATATCGTCGGAACCATGCAGGCAGATCCGGAACGATACTGAAAAATTATATGGTGCTGTCAGGTTGCGCTCGCTTCGAGCCGCTGCTGGCAGTACGGGACTTTCCGGTATGGGTATTCATCGTGTTCCGGTATCGCGACTATGACCGCAGAGCGCTCTCTGCCGAAAAGAACGGATTTCAGTGCGAGAAGCGATACCGTGAAATTTCCCGTGCCGAAGAGATCGATGTTCAGGGCTTTGCCCGACGCCGAGACCTGGGCGAGCCCGGTAACCGCCCCGAGATAGTACTGCCAGTTGTGCACGAGTGCTTCGACCTGGACGCAGACCTTTCCGGCGATTGCACGGGAGAGATCGACACGACGGACGGCATAGCGCACTCCCTGGATATGCAGTTCGATAACCTCATGGGTGACGCCACCAGCATCGTACGCCATGCAGCCTGTCTTCCGGAAGTACCCGGATTTTTTCATCATCCACAACAACCTTCTGTCGCAGTATGCCATTGCCGGGACGGTTATAAGACAGTACGGCGTGCGCAGGGTGAAAGTGATCCTGCCTTAACAGCGGGAATTAACGGCCGGACTCGCGGTCGATGCAGGCATTGATCACGTCTTCCATGAAAGAGAGCGTTCCGGAAATTCCTGCAATTGGCTCCGGAAAGAGCCGGACCCGATCCTTGAGGGGTGGGGTGAGACCGGTAAATGCTGCGGTACCTCGGAGGGATTTTTCAAACGACGATCCGATCACGAGATCCGGCGAATGCTTCCGGATCAGGTCCCGTACATCCGAATAACCGGATGCAGGGACTGACAGAAAATCTGCCTGTCCCGCAGGTTCTCCCCGGTTCCCGATACAGACGATCTCCGCGTCAAGGTACTTCTTCAGTGCAGCAGCGGCGAACGAGGCATATGAACTCCCGGAGAAGATTGCGGCACGGGGCGGATCGAACCTGCGCAGGAACTTGTCGCAGGCACGAACAAGGCGTTCCTCTTCGGAATCGATCTCCGTAAGGACCGGCGCTACATCCGAACCATCAAATGCATCCCCGATCTTCCGGAACGTCTGCCTGACCCCATCAAGCCCGAGTGTTCCGCCAAGGTTTGTACCGATCCCCGATGCGAGGTCCCCGTCGGTCGTTATCGTATATTGCGAACAGGAGGCAAGTTTTCCCAGTTCATCTGAGCAAAGTACCGTCGCAACCGGGACACCGGCTGCGGAGAGGAGCCGTGTGAGCTCGATGACATTTCCCCGGCAGAACGGGTCGAGGCGGCTTACCCCGTCAATGTTGACCCCCGCGGTTCCGGGATCGATTCCCGGCGCAAGGATGGAGAGGGCGTTTTTGTATCCTGCTTCAAAGGACCCGGAAAATCCCGGGCTGTCGACAAGGATGACATCGTACGACGAGAGGATCGCCTTGATATCCTCGCCAAGAATCGCCGGAACACAGCTTGTCACAACTGCAATCCGCATTCCGGATCCCGACAGATCCCGGACAACCTCCAGGAGCCGGTCCTCGGATCCGAAAATAATGTCCTGTTCGACAATGAAGGTGCCGGCAAGCGGCGCATGGAGAAGGGAGGCAGGGTAATAGTAGCACCCGCTCGATCCATGGATCACGACCGTGATTCCCGAAAACCCGGCAAGGCATGTCACCGCCCCCGTCATCGCGCAGGGGACCAGCGGATTTTCACATTCCGGCATTGAGGGCACGCCTCCAGCGGTGGAGCATCCGGCGGACTCCTTCGGTCCCGACCGGCGGGGACGGCGGCATGGGAACCCGGGCACCGTCTTTTCCAACCTTCAGGTCAAGCCGGGCGATGACTTCGGATATTGCCCGGTTCGCGGGGAGATCCGGTGCCGTGAGACTGAACCGGAGCATGGATCCGGCAGTACCGGAGAACCCGTCGAGCAGGGAATCCTGCCGGTCCTTCTCGTCAGAGATGGCAGGAGCGGGATCGATGCCGGCAAGGTCCCCTGTAACCTTCAGGAAGTCAAGGGATCCGGACAGGCCGACGGGAAATGACGGGATGGATGGGATCCGGTACTTCCGGTACAGCAGGTCCCCGACCGGCTGCATCTCATCGTCCCTGAGGATATTGAGGGATGCCTCCCCGAGGCCGGCAAGTTCGTTGATCCCCGTGCAATGCACGAACCGGACGTTGATCGTGAGCCCGAGCAGAGCAAGGAGCCGGGCAACTTCCCGGTAATTCTCCTCCACTTCGTACTCAAGGTTCTTCTCCCCGATGATGTTCACGATATGGGGATCTTTTGGCAGTACGCGCCCGGGCATTGTTCCGGCAATAGCGGTGAGCGCGTTACTAACACCAGTCTGGAACGATCCGCCAAGGAAACCTGCCGTCGGGACCCGGACGACCGGTACCCCCCAGTCCCTGCCGCAGACAGCAGCGACATCATCGCCGATCGTCTCAACAATGCAGGTGGAAAGGACATACACGACAGAGACATCCTGCCGGATCGCGGACCGGATTGCCGCACCAAGTGCATCCTCCCCGCCGAAGATGACCTCCATATCCTGCATTCCCGAGGAGATCAGGTTTAAGGCAGCGACGTGATCGTTATCGAGCCCGGTCGCATGCAGGAGCGAGAAGTTATGGTGGGCGCACCCTGCCGGCCCGTGGATGACCGAGACACTATCACGGACGGAAGTCGTAACCGAGAGGGCGCCGGTCAGCGTACAGCCCCCGGATCTACATGAATTCAAGGGCAAGGGATTCGAGGGCATCGATCTCGAGGGGTGCCGGGATGGTCAGGGAATTGTTCTTCACGACTGCTGCTGCGAGCGCCCGGTACTTCCCTGCCTGGGGGGAATCCGGCGCGAACTCGATCACCGTCTGTTTGTTCAGCTCGGCGAGCTGGACGATTCTGTCCCGGGGGATATACTGGACAAGCGTGCTGTTGACCCTGCGGGCAAACTCGGCGACGAGTTCTTCCTCCCGGGGCATATCCTTGGCATTGCAGATCACCCCGGCGAGACGGCAGGTGCTTTTGACCCGGGAAGAGAGGCGTTTTATCGCCTTGCAGATGTTGTTTGCTGCATAGAGCGACATCAGCTCGCCGGACGTGACAAGGTAGATCTCCTGCGCGTACCCCTCCCGCATGGGCATCGCAAAACCCCCGCAGACCACATCCCCGAGAACGTCGTAGACGATCACATCGCCGGACAATGCCCCGAACTTCTCCAGCAGCTGGAATGTCGCGATGATCCCCCGTCCCGCGCACCCGACACCCGGCTCCGGGCCTCCGGCTTCGACACAGCGGATCCCGTGGAATCCGGTATGGACAACATCCTCTTTTTTGAGCTGCGCGTCGCCCCGTTCCCGGACGAGATCCATCACTGTCGGGATAAAATTCCCGTGCATCAGCATCCGGGTGCTGTCGCGCTTGGGATCGCAGCCGATCTGCAGCACGTCGCATCCCTGCAGGGAGAGCGCGGCGGAGAGGTTTGCCGATGTCGTGGACTTCCCGATGCCACCTTTGCCGTACAGGGCGATCTGTTTCATCATGATCCCATTGGCGGGCATTTTATATGAGATCTGCTGATGTTAACCCAAAAAAATTTGTGTTGATACTATCCCTGAAGGGGGTGCCGGCATTCCCGCCTATATTCCCGCCTATTCCGGTCCGCGGAATATCGCAACAAAGAGCATCATAACGGGGATCACTTCAAGCCTCCCGATCCACATCAGGAGGATAAAGATCCACTTGGAGATGACCGGCATCTCGGCGGAGACATACCCGGTGCTCATGCCGCAGGTCGAGAATGCAGAGACCACCTCGAAGAGGACATCGGTGATGGCATACGACGTGATATGGAACTGGAGCACGCAGAGGGTTGCAATAAAGATCGTCGCGACAGAGAGGATGATGACGAGCATGTTCTTGGCAGTCTCGACCTCAGCAGTCACCTGCGGGACCGCCTTTCCCTCGATCCTGAAGGGGATCAGCACCTTTTCGCTGACAAAGGCGCGCTTGAACCACCATAACAGTCCCCGGTACGCCATCGCGACCCGGTTCAGCTTGATGCCACCTGCCGGACTTCCGGTGGCCCCCCCGATGAAGACCAGCATGGTTAGGAAGAGCACGGTAGCACCCGTCCAGATGCCCGGGTTGACGTTCTGGAAACCGGTCGTGGTCAGTGCCGATACCGACATGAAGACCCCCTCCCGCAGGGCTGTAACGATATTCACGCTGTCAAAATAGACAAGGTCGAATGTTATCACCGCTGTGCCCGCTGCAAGGAGCAGGAAGAACAGCCGGACCTGCTCGTCTCCGAAAGAACTCCACCTGCGGTTCGTTTTGATCAGGTAATAGAGCTTGAACGGGAGGGCCCCGGCAATCATGATCGGGATGAGGATCATCTCCAGCTGGATGCTCTGGTAATAGAGGATCCCCTCCGGGTGCAGGGTGAACCCGCCGGTCGAGATCGTCGTCAGGGCGAGGTTGACGGATTCCCAGAGGGAGAGGCCGGTAAAGAGAATCAGCCCGATTGCAAGGAAGGTTAAGAGGGCATAGATCCCGTACAGGGATTTTCCCGCCGTGATCACCCCCCTGATCAGCGGTTCCTCCCGGCTCTCGCTCCGGAGCATCCGGGTCGTAAACAGCCCGGTACTGCTTGCCATCGCAATGGAGAACGCGATGATCCCGATACCGCCGATCCACTGCATGTAGGACCGCCAGAAAAGGAGAGTTGCGGGAATCGCACTCAGGTCCTGCGTCATCGTAAATGCCGTTCCCGTCCAGCCTGCCATCCCTTCGAACAGGGCATCGGTAAAACTCATCTTAAGACCCAGGATGAACGGGATCCCGCTGACAGCGGCGCAGATCAGCCAGAAAAGGGCAACCGAGCACATCGCAGTGGAAAGGTGCTGCCCGTGTCCCGTCTTTGGCAGCCGCGAGAGGACAAGTCCGAGGATGAGGAATATGACCGGGACGGTTGCCATCGGGAGGAGCATCTGCCATTCGGCAAAGAGGATCGCGACGATGAGGGGGACGCAGGTGAGAGGCGCGACAAAGAAAAACGTATCCCCGAGATCGGCAATGACGGTCGACAGGAATCCCACGCGTGTCATTGGAAGACCATCACTCCTGCTCCACCAAGAGTGTTTGATGCCGGATTAAAAAAGAGGTATTACAGCCCGTTGTGTTTTTAAAACCGGGGTAGTAGCCGATAGGTAATAACCTGCGCATAGATCGTAATCCTGCCTTCTGCATCCGGAAAAAAAGGGGCCCGGTCAGGGGCGCCATGCAGGTTACAGGATAGTCAGTTCCCTGTGCTTTTTTGCGATCTCATCTGCGAGACGGTCCAGCCCCCGGAGGGCGGCTTCATCCGAAAGGCCGCGCACCATCACCGGTTCGAGGACCTCGGCTTTTACATGGTCCAGCATCTTCACAACCGTATCCACAGCCTTTCCTCCCCATCCGTAAGAACCAATCACGGACACAACCCGGGTCTTCGGCCGCAGGAGGTTTGCAAGGTACGTTGCAGAGACGATCAGCGGGTGCGGGCCGAAGAGCACGGTCGGGGTTGCGACAACGACGGTTGCCGCGTCAACGAGCGCCATTGCCAGTTCCCCGGTATCGGTCCGCGAGAGGTTGAATGGCTTTACCGTGATCCCGCGCGAGATGAGCGCCTCCGTTAAGTAATCGACCATCTTTGCCGTGCTGCCATGCATCGAGACATACGGGATGACGACCTCGTTCTTCACGGTATCAGAGGTCCAGTCCGCATAAGCGTCAAGAATAAAGGCGGGGTTCTTGTACACCGGGCCGTGACTGGGCGCAATCATGGCCGGGGAGAGGGTGCGGACCATCTCCACGTACCCCCGGATGCTCCCGCGGAACGGCATCATGATCTCGGCATAATAGCGTTTAGCGGAGATGTACGTGGTCCGTTCATCAGACATGAACGCATCGCTTGTGGCGAGATGCGAACCGAAGAGGTCGCAGGGGAAGAGGATCCGGTCTTCCTCAAGGAATGTCAGCTGGGTCTCCGGCCAGTGCGTCCAGGGCGTCAGGAAGAACCGGAGGGTCCGGTCACCAAGGGAGATCGTTTCGCGATCCTTTACGATCTGGAACTTTTCCGGGGGGACATGGAGCAGGGCAATTAAAAGATCCCTGCATTTCTCGTTGGTGACGATCGCCGCATCCGGATAGAATTCGAGGATCATGGGGAGGGATCCCGAGTGATCCTGCTCCGCATGATTGATGACGATGTAGTCGATGCGTTCGATGCCCATGTGGCAGAGGTTACTGATGAGCTCGTACTCCTTCGTGGGATCGACCGTATCGATCAGTGCCGTCTTTTCGCTCCCCCTGATAAGATAGGAATTGTAGCTCGTCCCGTTCGGAAGGGGTATCAGCTCGTCAAAGAGCCGCCTGTCAAAATCGACAGCCCCCACAGAGAAGATATCGTGTGCAATTTCCCGTGCCGGCATGGTCGATCCCTTCAGGCTTTCTGGAAAAGCGTCTTTGCTGCGCCGCAGATCGGGCACTCCCACCCGGCAGGCAGCTGTTCGAATGCAATCCCTGCCGGTATATCCTGGACCGGTTCTCCAACCGACGGATCGTAGGTATGACCGCATATCGTGCAGACGTAGTTATCCATAGACAAAACTCCGGATTTCTGTAAACATACCATGAATCAATGGATAATCGTTTCGATAAAGACAGGACGGTGGGACCGGCGGGAGCTGGCGCTTCACCCGGTCTTTTCTCCCGGTCTGGCAATGCCTTCGTCCAAATGATAACGGCTGGCAAAATACGAGAACGACCGGTTCCTCCGGACGGCTTCATCGACCGAGAAAAACTTGAGGATCTCGAACATAAAATCGATCCTTGAGTTGAAACGCGCCGGCATCACCCGGTTGAAATCCTCCTTTGTCATCGAATCGGTTGCGGGAAACGACTGCAGCCTAAGATGGTGGCTTATGCCGGGAGGAAGTCCCGCGAGATACCAGCTCTCAATCTCCATGATGACGATAACGATATCTTTGCCTTCAACTTCGCTGTACCGGTAGTACAGGATCTGCTTCTTGTCCGCAACCGAACGCTCGTTGTCGATATCGGCAACGAAGATATAGTCGTTGTGCATCAGGCGCACACTTTTTAAGAACCGGCTGACCTTCTCCCGCTTGGTACAGGCATAGGGCACGATCTCGACAGAATCGTACCGGCTGATAAAGAACGGTTTTACGATCCTCCCGAAGAACCGGACGTCGTCCTCGCCCTCCACAAGAATAAAGAGCCGTTTTTTCATGATCAGAGACCCAGGAGGTTCTGGACGTAGAGATCCTCAATCCCGACTTCGTTTGCAAGAAACGTCCTGACCTCCTCCTTGTCGGCGGGCCGGGATATGACCGAGAACCCGTCGTTATCCCGCGAGATGAGCAGGATATCCCGGAGATCGGCATGCTTGACAACTTCGGCGGTATGGGTCGTGATCATCAGCTGCCGGTTTAAGGATACCTCTTTCATCATGGCGATGATCCGGGAGACGAGGAACGGGTGAATGTGGCTGACCGGTTCTTCGATGATAACAAAAGGCTTGTTCTCGAAATACAGGATGACGATCAGGGCAAAGATCGTGATGGTCCCGTCAGAGAGCGAGGAGGCAGGCAGGTCCTGCTGTTTTGCGTAGCGTTCGCGAAGCGTAAGGATCAGGGAGACATCCATGAACTTCTGGACGGAAAAATCCTCGATGAACGGCAGCACGTCTTTGATGAGGTTTGCCAGTTTCCGCCGCTTTTCAGGATCTTCGCTGATGAGTTTTATTACAAGGGCAAGGTTGCCTCCGTCCTCCTCCAGTTCGCTCTTCCCGGTTATGACGACACCTTTTCTTGGCAGCTTGGGATCGATGTCATAGATTGCCAGCCGGTCGAAGAATTTTCCTGCATGGGGGAGGGGATAGGCAAACGCGGTCTCCAGGAGGAGGGTTTTCTCCGGGATTGCCCGTTTCCGGAACACTACCGGGAGGATGTCATCGGCCGAGAATGGGCAGGCTTCCGGGAGATCGATTGCAGCCGTAACAAAACCCCCGCTGCTAGTTACGACGATCTTCCCTTCCCCGAGAAGGGTGCCTTCCTGCGCAGGATCCTTTGTCCCCGCACGGCAGTCGAACACCTCGCACCGGACCGTGAGCCGGTCGGAGAGGATGGTAAACCCCCGGCCGGGCTCATGGAACTGGAGGGAGAACTCGTAGGTCGAACCCGAGGACCGTGCGGATACGAAACGATCGCTCCCGTGATTGTTGCGGATAATCTCGTACTCAGGATCGGAGATATAATCGACTTTTATTGAAAGCGGGCGCGTAAGCCCGATCCGGGCGTTCCGGAGATATTCCGGGCCGCCCTGCATGGCGATCGCATTGGAGAGCCCGTTTCTCGCGATATCCCGGAGGAACCGGAAGATCGAGATAAAATTGGATTTTCCGGATGCATTCGAACCGATCACCACATTGAGTGAGGAGAGAGTGATATCCATGTCTGAAAAACTCTTGAAATTGGAAGCAGAAATCCTTGTTATCGGCATACCGGTATCCCCGGGTCATCGGTGGGTGCGGTACCTTAAAAAATGTACGGATTATGAAAAAACAAACTGCTTAAACATGGAAACGTTGGGTCACATCACGAGTATCGGGAGGTTGGGGTTCATGATATAGAGATAGTAATTGACAATGAGTAAGACAAGACATCCTATGAAGTACGGCACCAGCGCAACTGCTGCTGGAATCGAGACGTGGACTGCGAGAAAAATGGTTGAAAGAAAGATTGCAATCAGCATGATCATGATCAACAGCGCAAGGAACGGGGACTGTAACCCGAAAAATGCATAGAACCAGAGGAAACTTAGAGCAAGCCCGAAGAGGAAAAGATAGAGCGCAGTTTTCGTATCTTCACGCAGCGAGGGATCCGAACTCCACAGGAAATATAATGCGATCGAGAGCAGGAAGGCTCCGAACAGTCCAAGGGGGATGAATACAGGATCCGGGGGGATGAATTCCGGTTTTTTAAGGGCTGCGTACCAGAACGGGATCATGGGAAGGGTATATAACGCTCCCGCAAAAGCAACGCCATAACAGAGCGAAAACGACAACACAAGCCGGTAAAAATTGTTCATTACCATGAAAAATCCCTCTACCTACGTACTCAGGAATACAATAATAAATTTTTATGGATTATTCTGGTTAACCTGTTAATGGTTATTTTCAGGAAATCTTATTATTTGCTCCTATTATTTTTTCTGATATCCAAGCAGATTCCGACGATAATCCCGGAACCGGAGCGGATTATTTAAAAAGGTTATGTTGCATTCCTGATAATGAACTTCCGGATTGTGGTGCTGTTCTGCTTGTCAATGACGTTCCTGACAATGACCCCCCACGTACCAGCTTCCACATCTGCCGGGATTGCCAGGGCAGTTGTCAAAAGATTGGTATTCTTGACCTGCACGTTCCCCGCTTCAAGTTCCCTGCCATCCTTCACAAAATACACCATGGCAGGAGACTTGAAGTTGATACCTGTGATCGTGATGGTAAGGGTCTGGCCAACAGCACCTTCGTAAGGATCGATGCTGCCAATAGAGGGTGCCGGGTTATTGATCGTGAAACCATTGGCAAGAACAGCGGCCTGCCCGTCAGGATTGGTGACTATGATATCGCGTTTACCAGGAGTGGCGTTGCCAAGGTCGAATACGCAGGTGATCCTGGTGCCGGTGTTCCGGACACCCGTTGCGGTGATTGCCGGTGAACCAGCGCCGGCAAGCGTCACCGTTGCCCCTGACACAAAGTGTTTTCCTGAAAGGTCCGTAATGATAACCATGGATCCAGTGGCACCGCTCTCCGGCACGATGCCGGTGATCTCCGGGGCGGATTCGGCAGTAACCGCGATTGTTTCTGTCACAGGGGTCTGGGTAAGAACCGGGACCAGGGAGATTTTTACATGGGCGACCTTGACCCGGTACAACGACTCCAGGTCCGCACGCGGATAAATATCGGTCCGGCTGTCCTTCCGGTATCCCCATGTACCGTCTGCTTTTTTGTACACAAATGCACGTTCATAGGTATCGTTCGTGCTGTCGTACCCGAGGATAAGCCAGAGCGGTTCTTCCTGGGGTCCGATCTTTGAGACTATATCCCCGGCTATGTAGCGGGGTTCCTGGAGCGTGGGTGTTGGGATGATGTCCCCGGGCTCTCCGGATTCGTCGGAACATCCCGCTGTAAGGAGCGTTATTATGAGCAGCCCGGCAACGAGAGGATACCATTTCATACAAATACCAGTACACCATGCCCGCTGATCCATAACTATTTTGTGCTCTTTTCAAAAACGGGCATTGTATTCGTCGACGGTAATCCATTCGCGAATCTGGAAAAGGTGTACACTCACCCTGCTGCAATACAGCGGAAAAGAGCGGGTCTCTCCCATCGCTATCTCTTCCCCGGTCTTCATATCAATTGCAGACGAAAAACCGGGGCGCCTTAAAACACAACAAAGGACATCAGGATTTGCGCTGCTATTCCGGCGGGACGGGCAGCTGTATGGTAATAAAGCGCCGCGAGAGATACCACTGGCCTCCGGCAAGGGCAATGAGGGAGAGCCCTGCAGCCCCGGCAATAACGGGGGAGACTGCCTGTATATATACCGGGTCCAGGTGCCCCTGGATAACCCAAACGAGGAAAACGTCAAGAAAGACCGCAGCCGCGTAGATATCCCGGACCGCGAAGAAGAAGACCGCCGATACGATCCCGATCCCGATGCCGGTCAGGATGTGCCGGGGATCATTGAGCGGAGGGCTGTGAACGGCAAACGAAAGCCCGAACAGGAGCCCGGTTACGAGTACCCCCGACAGGATCGAGACTGCTGCGCCGGAGTTCCTGACATATGCCTGCAGGTGGGTGCCGACAAGCACCCAGCAGATCATGACCGAGGCGATTGCAACAGGAAGCATGACAAGTGCCGTACTGACGAGGAGAATCCTGTCCATGCCATACGGGGTGACTGCTGCGAGGACCAGGTATCCCGCACAGGCAGTCATTGCAACGGTAACAAGAGTCCTTTTCAGGCTGCGAAACCCGACCTGGTACATGTTGACTGCCCCGCTCAGGAAGGCCGGGTTCAGGCATAGGACCGGGCCAATTGTGCCGATCAGGATATTGGCGACGACCATGTAGACAAAGAACAGTTCCGGCTGGTACCGGGTAAATACCAGAATACTTCCTTCGAGCAGGAAGGTTTCCACGGCCCAGACAATGAAGACCAGCAGGGGGATAAGAAGGAGCCGGACCGGGGAGAATTGCGCCCCGCTTACAGGATTCGTCCGTTTTAACAATCCGCTGTACCGCTCCTGATCCTGATCGTCCATTTTTAACCGGACCCTGTCGCAGGCAGTATTAGTTTCCCGGATTCCCGGCACCGGATTTACTGCCGGGAAGCGAGGAACCGGTAAATCGCCTGCTCCCTCTCCTTTTCTGGCAGGCGATGACTATCAACCTTTTCATTCAGTGCCGGCGCCGCCCGCTGATAGAACAATCCCAGAGGTACGGGCGCATCGGAGTTATAATCCCATTCCCGCGCCTTTTCGCAGGCTTGATTGAAATCTCCCGGATCATGGGCCTGCAGGTCGTAGACTCTTGCATTGTAATGATCCGTCACGGGAAAGAACGTCGCGCAGATCTGGAGGATATCGACAAAGGAAAAACCCTTGTGCCGGACGCCCTCCCGGATAAGTGCCTTGAGCTGGTCCATCCTCCGGGTATAACCCCGGGCGACATAGGTTGCCCCCGAGGCAAGCATCAGGTCGAGGGGATTGATGGGATACTCAAGAGTCCCCGCCGGGGTCGATTTCCCCCGGAACCCAAGCGGAGATGTCGGCGTATACTGGCCGACTGTGAGCCCATAGACCCGGTTGTTATGGACAAGGACGGTTATGTCTATGTTGCGTTTTGCCGCAAAGACCAGGTGATCGAGTCCCTCGGCGTAAGCATCCCCATCACCCACGCAGCAGATAACGGTGAGATCGCGGTTGGCAAGTTTTATCCCGGCCGCAACCGGGATCGCCCGGCCGTGAATGGCATAGAAACTGTTGACATTCAGATAATCCGCCATCTTGGCATGGCAGCCGATACCGGTCACAAGAACGATGGTTTCAGGGTCGGTCCCTTCCTTCTCAAGGTCGGAGAGCAGGTTCTTGAGAGTATGCTGGATCGAGAAGTTGCCGCACCCGGGGCACCAGGTGTTCTGCGCGGATGTCACAAAATTTGTACCTGTCATGACAGAACCCCCTGCAACCTTCCGCTGAGAACCTCCGGTGTCAGCGGGCGCCCGTTGCAGTGCAGGATCTCTGTATCGACGGGGATACCGAAAAGGCGGAGGAGGGTTCCAAGTTGGCCGGTCGCATTCTCTTCAACCGCGATCAGGCGCCGGACCCCGTCCAGCGCCGTCCTGATGGATTCAACCGGGAACGGCGCAAGGACCACCGGCTGCACCATGCGGATCCCCATATCGCTGCACACCTCGGAGCAGACCCCCCGGACCGATCCCCAGCATATCACAGCAGTCTCCGCAGTCTCCGGTCCCTCGTGAAGTACCGTTTCGTATTCCGCAAGTGCTGCAGAAAGGCCTCCTGCCTTGCGCAGGCGTTTTTCCGTCATCTGCCGCACAATGTCTGCATCCTCGGTAGAAATCCCGGCCGCATCGTGAGCGTAACTGTTCACCTTGACGACAGCGCCTTTCGTTCCGGGGACAAGGAGCGGGGAGATACCGGATTCCGTATCACGGTACCGTTCATACGGGGCCGGGCCATCCCATTCCCGGGTGCATTCCGTTAAGCTTCCGGCGTGGATTTTGGGATCTATGCAGTATACCCCTTCCGAGAGGGTTTTGTCTGAGAGGATGAATGACGGTACCTGGAACTTCCATGCAATGTCCATTGCGACGGCAGACCAGGAGTACGCCTGTGCTGCGTCTCCCGGTGCAACCACGAAACGGGGGAACTCTCCGTGCCCGGCATGCAGGACGAAGAGGAGATCGGACTGTGCCGTATACGTGGGAAGACCCGTCGACGGTCCTGTCCGCTGGGAGACCACGAGCACGACCGGTACTTCTGCCATCCCGGCAAGAGAGAGCCCTTCGGTCATCAGGCAGAATCCCCCGCCCGATGTCCCGACAGCGGTCCTTGTACCGGCATAGGAGAATCCGAGAGCCATCAGCATCACGGCAATCTCGTTCTCCGGGTGGATGACCGTGACCCCCAGGTTGTGGGCGTTCTCCGCGAGGAAATGGAGAAGGCTCGACGAGGGTGTCATCGGGTAGGATACGTAGGCGCCAAGCCCGCCCGCTGCAAGCCCGAGCCCGATCGCCTCGTTTCCGGTGAGAAGGGCACGAGGTGTATTCCCGCCGGCATGGCCAATTGGGGAGACCATGCTCACCTGATCGTACCCTCTCCGTGCTACGGCAAGGTTCTGCTGCGTGCCCTTGGGGAGGTGACGGGAGAAGACCGTCACAACATCGTCCCAGGGAATCCCGGCAACCTTTGCAAACGCACCTATCATGACGGAATTTCCCATGATCTCCGGTGCATTTTCGGCATGGAGCGCATCTTTGACCGATACCGCCTCGCCGTTCCCGTGGACGGCATCGGAATTGAAGACCGTGGCGGTCCGGGGGATAAACCGGTCTTTATGCCGTAAAAGAGTCTCCTGGTTGAGGGCGATCACGAAATCGGCGGATTCCCGGTGCACGCCAACCGGCCGGTCCCTGCCCCGGACGAGCGCAAAGTTATGCCCGCCCCGTATCAGGGAGGGGTAATCGTAATACATGTATACGTAGTATCCAAGACGGTTGAGCAGGTGGGCAATCACCATGCCGGCATTATTGATCCCTTCCCCGGCTCTTCCGCCAACCAGCACCGATACGTCCTGCACCATATATTCTCCACATCATGCCTGATGCAGTCATCAAAGGGAAAAAGGTTTGGCATTGGACATCACGCCAACAACAGGTATCCGGGACATTCCTTTTCCACCGGCGGGTGGGCAAACCATCGTGGAAAGAAACAGGATGGGAGAATACCGTTAAGGATCCTCGTCGTAACCCGGGACGGGGAGGAGAGAGAACTTCTTCGACCGGCAACTGCTCCGGCCCGCACTGATTTTTGGTTATTTTGCAGGGATCATCTTTTCGAGAAGCGCCTTGATCTCCGTAATCCGGTACGGCTTGGCAAGGACGCCGCTGAGCCCGTAGGAGGCATAATCCGTAAGCATGGGATCGTTCGTGAACCCGCTTGATATCACGATCTTTGCGCCGGGATCGGCGGCGTGCAGTTTCTCGAACGCCTCTTTTCCGCCAATACCGTCGGGAACCGAGAGATCGAGGATGATTAAGTCAAACGGAGCTCCCCTGCCTTTTTCCTGGTTATAGAGATCGACGGCGGCACCGCCTTCCCTGGCAAACATGACCTCGTACCCGAGGAACCGGAAAACCTCTTTGGTAACATCAAGGATCACCTGCTCGTCATCCATCAACAGAACTTTACCCTTACCGGCCATGCCTCACTCCGGGGAGGTTACACTCCTGAATACTTATACATAGGAGTCATCCTCCTTATGATTTATGGTGTTCTCCTGCCCTGAAAGAGAGAACTCCCGCATACCGGCCGTTGATCTCCGTACCGGACGGGGGACTTTTTTTATTGTTTAAAAATTTCCGCTCGAATCGGGTTCCCGGTATTGTGTAGCATCCGAATTATTTCAGCGCCCTTAAGCGGGCCGCTTCCTTCGGATCTTCGATCCGCAGCAGGAACGTGCCATGGCAGGGTTTTGTGAACGGGAAGATGACAAAGTCGCCATCAAACCCGATTGCAATGGGGGGCACCCCGATGATGTGGGTGTCAAATACCTTGAAACCCGGGGGAACGTCGCGGTGTTCTTTGTAATGTTCGTACACGTAATCCCGCGACTCCTTAAACGAGCTTCCCCGGAGGATCACTTCGTAGGGGAGGGATTCTATGCAGCCCATGGTGCCTCCTCGTCAAGCAGTTTCTTGAGCGGCATGGGGTTGTGGACTGCCTTTGCCGCGATGTTCGTGCACGGAAAATCGATCGATGCTGCGACAGTGTCGTAGTGCTCCCCGTAGATCACGGCATAGAGTTTTGCATTCGAGATTGCGCTCATGGTTGCCGCATAACTGACCCCTGCGTCGTTATGGATAAAAACAAAGCAGAGATCGAAATCACGCTTCTTCTCCGAGATCTGGCCGATTGCCCGGTCAAGATCGATCGCTTCCCCAAGATACCTGCGTTCGGGATCGGCAACAACCAGGAGGGTAACCGCCGAGCGATTGCCCGCCATAACCGGTGTGATGCCAGCCTGCCGGAGCCGGTGCGCAAGGTACAGGGCGATGCTCGTCTGCACAGGAACCTGCGGGCACCCGAGTACGAGGATCGCCGTCTTTTGAGAGGCAGCCGTTGGATCGATCATTGTGGATCAGTTCCCGCCATGGAACATATAGATGTTCATTATCCGGTTTTGGGAAATAACCTTGCGCAGGCAGATTCATTATGGCTTGCTTGTCTCCCGGCAGACCCAGTCGAGATACGGGGCATATCCTTTGACAACAGGAAGCACGATGATCTCGGGAACGTCATACCGGTGCTCCTGCCGTATTGCGGCGATCACAGAGTCGGCATTCTCCTCCCGGGTTTTCACGATCAGGAGTGTTTCACCTTCGTCACAGATTTTTTCCTGCCAGCGATAGACCGATCGAACCGGCAGGATATTGACGCATGCTGCAAACCGTCTTTCAACAAGCGACTTCGCAAGTGCCGGTGCCTGCTCCGGAGTTGCCGTTGACAGGACCACCACAATACCGCTCTTCCTTGTCATTTCCCTCACACACCGGTTTTCCGGTTCTAAACACATGACCTTTGTCATTCGCTTATCTGCCGCCGGGATCGTTAATTACTATACGTCAGGGTACCAACACGTACTGCTTATGTACGCATCACGAATGAGCAATCTCCCGCCGTATCTTTTTGCACGGATTGACGAGATGAAAGCCGAGCAGGTGAAAAAAGGCGTTGATATCATCGACCTGGGCGTCGGGGACCCGGATCTTGCGACACCGGATCATATCGTTGCCGCACTCTGTGAAGCGGCCAAGAACCCGGACAACCACCATTACCCGTCCTATGCCGGTATGCCGGCTTACAGGAATGCCGTCGCAGCATGGTATAAAAAGAGATTCTCGGTCACCCTCAATGCCGGAACCGAAGTCCTTGCTCTCATGGGATCCAAGGACGGGATCGCCCACATCGCCGAGGCATTCGTGAACCCGGGCGACTATGTCCTCGCCCCGAGCCCGGGCTATCCCGTGTACCGGACCGGCACTCTCTTTGCCGAAGGAAGAGTCCACGAGATGCCCCTTCGCAAGGAGAACAGGTTCCTCCCGGTCCTCGATGACATCCCGGAAAAAGTCGTGAAATCTGCAAAACTGATGTTCATCAACTACCCGAACAACCCGACAGCTGCAATCGCGCCGGAGGGGTTTTATAAGGAGATCGTGGACTTTGCGCAGGACCACCATATCGTCGTCGTCTCGGACAATGCGTACTCCGAGATCGCATTCGACGGGTACCGTGCCCCGTCGTTCCTGGAAACAAAGGGGGCAATGGAGGTCGGGATCGAGATGCACTCCCTGTCCAAGACCTACAATATGACCGGCTGGCGGATCGGCATGGCAGTCGGGAACAAGGAGATCCTCGCGGGTCTCGGCCGGGTCAAGACCAACGTGGACTCCGGGGTCTTCAACGCCGTCCAGCACGCCGCAATCGCCGCCCTCTCCGGCCCGCAGGACTGTGTTGCGAAAGCCTGCGGCATCTACAAGGAGCGGCGGGACGTGCTCGTTGCCGGGCTCCGGGATCTCGGGTATGACGTCCCTTCGCCGAAAGCCACGTTCTATGTCTGGGTGCCTGTCGACGATTGCATGGCATTTGCCGCCCGGCTGCTGAACGAGGCGGGTATCGTCGCGACCCCGGGTGTCGGGTTCGGTTCGGCAGGCGAGGGATACGTGCGGTTCGCGATCACCCGGCC
>Ga0116171_10002499_pt1 | contig 17388 bp, 18 predicted proteins | sample AD_JPNHW2_MetaG_FD_89798 | JGI IMG/M metagenome (GOLD analysis project Ga0116171, IMG submission 89798) | Active sludge microbial communities of municipal wastewater-treating anaerobic digesters from Japan - AD_JPNHW2_MetaG | ecosystem: Engineered > Bioreactor > Anaerobic > Digestate | place... | reverse complement strand
CTGTTACAAATTCATACTGCCCATGATCAACTTCATTTCTTCCCAAAGAACCACCACTCCAACGGATAGGATGTTGATGTCTCCCAACAGTTTGGAGAACATTGGGGTTATCAAAATAGTATACTTTACCTGTGACAAATCCAATTTTTGAGTCTGTCTCAGCAACTTTAACGAGTTCAGATATGGCATGCTCATCGACTTTAACATCATTATTGGTGACAAGGGCAAAGTCGGCATTCAGATCACCAAAAGCATATTTCATACCGAAATTAAAACCACCGGAATATCCTAAATTGGCATTCGTACGCAATACCCTTGCACGTGGATAAGTTGCTTCAATATGCTCTTTTGTGCCATCTGTAGAACCATTATCAATGATGACAACTTCATAATTGTCATAGTCATTAGCGAGATATGATGATACAGAATCTTCCAGTAAATACTTGTTGTTATAAGTAAGTATCAATACGATCACTCGGGGATTCGGCAAGTTCAACTCCAGTTTACTTTCTCAAATTCATGTAATGCTTCAAGAATATAGTCGATCTCCCCGTCTTGAAGTTCCACAAACATAGGAAGAGTGATGAAGGTTCTCCAAAGTGAATTGGCAGTTTCACAACCGACATTGTATTTTTTGAACAATGGCTGTAAGGTTAGTGGATAATAATGAACTCCAGTGGATATACCCTTACTGGTGAGAAAGATGATCAATTCATCACGTTTTTCACAGCGAACACCGAAAATATGATAGATATCACGTTTTGTATCATATGGCACAAGCGGTTTGATATGTTTGAGATCCTTCATTCCCTCCAGATAACGATCGATATGACTACCACGTGCCTGATTCATATAATCAAGCTTTGTCAGCTGAGCCAAACCTATGGAAGCAGCGAGGTCATTCATATTATATTTATATCCAAGCACAGATATCTCATAATGCCAATGCATGGCATCGAGATTCATGCTTTCCTGGCTTTTCTTGGCACGGCGCCATGTGTCCTTATCGATACCCACCCATCGATAGGGGCGAAGATTTGTCACGACCCCAGGGTCTTTGCTGCAGATCATGCCGCCATCGCCTGTGGTCATGCACTTTTTTTCTTCAAAACTATAACAACCGATATCGCCCCATGTACCCAGTCTCTTGCCTTTGTAAATTCCGACTCCAGTATGGGCACAATCTTCAATGACCTTCAAATCATGAAGACCTGCAAAGTCGACGATTGCGTCGATCTCTGAAGGGTAACCGGTGAAGTGCACAGGAATGACCGCGACACAGTCTGGTGTGTATTTGCGTTCCAAATCCTTCACATCCATTTGAAGCGTAACAGGATCCACATCGACGAATATGGGTTCCAACTGATTGTATAATACTGTCGAAGCAGTAGCGACAAACGTGATTGCCGGAACAAGGATCTTCTTTCCCCTTGGGAAATTATAATTTGTGACTGCCAGGTGCAGTGCTGCTGTTGCTGAATTCAGAGCCATCGTATTGGGACAATTGATTAATTTGCCCCACTTTTCTTCGAATTCAGTCACTTTGGGACCAAGACCTATCCAACCGCGCTGGAAGGCATCCTGGATATTCTGTAGTTCTTCGGTTCCCAAATAGGGCTTGAATAAGCGTATCATTTTATTTCCTCCGTATCAGCACGTGTATCTCTGATTCAAAAATTGAAATTCAGTGCTGCATACTGTTTTTTAAATTCCTCGAAAGTAGGTAATTTCAGGTCTTTTGCTGAAACCACGGGATTTGAAACTGGCCATTGAATGGCAATGTTGGGGTCATTCCAGATGATTCCCGCCTCAAATTGGGGATTGTATATATTGTCCATCTTGTAAACCACATCGCAGTTATCTTCAAGGGTGCAATATGAATGTGCAAAACCACGCGGAAGGTAAAGGCAATGATAATTAGATTCTGTTAGAAGTATGGAATCCCATTTCCCATAGGTGGGAGATTCAGGTCTTACATCTACAAAAGCATCCAGAATTGCACCTTTGATCACCATCACGAGTTTCGTTTCCGTGAACGGTGGAAGTTGAAGATGCAAACCCCGGATGATGCCTTTTTGCTTGGAATAAGCATGACTTTCCTGCTGCCAGTCAGTCGATAAGCCATGATCCTTGAAGATCTGCCGATCATAAGTCCTGACAAAAAATCCTCTATCATCTGTTCTGGGGTCTAATTCAATTCGAAAAACACCCGCTAATGACATTTCTACTATTTTCATATTCTATCTCTTCATATCATGACATGAAAGCTTTTATCTGATTTTGGCAAAGCTTCGCCATTTCTTCCTTATTACAATATCCTTTATACCAAGCAACAGTCTGCTTGATCGTTTGCTCAAAATCCCAAGTTGGTTTCCAACCTAAATTCAGACGGACTTTTGAAATATCCAATGCCAGAAGTTTCGCTTCATGAGGTTTCTCAACCTGTTGTGATACATGGTATTGACCGGAACCCCACTCTTCAATGATCAGTTCCACCAAATCCTGTACTTCCCTGATAGAGGAAAGATCAGGACCAAAGTTCCATGCTCCGGCATAATGGATTGGATCATGATACATCATTTCCGCAAGATGCAGATAGCCTCCCAATGGCTCTAAAACATGCTGCCAGGGACGAGTGGAATATGGGTTGCGAACTTCAATGGATTTCCCGCTGATCAAACTTTTAATACAATCAGGAACGATCCTGTCTCTTGCCCAGTCACCGCCGCCGATTACGTTTCCAGCTCTTACGCTGGATAATGCTTTGCCATGCAGCTTGAATTTGGAGGGATTATAGAAAGAGTTCCTATAGGCGGCAATCACGATCTCAGCAGCACCTTTGCTGGCACTGTAGGGGTCAAATCCTCCCATCGGATCATTTTCACGATATCCCCAGACCCATTCTTTATTCTCGTAGCATTTATCACTCGTGATCATGACCATGACGCGTACTGATTCAGTTTCGCGACACGCCTCCATGACATTGATACTACCGCCGATATTGATATCGAGTGTGTCTTTGGGACGTGCATAGCTTTCCAGGACAAGTGGTTGCGCAGCAAGATGGAAGACAAATTCCGGTTTAACTTCCTGCATCACGGATTTCAGTTTATCAAAATCCCTTACATCTGCACGGATATCCTTGATTCTTGAAGACAGTCCTGTCTGGACAAAGTTATCCGCATCTGTATAGGGATCAAGAGCGTATCCGGTTATATCGGCGTTGAGTTCCAACAGCCATTGGCATAACCAGGAACCTTTGAATCCTGTATGACCCGTAACAAGTACTTTCCTGTTCCGGAATGTTTCTTTTAACTCCTGGTACATTAATCGTCCCACACTTTCCATTCTGCCTGGTTATTCTGCCAGAGTTTATTCAAATGCTCCAAGTCGCGAAGCGTATCTGCGCATTCCCAGAAGCCCTTATGTTTATATGTCACTACCTGTCTTTCCTTTGCCATCTGTTCCAATGGACCAAATTCAAAATCACAGGTCTTATCAGTCGTAAGGTAATCCAGCATTTTCCGATGGAAAACCATGTATCCGCCATTGATCAAGCCTTTGCTGGTTTGTGGTTTTTCTTCAAAGGAAAGGACAAGTCCGTCTTCTTCGATTATTTCGCCGAACATGGATGGCGGTTTTACGCCGGTAATGGTTACCAGTTTATTGTGAGATTTATGAAATTCGATCAATTTATGAATATCCACGTTCGAGACGCCATCTCCATAAGTCAGGCAGTTCAGGTCATCATCGAGATACTTTTCGATTCTCTTGATGCGCCCGCCTTTGAGTGTATCCAATCCTGTATCCACAAGTGTGACCTTCCAAGGTTCACAACTGCCCTTGGTATGAAAGATGATATCATTCTTTTCCATATCAACCGTGAAATCACTGTTGTTGTTATTGAAATGATAGAAATAATCCTTGATGACATTCCCCTTATAACCGAGACAAAGGACAAAATCATTGATCCCATAATGCGCATATGTCTTCATAATATGCCAGAGAATTGGTTTCCCGGCAATCTCGATCATCGGTTTGGGAAGGATCTCACCCAATGCTCCCAATCGGGAACCGTAACCACCGGCAAGAATTACTGCTTTCATAACAGGCTCCTTCAAATCTTTAATTTAAAATCATTTATCCGCATGCTGGAAGTTTTTTTCATAATCAAGCGCTTTAAAAAAAATTATTTCAGAGAATCCAAGAAATATACTTATAAACGCAATATTCTGATTGCTTGAGCTAAAGAAATCTTGAATGGTTGAATATCCTATAAAAATCCCAACCATTGCATATAAAAGAACATATATGGAAATCCGGAAAGGATTATGAACTGCAATTCTTCGTAAGATCGACAAACATATGCTAAAGTATTTGAAAATAATATAAATAAAAACTAGCAAGCCTATGAAGCCGGTTAGAATTATTGTATTCAGAAAACCCAAATCGTTGTCTGTGGCTTGTGCTTCTTGTGAAAAACCATGACCTATCAAAGGGCTTTGAACTATTACATCAATCATAATTTTAGCTGCATTAAGTCTACCGATTGCAGTTTCTACATCTCCCCGGGTGTTTGAATTAATGAACTTAATAAGTCCTGATAAGCGCAAAAATATATCATGAAAATAAGCATAACCAAATCCCCCTATTATTATAAAGACTACTAGCATGAGAATTACTGTCGTTAATAAAATTCTGCTCATATGAAACATATTTTTTACATTTCTCATAAATGCAATTAACGGTAAGGATATAAATACAATGTAGCTTCGTGTTGCTTCAATCAGGCCACTCATTATCACAAAAATTATGGATGTTATCATCATATTGCGTAATATCCGATCTCTGTAAAGCCCGAATAAAGTTAGGCTGCATATTAAAAGGAGTAACGGATCTTGTCCATCATACATGATTCCTCTGGATTTATCACTAAGATAATCTCCAGTATATCGAGTGAACATCGCTCCTTCAGTCTGATATACCTGTTCATGCCCGAATAATATAGTGTTTAGTTCTTTACCACTGAATACCAAGCTTATCTGATTCGCTAATACCAGGCAACTAATGAAAAATGTTATTTTCAAAATGAAAGTGAAATCCGTAGAATCCTTAACAAAAAGTAGTACATAGAAATAACAAATATAATAAGAATACGCTCTAATGAAGTATATAGCCATCTTCACATCGATCCCGGTAATGATAGCATTGAAAGCTACTGCTATCACTAATACGAAGAAAACCATTATCAAATTCTTACCAAACAAAGAATTTAGTATTATTTTATAATGTTTCAGTACTTTTATCCACATTGCTAGGTCTAATAGATCAATTAAACTAATGGAATTACCTCCACGTGAGATACGAGGTAATTGATTAATATCGATCATATTGTTTAATCTTGAATTCAACACCACGAACAAAAAAAGTAAGATTAAATGATGTTTTGAACGATAACAGTAGATTGCAATCAATATATTTATAATTAATCCAAGTGTAGGTTGCAAATAATAGACAGAAGTATATACTAATGCTATAAATAATAATAAGATGACATCTGTTTCAATTATTTGTAATCGGAATTTTGAAAAACTGGATTGAAATGAACTCTCAGATGGATGAATCATCAGGGTTGAACTCCGGCCGAATTAATTGGAAAGTACTTGGCAGGATCATATAATACGAAGCTGGCAATTTCCCAAAAAGGTACATTCTCAATTTGCATATCCTGTTTATCATATATTTTATCCGGGACTAGAATGATATTATTCACGCCCCAATAATTATTCATCGCTTCCAAATCAGGATTATGTAAGCTAATATATTGAAGACAAAATCCTGTTTGAGGACAGATCAAGTTATTATTTTGAAGTGGAGAATACACATATGCTCCATCCATGTAAACACAGATATTAGCAAAAATTCTATTATATGATATATGAAAGCTGCAATCCTGATGTATTTGAATGCCATAGCTATTTCCAGCAATATTATTAGTAATAGTATTATACATTACTAAAGGATAAGAGTTATAACTAATTTGCAGAGCAATATTACTGTTATTTTGGAAATAGTTATTTTTAATGATACCTCCGTCATCCATTGTTTGTGTTCCTATACTACTCATATACATACCAATTCGATTTTTGTAAAAGATATTCTTCATAATAGAAACTGTAGGAATATAGTGAATATCAACTGAAGTCTGTGAATTCTGAAAGAGGCAATTTTCAATTGATGTGTTGTTAATTTGAGATGCTTGAAAAGATGAAAATATTGTCTTAAAAACTGTGTTCTTCAAACTGCAGTTTGAAAAGCTCTGTAATCCATATTGTCCATAACTGAATAGACAACCTTCTAGAAGATCATTCTCTAATGTTGCAGTGTTATCGATAGTTATTTGATTATATGGCTGTACTGATGATGTAGTATTGAAAAACCCGTCATTACTTGTAAAATGTACGAAATTTCCCAGCTCTCCTTGAACAGAAAGATGACCGCTAAAATGTAATGAAGTATTTCCAGCTAACCTTATATAAGCGCCTGGTTCAATGACAACATCTGACGACAAGTTTGTATTGCCAGTAAAAATGTAGTGATGATCCGATTGAAGAGTCAAATTATCAATAATAAATCCACTACGTGAAACTTCAGGATATAATGTGATCAGATTATTAGCAGTTGCCGTGTTTAAATTATTCGATCCATTTGATACTTCGTAATTATAGAATATCTTGAAACCATACCCGTTTTTTTTTACTACGATATTATAATTCCCTTCTGAAAGATCAGAAATTGAAAATTTACCTTCTGCGTCTGTATTTGTTGTTGATTTAGCTTCTTGTTCTCTAAAATCAAATTCAGTTTGCTGCGAAATTATTACCCCAATTGAAGGACGTTCGGTGTTAATACGCACGAGAGTCGAATCTAATTTAACTAAATCATACACCGATACTGTTATATTTGAATAATCGGTTAAGCCTTCAATAGTAATCTGGCCTGTTAGAGTCGTTTTGGGAGATGTAGGTGAAGAACATCCACATAATACTAAAAAGAATATATAAAAAACAATGAAAATTATTGTATTATTTATAAAATCAATCCTTTTCATGACTATTCTCCCATTTCGTTATGCATCTATTATAAAAAATTACTACTGCATATAATCAAGCGAAATTAGCAAGAAAAAAATATTAGGTTGCATATATCAACTATAGCTATTCATTTTAGGATGTTTTGCCTTTTTTTTCTCAATTTCAGACAATAATGCAAGAGAGAACATAATTTGATGTTATTAATTTCACATTTGAAAACATTATGAACAATATTTACATCGTTTTTTCTTTATTCAGTCAATCCAATATCCGGAATCCCGATTACAAGAAAGGGTGATATATGATTGGGAACATAACAGTAACTCGATATGGAAGTAATATCTTAGAATATACATAACTCGGCATACATCCACGAATTTGGAAATCACATTGTTTTAGTGGACCAGTTGAAGAGCCCATCAAAAGACTAATGAAAAGAAATATTTGAATAAATAGATACTAATAAAAACTCGCATCACGAAGATAATTGAATCTCGATAAAGGTAGCACCTCTTGTATATCCAACACCAAATCCAGAATAACAAGTTTCGACATTAGTAGAATTATCAAGTTAAAATATAGAACACTTTCAAAATGTTAGTATTAGTTTTGTCTTCTTACTCTGCCTGCTATTACAAAATTATGTCCGGTTTCGTTTGGAAATATGATAAAGCTTGGGTCTGATCTCGGAAATTCAGAAATTATTTCCCAGATATATAAGGCCATTGAATCTATTTTACTGCATGTTATCGCGTCATCTTAAGAAACTACTCTTCGGTGAATTGTTAACTACTATATCTACTACGAGATTAACTTCATTATATGTTCTTTTAATATGATAAACCTGTTACAATAGTATTATTCACGTAATAAACGACAATGTTCATAATTAATATTCCGAGCAATAATCTGATTAGAGAACTTTTGAATGTGCTGGCGGCTCTCTCTTCATTTTCAGAAATGAACGGCCTTTTCGATACAACCTTCTATTTCAACCGGATCAAAAGTCGTGACATAGCGTCCATTTACTCCATGAACAACATCTTTCACATCACCCACATCTGTTGAAACGTCGGGACAGTTGCATGCCATTGCTTCCTTAATGATTTGCGGTGATCCTTCAGTGAAGGAGGTCATCAGAAGCAGATTAACCTGGTTCAATAGTTGGTTCACTTCGATTCATTGACTTCAATTCAATGAAGTTGATTTCATACTTTTCATTTAACAAACGAATTGCTTCAAAGGCAAGGACTGAGTTCATGACTGGTCTTTCGAAATCCGAGCAGAAAAGGATATTTACTTTCCCGGATTGGATTTTTTGACAAAGAGAATTTTCATTTTCATCCAACGGATAGAAAGTATCCAAATTGATACCACAGGGAATGATCTCTGCTTTTCTGTTGGAAGCCATGGTTGCCATTTTCTCACTAACAACGATACTTAGTGATAAATTGGGTATAATGAACCAATTAGCAAATAATCTGAATAATTTACGATTCAAATCTGTGCCATGGGATGTCCCAACTTTTATTATATTTTACTTTATAGTTAATATACTCTCTCTTTCGAACTAAAATTAATCTGCTCCATGGATGCATACAATAGTACATTAATTATCTACTTCTGGTGATACTCCTTATTCCATCATTGTTTAGTTTTAATAACCTATTCTTGTCCTTTTTATCAATATCGATAAAGCTAAGTGATTCGTTTTGATCTACCATTTCCGCAATTATCCTAAACTCTTAATACTTATAAAATGATACAAGCACCATCAATTCAGAACACAATACATGAATGTAATAAATTCTTTTTAAGAATACTTGACGAAAAATATAGAAATTGTTTAAAAGAATAGGTAAAATATATTTATTATTTTCCCGATTCATCGTTGTAATTTCTAAGTGAATTATAAGGAAGGATATGACAGCAAGTATTGCATTATCTTTTGATATTGAACAAATAACAAATTCGAATCTATCAAGGGTTCGAATCAGTGGGTCTGATAATGCAATAGTACGAGAAATCGATTTTATATTAGAATTATGTGAGGAATTTCAGGTTAAAGCTACTTTTTTTGTTTTAGCAGAATTATTAAAGAAGTGTGAAAATGCGATTCATAAAATTGCTTCCAATGGCCATGAAATATGCTCGCATAGCATTTCACATAGATTGCTATATAATCTTTCGGTGACAGAATTAAGAAACGAAATAATTGACTCAAAAAAGATGCTTGAAGATGCACTTGGCGTTCAAGTTTATGGTTTCAGAGCTCCTTCATGGTCTGTTTCACAAAATATGCAAAACTTATATTATGATTTATTGTCAGAAGCTGGTTACAAATATTCATCTTCCATTTTCCCTGGTAAAAATTTTTTGTATGGGATTATGAATGCAGACTCTAATGTTAATCAAACCAGCAATGGCATTATCGAATTTCCCGTCCCAGTACTCATTGCCGGAAAACATAAGCTAGGATTTAGTGGTGGAGCTTATTTTAGATTCTTCCCTTTATATCTGACGCAAAAAGGAATTCAAAAATATCTGAATAATGGACGTCAGATATTTCTATATTATCATCCTTGGGAATTTCCTATTGAAGAATACAGGATAGAGGGTTCTTTTTACGAAAAGATTCTTCTTGGTTTCGGTAGAAAATATCTGACCAATAAGGTTCGTAAAGTACTTAATATATATAAGGGAGAAGTTAAAACCATGCAACAAGTTCTCAATATATTTTAGAAATAGATTTATGAGTAATATTCTCTCCATCCCTGTTACACTGATCCTTCTTACTATCATTAATAGTATATTAATCACCTCTGCGCAAATCTTCTGGAAACTCGCTGTCAATAAAACTGAATTACTGCTAGATTTTTCGTCAATCATAAAACTCTTATTCAATCCTTTTATCTTATTAGGTTTTTTCCTTTACTTACTGGCAACAGGAATAACTTGGTTCCTTTTAAAAAAATATGATATCAGCCTCGTTATTCCTATGGGAAGTATTGCTTTTATTATATCCCTATTAGGAGGATATCTCGTTTTTCACGAGCACATATCTTTCACCAGGATTGTGGGAGTGATTATAATCATTTTAGGGATTTTTCTTCTGTTGAGATCATAATGGATTTAGAATTTTTAGAGATTTTTCCTGAACAATACGAGGAATACCGTGAACAAATCCTCGATTTACGAAAAAATGTATTCCCATATGAAGATTTACAAAAAATGGAACCCGTATTTTGGAATTGGGAATTTAGAGATAATATTCATCAGTTTTCCCAAATTTTCCTTGCCAAGGATCTTAATACAAATCAAGTAATAGGTCATTATGCTCTAATACCTTATCAACTAATAATAAATGGTGATTCAAAACTACTTGGGCTTGCTGTAGATGCAATGGTACATACAAGATATAGGAAGAAAGGAGTAGGTAGCAAGCTTCAAAAACTTGCAGTTGATAATTCAAGATTTGATGGAATAATCGGTTATACTCTGAGAGATGAAATTAAATCGATAGAAAAAAAAGGCGGATATCAGTGCATCCGAAAAATTCCTGTTTACATATATCCTATCAATTTCAAAAAGATATTGATTGATTATGAAAGAGGGAAATATCTCTTTTTAGCTCCAATAGTAAAATTCTTGTTTCGAAGTTTTTATCGAATTTCAAATCTTCAAAACTCATCTATGGTAGTCGTGAATCAAATACCTAATCCCACACTTAATCAATTTAGCATTTGGCTGAGTAATAGATTCAATGCTTATGGTCTCAGAGAAAGTAAAATTTTAAGTTGGAGATTCTCAAATGAAGCTGGAATTTGCTATAGGATTCTAAGATATTCAGGTAAATCTGATGTATATTTTATTACAACAAGGACTGAAATACATGGACTTGATTCACTGAATTTATTAGATATTATTTTTGCTGAATATGATAGTGATGACATTTCAGCTGGTATTAATGCGCTAAAATGCTATGCAATCCAAGAAAAATGTGATTGTATTTCTTTTTTCTGTGCTGATGATGATATAATCAGCAAAATTACCCAGAAAGTTGGATTTATTAAAAGTCCCTTTAGATTTCAATTCATTGTTCATTCTAATAACAATGAACTTACAAAACAGTTGGTACGATCGAATTTATATCTGACATATTACGATACAGACTTTTTATAAGGAATTGATATAGACATAATGAATCATCTTATACAACAAAAATTGAAAAACCAATGGAATATACTCTCAAACTTAGCGAATTTTGCCGTAGGAAGTATTCTTCTCAAAAACCAGACATTCATTTGGAAAATTCCTCATCTCTTAATCTTACTACAAAGAATGAACTTCTTAATGACCAACAGGAGTACCCACATTTCGGAAGTAATCTTTGTATAGATTTAGAGCAGATTCAACGTATACATAAAACCTCTGGGGCCACAAATGCCCCTTTACTAATTGTTTTATCGCATTATGATGTAGAAAAAAACCATATCTATAAGTGCGAGATGCTTTATCCATACTGGTCTCAAACTATGTGATATTGTTGTGCATTGTTTAAATTACAATATGTGGTCAGGGGGTTATACTGATCATGAATGCTTGGAAAAAACTGGAACTGGAGCACATTATTTGTTTCATTGCATTCCCATGCGTGGCATGTCCCACCATAGGACTTCTGTTAGCAAAGGTCTCAATCTAATACGGGATATCACTTCAAAAGGTCAATTCTCAGGTCGTGCCAAACCAATGTATACACTTATGACAGATATTGGTAAGATCACCTTATATCATGGCACCATCATAGAAAGAAACAACCAAAATGAAATATTACTTCAATCAAGTTACACAAAGAAAGATTTTATTCATAATAATCCAAGTTGGGTAATTCCGAAAGCCGCATTTGAAGATGAAAATGGCTATTTAAGGGTTTGATATCCTGATGGATGTGATGAATGATTAAATCAAACTAATTCTTAACCAATCTGATTAATTATTCAACTTTTTTTCCTAATCTGGGTAATCTGCTCTGAAATAAAACCTAAAGAGAAGAATAGTACTCCCATTATCATTAAAAAGCTCGCTCCAATACTAATGCCTTCCCCTTTTAGCAATATATGGATACTCCATATGAAACCAAATATAAAAAAAAGTATAGATAACGGTAAGAAGATTCGTAGTGGATTAAACAGAACCATGATGTTTAGAATTTCCAACACTGTTTCAAAAGCAGTATTCAATTTTACCTTGCTTTCACCTGCTAAACGATCACGAATACTGATTTTTTCCTCTAAAACCAAATATTTAAAACTCACAAAGATAAGTGTGAAAGTATCACTAAATGACATGCCATCTGGACTTAAATGTGCGACTTTTTTACCCAATTTTGTATCAAATATACGCATCCCGGAATTCAAATCATATACTTTGAGCGGCATCATCATTCTAGCAAAAAGTCTAATCAGACCTTTGCCTATACGTCTCAATATGTTGGCTGATTTTAAACCTCTTCGAGAACCTAAAATCATATCAGCATTAGTTTCATGAATTCTGAAATAGAGTTTTTCGATGTCTTCTAGTACATGTTGTCCATCAGCATCTATGGTAACACAATAATCCGTTTCTGCAGCAAATATTCCACTCTTTATTGCTCCCCCATATCCTCTGTTTACTTTATGATTGATTATCAATACAAAATCTTCATTGTCGTACGATTGTAAAATCTCTTTTGATTTATCTTCAGAGCCATCATTTACTAATATCAGCTTCCAACCTTTATCCTTACAAAAAGCAATTATTGGTGGTAAAATAACTGGAATATTAATTTCTTCATTATAAATTGGGACAATGACGCTCAATGATTTTAACATACTTACATCCTTCCTGGAAAATTATAGATTCTAATATCGATAAATTTATATTATTTGACTATTAATTCAGTCAAGATGTTTTTTTGTTTATTTGCTTAATATTATAATTGATTCATTAGTGTTAGGTTAATATTTATACTATATATTCGTACTATATATTTATTTGTAAATTGCAATTATCATATTTATATAAAAGATAGGTTTTATAAGCCCTAATAAAAATCTCTATTATGGTTTTGGGGGATTTTCATAAAGTTATTCAATTTTATCAAAGAATAAATAGCGTTATGGGTCAAGGTTTCGAAGAGAGAGCTAAATCAATACCCTTGAAGTTCCTTGCATTAGTAGATCAGTTCATGACATTCATATTCACATTTTTGAAAACTTGTTTGAATATAAGTATAGCAAATATATATATGAACCTACACTATAACAAGTTGGGACTTATAACCTGAATAATCCATGGTTTTACTTATGACTTGACAAACTAGATTTAATTTCTAAAAAGAAAAAATGTAAACTGGTTTTGACTTATTTTCCTTAATGATTTGAAGAATTATCTTAAACTATGTGATGGAAAACATATTTTTTGGGAGGTAGTATAATGAGCTATGGGAATTTAAAATCTCATTTTATCAGAAATGAAAAGTTATATTTAATAGCGATTATGCTATTCTTTTTTTTGTTCAGGCTTGCGTACATCCATCAATTTGGTAATTTTGATACATCAACATTTAAAGATGCAACATGTTACAATAATTACGCAAAAGCCGTTTTACACAATCCGAATTGGTTAACCAGTAAAGATTTTGATGGAAGTGTATCGGAACCAGTATATCCGATTTTCGTTGCCATTATTTACTCAATTTTTGGTGAAGATAATTACTTTGCAGTTTACGTTGTTCAAGCTCTTATAAGTACTATTTTATTACTATTATTATATCAGCTTACCATGATCGTCGTAAATAGAAGACTTGTGGCCCTAATGTCTATGATATGGGCTGGTTTTTATTTGTTTTATTTACGATGGATTGGAGAAGTTCTTCGGGAAGTAGTGATTTACTTTCTTCTGGTTCTTCTTTTCTATCAACTTGCTCTCTTCTTTCAAAGAGAAAAATTAAGTATCAAGCATTTAATTCTTCCCTCCATCACTTATACTCTTCTTAATCATACTGATGGAAGATATCTTGTTTATGCCCCTTTTCTGATTATTCTTTTTTTAATTAATATAAAACCTTTCCGAAAAGCTGTCATGCAGTATATACTATTTGGAATAATGGTCATTTTTTTAACCATTCCCAGGGTGGTCAGAAATTACATAGCATATAAAGAAGTAATTATTGTAAGTGAACTGAATATAAATTTAAGCAAATCTGAATTATCGACTAGAGAATATCTCTTAAATACTGCACCTATTGATTCACTCTATACAACTTTTGATTATAAACATAATCCTAACTATCCAACGGAAATAGAACGAACCAAAGTATTGGAAGGATACAACCCAAACCATCGTTCGAATGCAGAACTCCAAGCAATAAAAGAAGGGAAAAGAGCATCCAAATCTTGGTTTGGAAGAAAATGGTATTTTTTTAGACTCATGTGGTTTCCTGTAATCTTAAGTGATAGCTATTTCCCATATCCTGTTGGACAATTCTATCAGCACCCATCAGTGCAGCATAACATTTTAACTGCTACAGAATATGGTCTCTTACTTCCGTTCGCTCTTTTAGCAATGATAAATGGATTTATAAAACGCAAGTATAAATATTCTATTCTTTGTTTACCTATATTTATTCAAATGTTTATCCATTTCTTCGCTTTTGGAATTGTTCGATATCGGGTTCCTATCGATGGGTTCCTAATTATATTAGGATGTACCGGTATCGTGATTTGCTTAGATTTGTTGTATAAGCAGGTTAGATTTAGGTTACCAACCTGAAGACATTAGGAAAAACCGCCCTGGTAAATTTGTATTATTGTAGTTGATATATTTCTGTATATGCTCTATACAATTTATCCCCAAATTTCTGGTTTCCCGCCTTATTGTAATGTGCCCCGCCTTCAATGATATCTTCATTTTTATTCTTCAGATCACCATCATATACAAATTTAATACCTAATCTTTTACAGTCAGTACATGTATCCGCACAACCAGTAACAAAATCGTCTGCTCATCGATGCCATTTTCAAGTCAAAAGCAGATACAGTTGGTTATACGCCTTTATATGGCGAAATAAACAAGAAGAAAACGATAAACCTATTCGCGAGAATTAAATGGCTGTTGAACCCGATTTTATCAAATCACATACTCGACTTCGCCGAGATCATCAGGATGCAAAGAACAGGGGATTACTCTTATCCTGGTGAATTTTCCTATCTATTTCGGAGAATCAGCTCAATTCATCAGCAAAATTGATTCGTTGGCAACCAATAATAATATCCACTTCTTCGATTATTATAATGACCAAGATTCCTCGAAAAGAAATCACTCTTTAAAGACACTGGTCATCTCAATAATGACGGCGCAATTCTTTTCTCTCTTATAATTGGAAAGGACATTTACTAATACTTACATTCAAATACAATTCAAATTTATGATATTCCATTAAATCTCAATAATTGTACCACCCCATGAATAACCAACTCCGAAGCCTGCTACAAGAGTTTATCTCCCTGTCCGCTAACCCTTGGCTTCAATAAATCCTCAGAATCTCAATGCAGTACCCGGTGACAATCGAATGGTTGCACCGGGTAGAATGGTCACTATCGAATTATCATAAAAATCCACATTGCTGCTGATTATATAGTGATGATCCTTGAGAAGCGTCATGGAAGTGGAAATCAAATTCTGTTTCCTGGGTTGCAATAACTCCAATACCCGGATGTTCTGTATTTATCCGCGCCATGGTTGTATCTATCGTTGCAAGATTATACATGGTAACAGTGATCCCTGAATAATCTGTTAACCCTTCTATCTTAATCAGAGCGGTGAGGGTACCTTTGGGAGAAGTAGGTGAAGAACGAGCGGTTATGACAAGGATTAAAAAGCCAAGGATAATACATATTGTTAGAAACATGCGATTAAGACCTGTACTAACAATTTCATAGTTATTCTTAAACTAGGTCTAAAATTAACATTTTCAGATTGCAATTACATATTTATCATGTATATTAGTAAGTATTTTTTGCTTTAATCACTGAAATATAAAGTTGTTGTAGTTGCACCGCTATGCTGCCTGAATCCAATTTTAACTGGATTAACCTGTCTCTACCACATGTTTTTATCCCTCCCTCCCCGTTAGCCAAAACGAAGGATATGGCTCCTGCAACATCTACAGGATTTGAATTCGTAACTTGGCATCCTATCAAACCATCAAGAAGCCATCTGACATCTCCCACATCTGTGCTAACAATTGAACAATTGCATGCCATAGCTTCTTTGATTATATTGGGTGATCCCTCCCAAAGTGAAGTTAATAGAACAACATCGGCGGCATTCAGATAGATAGGTACTAACTCGTGAGATATATCGTGCACTTGAAGCAACTGAATATGATCATTTTTCATTAATTTAAATGCTTCTTCAGCTAGTGGAAAGTTCTTCTCCACCCTCTTGGGATCCGCCAGAAAAAGCACGATCTTTTTTGACTTAGGCAATTTTAGTCTTTCACGACACTCATCCTGATCCATTGGTTTAAAATGTTCTATGTCGACACCATTGGGCAATATTGACGCTTTAATATCTATTTGTTTTAGCATATCTTTTGATTTCACGATGCATGCAGACCAAAATAGCTTATTTGTTACATGCATCATAAAAAAATTGAAACCTTTGAGATGACAATCAGAGCCCATTAGTGATTCTACCAAGGGTCTCGCTCCAGCAAGACCTGCAACCATACCTGATAAAGAATAGTGTGCATGAACCAAATCAAATTTGTTTTGTTTCAAAAATTTATGTAATACGGGAACATTCTTGAGATAACCTGCTAATCCATGCCCTTGAATAGGAAAATATTCAATGCCAATACCTAGCTTACGTAACGACTCTCCTTGGGCTTTTACGATTGGTGAAATACCTTGAAAAGCATTTCCGCTACTAACAAAGAGGACTCTGATCGTTTTCATATTCATGAGTACATTAACATTGAAAAGTCAGAGGGTGTCCAGATAATTGTTTAGGTTAATCATCTAAAGAAGCTTCTCTGTCCTGAATTAATCTTATATAAGATTATTAATAACAGATAAAGGTTCATCAGAAAAAGATTCTCAGATTCCACTCTATCGACCACATATACTGTAACCATAGGATAACCTGAAGGCAGACAGAGGTAAACCTGCCAATAAAGAGCTCCATAAGTGGCTCATTCTTGGGGCTTTCCTGCCTCGAGAGGCAAGAATGAGGCAGGTATGGGGCAGGG
>Ga0116171_10002498_pt1 | contig 17390 bp, 2 predicted proteins | sample AD_JPNHW2_MetaG_FD_89798 | JGI IMG/M metagenome (GOLD analysis project Ga0116171, IMG submission 89798) | Active sludge microbial communities of municipal wastewater-treating anaerobic digesters from Japan - AD_JPNHW2_MetaG | ecosystem: Engineered > Bioreactor > Anaerobic > Digestate | place... | reverse complement strand
CATCCGGTAACCTGACATTTGGAGATATGACATTGAATCAGACAACTGCATCGAGCCAGGCTGTTCAATTTATGATCACCGATACATGTCCCAGCGGCGTGGAGTTAGCATTCAAACTTCATATCCAGGGGATTTATGATAGCAATAATGTCAGTTATGACCTGAATTTCAGTACGAACGAAAACGGTCCCGACTTCATCATCAATAGTATCCAATTAGGTACTGATAATGTCCTTACTCCTGGCGAAACGAGCCAGTTGACGGTGGTACTGAAGAATCAGGGAGCTGTGAATGCAACAAATGTAGCAGCTCATTTATCTTCTCCTAATCCGAATGTAACAATTAATACAGCAAATGCGAATTACGGCACTATTGCAGCCAATGGCACAGGGACAAATAGTACTGCTTTTTCATTAACCGCAAATTCATCGCTTTATGTTGGGACTCCCATAAAGTTGTTTGTAGAAGTTTCCTATAATGGCGGATCATCGCAGATTGTACAAAAAGATATAACCATAGGGAGTCCATTATCTGCCTCGATGACCGGACCGGATGATTATGGCTATATTTGTGTTGCGAATAGCGACAGTCATCCACTAGCCCAAACATATAACTGGATCGAGATTAATCCGAGTCTCGGTGGTACAGGGACATCATTATCTTTATCGGATAATGATACAAATGGTAGCGGAAGCTGGGCAACAGTGACAATGCCATTCTCTCTTCGATATTACGGTGTAATGTACAATCAGATCACGATCTGTTCGAATGGCTTTATCATGCCTGGATCTGAAGGGAGCCAGGAATGGATGAATTGGGTCATCCCCGGACCCATGGTTCCCAAGCCTATTATTGCTCCATTCTGGGATGATTTGATCATACAGAGCACTTCAAAGGTTTGCTACAAGTACGATAGCACGAATCATAAATTCATAGTTGAATGGAGTCAGTTGAGGAATCGTTACGATCAGACACAGATAGAAACATTTGAAGTTGTATTTTACGACGCATTGAATTATGCAACTGCAACCGGTGATAATGCCTTCTTGTTCCAATATAATAGTTTTCATAACGTTGATGCGGGGAATTATGGTGTCGATAATGTCGATCATGGTCAGTATTGTACAGTTGGAATTGCAGATCATACAGGTTTGGTAGGCATTCAATATACTTACCAGGCACTATATCCTCAAACCGCAACAACATTGACAAATAATGCAACCCTTTATTTCACAACGATACCAAGCTATTCGGCTGCACCTAACCCGGTTGTCTTATCCTGTCCAATTACTGAAATTACTGCTGTCTATCCAAACAACCAAATAGACGCTGGTGAGACTGTCTCTCTTTCTCCAGTGATCACGAATTCCGGTTATGGAACCCTGAAAAATTCGACTATTATCTTGAGTTGCTCAGATCCCTATATCACGCTGATCAATGCGAATACGACTCTGAATGCCATCTTATCCAGTCAGAATGCAAGCGTGATCACACCGCTGATCATTGCTGTTTCGGATGAATGTCCGAATATGAGGCAAGTTACTCTTCATCTGCAGTATACCACAACAGATGGTTTGTTCAATTCCGATTTTTCGATCATTGTACATGCACCACAGATCAGTTATGCTTCGTGTTTATTCGATGCAGTGTCGAACCCAATTCTGATTCCGAATTCGACAGTACCGGTTGTTTTGCAAATCCAAAATATGTCGAATCTTCCAATTCAAAACGGGACATTCACTTTTCAGTCCAATCCATATTGGACAGCAATACCAAACCAATTTGCATGTGATATACCGGCATCAGGTTCTGTTGATCTGAATTTCAATCTAACCGTATCTGCATCAGCTCCTCTTGGTGAAGAGATAACCCTTGGCGGTGCGTTTACCATTCCCGCAGTGTATGACAGTACCTTTACCCTGAACCTCATGGTGGGCAACTGGTCAGACCTGGTCATGGAAACTTTTGACAATGCAGAATTGCAGGGTTCATGGTATTTCAGTGATGGGACAAATATAGCTGCTGCTTCTCATATCCATACAACAGGTTCGGAAATTGTCATATCCCCAACTGGAATGAACCAGGGATACCAGGTGGAAACCCCTCTTATCAATGGTTTTGACAGCCAGCTTGTTCAGGTGGGTTTCACCTATTGCAATTTCAATCCGAATGTAGCAAACGCCATCTATGTCAGTTACGATCAGGGGACTACTTGGAATTCCCTGTTCACGTTCAATACTGTACACACAACACCTGTTTCTATCCAGTTCAATATTGCTGATTTACCGGAGAATGTGAGCACAATGCAGTTCAAATGGGTTACAAATACCCTCAGTAACGATACAGGTCAGGTGATATTGGATGATATCCACATTCAATCAGTTCACCATGCTTTGGGTAATGTAAGCGGTAGCGTCAGCATGGAAAGTCTGCCTGCAAATGTAACTCAAGTGAAGATATCATCTCCATATTTACCAGACCAATCTGCATACCCCGATCAAAGCGGTCATTTCAATCTCTCATTATTCCAGGGGGTATATCCATATCTGAAAGCTGAATTACCAGGTTATCTGACCACGTACCTGAACAATATCGGAGTCACAAGTGAACAAACCACAACAATCAATTCATTTGTGATGCCTTACCTGCAGAAACCCATCAATCTGCAATATTCAACAAATCAGGAAATTCTCAACCTGGCTTGGCAATTGGAAAATCCTCCAGTGAAATCTGGAGAAAGAATGGCACCTGATTTTTACAGAATTTACATCGTACAGAATAATATTGTGACAGAAGATACAACAACTGCCCTGAATTATCAGTACACATTAGTCGAAGGGAACTATACGATTTACGTCAAAGGTGTATTCCACGATTCAATGGGTCAGGAAGCTGTCAGTAGCAGTTCCAATGTACTTCAGTTCGCATATACTGCCAATGAAGATAACATCCAGGTTCCCAACATATTTGCCTTGGAACGGAATTATCCAAACCCCTTTAATCCTTCCACTACAATACGTTATGCAATCAAGGATCAGGGAAGAGTGACCCTTCGTGTTTACAATGTGAAGGGGCAACTTGTGAATACACTGGTCAATGACATCAAGTCTCCGGGGAAATATTCGCTTATATTTGATGGAACAGATACCTTCGGAAAATCCCTTGCGAGCGGAGTTTATTTCTATCGGTTATCATCTGGAAACCAGACAGTTACGAATAAAATGATCCTGGTTAAATAGTAGATTCCTACCTGAAAGGGCGATCAGTACTGGTCGCCCTTTTTTCATTTATTGGCTGAATTATTGCATATATCAAATATATCAAATGGAATATTATCTGAATCAGCTGTTACATGAATGAAATGAATCCTGCCCCTTTATAACTATGATAACTTATTACAATAAATAGATTAAGGAGAAATGTATGAAACGGGTAGTTATCCTAATTACCTTTTTTTGTATGATCGGCTTGTTGACAGCCCTGGTCAGTAATTACAATTTTTCATCAACAACGGAAACGTATTCTGAAATCTCAGGTGGTACAATTCTTGGTACTGCTACGAATGACGACTTAAACTTCAATAATATCTCTCTGGGTTTCGATTTTGTATTCAATGGTGTTACCTATTCGAATGTTAGCATCAATACAAATGGATTTCTGGTCATGGGAAGTACGGCTGTGAATAGTCTCGTGGCGATCAGCAATCCTAATGTGAGTGGATCCAACAATCTTGCTGCTGCAATGAATCGTGATCTGAAAGGAAAAAGCAATGGCGAATTGATGACCCTGACAACGGGTATTGCACCCAATCGGGTCTTTACAGTACAATGGAAGAATTACCAGCGTCTTGGTTCATCTTACAATGCAGATCAATTCAATTTCCAAATACGTCTGTATGAAAATTCAAACCAAGTTGAATACCGTTATGGTAATATTGTAATGTCCACGACTGCGAATAATACATTCCAGGTTGGACTTCGTGGAGATAATAACAGCGATTTCTTCAATCGCAGTGTGGTTAGCGGAACCAATACATGGGACACCTCTGTTGCAGGAACAGTGAATACAGCTACCTGTATCATGACTCCCACTCTTGTACCGACCAACGGTTTGGTTTATCGGTTCAGCAGTTCAGCCATAATCGTGGCACCTGGGCATGCAGTTCTCATATCTCCCGCGGATGCATCCACATGGATTGCTCCTTCAACTACATTGAACTGGTCTACCGGGATAGGCAATCCTACAGGATACAAGTTGTATTTTGGAACCGACAATCCCCCGACCAATATCGTGAATGGTTCTGATTTAGGAGCAAATACCAGTTATGATCCGAATCCAAATTTAACTCTGAATTCTACCTATTATTGGAAGGTTGTTCCCTATAATTCCGCAGGTGATGCAGTGAGTTGCCCTGTTTGGTCATTTTCAACTGCCAACATTCCCGGAGTAGCAGGAATTGTCATTCCAACAGATTTAAGCACCAGTGTACCGGTTACGAGTTCTCTGAACTGGTCTGCTGGAGTAGGTAATCCAACAGGATATAAGTTATATTTCGGAACAGACAATCCTCCAACCAATGTTATGAACGGGACTGATCTTGGGAATGTGATCACATATGACCCCAATCCCGACATGTCCTACCTGATGACATATTACTGGAAAGTGGTTCCCTATAATGAATATGGAGATGCTGTATCCTGTCCTGTGTGGTCATTCACCACTGCGGATAACACTCCTGAAACAACCACCGTAACGATTGGTACCGGATCGGTTTTACTGAATACGATCCCCCTCAATATGTATTTCAAGAGCAGTCTCTCGGAAACCATATATTTGGCAAGTGAGATCAACTCCACAGGATTCATTACAGGCCTCACCTGGTATTCAAATTTTGTGACGAACCTCTTATCCAAGCCAACCAAGATATGGGTTGGGGAAACTACTCAAACATCTCTTCTTTCCAGTTGGATCAGCAATTCATCCTTGACCCAGGTCTTTAGTGGAAATGTAAACTATCCGAGCGGCATCAACAATATCAACATCACGTTTACAACACCTTACCATTATATGGGTGGAAATTTGGTCATTATGGTACAGCGTCCTTTGGACATTGAATTCTTCAATTCGAGTGATACTTTCTATACAACACTGGATAATACGGATGCATACCGGACAAGAGAATATCATAATGATACGGTTGAACTAAGTCCTATTGCTCCGTATGGTGCCCAAACCATAAACAATATTCCGAATGTATCATTTACAATACAACATACAAGCGGTACTGTGGATGGATATGTCACAAGCAATTCCTCTCCGGTCTCCGGGGCGATTGTCCGCGTTGATAATTCCAGTGTGACTGGGACAACAGATGCAAATGGCTATTATTCCATCTCGAACGTAATTGCCGGTACACATACTCTTACCGCCACCAAGCATGGCTATTATGATCTAAGCGGAAATGTGACTGTCATTAACGGTCAGACACATAACCTGAATTTCGTGATCTCTCCGATTCCTTCTGTCCAGGTGACAGGTCGCCTGGTTCTTGCAACCAACTCCATCCAGGGTGTGCCCAATGCTTCGGTATCTTTGACCGGATATGCTAATTATTCAGCGGTCACTGATAGTAGCGGTTACTTTACCATCAATAACGTCTATACCAATAACACTTATTCATATACGATTGTTGCATCGGGTTATCTGAATGTAACGGGAAGTGTGATTGTAGCTGCTGCAAGTGTGAATATGGGAAATCTGCAGGCAGTGGTCTACAGAGATATGGCTGCCTTGTCCTTCACTGGGAATAATACACCAAATGCTGGTACAAGCACAGCATATGTGGTCACGGTTAAGAATCTTGGGACGATAACCGAAACATCCTATCAGATCAATCTCGTGGACAGTACATCAGGTACAGTGGCTTCATTCGCTGGACCTGTTATTGCTTCCGGAGCCACAATCCCGGTAACGGTAAACTGGACACCACTAGTAACAGGAGCACGCATTATTTATGCATATGTTTCACTTACATCTGATGAGAATATTGCAAATAACACCACTTCTTCCATCTACTTCTCGATCCAACCTGCCGGTACGATCACAACCACGATCGGAACTGGAACTGTTACGTCGTATCTTGTTCCTATCAATATGTATTATAAGACCAGTCTTACGGAATCGATTCTATTTGCTTCTGAAATCGGCAATACAGGATTGATATCCGGACTCAACTGGCGTAATTATTTTATGAATACCAATCTGCAACAAAGACCCACAACAATCTGGATCGGGGAAACAGACAGCACATCCTGTTCTTATGGATGGATTCCTTCCACGCAAATGACCCAGGTCTTCAGCGGAAATGTGAATTACCCGATTGGGACGAACAATATACATATTGATTTTCCAACTCCTTATCAATATAATGGAAGAAATCTTGTGATCATGGTTTTGAGACCCCTGGATACAGTGTACTACACAAGCGGAGATACTTTCTACAATACAAATGATACAGTTCACCAGAACAGGTCTCGCGAATACCATAGCGACGAAGTACAGGCAGATCCCACTGCTCCACCAACAGGTGCTGCTTCAAGTTACTACCCCAATACAACGCTTTTCTTCCTTGCGGATACAACGATTTTGAATGGAACAGTGACTTCCGGAGTCACTCCTCTCAACGGAGCTTCGATTACTTTGGATAGTAGCTCGTATTCGGCGGTTACCAATGTAAGCGGTGTTTACAGCATTGCTCATATTACTCCCGGAACTTATACCGTAAGAGCATCCATGACCGGATATTATCCTGCGACACAACCTGTAACGATCATCATGGACCAGACTCATACAGTGAATTTCAATCTTACAGCAATTCCACAGGTAACGATCAGCGGTCATCTGATCGCCAATACAAACGTCTCACAGGGACTTTCGGGTGCATTGGTGACGATTACTGGCGAGACAGTATTTACGACTACAACGAACACAAATGGTGATTTCAGTATCATTGTTCCCGGCAATATCACTTATTCATATTCGATCAGTGCAAGCAGTTTGATCACGGTTACAGGGAGTTTTGTCACCGTTGCCTCGAATATCGATTTGGGAACCATCATGCTTACAGAGACACTTACTGCACCGACCAATGCGACTGCTGTTTATGGAAACGATGATATGATCCTGGCATGGAGAGACCCCAATGCAGCCAATAACTTCATGACGGAGAGTTTTGAAGGAACTACCTTCCCACCAACCGACTGGACCCAAACCATTACCGATAACTCAGGGACCAGCCCATTTGGTTTACTCCCGACCTGGAGCACTTATAGCGAAGTCACATTGGGCGAGTTGACACTCACACCTCATGAAGGGAGCAAACAGGCTCTGGTAGTATGGAACACGGCACCCCAGGATGAATGGATGAAAACTTCACAATTTACCTGTCCATCCAATGCAACGCTCAAATTCTGGATGTATGGTCATACTGGTTCGCAGCACTGGGATCATTATTATGTAAAGGTATCCACGAATGGTGGTACGAGTTGGACGATTCTCTGGGATGCAACATCACTGCCAGAAGCAGATAATCACTATACAACACCAATCAGCATATCACTTTCAGCTTATGCCAATCAGAATATCAAGATTGCCTGGCAGGCTGTGGATGGGGATGGGAACGGTTTGTGGTATATCTGGGCAATCGATGATATTTCTATTTCGACTCCAGCCAAGAATATTCATTTTGATACAGAAAACCTGATCTCTGAAAGCAGAAGTGCTTCTTCAACTGGAAAATCAGTTCCAGGTTATGTATCTTCTACACATATCAATCGTGATGGAACTCCATCAATCATTCTTGCAACTTCGAAATCCCTGGTGACAGATTCACAGCGTTCTTTCATCGGTTATAAGGTTTGGCGTTTGTTACCCGGACAGGAAAACATTGAAGGTGCATGGAGTCTGTTGACACCCACGATGGTAACAGAAACGACTTATCGCGATACCATGTGGAATACGCTTGGAACCGGTTTATTCAAATGGGCAGTGAAGTCTGTGTACTCTGCGGATATCACATCCTCTCCGATCTTTACGAACCAGGTACCAAGACTTACTTTCAGTGCTGATATTACAAATGCTGAAATTCCTGTGACAGTTCATTTTACAGAAAGTGCTGCACTGAATGACGTTACCCGTTCCTGGAATTTCGGTGATGGAATCACTTCCGTGGAAACGAATCCAGTACATATTTATGAAAGACCAGGTGTTTATTCGGTTTCACTGACAGTCAGCGATTCCCTGGGTCACTCATCAGTCTATACGAGAACTGACTATATTACAGCCACTCCGCATATTCCATTGGCGCAACTGACTTCAAATCCAATCATGGATTTTGGTTCTGTTTATCTGGGTATCAGTTCACAACCGATGAACGTCGTGATCAGTAATCCCGGGACAGGTGTTTTGACAATCAGTGGTATTTCCTTCTGGCAACCTGCTACGAAATTCAGTACCTTAGATGTCACCTTCCCGCAGGATGTTCAACCCGGTTCAAGCATCAATATACAGATGGTGTTCACACCAACAAATACTGCAGTTGTAAGAGATAGTATTCGAATATACAGCAATGCGCAAGATCATCCGTTCATTGGTGTGCGTTTAACAGGTGTTGGAAGATATGTACCGCCAGTAGCGCCTGATAATGTGGAGATCAGTTTCAATGCGGAAGATGCCAGCATTTCCTGGTCACCTGTTAGTACATCAGTTCTTGGAACGCCGATTACCCCTGATTGCTACATGGTGCTCTATAATGAAATTCCAAATGATGATGATCATTTCTGGTACCTGGGGAACACAACCGGACTGAATTTCACACATCAGGGTGTGACCTTATTCCGGAACTCCATGTTCTATAGGGTGGTTGCTGTGAAATTCTATCGCGGTGAAGATGAAGCTGCTTTCAATGAACTTGTTTCCAAAAAAGAACAGGTAAGTTGGAAAGAACTGAAAGATCTACTCGACAAATAAGATAAATACGTAGAGACGCCCTATACGGGCGTCTCTCTCTTTGATCTGGAGTTCAAACTTCCTTCGAGACATAAGATGAATCGAGACCTAAAGGATGTGCGGACTTCAGATCATGTTGCTATGTAGAGCAGGACTCCGATCCTGCTGAAAGAAATATATCCTCCTTGAAGGATATTTTTGAAGTCCGCATCGCCCCTAAATCATCAAATAGACAACAATCCCGAAGGCGATTTGAACTCCAAAAATATCCACCCCATTCTATGCGGCGCTGCACATCTCACACGTAGGCATTTTAAGTCCAATGTAGTAAGTCCCGATGTGGTACATAAAATACCCACTGAAATATATACAAACGATTGTTAACCAACTCACAAATCTCACTAAACCATCTCTTAGGTTTTAAGGGTTGGTTAAGAGAATCTTGGGAGATGCTTGGCGGATGCTTGAGGGTGGCTCATCAGAAATTCAATATGAAACAAAAAGGCACCGGTCAGGTTGACCGGTGCCTTTTCGATTTCTATTTAGTTATTTCGCTGTGGATTTTGCATAGACCCTGAAGAATCTCAGGTTATCTATCTGCGTATATTTAAACGATACAATTCCACCAGCTTCATCGAATGTTCCGTCATTGGATACATCGGTGAAGGATCCATAAGGATCAGCAGAGGCTTCGACACGATAGGAAGCTGCACCAGCGATGCTGCTCCAGGTGAGGAACATGTTATCACTATCTGTTGTAAGGGTCACTACAGGAGTATCCAGGGATGCGGAAGGACCTGTGTGTGAACCAAGATAGGTGAATGTATCGACAGCATAGACAATCCATTCAGAATTGGTAGCATTTGTACCGGCAGAGGCTGTCCAATCGATATTGCCGTGGATTGTTTCAGATTTACGAACGATAGTATGATCCTTGGTTGCAGTTGTTGTACCTGCTACATCCCAACCTGCTCCAGGAACACCTGTACTAAGATTGGGTATACCAATTACATCGATTAATACATCATTCTTGAATAAACCAATTGCATCATTACCATTGAAATTCAAGGTAATTGCTGTGAAATCAGCAACTGCTAGGATAGTTGCATTTGCCGAAGAATGAGCTGCAACAAAGACATCATTCGCTGCTAATGTACCTGCTAATACGAATGTAGTTGTCCAATCTGCTCCGTTAAATGCTTCTTTTAAAGAATATTGAGTTAAATCCACAGTAGCACCTGTAGGATTGTATATCTCAATTGCCTTGTTATTGTTTGAACCTTCAATATATTCAGATATAAAAAGGTCAGGTGTGTTGTTCACTGTACCGGTAATAACCGTGATAACATTGGAATTAGCACTCGTACCGGCTGTGCTGTAAGCACGAACACGATAATAGTACGTTGTGGAAGCAGTCAAACCGGATACAGCTTGTGTGAGACCGGAAACAGTCAAGTCCTGGTATCCGGTCACATAAGTGGAGAAATCATACACCAATGATACATCCAATCTGTATGATTCTGCATTGGCTGCAGCACTCCAGGTGGCAGTGAAACCAGTGGTGGAAATACCCGTAGCATCTGTTGCTACAGGGACATCAGGAATCACGGATGTTGTGCCTGTGGTTACTGTGATTGTATTGGAATTGGCGCTTGTGCTTGCTCCATCATATGCCCTAACCTGGTAATAATAAGTAGTGCCTTCGGCAAGACCTGTTACAGATTGTGTTAATCCGCTGACTGTCAGGTCTTGGTAACCAGTGACATAGGTTGTATAGGAACTGGAAGTGGATACATCCAAACGATAGCTGGTTGCTGTTGCGACTGCACCCCAATTTGCTGTGAAACCACTTGTTGTGATATCTGTAGCTGCGGTGGCCACTGGAGCAGTAGGTGGTGTTAATGGCTCATTATGCAAGCCCAAGCCTGAGAATGTATCGATTGGATAAACCAACCACTCTGAATCAGTTGTGTTTGTTCCTGCTGAGGTTGCCCAGTTTGTATTACCTTGTGTAACAGCAAGCTTGCGTATAAGAGTATGATTAGCTGTTGCAGTAGTAACTCCTGCAACATCCCAACCGACACCGGGAACACCTGTTCCAAGTGCAGGAATACCAATCACATCGATAAGTACTGGTGTAGTTGTACCTTTAAACAAGCCAACTGCATCATTACCATTGAAATCCAGTGAAGATGAAGTCATATCACCATAAGGTAATATAAATGCTTCTGAGCTTGGATGTACAATGACAAATACGTCACCGGCAGCAATACTGCCTGCTAAGGAAATCGGTGTGCCACTCCAGGCTCCGCCATTCCTGCCTAAATTCACTTGATAGCCTGAAAGGTCAATGGCTCCGGAAGTTGGATTGTATATTTCCAGGGCTTTATTTGTATTTGAACCTTCCAGGTATTCAGAAATCATAAGATCACCAGTAACAATGGTTCCTGTCAACACAGTGATCGTACTTGAATTATCACTAGTACCTGCTGTATTATTTGCACGAACACGATAATAATATGTCGTGGCAGCAGTTAGACCACTAACAGCTTGGCTAAGTCCACTAACAGTTAAATCATTGTAACCAGTTACAAATGATAAGAAAGTATCAACAGTGGAAACATCAAGACGATAGCTTGTAGCACCTGTGGAGGCATTCCAGTTTGCTGTGAAACCAGTTGTTGTAATGGAAGTTGCAGTTATGGCTACGGGTGCAGATGGCACAGTTGGAATCACTGAGCCAGAAGTTACTTCAACATCGTCAAAGTACAAACTACCACCGCTTCGGACAGTCATATACCAGCGAAGCCAATAATTACCCGTCAGGTTCAGATCAACTGTTTTCTGTGAATAATTATTTGTTATAGTTCCTGTATCAGTGCCATTTGCTACGAAAGTTGTCACATTCATCCAACTTGCAGAGTCTGCTGTAGCAACTTGTAATGTTATCGTATAATTTGATGTAGTGCCGGAAGTACGTCCCCAGAAAGTTAATTGCGTTGGATTGGTAAGCAGAGGTGTTCTGACCCATCCGTTCACTTTATTTGTACCGGCATAATTCGTACCACCGTGAGCATTTCCTGCGGTTGTCATAATATAGGAACCGAATTCTGACACCCCCCAGCCTGTTGGTGGGATTGCCGTAGATGAACCTTCGAAGCCTTCTGATAGAATCACGGAACCGTTACCATATAAAGTAGTAGCGGTAATCGTATTAGAATTACCGCTTGTTCCTGCAGTGTTATTCGCACGGACACGATAATAATAAGGTGTCGCAGCACTTAAACCTGTAACGGCTTGGGTCAAGCCGGAGACTGTCAAATCGTTGTAACCCGTTACAAAAGAAGCGAAAGTATCAACAGTTGAAACATCCAGGCGATAGCTGGTTGCACCTGTGGAAGCATTCCAGGTTGCTGTGAAGCCAGTTGAAGATATTCCCGTTGCAGTAGTGGCTACCGGAGCATCTGGTATGGTTACAACAGCAGAAGTTGTTGCTGTGATCACATTTGAATTATCACCTGTTCCCGTAGCATTCACGCCACGAACACGATAATAATAGGTTGTGGATGCAGTAAGACCTGTCACAGCCTGTGTAAGACCGCTGACTGTCAGATCTTCGTAACCGATTACGTAGGAAGCAAATGTATTGGAAGTCGAGACATCCAATCTATAACTTGTTGCTGTGGATGCGGCATTCCAATTGGCTGTAAAGCCTGTTGTAGTAGGAGCTGTAGCTGCTATAGAAACAGGAGCTGGTGGAACTGTTGGAGTAGTTGAACCGGAAGTGATTTCCACATCATCAAAATACAAACTACCACCGCTACGAGCAGTCATGTACCAACGAATCCAGTAGCTTCCTGTAAGATTGAGATCCACTGTCTTCTGAACATAGGTACTTGTCATGGTTCCTGTATCAGTACCATTTGCAACAAATGTGGTCACATTGTTCCAGCTTGTGGAATCAGAAGTTGCTGTCTGTATCGTAATTGTAAAATTGGAGGTTGTACCGGAAGCACGTCCCCAGAAAGTCAGTTGAGTCGGATTCGTTAAGAGGGGTGTACGCACCCAACCGTTGATTTTATTTGTTCCTGCATAATTGGTTCCTGCATGAGCATTTGTTCCCATGGTTTGTATGTAAGCTCCACCTGTGCCGGTACCCGTAGCAGTTAAAGCCCAACCTGTAGGCGGAGTTGCATTAGTTGCCCCCTCAAATCCTTCCGTGATTGTGATTGGTGCGCTTCCGGAAGTCAGGGTGGTAATTATATTTGAAGAAGTTCCGGCAGTTTCATTCACAAATGAACGGACCCGGTAATAATAATTAGTTCCGGCAGTTAAACCGGATACTGCAATGCTGGTACCTGTGACCTGGTAAGCCTGGTAACCATTCACATAAGTTGAAAAGTCACTGGCTGTGGAAAGGTCGAATTCATAGGTGGTGACACCGGATGCAGCGTTCCAGTTTGCCGTGAAGCTGTTATCCAGTACATCTGTCGCTGCTATGGCAGTGACGCTTGGGATATCATTATCATGAATTGTCAAGTTGAATGAACCATAGTTACCTGCAGAAGCACTGGTACCGCCACTGATATTGGTGAGGGAGAATACTAAAGTCTCATCTCCTTCAAGAAGAACATCATCAGTCACTGTAACAGTGATAGTTTGATTAGCAGAACTACCTGCAGGGAAAGTGATCGTCTGTGTTGTATAGCCGTTCACATCAGCAGAACTGCCGTCAGTCAATTGAATCTGAGCAGTAGTGGCTGTAGTGGAACTTGGATTCAGAATTCCAACTGTAAGAGTTACTGTTCCGGTATTTTCATTCACCTCAGCACTAGCGGGACTGAACTGAATCGTGGTATTGGCAGTGGAACCACCCCAAATGGAAGAAACATATTCAGGATGATCAACAAAAGGATTACGATTACCCATGAAGGAATAAATATTCGCATTACGGGTTGATTCCTTGGTATCAACCGGGTCGGCACTATTCCAGGTAATGAGGGTGGGAAGCATGTCCACACCGTCAATACTAAGGCTCATATTATAACGAACCGAGAAATACAGCAATGCACGTGCAAGGTCACCCTTATGCTGGTCAGCCGGTTCAAACACGGTCTTACCTGCTGCGTTTGTTCCTCTCTTACTAACATAGCCATTAAATGAGGGGAATGTTGTTCCAACATTGGTAACCACATCAAAGGGCAGATTTCCACGGGAGGAATTCACAACGGAATTTGTTGGGAAAAGATGATGCAGGTCTGCCTTTTTCTTGGAAGCATCAGTCGTACCAAACCAGCTTTGAGCAAATGTATGCTCGGTATTGGGATCAGATGAACCATCGTAACTTGAACTGACCGTATAATCCTTACCTGTATATACACAACGGACAACGTTGCTCACATTATCCAAGGTCTGGAACATGTAAGCTTTTGAACCGTCATAACTTGTGTTTGTATTTGTTGCGATAAGAGTGTGTAAACCTGATTTTAAAGCATCTCCGGTCAAACCATTTACAGGAGTATAATAGCCACTGTAAGGGTCGGCTGAGGTAGCCTGTGTAATAATACTTGAGTTTGCACTTGTTCCATATGTATTATATGCTCTTACTCTGTAGTAGTAGGTTGTGGAAGCGGATAAACCGGATACTGTCTGAGAAATGCCTGTGACTGTAAGATTATTATAACCTGATACAAAAGAGCTAAATGTATTGGAAGTTGAAACGTCAAGACGGTAGGAAGTGGCATCAGAAACAGTATTCCAATTCGCAACAAAGGAAGTGGAAGTTACGGAAGTCGCAGCGACTGCCACAGGTGCAGACGGGGGACTTGTTCCACTGGCAACAAATGTAAGTTCATCACCGTAAGCAGTTCCCTGGCTGTTGGTGGCATAAGCTCTCACATGATAGGTCGTTGAAGCAGTCAATCCGGTGATTGCACTGACAAAAGAACTGGATCCAGATCCTTCGGAGGAATGACTGTCAGATATTGTTGGTGTTCCGCCTGTATTCCAGCAAACACCTTTTGCAGTAAGAGCTGCACCGCCATCAGAAACAAGAGTTCCACCACTGACGGCAGAGGTTGGTGTAATGGAAGTAATGGCAACAGTAGTTATTGTTGCTACAGCCGGACCGGAACTGTTGGCAGTAATGGATACATTATCAACTGCCAGACACTGTGCATTACTGGTTGTCGTACCGGAGGTCACTGCATAGTTCCATGCAAGATATAGGGTCCCGGATATCGCAAGTGTTTGCGAAAGGGTCTTATTTGTGACTGATGTTGTAGCGCCTGGAGCAGTGGTATAACCATTATTGGAAGCTTCACCACCGGTAAAGGAAGTGAGGAAATCGCTTCCGGCGCTTGTCCAGGTGGAGCCATCAGTAGAATAATACATTTGAATCGAGAAACCGGCAGAATTGGTTCCCATCCGGTATTTCTCAACATCATAGGAAATTGTGAAATTACCGATTGCAGAACCTGTATTTACAAGTTTCACATACAGGTTTCCGCTTTTGGTAGCGGTGCTGGAAGATAACCAGCCTATTGAACGGTCTGTCGCAGAAGCAGGTACACCGGCTCCAAGATTCCAGATACCATTTTGAGCACCGGTGGCCATGCTGTTTCCACCCTGTAGCTCCGTAGCTGAAACAGCAGCGGTATAAGTGCCTACAGTCCTTGCTGTTGTGTTTTTATCTGCCTTCCAATCTGTTGGAAGGCTAGCAGTAGCAGATGTACCAATCACATCGAAGTTCTGTGAAACAGGACTTCCAATGCTGATATCCACTGCACATGCCATCGCTGCAAAGAGCAGCATTAACATGAAGAGAGATACTTTCTTTTGTGTCATATCGACCCCTTTGTTCTCTTTTTTACTTATCATTAAGGAATATTTCACCTAATTACATATATAGTATATGTCGGAATCAGGAATTTAAAAATTCAAAATCACCATATTGCTGTCAATACTTAAAGTTAATTGCTTGAATATAAGGGAGTTCAGGCGATGTATAGTGAATTTATCTTAACGTTAAAAGCTATTAGAAATGATCAGAAATATGATGATATTGAGAGGATAAAAAAAGAGACGCCTTGCCCAGGCGTCTCTTTTAGAAGATTATTTTGTCACAGATACAGCAATCACGCGATAGAATTTCATCGAAGTTGTCATGGGTACTGTCCAGGTAAAGGTATTACCAACCTGGTTGAAAGTACCCGAACTGCTGATATCCGAGAAGGTGCCATTTGCAGAATCGGTTGCTTCCACCCGATAAGTTACGGGTGCTTGCGGGACAGCTGTCCACGTGAGCACAATGAAACCTGAAACCAATGAGATACTGATAACAGGAGTCTGGATCGTTGCCGAAGCTCCGATATGTGAACCGAGATAGGTGACCGTATCAAGCGGATATACCACCCATTCGGAATTACTCGTGCTTGTCCCTGCCGAAACTGACCAGTCCGTATCTCCGTGCGTGATCGTGGAATGACGCAATACTGTATGGTCTTTTGTGGCAGCACTGGTTCCAGCTATATCCCAACCTGTTGTGGGGTCATAACCCGGAACACCTATCACATCGATCAGTTGTCCATTCTTCTCCAACCCGACAGCATCATTCCCATTATAAATCAAAGCTGAACTGGTCAAATTGGATTTAGCAAGAATGTCTGCATTCGACGAAGAATTTGATACTACGTAAGTTGAACCTGCAGCAAGAGTACCGCTGAGAGCTATGGAAGATGTATTCCATGCATCACCGTTCATTGCCTGTTTTAAAGTGTAAAGCGATAGATCAATTGACGAGGAAGTTGGATTATACAATTCAATCGCCTTATTATTACTGCTGCCTTCCAGGTACTCAGAAATGAAGATGTCCGGTGTTGAAGAAACAGCAGAAGTCATGACGGTGATGATATTCGAATTAGCACTTGCACCTTGCGCATTTACCGCACGAACCCGATAATAATAGGTGGTATTGGGATCCAGACCTGTAACAGCATGAGTGAGGTTGGGTTCTGTTGCATCCTGGTATCCCGTCAGATCAGACGCAAATGTATTGGATAGGGATACATCCAATCGATAAGAAATAGCCCCTGACACTGAGTTCCACTTAGCCGTGAAGCTGTTAGCTGAAATATCTGCTGCTGTAATCGCAACCGGAGCAGAAGGTACAGCGAGTGTTGTTGTCGTAATTGTATTGGAGTTAGCTCCCACCGTATCATTGATCAGGGAACGGACACGATAATAGTATGTCATACCCGTGGTCAATCCAGCCACTGCGACGCTTGTCCCGGTTACCTGAAGGGCATCGTAACCTGTCACGAATGATGAAAAATCACTGCTTGTGGAAAGATCGAATTCATAAGTCGTGATTCCTGAGGCAGCAT
>Ga0116171_10002497_pt1 | contig 17402 bp, 17 predicted proteins | sample AD_JPNHW2_MetaG_FD_89798 | JGI IMG/M metagenome (GOLD analysis project Ga0116171, IMG submission 89798) | Active sludge microbial communities of municipal wastewater-treating anaerobic digesters from Japan - AD_JPNHW2_MetaG | ecosystem: Engineered > Bioreactor > Anaerobic > Digestate | place... | reverse complement strand
TCAAGGAGCTGCCTCAACAATTACTGGACCAACAGGACCAACAGGTGCTCAAGGAACGGCAAGTTTAGTTCCTGGTCCAACCGGACCAACCGGAGCGCAAGGAGCTGCCTCAACTGTCACTGGTCCAACAGGTAAAACAGGACCAACTGGAGCTGCCTCAACTGTCACTGGTCCAACAGGTAAAACAGGACCAACCGGAGCTGCAAGCACTGTCACTGGACCAACCGGACCAACCGGAGCGCAAGGAGCTGCCAGCACTGTCACTGGACCAACCGGACCAACCGGACCAACTGGAGCGCAAGGAGACGCCTCAACCGTTACCGGTCCAACTGGACCAACAGGTGCGCAAGGAGATGCCTCAACCGTTACCGGTCCAACTGGACCAACAGGTGCCGTTACCGGTCCAACCGGACCAACTGGACCAAATTCTGGTTCAGGACTATATTTTTATGCTGCACGTGAATTAACTCCAACTGGTGGAACATTACCTACTGAATCTACTGCTATCAATATAGAAGAAAATATAATATGTTATACTGATGAACCTACTTTTGTTAATATTTATTTTAATTTTTCTGATGATTTACCTAGAACACATGGAACTTTAGAAACTTTGGGAGGTTCTAGTTACGATACATGGATGAATTCTGATAATGTTAGATATGTTTTAGTGACCGCGGAAAATGATGGTTGGTTTAATATAAAAAATGAGGCGGTTAATATACCTTTACATTCAGCTAATATAAAAACACGAACTAAAAAAGACATAAACAGAGTAACCAAAGCATTATTTATTTATGAATCTCCTTATTGGGGGTTAGGTGATGCTGAAAGTTGTTGGACATTAATGTCATACGAAAATTGGAAATGGTTTAAAAGATATACGTTATCACCTGTTGCTCTATCACCGATTAATTCATGGATTTTTAATATACCGCCTGCGTTAAAGGAATTTCCAACACCAGGATATTATCAAGTTGATGTTTTTATAGAATTTGCTGAATATAATGAGGGTCTGCCTGGTCAATGGCTTGCGGCTAGTGTATTAGACAAACAAAAATTAGAAATTCGTAATTTAGGATCATCTGGAACTTGGGAATTAATAGATGAGAGTGGAGTAATTGACGTTAGTGGAGTATCTACTCCTCCTAAATGGTATAACTATTCTCTACAAGGGTCTTTGATAATGCTCATTGATGCAGATTCACCTGCATTAAATCAAATTCAAATAAGATTAACATTGCCGAATGGTGACAGAACTCAAATACTTGGAGGGTACTCCCATTTTGAATTTTTAGGAGTAGATGAACCTTCAGGAAGTTCGGATATAACAGGAAGTTCGGATATAACAGGAGAGGATTAGATGTCTTAAATTTTAGTCAATGATATAATACGGTAACTAACTGGTTCAGTTAATAAATCTAACATATTTTTAAACCGATAATAATTTGTATCTTCAACTATTAACCATAATCTTCTATGCTCAAGATTGCCAGGTATATTGTCGAACCTGTAATTTCCTAACTCATCCGTAGTATCTTTTAAATATGATTTATAAGGGGCACAACCAGTAAACTTCAATTCGACTAATACATTTTCTAATGGTTTACCTGTTCGGTTGTCTTTAACACAACCATAAACTTCTGTGGTTTGTTTATATTCGATATTATTAGTACAACTAACAAAAAATGTTATTACTAACAGACATACTATTTTACTATACTTTTTCATTTTCTAATACCATTAAATTAAATATTTATTATGTTATATAAACGGTTAAAATACATTTTTATTGTAATTTTTTAAAAATATATTTAAAAAACAACAAGTTTAATCGTAAAATAAATAAATACTAATTAATCCGAGACAAAAATGAAAAATGAAAGCTACATTAAATTAGCTTATGAAGCAAAGAATAAAAACCAATTTCAAGAAGCAATTGATTTATTTCAGCAGTATATTGACAAGGAAAAAAAAGACTATGGTATAGTAAATTATTCCAATATTGCTGGATGTTACGAGCAAATAGGTCTTTGTTTTGAAAAATTAAATAATATTCTGCAAGCAAAAATAAATTATCATACTTCTTTATCATATAATAAATATAGGGCGGATAGCTATTATTATTTGGCTATGATACATAAAAATGAAAATGACTTAGAAGAATGTTTTAAGATTTTATTACATGCAAATAAAATTCCTTTTCCTGAAAAAGAAAAACTAAATTCTAATTTTAGAACAAGACCGGAAATATTTAATTATTTAATAGATGAAGAAATATCAATTCTTGCTTTTTATGTTGACAAAGAATATGATGTGTCCAAACATTTCAAAAAAATATTAGTGAATCATCCTTCTAATTTTTATAATTACATCAACAACTTACATTGGTATAAGAAAAGTATAAATGAATTTTTAATCGAAAAACATGATTTAAATAATTTGACTAATATATCACCTAATTTTCATGTGAGTTCACCAAGCATAGTAAAAGAAGTGGATTCTCCTAATTACTTATTAAATTTAAGAACAGTTTCATATAGAATAGAAAACGGGCAATATCTTCCGGATAAAGAAACTGGAACTATCAGAACTCAGAATATTTTTATAAAATTAGATAAAAATTTTCAAAAATTAGTAGAACATCGTTTTGATATTCCTGAGCCGAAAAGATTAGTTAATGGCCTCGAGGACATAAGAATATTTTATGATGAAAAGAATGATTTGAAATTTATCGGAAACGAAGCATTGTTCGAAGACAAAGTAAAAATGGTGTATGGTGATTATAATTTAAATAAAGACACTTTAGATTTTGAAATATTAGAATCACCGTATGGATTACAGACCGAAAAAAATTGGAGTCCTTTTACATATGAAGGAAAAAACAAAATACTTTATAATTGGAGTCCTTTCACAATAGCTGAAATTGTTGATGGTAAATTAGAAGTACGAAAGTTTATAGAAAAATCAATTCCTTATACCCGTGGAGGATCTCCTGGTTTCGAATATGATGGTATTATTTATTTCTTAGTTCATTTCGTTGGCTACGGTGAGAATAATAAAAGAGAATATTACCATAGCATAATTAAAATAGATGCTACTACATTAGAATATATAGATCATTCAATCCTTTTTACTTTTGATAACGAAATGATAGAATATGGAATTGGATTGATTATTGAAGATGACAGAGTAATTATAACTCATTCATCAAACGATTGTCAATCTTTTATTAAAATATATAATAAAGAGGAGTTATTCAAGTTCCTTTTTTAAGTAAAAAACAATTTATATGAAAGAGTATGTTAAAAAATATGCTGATTTTATAAACGAAAGTTTTATAAATGAGTCCAACACTGAGAAATATTTTGATTTAATGATTAAACAAGGTTACCTTGATAATATAGTTAGAGAATTAGATGGTTATGAGGATAATTCAATAAAACAGAATTTAGAATATCAATATAAAATCGTAGGAGAGGCCATATCAGAATTTTCAAAAAAGAATAATATTAAATTGAATGGTCATGATGAAGACAATTTACTGGAAATGATATTAGATGAATATTTTCCTGATAGTATGAACGAAGGCGGTAATTTTAGAATAAAGTATGATGAATATGATTTAGGTAAAGGTGTAACAAAATACGAAGGAATAATGTTAAAAAGAATGTGGATTTCTAAAGAGACTAAAAATGGACAATATAAACCCACCAATATGACAGTAAATTTTAGTGATCCATCTACATTTGATTTTTTAGACAAAAGAGCAAAAACTAAAGCAGATTATTTTATTGTCCAAGGAATGAAAGGTAATACTGCAAAAGAAATAGAAATTTGTATTACATGTGCCCCTGGAAAAAAGGTAAGATGGAAAGAAAAGGATGTTGTTCAATTATGGAATGCTGAAAAAAATAATTCTGAAATTATGTTAAATGGTAGAGTTATCGGAGTCTATAAATATTCAGATATAGGCGGGTCATATATACATTTTGATAAACCTATGCCTATATATAATTTTTTATAAAATAATCTAAATAATTGATACTTTTTTCTTCTGAGAGATATGTTGGAAATTTAACAGAAAAAGATACAGTAGAACCGGTTGACGGTTCCCTATATTTTGCTATTGACCAAACACCAATTCGTTTTTTTATTCGAAAAAATAGTATTTGGGTAGAATTTTCATATACTGTTTTAGAAAATCAAGGACCGACTGGGGTTCAAGGTCCTACAGGCCCTACCGGAAATCAAGGCCCTACCGGGCCAACAGGCTTAGTCGGTCCTGTAGGTGCTACAGGAGAAAAAGGAAATGACAGTTCAGTAACTGGACCCACAGGTCCAGTTGGACCGGTTGGACCAGTTGGACCTGTGTCAATATCAACTGGACCAATCGGTGATCAAGGTATTGTAGGACCAACCGGTCCTCAAGGTGAACAAGGTCCAACTGGTCCTACCGGAAATCAAGGCCCAACCGGTCCTACCGGAAATGTTGGATTTTCTGGAATTTCCTTCACTACTACAGGTCCTCAAGGTGGACAAGGACCAACAGGTCTAACAGGTCCTCAGGGTAATCAAGGACCAACCGGTCCTCAAGGTGAACAAGGTCCAACCGGTCCTCAAGGCGAGCAAGGACCAATAGGTGAGCAAGGTGAACAAGGTCCAACCGGTCCTCAAGGCGAGCAAGGTGAACAAGGACCAACCGGACCAACCGGACCAACCGGTCCTCGAGGTGAACAAGGTCCAACCGGAAATCAAGGATCAACTGGACCAACCGGAAATCAAGGACCAACTGGACTAAACGGAAATGATATAATATGTGATTGTGATTGTGAATCAATTTTAGAAGTGTTGACTTTAGCCAATGAATCTACTAATGGAATATATTATGATTTAAAAATACTAATTCAAGGAATTTAATCATGATATATTTTAAAGGTGATAGATACGTAGGAAATCAAGACGAGATATTAACTTGTGAGCCGGTGGATGGTTCTATTTTTATTTCTATAGATTCTCTTATTCCAAAAATTTATTTTAGAAGAAATAGTCAATGGATTCTTTTTGCATTTGTTTCTGTTGATGGACCTACCGGTCCTACCGGAAATCAAGGCCCTACCGGGCCAACAGGTGAACAAGGACCAACCGGACCAACCGGACCACGTGGAATTTTTGGGCCTGTTGGGATAAGTGGTGTTAATACTTTTGTTACCGGACCAACCGGACCAACCGGACCAACCGGACCAACCGGAAATCAAGGACCAACAGGTTCTCAAGGTGAACAAGGACCTACCGGACCTACCGGCGGACAAGGAGCAACTGGATTCAATGGATTTATTTCAAATTTAACCGGACCCACCGGCGGACAAGGAGCAACTGGACCTACCGGATTATCTATTAGTCCTACAGGCCCTCAGGGTGCTCAAGGACCAACTGGACCAACCGGTGCTCAAGGTGGACAAGGACCAACCGGTGCTCAAGGGGAACAAGGTCCAACCGGTGCTCAAGGTGGACAAGGACCAACCGGTACTCAAGGGGAACAAGGTCCAACTGGACCAACAGGAAATCAGGGCGATCAAGGGGAACAAGGTCCAACTGGACCAACAGGAAATCAGGGCGATCAAGGGGAACAAGGTCCAACTGGACCAACAGGAAATCAGGGCGATCAAGGGCCAACAGGACTAAACGGAGATAGTACAGGAACTTGTGATATATGTGAATATATATCATCTATAATCGGAAGATTATCTTATGAATATAATATAGAAAATTGGCCGAATGGGGCAGGTCCTTCTGAACAGTGGTCTGTTCCTGAGCCAATCACACAGCCATGTGATCAAAATTTAAAAAATATTTTAAATAATTTATTAGCATAACCAATGATAAAATTTTGTGATGATAGGTATGTTGGAAATGAGGACGAAAAAAATGATATTCAGCCGGTGGATGGCTCTTGGTATTTTTCAGAAGATTTAACACCTGTAAAAATTTATATCAGAAAAAATAGTTATTGGGTAGAAATTAAATTTGTTCAATCTTCTACGACCGGACCGACTGGTCCGACTGGTCCATCCGGACCAAAAGGAACACAAAATGAACAAGGACCAACCGGACCGACTGGAAATCAAGGACCGACTGGACCAAAAGGTTTAAATAATTATGGACAAGGTCCTACCGGTCCTCAGGGTGATCAAGGACCAACTGGACCAACCGGCGCTCAAGGACCAACAGGTGCTCAGGGTGGACAAGGTCCTACCGGTCCTCAGGGTGATCAAGGACCAACTGGACCAACCGGCGCTCAAGGACCAACCGGCGCTCAAGGTGCTCAAGGACCTACCGGCGCTCAAGGTGATCAAGGACCAACTGGACCAACCGGCGCTCAAGGTGCTCAAGGACCTACCGGCGCTCAAGGTGATCAAGGACCCGCTTCAACTGTAACTGGTCCTACGGGACCAACCGGCGCTGTAGGAACCATTTCAACTATAACTGGTCCTACGGGACCAACCGGTGCTCAAGGTGCCATATCAACTGTTACAGGGCCTGTAGGACCTACTGGACCTACTGGAGCGCAAGGAGCTAACGGTCCGAACGGAATTGATGCTAATTGCGATTCTTTTATACTAAGTAAATTAAATGAATTGTTTACAGCAGTTGATAATATAGTGGTAAATGCGGAAAATTACGTTTTGTTGGGAAATAGCCTCAACTGTATGGAACGAATAGCTGCTTATATCTACTACAGACACTTATAAATAAATATTTAAAACATGAAGAAATTATCAGAAAATAACACGATGTCTAAACTCAGTCAACAAGGATGGGTTGTCCAAACTTTTGTTTCACATGTTGAGAATACATTGGATCAAGAAAATACGTCACAATCGGTTGATAAAGATTTAGAGAACGACAAAGATTTACAAGTTGGTGATATCATTGAAGTAAAAAACAAAAAAAGTTCCGAGACTATAAAGGGCAGAATAATACGAATTAATCAACATAAAGTCTCCATACAAAACCAAGAAACACAAAAAATTCAAGTAGTTGATTGGGATTCTATCGAGGAAATTTAACTGAATTTTTTGTGTTTAATATATACATTATATCAAAAATATCGTTCCTAACTTTATTTTTAAAAAAGAATTGTACAAATGAAAAAAGCAGAAAAAAGATATTTAATTGTTGAATCCGTTGGCTCTAATCTTACATTTACTAAAAATGCATCTAATGAATATATTTTAGAAGGTATTTTTGCGGAGTTTGGGGTAAAGAATAACAATGACCGAATATATGAAGAAAATGAATATTTACCACATTTAAAATATCTTCAAGAAAAAATTGAAAAGGGGAATCTTTTCGGAGAAGTTGACCATCCGGATAGATTTGAAGTCAAACTTGATAGAGTTTCTCATGTTGTTGAAGAATTAGTAATGGATGAAAGAAACAGAACATTGAAAGGTAGAATTCGTTTACTTAGCACTCCACAAGGACAAATTTTAAAAAATCTTGTTGATGATGGAATTCAAATAAGTATTTCTTCCCGTTCAGCCGGCACTGTTAATGAAAAAACAAAGAAAGTTTCTATTCAACAAATTTTTGCATATGATGCAGTTGCAGAAGGTGGATTCGCTAAATCTCCACTACATAGAGTGAATGAAAGTCTTGGAATACAATCAGATAGATTCTCTATATATGATATTCCTGAAGAAGCAGAAACTAAAAAAACTTCTGTAAATAATAAGACAAATATATATAATAACATAAATAAAAAAAGTGAAAGTATGGCTAAATCAGCAAAACTTACAGACAGTAAAGATAATAGAGTTCTTGCGGAACATCTGGCTAAGCTCCATAAAGATTTAAATGGATTACGAAGAGAATTAAATTCTAATGATGGTATTAGTTTAAATGAAAAAGAAGATATCAAAAAATATCTTTCATTCTTAACTAAACAAATCAATGAGAGTTTAAATGATAATGATAGAGAAACAACAAAATCAGTTCGATACTCCGAGTATTTAAGCGAAACCTTAGACAAGACTATAGATCATTCAGATCACATTGCAGGAAACGTCAATGAGCTTATTGAACTTGTTGAACATCTTTCAGCAAAGATTGATAATTCTACAGCTTACTCCGATTATCTTTCAGAGACATTAAATGGTTTAATCAATCATGTTGATTACTTGGCAGAAAATTTAGATCATCAAATTAATTACAGTGAATACATTGGTGAAAACGTAGATTTCAGCATTTCTCATGTTGACTCCATTGTTGAACATGTAAACAACTTAAGTAATTACAATGACTATATTGCAGAAAAATTAGATCAAAATATTAGATTCACTGAATATGGTGTTAATGAATTAAATAAATCCATTGAATACAGTGACTATCTTGCAGATCAGATTCCGTCCGGCGGAGTCCCAAGAAAAACAGAAAAAAATAATTCTTCGATAGAAAAAACAAACGAGAATCTTTCAGTGAAAGTGGATACGCTAATCGAACAAATCCGTATGAAACAAAATAAAGCAAAAGATGAGATCCAAAGCTTCCCTTACAAATCACTATTAAAAGAATCCAGACGAAGAGAATTTTCAGTACTTCCAATGAATCTCCAACATGAAATTTTAAATGAATGTAAGAGAGTAGGAATTGTCACAGAACAACAATTCATAAAAATTTGGGAGGGAATTACCAACCAACTAGAACTTGAACCTTATGCTTTTATACTTGAGCATATGCCAGCAGAGTTAAAACCAGTATGGCAAGGGTTAAACGAAGGTAAAAAAGAAATCATGTTAAAACAATCCGAATTCTATAAATTGAACACACCAGCGGCTGTAAAAGACTTCTGGAATAACCGTCCAATGCTAAACGAAGAAGTGGAAAGATTTAACGAAACAAAATTATTCGAAAGTGTAAAAAACAAAAATATTCCTTCTGTTAACACAGAAACAAATTATAACGATTTTTACAAAAATAAAATCAAACGTGATTTAAATCGTTACAAAAAATAGAAATTGAAAATGAAATTAAATGAACAAAAAATTTATGAAGATTGGTCTTCTCTTTTAAGAGAATCAACCAATATCAAAGATGAATCAAAACTTAGATGGTTATCCGTTTATGCACATAATCACCAAGTTTTCGAATCTTATGACAACAGTCAATTGAATGAAAGTTACATGGCAGCTTCTTTCTCGAACATAACAGGCCAAGGTAATGTTGTAATGCCTAACACACATGCAACTGCTTCTAACTTTTATAATAACTCATTAAAAGGTTCCGGTGATAACTTCCCAACATTGTTACCATTAGCAATTCAGGTTGCTGCTCGTACAGTTGGTTTTGATATCGTCAATGTGGTTCCTATGCAAGGTCCAACAGGCGTTTTAGCTTATGTAGATCATGAATATGCTGGTGGACGTTTAGACTCAGAAGATAATCCTTATATGATTATAATCGGTACCGGTCTTATTAATGCAACTGCTTATGTAGTTGGAACAACTTATTGGGGTGTTAGTGCAGCTACTGACTTAAACTCAGGAGCTCTTGCAAATGGCGCTTATGTTTCTGATGGTGCAAACCTTTTGAAAATGAAATATGTTGGTAAATCAAGAATGAACGGCAAAGCAATTTTTAGAATCTTAGGTTCTTATGTTGCTGATGTAACTGGTGAAGCTGGTTCTGAAGTTGTAACGGTTGCTGCTGATGACACTGTTTCTGTTGCTGACGTATTCGATGGTGCTTCTTTAATCGTTGCTGATGACACAAACAAACCAAAATGTATTATCCAAACAGGCGGCGTTCCTTCTGCAGTTATAGTTACTCAAACAGCTGAATTGGTTCGTTCGTTAGAAGATCATATACCACAATTTGCTGGTGCTGGTGCTTATGATACAGATGACTGGACTGCTAACTTTGCAGACGGTACTAAAAATGTATCTCCTATGAATCGTGGCGTTGGTGAAACAACCTACTTCCGCGCAATGGGAATGAAAACCTACACAAAGAGCATTGAAGCTAAATCATACCAAAGCTCAGTTGCAGTAACTACTGAACAAATCCAAGACTTAAATCGTCAATTCGGTATGGATGTAATGGGCATGGTAGAAAGTAACTTAATTAATGAAATTTCTCAGTCAATTAATGCTCATATCTTAGACAGAGCTTTCAAACTTGGTTGGACTAATCACTATAACATGTATAATGTTGAAGGATTGTCATTAAACTTAAACTTAACTTATAGTGGCTCTTCAAGTGGCTCTAAAACTTACAAAGATTCAACTGAAACTGATGTTGCTATTCCTTATGCAGCATTCGTTAATATGGGTACTATGGAAAACTTAAGTACTATTCAACGCAGAATTAAATCACGCTGTCTTGCTGCATCCGCAGTTATTTACCAACGTGGTCGTAGAGGTCCTGCTAACTTTATAGTAACTAACTTACAAATCGGTACTGCTATTCAAGACAACGCTCAATACACATTTGCTCCAATGGAAAATACAATATCACAAAGCGCCGGTGGATTATATCCTCTTGGTACTGTTGCTGGTATGACTATTTACATTGATCCAAGAATGGGATTGACAGATAATAGAGTATTAGTTGGTCGTAAAGGTAACGAAGGCGAAGGTGAACCTGGTTTAGTATTCATGCCTTATATTATGGCTGAGATGATTACTACAATCGCAGAAGGTACAATGGCTCCTAAAACTGCTATTAAAACACGTTACGCACTAGTAGAAGCGGGACACTTTCCAGAATCACAATATTTGGTATTTGACGTAATAACTGCAGCTAACTCACCACTGTTCTAATTTTTGATATAAAATATTAGTAATTTACATAAGGATTCAATAATTTTGAATCCTTTTTATTTTTATTGAAAATTTTTGTTAAATCTGATACAATTAATAGTAAATATAATATAGACAAAAATAATAATTTTTATACCGATTTTTATATTATGCAACAAAAATTAGAAAATTTAATAAATAACTCAAGAGATTTCAAAACATTTACTCTTTTCTTTGGAAAATATCAAATTGCTAATTACAAAGATTTAATTCCATACATAGAAGAGCAAACAAAATTTTTAGATGAATTCTATCCAGAAAATAACTTAAAGCAACGTCTTTGGCACCTCTTCAATAAGCAACCCAATATTCTTCGGTGTGAATTTTGTAACGAACCTTGTAAGATACATTACTTACCGGAAACAAACCAAATGTATTCAACCATTTGTTCCGACCGGAAATGCCTTCAAAAACGTAAAGAGAAAACTAACTTAGAAAAATACGGTTTTAAAAATCCAACTCAAGTTCCTTCACTTAAAGAAAAAAGAAAACAAACATGTATTGAAAAATATGGTGTAGAAAATCCATCCCAAGTTGAAAAATTCAAAGAAAAACGAACCAAAACAAACATGGAAAGGTATGGTGTTCCAAATGCTTTCGAATCAAAAATATTTCAAGAAAAACAGGTTCAAACATGTATTGATCGTTATGGTAAAGCAAATGTTTTTCAAGTAGAAGAATTTAAAGAGAAGAGTAAGAAAACTTGTTTAGAAAAATTCGGAGTCGAATACGCCTCATCCAGTAAAGAATTCAAAGAAAGAGTTAAAGCGACCAGTCAAAAGAAATACGGAATGGATAGTCATCTTCAGTCGGAAGAAGTGAGGGAGAAAATTAGAAACACCAACATAGAAAAATTCGGTGTCCACTGCAATCTGATGACCGATGAAAATAAGGAGAAAATAAAACAAACATGTTTAGTTCGGTACGGAAAAGAAAACTACAGCTACACAGAAGAATATTCACAAAAAATTAAATTTTGGCATCAACAAAATAGATTAAAACAACTTGAATTATTTACAAATTTAGGTTATGAAATAATATCATATGATAAAGAAATAAAAGAAATAACTTTTAAGTGTCCTGTTTGTGGTGAAGAATTTACTAATTATTTAGGATTTTTCATGCAAAGACATACGAATAGTAAAATTTCTATTTGTACTAACTGTATTCCATATAATTTAATTTCGGGTGGTGAAAAGGAGCTATCTATTTTCATAAGTTCCTTTGGAATAGAATTTGAAGAAAATAACAGAAGTATTTTAGAAGGAAAGGAAATTGATATTTATATTCCAACATTAAAAATCGGTTTTGAATATAATGGAATTTATTGGCATTCAGATGATTACAAGACAAAAGAATATCATCAAGAAAAGAAGTTATTAGCCTTAACAAAAGATGTAAATCTTGTTCATGTTTGGGAAGATGATTGGAAATTTAAAAGACCTATAATAGAAAGTAGAATTAAAAATATACTTGGATTGAATCAACAAATATTCGCCAGAAAAACAAAGATCAAAGAAATTGATAGTAAAACTTTAAACGAATTTTTAGAGCGAACTCATCTTCAAGGAAATATAAATAGCAGTTATAGAATTGGATTATTCAATAATGATAAATTAGTATCCGTTATGTCATTCGGAAACAGAAATAATAAATTAGAACTTTTGAGATTTTCAAATGAATTAAATACTAATGTAGTAGGTGGATTTTCTAAACTTTTGTCATATTTTATAAAAACACATCAACCGGAAGAAATTATAACATATGCTGATTTGGATTGGTCTAACCCAAATAATAATGTTTATTTAAAAAACGGTTTCATTTTTAATGGAATGACTCAACCCGGTTATTATTGGTGTCATAATGAAATAAGGCAAAACAGAATGAATTTTCAAAAATTTAAATTGGTTGAACAAGGATTTGATCCAAACAAAACAGAAAACGAAATTATGTTCGAAAGAGGATTCAAGAAAGTCTACAACTCAGGCAACCTGAAATACTCACTCCGCCTATAAAAAAGAAAAAGGATTTTTACAAATCCTTCTTTTTTGTTTTTCTATAATTTGCCATCTGCCCAAGCAGTTTAAACTCTCCAAACTACGGTTACTATTATCATCGGATCATCATATTCAGCCATATATTTTTTAAACTTCTTCTCCTCTACGGAGCCATGATTTTTAAAATCATTATTGGTATCTCCTATAAAAAAGAATAATTACCTTTGATTATAGAAGCATTTATAACATGATTATTACTTAATTTTAGAATAACTCTAAAATTTTCCATGTCGCGTTTATAACAACATCAGCGTCTAAGACTGTTGTTTTTTCCGGACGTGGTTGGTATCAGAATCCTTCAATTTGATCTTCTAATAAATTACTATTTTTCTTATCCTCTAGCTCACCGTATAGTTTGATATTTATTTTACCTTCATTTAATTGTTTACTTTCGACTTAGTTGAAAGTATCGAAATCCATTACATTTTTGTTTTTAATAATTTTATTTATTTTTTATTAATTATATTTATAATTTCGTTTATGTCTCCAATGAAACCAGGATTTGAATCGACGTATTCTGGAAATTGCTTTGTATTGTCTGTATAATACTCTATGTAATATAAATCATTCTCCGGTAAACATCTTACCATATAATTTATGCCCTTTATTTTAGCATATGCTTCTGGTCCTTGATAAGCATCTACTCCTTTGACCCAAGCTAATTTGAATTTACCTTTTGTGGCATGTTCAATAGTTTTCATGTCTTTCATCATTGACTTAATCCATGCTTTAAGATCCGGGTCATTACTATCCCATTCACCGGTTTCATACAATTTCTTGGTTTCATCGATTACTAAACATTCTTTTAGTGCTATTAATGGAATTTCTACAGTTCCTAACATTGCACCCATAGGACTTTCAGAACATAATGCTTCGTTTCCGTCAATAGAAACTACGTACACTTCCCCATGCTTTGATATTTTATTAATAATTTTCATCTGTTGAGGAATGATACCTTTCAATTTGGATTTATCAAGTTTATAGTATCTACCGGATTCAATTTCTTCATTCATTTTCTTTGATTCATTCAAAATGAATTCTTCTCTGTTCATCACATATTTTTTCATAATTTACTTTTATATTTTATTATTTGGGTACATCTTTATTAATTCTTCAATAGTATAATTTTTGAGTATAGAACTAAATTCTCTTATAATATTTTTATCAATATCAATATTATACTTTGTCTTTAAACCGGCGAATACTTTACCTATATAATAGTTACCGATAAACAACATCTCATTAAACCAATTTTTTATTCCATTATCAAAACTATTAGAACCATAATAATAATCTTTATTTCTTATTGCTTCAGCTACAGCAATTGCCTTAACCCTTCTTATGAACTTAATAGGATCCTTTATTGAAATTAATTGATTAATTGCTTTGTTATTAGCTGTTCGATCTTTTTGAAATATATCATTCGCTCTGCTTATGTCCTTAACATCCGGAGTTATTTTGTCAAAATTCTCTTTTGACATAACAGCGACAAAACCAGCTTGTAATTTTAAACTATCATCCTCCGTCATTCCACTTGAACCTACAAAATTTATTTTCTTAGCACCAATTTCTGCAAATTGTCTATTGTATTGAAATTTAGATACATCATTATCCACATCTACTTCCCAAACATCTCCAACTCTAAAACTATAGCCGCCTGGTATTCCGCCCTGACCCATAGTAGTCTCATATTTAGGACCTTTTAAATGTTCCTGACATTTTTTTATAGCGTCTTTTACTTTATCAAATTCTGTAATTGTCTTGTAAGTAACTGATGGAGAACTGTTATTCCAAAGTGATTGATATCCTTCACCACAAGCGGAAACAAATTTCTTATTTAATTGATTCGATTCATTCAAAATGAATTCTTCCCTTGTCATCACGTATTTTTTCATAATTTACTTTTTTTTGTTATACATTTATATTATATATTCAAAAGACGATTAAAACATATTTTTAGTGTAGCTCCATTCTCAACATTTTCATTTTAATATATACATTATAAACAAAATTAATCGAAATTAAAAATAAGTAAATAAATATGAGCAACAGTGGAATGCCACATTACGTCAACTCAACAGCGAGCATGAACAATTTTGAACCAGTGTTTTTATCAACATTTAATGTGCTGATAACTCCGCCTGCTTTGGTTGATGGATGGGACTTTGTATTAGAACAAATAACTAAAGTTTCTGGTATGGCAACAGATAAATTACCAGGAGCAGATGTAGTACAGAAATTTAAAGGTGTCGATAGAAGATTTTCAGGAAACTTACCATCAGAAACTACAGTAGATATAGAAGTAGAATTCAATGTGAATATAAACGATGATAATAGTATGTATGTTTATAAAGCTATGAGAAAATGGTGTGACCTGATTTGGAATCCTCTAACAGGATCAAGAGTTTTGAAAAAAGATTATGTCGGTGGACCTATGATAGTTTCATTGTACAATAGAATTGGACAAGTAACAAGACAGTGGATCTTCCCTACTATTTGGCCAATTGAACCAATACCTGCAATGGATTTAGACTATTCAGACGGTTCAGCTATCTATGGACCATTAACAATGAAATTTGCGTCCGACTACTGGTCAGATATAAGTCAATAAAAATCAACGTATTACAAATTTAGAACAGACTAAAATAGTAACAAACTACATATAAAAAAAAGGTGAAGAATTTTGAATTTCTTCACCTTTTTTATTGAATGATGAAATTGCATCATCAATCCCGGAAAAGTTCCTGGACACCTATGTCTCAATAAAACGTTTAATATTATTAATATATTTTTCTATTCTTTTTTGTTTGTCTTGTTCTGACTCTTCTCTCCATTCACCAAATTGCATAACAGAAACAAAATCCTTTTTAGAAAAATTAAAATTATGTACATTGTTAAGATGCATTCTCAACCCTTCTTGGGTGAACAATCTATTATTTTTCTTAGGGCATCCAGGAAATAGACATCTATATCCTTCTCTTGCTTTCATTGCTCTGTTCATTTTTTAGTCCTGAATATGTTATTTTTAATCATCGTCCTTATATGTTCGAGTGCCATTCAATTTTTCTTGTTTTTCTATTGTAAAACCAAACAAAAGTGTATCTTTTCTGTCCTTGATACAATCCATATTTTGCCTCATTCTGAAGTTTTCATTATCTACTCCTGCTTTTTTGACTTGTGCCATTATTTCCCTCTCAAACCCCTTTCCCATTTTTAAGGGATGGTATCCAGTACATAAAACAAAAACAGGAAAATCATCTAAGCATAAACCATAAACAAGTTCTCCTTGATATATTTTTAAAGCATCTTTTAACTTGTCAAATTTTTTAAGTGGTTTTTTTATCGGATCTTCTTCAAACAATTTTGATTCATTTAAAATGAACTCATCATGTTTCATTATATGTTTTTTTTATTGTAATATTTATTTTATATATTCAAAAGACGAATATAACTTAGTTTTATTGTAATTAATTTTGTAATATTTTAATTCACTTCGAACTCTAAACAACCTTTATTTCTTTCATAAATAATTTCTATTAAGTTTTTCAATGTCTAAAAATAGTTGTATTCGTCTTTTTATAAAAATCTCATATAAGCGATTTATGACGGTTTTAGAAACGTCCGTTCTTCTCTTCTTTGATTTGTCCTGAATATTTCAATTGTTCATATCTGTCTGTGATTTCAATTAAGATTGGATCTCTCATTATGTCTTCACGTTCAAATTTAAAAATTGCTACTCCTGGTATATCTTTAACCATATCTGCAAAACCTGTCAATGCCAACATATCTTTGTCTATGTCGTGTTGAGAAACATCGCCTGCTAATATTACTTTACTCCCTCTTCCCATACGAGTGACAAAGAGAAGAATCTGTTTCCAATTTGCGTTTTGTGCTTCATCTAAACAAGTTACTGAGTTGTTAAATGATCTTCCCCGCATGTAAGCGAGTGGTTCGTATAATATTTTCTGTTCTCTTTGTTTTATAATTAAACTTAGATATATTGGTTAGGTAATTCGTTTTTAATGAAATTTTCTATTAGATCTAATTGCCAAGATGTTAATTCTCTAACGTCTCCTTTATATGCTCCACGGATTTTCTGATATTCGTTAAATCCGCCATATATAACTACGTCTTTTATATTTTTCTCTTTCCAGTCTATAACTAAACAAAATATATCTTTAGCATTATATTCTTTCATCTCTTGTTTTGTTAAAGAAAACAAAAAATCCATATTATTATACATCGGAGTATTATCATACATTGCTATTTTTCTTCCGTCTAATATTTTGCTTTCATTAAGAGGATTTAACTTCTGCTCATTTAAGAACCCTTCGAAGTCTTTTACGTGATTTTTAATTTGTGTTTTCATTGCTATTTTTTTTTTTTTTTAATAATTTTTTTTATTTTTTTAATTAAAGTATTTTTTTTAATTTTTTTTTAACTTTTTTTAATTTTTTTTTAACGGTATTTAAATTTTTTTTTT
>Ga0116171_10002495_pt1 | contig 17406 bp, 16 predicted proteins | sample AD_JPNHW2_MetaG_FD_89798 | JGI IMG/M metagenome (GOLD analysis project Ga0116171, IMG submission 89798) | Active sludge microbial communities of municipal wastewater-treating anaerobic digesters from Japan - AD_JPNHW2_MetaG | ecosystem: Engineered > Bioreactor > Anaerobic > Digestate | place... | reverse complement strand
CGGGAAACCACAAAATTTCTGAGGGTAGAGAAGAGCTTATTCATGGGTAACGCTTAAACCTGCTTAACTATAATTCAGAATTGTCTGCTGACCTTGAAAATTTCTCAGAAAACTGGCATTGCAAAGCTAAAAATAAGATACAATAGAGACCGCGCGGGTGTAGCCAAGTGGTAAGGCAGTAGCTTCCCAAGCTACCATTCGTGGGTTCGAATCCCATCACCCGCTTTTTTGTTTGACCTAAATCGTTCCGTTCCCGATAAATGCGTTTATTTCGCGCCTGAAGCCGGCCCTGATGGGCGCTTGCCTCTCGGTTTGCGGTGCTTGCGAAAATACGCTGAAGGGACAGCGATGAAAATAACCGCAAGCGGCCCCGTGATCGATAAAGTAGTTTTGGCCTTAGCGCGGACTGCCTCAGCGATTTCCGCCGGCGCTACCACCCGGATGACAAAGGGAACGAAAAGCGTTTGCGCTGCGTCTTCCTGCCCTCCCCCGGCCGCGATAACCGGATAGATAATCCTTCCTTCGATTAGCGCGCTCTGTTCCGTCCCAACTAACGCGTCCGAATCCAATGTAAACCCGGTATTAATGAATATGGGATCGTGCCGCTCGAAAATCGCGTTGTGCTGGATATCTGCATCCCAGGATTTCTCCTTGCTGAGGGTTGCCTTGTTTTCCGTAATCCCGGCGCTGGCCTCGCCCACGCGGATTTCCAGGCTTTCGGAGCTCCATAGACCCTTGATTGATTCTCCAGCCCGAAGCTCCAGGTTTACCCGACTGGCCGGGGCGGCTAGAACCACCTGAAGCTCTTGCAGGTTTTTTGGAAACGCGTCCAGATGCTGCAGGTAAGTTTGGACAAGCGCTTCTTCCCCCAGAGAAAATGCATTATACGCGGCAGCCAGAGCCAGAACAGCGGCTATCAACCCGGCACCCAGCATCAGCATTGGCCAACTTGTTTTTTGTTTGGGTAGCGATTCGACGGTCATGCAGCCTCCTGAGCCGCCTGGAATTTTATCACGATAAAGGCTTCCGCGGCATTGGTTTCGCCAGAGATTAACATCAGCCTTTTTTATGCAAACTCACGCACAAAAAGTGATTCTCCATTTATAATGCATGAAATAACTACCTCAGGATAGTAGGTAATCAGGCTGCTGTCATGCTTTGTACCTGGGTGATTGTGAATACCGGCGTTTTCAGCATCTGGCACCCGGATAAAATAACTCCATAGGACGCTCGGAAAAGGAGAGATGGTTGAACATCAAAGACTTGTTGAGACCAAATTTAGTCGAGCTGAATGTTTCTGTCGCGGACTGGCAGGACGCCATCCGCGCTGTCGGCAAGCTTCTCGTGGCGGATAATGCCATTGAACCGCGCTTTGTCGATGCCATGATCCGTGTTGCCAAAGAATTCGGGCCGTATATCGTGCTCGCTCCTGGTTTTGCCATGCCCCACGCCCGCCCGGAAGACGGGTGCATCAAGTCCAGCATGGGTTTGATTACCCTGGCAGAGCCTGTAAATTTTGGTAATCCCCAGAATGACCCTGTGAATGTGGTGGTAGCTTTGGCGGCCGTCGATAACAAAGGGCACATCGAAGGCTTATCTGACCTGGCGGAAGTGATGAGTGAAGACGGAATTGTCGAAAAAATCGCTGCTTCTGCCACTGTTGAAGAAGTCCTGGCGATTATGTACGGTGAAAAAACAGGATAAGAACAGATCATGCTCTACAGTTAACCCGGTTGTCAGACCTCATTTGTGGAATGAATACGGCCAAAAAGCAACTACTTTAGGCCAAAGTTGTTAAACAAGTGAGGATACAAAAAGGAGAAAAATGATTAAAGTATTCACATTATGCCCTCAAGGTCTTGGCAGCAGTATGATTGCCAAAATCAATGTCCAGAAAGTCCTGGACGCGCTCGGAGTGGAGAGCGATATTGAATGCTCCGGGGTTGCCTCTATTGTTGGTCAGAAGTACGACATTATCGTTACGATTGAAGAAATGCGCAGCTCCTTGGAACGCGCGGACCAGAAACGGATTGTCTATATTTCCAACTTCTTCAAGAAAGATGAAATCGCGCAGAAGGTGGAAGCCAAGCTGAGAGAACTGAAGCTTATTTGATTTTTCATTATTTTCAGTAGCATCCCTAAGGTGAGGATGCCTTTCTTTGACTGTTCTATTGTTTTAGCAAAGCTGCGGGGTTATTGCTAACGAAAGGAGGTGAGTGAAAGCAGACCGGATTACTTAGATGCTTGCATCGAATAATGGCTCGAAAGTTTTTTGCGTTAACGATTTTTCAGTTCATCTAAAGGAGTTACACTATGCAGATTATTCTTGATATTTTTGATTTTATCGGCACGCAGATCCTTTCCGCGTACAGTATCATCCTTGGTATTGTTGCTCTGGTAGGTCTCCTGCTGCTCAAACGCCCGGCCCACCAGGTAATCAGCGGCGTTATCAAGACCATCGTCGGCGTCCTCATTATTAGCGCGGGCGCTGGTGTGTTGGTTGGCGGTATCTCCCCCCTCACGAACATCATCAATCACGTTCTGGGCGTGCAAGGAGTGCTCCCCACCAACGAAGCCGCGCTGCCCTTCGCTCTTGAGCGCTTTGGACAGATTGGCTCCCTGGTCATGGTTGGCGGTTTTATCCTCAACGTCATCCTCGCCAGAGTGACCAAATATAAGTTTATCTACCTGACCGGCCATATCATGCTCTATGTCTCCCTGTTTGTGGTGATCGTTCTGAACGCTACCATGGGTCTGACCGGTTGGAAACTTTGGCTGCTTGGCACTATCGTAATGGGCCTGTACTTCACGCTCATGCCCGCGCTTGTGTATCCCGGCACCAAAGTCATCACCGGCGGTGAAAAGTTCTCTGTCGGTCACACGGGCGACTTCTCCTATTGGTTCTCTTATGTGACTGGCAAGCTGTTTAAGAAAGGCACCAAATCCGCTGAGGAATTCAGCCTGCCCAAGAGCCTGAGCTTCTTCCGTGATACCACCTCCGGTTTGGCTGTTACCGTGCTGCCCATCTACCTCATCCTGACCCTGGTCTCCTACAAATATGTTGCCGCTGAAGTTGCCGGTACTCAGAATCCGATTATCTTCGCGATTATGAGCTCCCTGACATTCGCAGCTGGTATGACCATCGTTCTGGCTGGCGTCCGCATGATGCTCGGTGAAATTATGCCTGCCTTCGCTGGTATTTCCGAAAAACTGGTTCCCGGCGCTATTCCCGCTTTCGACTGCCCGGTTGTCTTCCCCTACGCTCCGACTGCCCTGCTGTTCGGCTTCCTGGCGATGTTCGCCGGCATGATTGTTGGCACGGGTTTGCAGCTCGGCTTGGGTGCGCTGTATGTCATCCTGCCCGGCGTGGTTCCCGCCTTCTTTGCAGGCGGCACCTCGGGTATCTTTGGTAACGCTTCCGGCGGCTGGAAAGGCGCTATTTTTGGGCCGTTCATCATGGGCGTGGTCATGGCGATTGGCACCGGCTGGCTGATCCCGCTCACGGGTGACCTCTATAAGACTGGCGCTACCTTTGGTGATCCTTTCTACGCTACCGTCGGCCTGGCATTCGCCAAATGGGGCGACTTCGTTGGTAAGGGCGGGGTCCTTGGCATTATCGCCATCGTCGTCGCTGCTGCCCTCGTTGTCTTCGTTTTCGCGCGCAGCCGCAAGTATAAGGAGATCGAAGAAGAAGTAAAGGAAACCGCTGAATAACAGCCGCCTTGTTACTTCTCCAGGTTGATTAACCTTTGTCGGGCACTCCAGCGTTTTCTTTTCTGTGAGTGCCCGACAAGAATATGCACAAAATGAGAGCAGGAAATGGACAAAGAAAAGCTTCAGAAGGACGCAATCAACACAATCAGGTTTTTATCAGCGGACGCGGTTCAGCATGCCAATTCCGGGCATGCCGGTTTGCCAATGGGCACCGCCGCGATTGCTTACACGCTCTACAAAAAACACCTTAAATTCAATCCCCGCAATCCTGATTGGTCTGACCGGGACCGTTTTGTGCTTTCTGGCGGACACGGCTCCATGCTGCTTTACAGCCTTTTCTATCTGACTGGTTATGACTTATCCCTTGAGGAATTGAAAAACTTCCGACGTTGGGGCAGCCGCACCCCCGGCCACCCTGAATATGGGGTCACGCCCGGCGTGGAAATCACAACCGGCCCCCTGGGTCAGGGTTTGGCAACCGCTGTGGGGATGGCTATGGCGGAAGCGCATCTGGCTGCGATATACAACCGCCCCGGCCACGAAATTATCAACCATTATACGTACGTCCTGGCTTCCGATGGCGACCTGATGGAAGGCGTAACTTCAGAAGCGTGCTCTTTAGCTGGTCACTTGCGTCTTGGAAAGTTGATTGTCTTCTATGACGACAACCGCATCACCATTGATGGCCCCACCGATATTACTTTTACTGAAGACCGCGGAAAGCGCTACGAAGCCTATCATTGGCAGGTTCTGCACGTACAGGACGGAAATAACGTGGATGAACTCGATGCCGCTGTAAAAGCAGCCAAGGCAGACTCCCGGCCGTCTATCATTATTTGCCGCACGCATATCGGCTATGGTTACCCCACCTGGCAGGATAATTCCGCCGCGCACAGCGGTATCCCCAGCAAGGATGAGCTGGAAGGCGCAAAAAAGAAACTCGGTTACCCGACTGAACCGCTTTTCTATGTTTCCGACGAAGTGCTGGCGCATTATCGCGAAGCTGTACCCGCAGGCGAAAAGCTGGAAGCGGATTGGAACGTCAGATTTGCTGCTTACGAGCAGGCTTACCCGGAACTCGCTGCCGAGCTGAAACGAATACTCTCCGGCGAACTTCCAGCCGGCTGGGAGGATAAGCTGCCTGTTTTCAAACCCGACACCAAAGGCACCCCCACCCGCAGCGCCTCTAACAAAGTAATCAACGCGCTTTCCAGCGCGATACCAGAAATGATGGGCGGCTCTGCGGACCTTAGCACCTCAAACTCCACCCAAATCGAGAACGCTAAAGATTTCCAGGCAGACCAGTACGACGGCCGCTACGTCTATTTTGGCGTGCGCGAACACGCCATGGGTGCCATCATGAACGGTTTGGCGGTACACAAGGGCGTCGTTCCTTTCGCCGCCACTTTCCTGGTCTTCTCGGACTATTTGCGGCCTGCTTTGCGCCTCTCTGCCCTTTCGCATTTGCCCAGTATCTGGCTGTTCTCGCATGACTCCTTTAACCTGGGTGAGGATGGTCCGACGCATCAGCCTGTGGAGCATCTCACCTCGCTGCGGCTGATCCCCAATGTGGTCACCATCCGCCCCGCGGACGCGAATGAAACCAGCGAAGCCTGGCGGACGGCCCTGAAACGCCGCCATGCGCCTACGGCGATTGCGCTTTCGCGTCAGCCCTTGCCGGTTTTTGACCGGGAAAAGTACCATCCCGCCAGCGGAGCCCAAAAAGGCGCCTATGTGCTTGGGGATTTGGGAGAAGGAAAACCGCGCCTCATCCTGATCGCCTCCGGCTCTGAAGTTGAGTTGATTGTCCGGGCTGGCGAGCAGCTTGCTTCCGAAGGCATTGCGGTCCGCCTGGTATCTTTCCCGAGCTGGGAACTTTTCAGTGCGCAGGATCAGGCCTACCGCGACAGCGTGCTCCTGCCAGAGGTAAAAGCCAGGTTGATGGTCGAAGCCGGCACCAGCATCGGTTTCGAAAAATGGGTCGGTCCTGAAGGCGATTACATCGCCATGGACCGTTTCGGCGCTTCTGCCCCAAACGTGGTGCTCTTCGAGAAATTCGGATTCAACCTCGATAATGTCCTCAACAAGAGCAGGGCTTTGCTCGCGAAATTTGCTTAGTGAGCACAAGGACCGGCTTCAACCTTAGCGCTGAAAACCGGGCCTGATTTCATGAGAAATGAAAGGACACGAAAAATGCCAGACAAGAAAGATTTACCCCGCACTTCCGCTCCTCAACAAGGAGAAATTCAAGCCATCGTTTTTGGCGATAAAGTTATCACGGTAAAAGACAAATGCTCCTGCGGCGGCGCGGTTCATGTGCTTCCGGACCCAGCCACGGGCGGCAAAGTGGCCAAATGCGTCAAATGCGGCGCGGAATTAAAATGGGGAGGAAAGTAGGCATGGAAAAAGGCAAGGTGAGAGTTATCAACGAGGTTGGTCTGCACGCCCGACCTGCCGCTCTGTTTGTCGCCAAAGCTGCCAGTTTCAAATCCGATATCCGCATCCACAACGCGACGAAGGACGGCAAATGGGTTAGCGCCAAGAGCATTCTGGGCATTTTAACCCTGGGCGTGGAAAAGGACCATGAAATTGAGATTACTGCTGAGGGTGAAGACGAAGTGGAGGCCGTAAAGCAGATTATCGCGCTCATCGAGAGCGACTTCGCCTGATCGAAGCTCCCGTATGTCGGGAAAATAGGATTCTTGTAAAGGGAGAGCGCTATGATGATTCTGAAAGGCATCCCTGCTTCCGGGGGGATAGCAGCCGGTCCTGCGTATATTTTTCGACATTCCGAAGTCGGCATCAGACGGGAGACTATTTCAGACCCAACCGCGGAAATCGCCCGTTTAAATGCTGCCCGCGACGCCGCGCGGCAGCAGCTGCAGACGCTCAGAGAGAAGACCGAAGCCGAAGCCAGCGCTGAAGAAGCTGCTATTTTTGACGCGCACGCGATGTTCCTGGATGACCCTTCGCTGCTGGAAATGGTTGCGGATGTTGTTAACAGAGAAAAACTGAACGTTGAAGCAGCCTGGTCCGACGGCATCGAAAATTTTGCCGCGCAGATGGAAATGATGGGCGATGAATACCTGAGCGCCCGCGCGGCGGATATCCGCGACGTGGGGAAACGGGTAATCCGCATTCTCAGCGGTCAGGGTGAGACTGACCTTTCGGGATTGTCCGCGCCCTCGATTATTCTCGCTCAAGACCTGACCCCCTCAGACACCGCCCGTCTGGATAAGCAATTCGTGCTTGGCTTCGCGACAGCGGAAGGGGGACCGACCTCCCATACCGCCATCCTTGCCAAAGCCCTCGGTTTGCCAGCGGTCGTCGGCTGCGGTCCAAGACTGAGTGAGATTGCCAGCGGAACTGACATGCTCATTCACGGCGCTAAAGGCGAGTTAGTTGCCAATCCGGACGAAGCGACCAGGAAGCAGTACGAAAAACTGACCGGCGAGGCCTCGCGCCTGGCCGAACAGGAGCTGAAATCCGCCGGCGAACACGCCGTGACCAAAGACGGCCGTCAGGTGGAAATTGTTGCCAACGTTGGCAGCCCCAGCGACGCCGTCTCAGCGCTGAAATTCGGCGCGGAAGGTATCGGCTTGCTGCGCACGGAGTTCCTCTACCTGGAACGCTCCACGGCTCCGACTGAAGAAGAGCAGCTCACTGCTTACAAGGCAGTCCTGGACGTTATGGAGACGCGCCCTGTAGTGGTGCGCACGCTGGACGTCGGCGGCGATAAGCAGCTCGACTACCTGGACCTGGGTAAGGAAGCCAATCCTTTCCTTGGTTGGCGTGCCATCAGGATGTGTCTGGACAAGCCCGAATTCTTCAAGATTCAACTGCGCGCGCTGCTGCGAGCCAGCCCGGGGCACGACCTGCGCATTATGTTCCCGATGATTGCCACGTTGGAAGAAGTACGGCGCTCTAAAGCCCTGCTGGCCGAAGCCCGCCAGGAAGTCCTTGCAGGGGGCTCTCCAGTCGCGGACCATATTCAAGTTGGGATTATGGTGGAAATTCCCGCCGCTGCGCAAATGGCGGATTTGTTCGCCAAAGAGGTGGATTTCTTCAGCATCGGAACCAACGACCTGACCCAATACACCATGGCGGCTGAGCGAACCAGTGAAAAGATGGCATACCTGGCTGATCCCTGCCACCCGGCTGTGGTTCGCCAGATCAAACGCGTCATAGAAGAAGGGCATAAGGCAGGGATTTGGATTGGGGTGTGCGGCGAGATGGCAGGCGACCCGGAGGCAGCGCCGGTGCTGCTGGGGCTCGGCCTGGATGAATTCAGCATGGCCGCTCCCGGAATACCTCATCTGAAAGCCATCCTGCGCGAGTGGACCTATGCAGAAGCCAAAAAGTTAGCGGAGCATGTGGTCAATTTCGAGAACGGCGCTGCGGTGCGCGAGTACGTGCGGAACTATCTGCACGAATGATGGGTCCGTTGATGGATAAGAGCTGGATAACCGGTGTGCAGCCGGCGCTTTCCAGCTTTTTTATTTCCAGGCGCCTCTACCTCAATCGGAATAAACATTCCAAATTCATAATATCTATACGCAGTTCCGGGTAAATCCGGAAGATGCCCTTGTTTGGGATTAATCGCTGCTGTTTTCATCCACCGGGGGCAACGCGGACAGCGCCTGCTTGTGCGGAAGATGCTTCCATAAACCCGGCAGCTGCGCGATAACCACCGCCGCGAACATCAGCGAGCAGCCGGCAAGCTCACGGGCGTTCAGGTGTTCTCCCAAAAGCAGCCAACCGAACAGCACCGCGAAGACAGATTCCGTGCTCATGATCAGCGCGGCAATTGCGGGATTCATCGATTTCTGTCCCAGCACTTGCAGCGTGTACCCCCCGCCGACCACCACAATACCGGAATACAGGATGGTCCAGATGCCGTCCTGAACGACTGCCAGGTCCGGCTTTTCGAAGAGCAGGGCAGCCGTAAGCGCAGCCACCCCCAACGTGAAAAACTGCATGATGGATAGAGCCAAGCCGTCAACCAAAGGCAAAAAACGGTCAAGCATCCAAATATGCGCCGCCCAAAAAAGCGTGCCCATCAGAACTATCAAATCGCCGCGCTCGATCTGCAGCTGGCTGGTGAAACTGAGCAGGTAAATCCCTGCAACAGCGAATGTCACCCCCAGCCAAACAGCCTTGCGCACGCGTTTGCCGATAAAGACCCCGAGCAAAGGCACCAGGACGACATACATCGATGAGATAAAGCCCGCTTTCCCGGAGTCCGTGGTTTGCATTCCGATTTGTTGGAGAGAAACCGCCATGAACAGCAGCCCACCGCACAACAATCCAGCGCTGAGGTAAGTGCGCATATCGGGTTTCGCCTTGATCGCGCTTGGGTTCGAACTTCTGGCGCGCCTGAGAGTGAAATATACCGGCAGCAGCACCATCACGCCCAAAAGAAAGCGGCCCGCGGTAAACGTAAAAGGCTGCATGTACCGCATCGCGACCCGTTGAGGAACAAAGGATGAACCCCAGATTACCGAGGTCATCAGAAGCAATAGCTCCCCTTTTCTGTCCTGGAATTTTCTTTCTTCCATTAATGCCTGTTTCATTCTATTTCGGCGAAAAACAACAGGCTCTGTGAGACACAGAGCCTGTAAGGCGCTCTTGCCCGCGGGAAAATCAAGCAATGGTCTTTTGATATACGCGGTGGTTCTTATAGAAAACGCAGCCAAGATTTACAAGGTCTTTGCGCATTTGCACCGCGGTTTCCGCCACCTGGGTCAGTTCGCCGTGCTTATACCGTTTGTTTTGGTGCACGGAATCGATCAGGATTTCGTAAATCAGCGCATTCCCGCCAAAACCCTGGGCTTCAGGCAGAATGCCGATGCCATTGAAGTCAATCCAGTCAGTTTTCTTGATTTCGGAAAGGAGCCGCAGGATTTCAATCGGGCCAAGTTTCCCTTTGTTTTTCTGGAAGGCGAGCGAAACATCCGGGAATGGCAGAACAAAGCCAACCACTTGATCGTCCTTGACAATCATCTTCAGCATCTCAGGTATTACCAGGATTAACGCGTTTGAGACCACAAAGTCGATTTCGCGCTTGGTCAGTGGGTAATACTCCCAGTTCTGAACAAACGAACCGTTATATGCGGACCGGAGCTGAGGAATCCACTGCTTAAGTTCTGCTTTGTTCTTGAAGGTTTTTATGGTCAGGGAGCCGCGCTTTTTGGCAATCGCAGCCGCTTTGGTAACTTTTTCCGGCACTTCAATTTTCTGCGGGTCCACATAGCTGGAAACAAAATCCACCGCTTTTGTACAGCCGTAATTTTCCACCAGCGTCTGGTAGTAGGGGTAGTTATAGTTCATCATGTTCATCATCTGGCGGTGTTCATGACCCTCAATCTGGATGCCGTAACCATCCAGCGGGCCGAAACCCTTGGGGCCAACCAGTTTGGTCATTCCCCGCTCACGCGCCCATTCCGTCACGCGGTCCAGCAAGGCGTTGGCCACTTCCTGGCTGTCGATGAGGTCGAACAGATAAAACTCAGCGTCGCTGGTGTGGTGATAGGCGTTGAACGGTTTGTTCATCAGCGCGGCGACGCGCCCGACGACTTTGTCGCCATCCATTGCGAGGAAGAAATCAGCTTCCGAATGGTCATAGAACGGATGTTTCCTGGGGTTCATCATGGCGTAGATGTCGCTTTTTATCGGAGGAACAAATTGCGGACAATCTTTGTAGAGCTCATATTGGAATTCAACAAATTGGCGCTGAAGCGCTTTGGTATTGACAGGGATAATGTTAATCATAAAGTCTGCTCCTTTAAGAGTTTGTTAGAATGAGAACTGAATTATATACCCAAAAAAATCCCGTACCTGCTGGACTGTGCAGGGGTGCTTGCCTTGCCCGCCCTGCCGCAGGATACGGCTGTTTATTTACAAGCCGCAGGTCGGACTGCGTTTTTCAAAATTTCACCGGTTTGAAAAGCATAAGCCGCCCTACATCGAAATGCTCTCTAACAGCTCGGGCTGCGTCTTTCCACCCGACACGTTGCAGGGGTTTTTGCCTTGCCAGCCGTGCCGCGCTGATATATAATGCACGGGTTGTTAATTCGCACGTGTTAGAGGTAGAAAAATGATTGATGTAAACGAACTGCGGAAAGGCGTGACCTTTCAGGTGGACGGTGATTTGTACAAAGTATTGGACTATACCCACAACAAGCCCGGCCGCGGCACAGCCACCATCCGCATCAAAGCGCGCAACCTGCGCAAAAGTAATACCCTGGAAATGACCTTCATCTCTGGCGACCGCGTTCAGGATATCCGTCTGGATTACCACAACGTACAGTACCTTTACCGGGATGAAAACTTCTTCTATTTCATGGACATGAACACTTTTGAACAGCCTGCAGTTCCCGCTGAGTTGGTCGGCGATTATGAGGGCTATCTGAAAGGCGACATGGAAGTGAAGCTCACCTACTTTGGCGACGAACCTCTGGATATCGAACTGCCCACCAGCGTGGACCTGAAAGTTGTTTCCGCCGAAGCCTCCGCCCGCGGAAATACCGCCACCGGCGTGACCAAACAGGTGGTGACTGAAACCGGTTTGAAAGTTCAGTGCCCTGCTTTTGTGAATGAAGGCGATGTCATCCGTGTGGACACGCGCACCGGCGCTTATCTGACCAGGGTCTGACCCTAAAAGCCATGAAAACGCCTTACGGTCGCGAATGCCGTTACTTCTATGGGGATTACTACCGCGGTCGGAATTTTGAAGAATGCCGCTTGATACAATCCAAAGAGGATAGCCGCCAATGGGAATCCATGCTCTGCAAGTATTGCCCGGTCCCGGGTATCCTTATGAATAACGGCTGCCCGCACATGGTTCTCAGCGCCTCGGCAATAAAATTCCTTGGGCGCAAAACCGTGCGGGTGGACGCATACTGTACCAAATCGCATAAGGCCGTCAAAGACCCTAATGTAGGCTGCGATGTCTGCCACCAGTCATAGTCCGATCCCTACCGGGTATATTTGTTAGAGTATTCTTAATAAGCTTCCATAAAACGTTATTCTTTAAGAAATCATTATCCCGAATTGGTATAATCTTTGTTGATACAAAAACTTGTGTCAACAACCGGAGGATTTTGTGAATTCACGCAACCGATCGTACGCAATCTACATCCTGCTGTTTCTGGCAATTATCAGCATGGTGTATTTCAATATGCAGCAGCAAGCGCTCGAAACCCGGGTCATTCCGATTAATCAGCTCGCGGCTGATATCGAAGCGGGAAAAGTATCTAAAGTTACTGCTCTCGAAAACAACCTTACAATTGCCTATAAAGACGGCACAAACAAAGAAGCGACGCTTGACAGCCAATCCGGGCTGGTGGAACAGCTTGTGCAGTTGGGCGTCTCCACCAGGCAGCTGCAGGACCCCGGCCTTGAGCTTGTCATCAGTAAACCAGGAATGCTGGATACAGTCCTCAACATCCTGGTCTACATCCTGCCGTTTCTCTTCATGCTCGGCATTTTCTTGTTTTTCATGCGCCAGGCGCAAGGTTCGAACAATGCCGCGATTGCCTTCTCCAAATCCAGGGCCAGGATGATGTCCGGAGAGCACCCCACGGTGACCTTCGCGGATGTCGCTGGCGTGGATGAAGCCAAGGAAGAACTGCAGGAAGTGGTGGAGTTCCTGAAAGAACCCCAGAAATTCATCAGCCTCGGCGCGCGTATTCCCAAGGGTGTGCTGCTGGTGGGTTCGCCTGGCACCGGCAAAACTTTGATGGCAAAGGCCGTTTCCGGTGAGGCCGGGGTGCCCTTCTTCTCAATTTCCGGTTCGGAATTTGTGGAAATGTTCGTGGGCGTTGGCGCCAGCCGTGTACGGGATTTGTTCGACCAGGCAAAAAAGCACTCGCCCTGCATCGTCTTTGTGGATGAAATCGACGCTGTTGGCCGCCACCGCGGCGCGGGCCTGGGAGGCAGCCACGATGAACGTGAGCAAACCCTGAACCAACTCCTCGTGGAAATGGACGGTTTTGACACCGATACCAACGTGATTATCATGGCAGCAACGAACCGTCCGGATATCCTGGACCCGGCGCTTTTGCGTCCCGGCCGTTTTGACCGGCGCGTGATGCTGGACAAGCCCGACATGGTCGGACGCGTGGAAATCCTGAAAGTACACGTGCGCGGGAAACCGCTTGCGCCTTCTGTGGATCTGGAACTGCTCGCGCGTGCCACTCCCGGATTTGTCGGCGCGGACCTTGAAAACCTTGTGAATGAAGCGGCCATCCTGGCTGCCCGGCGAAACAAGAAGGTCATCGAACAGGCTGAATTTGAGGAAGCAATCGAGCGCGTCATCGCCGGTCCGGAACGTAAAAGCCGCTTGATAAACCCGGACGAAAAGAAAATCATCGCCTATCACGAAGCCGGCCACGCGGTGGTCATCAACACCCTGCCCGAAGGCGACCCCGTGCAAAAGGTCTCGATTATTTCCAGAGGCATGGCAGGCGGTTTCACGCTTTCCTTGCCCGAGGAAGACCGCGTATTGGACTCGAAGAAGAAGCTGATTGCCACGATGGTTGGAATGCTGGGCGGCAGAGCCGCGGAAGATGTCATTTTCGATGACATCACCAGCGGCGCATCCAGCGATATTGAAAACGTCACCAAATTGGCGCGCCGAATGGTAACCCGCCTTGGCATGAGTGAGGAGCTCGGCCCAATGGTTTACGGACAGAAAGAAGAGCTGGTTTTCCTCGGGCGCGAGATTTCCGAGCAGCGTGACTATTCGGAATACGTCGCCCAGAAAATCGACGAGGAAGTCCGCCAGATAGTCAGCAATGCATACAAGCAGGCAAAAGAAATCCTGGTGACTTATAAGGACAAGCTCATCGAGGTGGCGGAGAAACTGCTTGAAGTCGAGACGCTCTCGAGGGAGCAGTTTGAGGCGATATTTCCTCCGCCTGTGAACAAGAACCAGGGTATTCCGTCCATTCAAAACGCGAACTAAACGGGGAAAACCGACCTGATCAGATCCAGAACGCGCTCAAGCGCTTCTGGATCTGCTGCGTTAATCCAATGAATCGCTGCATCTGTGGGTTTGAACCAGTTCGCCTGACGGCGCACGTAAACCCTGGTGTTGCGGCGAATCAGCAGCACTGCTTCTTCCAGCGTGATAGCGCCGTCCAGATAATCCAACATTTCCGCGTAGCCGATGATGCCCATGCGCCGCAGCGCCTCGGCTTTGCCAGCATCCCGCAGCGCCCGCACCTCGTCCACGAAACCCTGCTTTAACATCGCGTCAATGCGGGCGTCGATGCGCTGATAGAGCAGCTCCCGCGGCCAATCCAACCCGAGGACCAGCGACTGGTAGGGCGAGGAGGACTTTGTCCGCAGGTCCGAAAAACGCCTTCCGGTAGCCAGAATAACTTCCAGCGCACGGATGGTTCTGCGCTTGTTGCGGTAATCAATCCGTGCGGCGGCTTCCGGGTCCAAACGCGCCAGCCGCTTGTGCAGCTCGGCAAATCCGATGCGCTCTCCCCAGGCTTCAATCGCCTCGCGCAAATCGTGCAGGGGTACTTGCGCGGGGACTTCCCAGTTTTGGAGAATGGCGCGAATGTATTGTCCGGTGCCGCCCACGAGCAGCGGCAGTCTGCCCCTCGAGTTGAGTTCCTCTATGGTTCGTCGGGCTTCCTTCTGGTACACGCCCAGGCTCCAGGGCGCGTCAATGGTCGTAACGTTGATGAGGTGATGCGGCGTGCCTGCCAGTTCTTCGGGGCTGGGTTTGGCGGTGCCAATGTTTAACTCCTGATAAAGATAGCGCGAATCCGCGGATAGAATCTCGCACGGCAGTTCCTTGCACAGGCGGATTGCCAGCGTGGATTTCCCGGAACCGGTCGGACCGACCAAAACAAGTAATCGCAAGGAACCGGTATCCGTCACGAGGGGAACTCCCCCAGATTTTCGTAGTGCAGCAGATTCGGGCCGGGCTGCCCCAAGCGGCCTTCCACCACAATCAGGTCGATTTGCCAGGCTGGCAGTGGTTCAGGAAGATGCTCAAGATAGGCGTCTGCGCTTTGCAGCAAGGCTTGCAGCTTCTTAGGGGTAATCGCGTCTTCACCATAGCCGTAGGCCTGGCTGGCGCGGGTTTTCACCTCGACAAATAGCAGCCTGCCGTCTTTTTGCGCAATGATATCCGCTTCGCCTTGCCTCACGCGATAATTGCGCTCCAGAATTTGGCAGCCTTGCTTTTCCAGGTAATCGCAGGCAGCCTGTTCACCCCAATCACCCAATTGTTTCCTGTATCCGCGTGCCATGATACCTAAGTATACCCGGAGCATGCGAATCAAAAGCTTACGAGCTGGGTACATAAGCCTGTCCGTCTGGGCTATAAAGAAATGTCCTGATGCGGGCAATTTATTAATGTCCTAAGGAGCAGATGAAGTCCTCAGGACGGGTTTATCCTTGACTGCCAAATTTCTTCTCCTCGATCATGTTTCACAGTTGCCCAAACCCTGATCAAAGACCAGCTCCCTGGACCAGCGATCATTCATTAAGATAATCGAATAAATTTCGTTCGCTGGAGAAGTGGAGTAAGAAGGGAAAGGCTGCAATACTCTTGTCTGTCAGGGTATGATCATCCCTTTGAAAATAAAAGGAGGGAGCGAGTGATTATTTCATAGCTCCTAATCCTAATTCGGACATTTCAATTTTGCTGCTTTAGGACATAATCTTCCAGTACCGAAGCTTGTCTCGATTAATTGCCTCAAATAAGATAAAATTGCAAAATTAAAACAATTGCGAGGCATTCATCGTATGGCTGTTGCGGAAATTGTGACCATCGGAACCGAATTACTTCTGGGCGAGATTCATGACACAAACTCACGCTATATCGCGCGCATTCTCCGGGATATCGGCGTAGACCTATACCGGCTGTCGACCGTGGGCGATAATGTCCAGCGCATTACCGCCACGCTGCAAGAAGCGCTGATGCGCGCCGATATCGTCATCACTACCGGCGGGCTTGGGCCGACCGTGGACGACCCGACGCGTGAAGCGGTCGCGAAGGTTTTCAATGTACCACTGGTGTACCATGAGGAACTCTGGCAGCAGATTCAGGAATGGTTCAGCCGCTACAACCGCACCCCCACTGAAAATAACAGACGCCAGGCATTCATCCCCGCCAACAGCATCGCCATCAGGAACGACGTCGGCACCGCGCCGGCGTTTGCCTTCGAGCTTGGCACCAAAACTATCATCTCGCTGCCCGGCGTCCCGCGTGAGATGGAATATCTGATGCAGAACTATGTCCGCGGCTACCTCAAGCAGCGCTACGGACTGCAGGAGACGGTCATCAAACCCTGGGTAATCCACACAATTTTCAAGAGCGAGTCCAGCATTGACGAAATGATTGGGGAACTCGAAAAGCTTAGCAACCCGACCGTCGGACTGCTCGCGCATCCCGGACAGACCGATATTCGCGTAACGGCCAAAGCCGACTCAGCTGCTGAGGCGGAGAAAATGATGACCCCCGTATTGAGTTTAATCCGTGAGAAACTGGGTAACTATATCTACGGGGAAAATGAGACCACTCTGGAAGAAGCGGTGACGCGAATTCTCGAACAAAACAACGCAAGCCTAACGCTCGTCGAAGTAGGTACCAGAGGCGAAGTTCTGACAAAGCTCAAGAATTACACCCCCGATCGCGTCAGCGGTGAATTCATTGACGGCAAGATATCCGTCGAGACGCTCAAAGCGCTGATGGCGGACGCGAAAGCCCAGCAGGACAGCACGCTGGCGCTGGGCGTCATGCTCATTTCCGATGGCGATAAGCAGGACCTTACGCTCATCCTTGAAGCGCCGGATGCGGAAAAAATCCAGCAGCGCTCGTACGGCGGTCCTCCTGGCGATGGTCAGATATGGGCGGTAAACTCCGCTCTGGACGCAATCCGGCGCTACTTCCTCAATTACTAAAGGAGAAAAATGGAACGGGCAGAAAAAATCCTCACCAATGCCATCGTCCTCACCATGGATGGCGAGTACAACATTTACGAACCGGGCGCGCTCGCCATCAGCGCTCAGCAGATTCTTGCGGCAGGCCCGGAAAATGACATTCTGAAAAGCTACGAAGCGGAAGAAATATTGGATTGCGGCGGCAAGGTGCTGATGCCAGGCTTGATTAACGCGCATACCCACGTCCCGATGACCCTCCTGCGCGGTCTCGCGGATGACCTGCGCCTGGACGTTTGGCTGATGGGTTATATGATGCCGGTAGAGCGCGAATTTGTCACGCCGGAATTCGTTCGCCTTGGGACCAAACTGGCCTGCGCTGAGTTTATACGCTCCGGAGTCACCTGCTTTAATGACATGTACTACTTCGAAGACGCGGTCGCGGAGGCGACCAACGAAGCGGGTTTGCGGGCTCTGGTGGGGCAAACTGTGATGAAATATCCAGCGCCGGATGCCCCGTCTTACGAGGTTGCCATCGCGCTGTGCGAAGACCTGATAAAAAAATGGAAAGGGCATCCGCTGATTATCCCGGCCATTGCCCCGCATGCCGTCTACACAACCACTCCGGAAATTCTGACTGCCTTGTGCGACATGGCGAAAAAGTACGACGTGCCTGTGCATTTCCATGTGTCGGAGACGCTCTCGGAGGTAGAGAACCTGCGTCAGGAACAGGGTATGCCGGTTATCCCATATGTGCGGAAGTTCGGGATGCTGGAAACCAAACTG
>Ga0116171_10002492_pt1 | contig 17436 bp, 29 predicted proteins | sample AD_JPNHW2_MetaG_FD_89798 | JGI IMG/M metagenome (GOLD analysis project Ga0116171, IMG submission 89798) | Active sludge microbial communities of municipal wastewater-treating anaerobic digesters from Japan - AD_JPNHW2_MetaG | ecosystem: Engineered > Bioreactor > Anaerobic > Digestate | place... | reverse complement strand
GGGAATGATTGAGTTCACGAAAGATAAACTCGCATTTCATTCGACTGATGTTGCAGGAGCATGTTTCATTGATGCGACTCTCATTACACCAATCACAGATGAGTTTAAACTCGCCATAGATGTGCAGAAATATTACAGCACACTCAATGCGATGAAGACCAAATCGGTTACGATTGATTTTAACCGTCACGCCGTCATCACTGGTGGGAAACTTAAACGAGAAGTTACTTCGCTTGTCGAAGAAGTTCTTCGGAAACAGCAAGCACCTCCACCGCTTACGTTTCCAGCATGTATCGAAGCGCCAGCATCCGACTTGATTGAGTTCCTTGAATCCGTTGATAAGATGGGTTCAGAAGAGGGAGCACTTCCTGTCAAAGTATTTGTCGAACTTAAGAATAAAAAGTTCACTCTCTATTCAATCAACGAACTGAAAGAAAAGACAGTGAGCGAGTTCGATATGATTAGTATCGAGAAGGATAGCAAGGTTGAATTACTGTCTGGATTTTCGTTCGACTATCTTCTTAAGATAGCAAAGAACATTAAGAAAACCAAGATAGAGAATATTAAAATTCACATGGGTAACAACTTCCCATGCAAGATTGAAATCGAGAACGATTATCTGTCTGTCGCATGGATTGTTGCGCCGAGGATTGAGGATGATTGATGTTTGTTAAGAAGAAGAAACCAGAGTCCTCGACTCTCGATTCATTTGCTGGTAAAGAATCAGTGACGCCGAAAAAGATTGACGCCGAGAAATGGTTCATCAGCAAGTCACAACTCGCCACGTATAGTATCTGTCCGATGCAGTTCTATAAGAGATACATTCTTCACATCAAGACTCCACCCTCGCCAGCAATGGCTCTGGGTACGAGGTTCCATGATTGGGCAGAGAAGTTTATCATTCACAATGATATGCTTACGCCTGGAGCATGGCACGAATCTATCCCGAAGAACTTTACTGACGCAGAGAAGGATAATGTCAAGTGGTTCATTGACCACGAATGGGAGCAGTTCAATTCGTTAGGTCGTGAACTCTGGTATCCGCTATGCGTGGAAAAGAAACTCAAAAGTCCTACACAGTATCTCACTGGTTTCATTGACCGTGTTGATATGAACGAAGACCGAGAGAGTGTAACGATTGTCGAATACAAAACAGGAGCGAAGAACAAACCCTCCGACATTAAATTGCAGTCAGCCCTTTATAAGAAACTCTGGGATGAAGTAAATCCGTCACTCCCTGCAACCAAGTGCAGAGTTATCAACCCTGTCATTAAGATTGCAGAAACGTACGACATCCCGAAGCGTAGCATTACTACGATAGACAGGCAGATTGCAGCCCTCCGTGATGCACTCGAAATGAATGTATGGCCGAGGTCGTGCTCGATGGTAATGTTTTCCTACTGTGGTATGTGTAAAATCGAAGAGGTTGAATTATGATGTACAAGTTTGAAGTCAATTTTGAACAGTTTACGACTAACGTATATGTTGAGCCGGTTGCAGGTGAAGGAACTACTATGACGCTTCAGCGTATCCGTGGATATGCTTCGGAGTTCAGGACTCATTGTGTTATCACTGGCAAGCCGTATAACATTCCGCACTTCATCAATTGGATGAACAAGTATTATCCGTCGTCCAGGATGACAAAGGAACTTCCCACGCTTGGTCGGATTGACCTTTAATCTTTTTATGTTAGATGCTTTATTCGTTTTCATATTCGGGGAACTTACATTCCACGGAATTGAAGATGATGGAGATGAATATTTATTGGGGATTGACCCCGCTATTGGAGAGGATTTCAGTGGGAGAATTTGAAGACAAACTTTTAACGGAACGGTATTGTATTGGCAACGAATCCTCATGGCAGGATGTCGTGGAGCGAGTCGCTAAAGCAATTGCGACAGACGCTAAAGAACAGAAGGCGTTTTATGAACTTATGATTAATAAGGATTTTATTCCTAACTCGCCGACGATTATGAATGCGGGAACAGACAACGGACAGTTATCCGCTTGCTTCGTTCTCCCCGTTCCAGATAGTATTGATGGAATATTTACGGCGGTGAAGAATGCAGCATTGGTTCATAAGATGGGTGGTGGAACTGGTTTTTCATTTACTGCCCTACGTCCTTCTGGTAGTATCGTTAAATCTACTAATGGTGTCGCTTCAGGTGTAGTTTCATTCATGCAAGTATTCGACGCAGCCACCGATGCAATCAAGCAGGGTGGTAAACGCCGTGGTGCAAACATGGGTGTACTCGAATATACACACCCGGAGATTCTTGACTTCATTAAGTGTAAGCGCACAGAAGGAAATATCAAGAACTTCAATATCTCTGTGATGCTCGATGATGACTTCATGAATGTCGTCAAAGATGATGTCGCAGCAGGAAGTCTTGTTACAAAACAGCAAGTCGAATACCACAAAATCTTCAGTGAGATTGTTGATGGTATTTACAACAATGGAGAACCAGGCGTTCTCTTTAAGGACACAATCAACGAGAAGAATCCTACACCACATCTCGGAGAAATGGTTGCGACGAATCCATGTGGTGAGCAGCCACTTCTTCCCAACGAGTCATGTAATCTAGGAAGCATTAACCTTTCACGTTTTGTAATGGAAGATGCAACGATTGATTATAAGCGTCTGGAAAGAGTCGTAAGTTCAGCAGTTATCTTCCTTGATAATGTCATCACGAAGAATAAATATCCACTGCCTGAAATCAAAGAGGCATCACTCGCCACTCGTAAGATTGGTCTTGGTGTGATGGGGTTCCACGACATGCTTATCAAGATGGGTATCTCATACGATTCTCAATCAGCAGTCAAGATAGCAGAGAATCTAATGATGTATATCTCGAAAGTAGCAAATACACAGTCTATGGAATTAGGTAGACAGAGAGGTTCATATGCAGCATCACGAACCGCAGGTGGATTTAGGAATGCAACGAGAACTACAATCGCTCCAACGGGAACGATTAGTATCATTGCTGGCGTATCCTCTGGTATCGAACCTGTCTTCTCCTGGGCATATAAGCGTAAGGATACACTGGGTGAGCACATCATTGTTAATCCGCACTTCGAGGAAGCATTACGCAGAGAATTTAACGGCGACCAGATAATGATTGATGGTGTCATTGAACACGTCATGGAGCATGGAACGATTCAAGACCTCGATGTAGTTTCACCAGAAATGAAAGCATTGTTTAAGAGTGCTCTCGATATATCTCCATCAGTCCACGTTCAGATGCAAGCAGCGTTCCAGAAGCACACTGATAATGCCGTGAGTAAGACAATCAATCTCGGTTCATCAGCCACTCGTGCTGACATTGCAAACGTCATTATTGAAGCATGGCGGCTTGGATGTAAGGGTCTGACAATCTATCGTTCAGGTTCTCGTGAAACAGAAGTACTTTGTCTTAATAAGAAAGATGCAGCACCACAGCCAGTTATCACTGATAACTATAAAAAGGTATCACTATTTAATGATAACATCATTGATTGGGTTGAGGATGAGTTCTACGAGGAAGTTATTCCAGCATACATCTATAAGGTGCGGTCTGGTTGTGGAACTTTCTATGTAATCGTCGGTCATGATGGTGAAGCACCAATCAAGGTATTTGTTGAGGGTGCTGGTAACGGTGGTTGTGCTGCGAATATGGCGGCGCTTGGTCGTTCAATCAGCACAGGGCTTGACTATGGAACACCAGCCGAGAATTTCGTTCGTCAGTTCAATCGTGTGAAATGCACAACTGCAATGAATAGCAAGAACTCTGGTGGGAAATCCTGCTCCGATATTATCGGTAAGAGCATGAACAATGTTATTAACCGTTTGGATTGCATTAATGAGCAGTCCAAAGTAATTGTGCAGAAACCAGTGAAACCAGTTATCGCAGCATCTAATAAGAGTCTGGCAGAACCAAAGAAATCAAATGGACAGTGTTGTGACAATCCCAAATATACAATGCAGGAAGGATGCCAGGTTTGCCTGAATTGTGGCGCGAGTAAGTGCTCATGATTAATTGTCGCGGAAGATGCAAATATAATACGAGGATAGATTCATCTGATACAACTACTGGATTCTGTGAGAAGAATCGAGAAGAGTTCTATCTTCGTCACAATTGTTCGGAGTGTCCATCTTATACTCCAAATGATTGTTCAAATTGTAAGCATTTGGAATACGACGAGAATGAATCAAGCCTAGATGACTATTCATATTGTACGAAAGGACATGATTTACTTTTGTCGAATGTCCAACCAGAAGAATGTAAGGAGTTTGAATCATCATGGTAAACGTTGAGAAATCAAGGATAAAAGCACTACAGAGATTTAAGACGATGCACATTAATACCGTGCTCTCGAAGAATCTGAAATCGGAACGCAAAGATGAAGAAGACACTATTACCGAATACGTTTTATTCGCTGGCCGTCTGATTGGTTCGTTTATATACGATAAGAAAACAACTTGTATTACCTTTAAGGAGGAACCCATCAATGATATACCTAATCAAAGATAAGCATGGATTTGTGACGGACGTTCTGGAAGTTGAACCAGACACCCTCAACGAATTTGAAGTCCAGGAACTGATGGACAAATTTGTTAAGACACGTCATATGACAAGTATAACACAGTTCGATGTAACTGGTTTTCAGAAGTATCTCCTTGGAGTCAAAGGTGTTGGCTCTCGGAGTTATCCGAAGTTCAATGTTCTTAATACAAGGGTGTAACTATGAAGTGGACAGAAACCCAAGACCTTTTTATACGAGAGAACTATGAAGATATGAACTCGTATGAATTGGCAAAGTGGGTTGGTCACAGCGAGGAAGCAGTTGAGTCGAGGATTAAATATCTCGCACTCACCAAGTGGGGTAAACGCACCATCACTAATAAACGCTTCTGGACGTATGCGAATATTCGTGCGTTGAAGACGCTGATGCACCTTCCCAATAAAGAGATTGCAAAGCAGATGGGTAGAACGACTGCCTCTGTTCGCAAGATGAAAGAGAAACTTCGCAAGGGATTGACTCATGATGTTCCATATAACGAACACGACCACTATGCCACTGGAGCAATTCGTCCTTACCGACAAGTTGTTGAGGAAGTTCTTGGTAGAAAACTGCGTTCATGTGAGCACGTCCACCATATCAACCTTAACAAAAAGGATAATCATCCAAGAAACTTGTTTCCGTGCTGCTCACCTAGCGAACATGGAAACGTACATGCACAACTTGACAACTTGTTATACGGAATAGTGGAAGAACTACTAATTTCCAATGTATTAGTATTTGTAGATGGTAATTACTATCTGGGAGAGGGGAAGTTACGATGAAGATTGGAGAATATATCAGAACACTTATCGCTGACCTCAAAGAAACTCGCGGTATTGATGCACGGTTTGGAGAAAAACGTATGCCAGGTGTCGGATATAAATACACCATTGGCGTATGGTCTGATGAACTTGCTGCGAATCGTAAGTATAAAACATTTGTTCTTACTGATGAAACAATAGCAACAAAGACAGACGAAGTTATCATGTCGGCAATCAAAGCAAAGTTCGATGAACTTGTCGAGGAGTTTGTGTCATCTTGACGAGAATAGGAGTGGACACAAGAGAACCGAAAACAATTATTAAATATCTTCAGAAGACTTTTCCGAAAGATACGTTTGAACTCGAAACCTTGAAAGAGGGAGATTACAAGAGTACAAAGGTTCTTTGTGAACGGAAGAAGATTGGTGATCTCTACGGCTCCATTATGGATAAACGTATCTGGTCACAAGTAAATCGTATGGCGCAGTTCGATGATATGAAGTTGGTTCTTCTTATCACTGGCTCGCTACCAGACTATATTAAGAGTATGCGGCGGTATAAGAAGTTCATCAATGAGAAGATTATCTACTCATGTATTGATGACATTGCTTGCCGTTATGGGTTCGAGATTCTCTGGATTGAGAATGAGAAGGACGCATTGAATGTGATGGTTGGCTACATGGAAAATGTCGATGAAGGAAATCTCAATGTGCCAACGAAGGCTCATCCAGAGGCTCTCATCGCCAGGTATTTAGGAATAACAATTCCACAGTATAATGAATTGCATCTTTGTCATGGTAGTCTTACGAAGATAGCAAAGGTATCTCCCACCGAATTAGCAAAAATAAAAGGGATAGGCGCTATTAAAGCCAAGCGAATTTTAACAATGTTAAATACCATTTGAAGGTGAGTAATATGGGTGCAACTTGGACAGAAAAACATGATAATTTTTTAAGGGATAATTCTAATACAATGTCATTATCTGATATGGCAAATGTGTTGCATAGAACAATCGGCGCAACTGCGACTAGATGTTCCAAACTAAAAATTAAATTATATAAATCTGTGTTTCCAGATACAATCGAAAAGATTCTGTCCAACACTCATATTCCAGCGATTGTGTTCGCTAAAGAATTAGGCATATCAGTAACAACAATTAATGGAATATTACATGATTATAATATTGAGAGAGATATTAGTTATGTCAAACCATTAATTGAATTAAAACAAAGTTGCAAATTTAGACCATATCGAAGAGTGATGGAACTATCTATAAAACGAAGATTACTTCCAAATGAAACTATCCATCACATAGATATGAATAAACAAAATAACTCTATTGATAATCTATACTTGTGTTCAAACAGCAAGCATCATATTGCGCATGGAACTTTAAACAAGGCGGTAAGTGAATTGATGAAACGAGGAATTATAAAATTTACAGATGGGGAGTATGTGATTGTAGAATGATTTATGATATGATTTTAGAGGAAATGAAAAGTAGAAAGGCATATTTATATGAACGATATGCACCTTACTACACAATCTCGTTTGCTTGTCACTCATTCAATCTCATGAATCATAAACGAAAGATTTACTATGAGGGTAAAAAGATTCTCAATGCCAGACTTCCAATTTTGTTTGTGAGTCCAGCCGGATTCATGAAAAGTTTTTATCTCACAAATATGGCAGGGGATAAGGACGTAGGTGTGTTTAACAATGCGGGTATGAAAGTCGGATATGAGCAGTCGATGACTGAAGCGGGACTTGTCGGGACACTTGGAAAAGATGGATTCGGAGAACAGCGCTCTATTCCTGGAGCAGCAGAAATCTATAAAGATGGCCTTATGCTCGTCGATGAGTTCAGTGGTATTACACAGGCGATGAAGTCAACCACAAACAATCAGATGGATTCGCAGTTACTCACTATCCTCGATGGTGGTCACGTTGTTAAGCGTCTGGCTTGTGGTATGCATGAGTTCGATACGAGTGTAACTCTATGGACGGGTGTCCAGCCAGCAAAGATTGATATGGCTAGTGGTCTTGGTCGTCGTTTCTGTTATATGCTTTTCATGCCAACACGGAAAGACAACAAGATGATTATGCAAGCCCGTCACAATGCGAAGAATATTCAGCCTGATCCGACGGAGATGCTGAAGATTAATAACATGAACAAAAGTTTTATTGCAAGCCTTAACACGATTGAGCGTGTAAATTATCCAGATGAGATTCTCAATCTCTATGAGAAGATGGGTATCTTTAGTTTCGAGGCAGCACTCTATGACCAGTTAATTCTCGGATATAACCTTGCAAAGTTCGGAGCAAAGAAGAAGATGGATCTCGTTATCAACGATGAACTTAAGATGCTTCTGACGCAGGAAAAAGAGTGGCGGCTTGAAATCAACCTCGGTGTCGATCTCGGACTCATGAAGAATATGATTCGTATTCTCGGTGGTAAGACCAACACGCAGATGCTCGCAAGCGAGTGCACGATGGTAGGTTGGAACGCAGAGCAGATGAACCAGGTTCTGAATGATATGCAGAGATACAATATGATTAAGCGTATTGGTAATAAGGTGGAGTTAGCATGATTCGATTAATTAATGATGATGTAATGTTCGTGGATGAGAGTCGTTCAACTATGCGTAGGGCTGGTTGCACAATTGTAGAACATCTGCGTGGTAAGATTTATACAAGGGAAGAGATTGATCATCTATTTGAGATGGTTCCTGAACTCATTCGCCTTCGTAAGAATCTTTCTGAACGAAGTGAGCATGGAAGAGAAGCGCGTGGGGTTATAATGACGAAACCGTTCAAGCCTACATTCATGGAAGAGAATGAGTCTGTCTTTATGGATGCCACGCTTGACTATCAGTATGTCACTGTGCGCGATATAGATGAGATACTCGAAGCCATTCCAGTTCTTGCGAGGTGTTTGTAATGGATAACTTCCATGTAACAACTTTCGATCCAGACGCAGATGATAATCAGACTTGTAAAAACTGTGCACAACCTTGGTATACATGGTGTAGGATTAAGATTGCGTTAAAGTTAAGACGTGAACCAATCCATTGTGGAACGAAGTTTGGTTTTGTGAGGGTGTAATAATGGTGCGCGAGAAACACAGTGTCTACATTGACACGGAGAAGTTCGATAACGCAAAGAAGCAGGGAATCAACATCAGCCAGGTTCTTGAAAATGCTCTCGATAAATTCGGCCAAGACGAGAACTTTGAATATACCCTTCAATTGGATTATCTTGCATCGCAGATAACCGACAGAGAACAAAAACTCGAAGCCCTCTCCAAAGAAGCGAGCGTTATTGAAAGGCAACTTAAGACGGTAAAGGATGAATACAAGCGTGTGTCGAAGGCATTCAAGATGGAAGAGAATGCAATCACGATGAGCAATCTGCTTGCTACGCTCAACCGTGTAATCAATGCTTGCGAGTTTGACGAGGCTCGCGTAAAAATATCCGCAGAAGATATTCTTCCGCAGATCAGTAAGTTAAATCGTCACTTTGATTTGACGAAGCATATTGCTATCGTCGAAGAAACCTATTCTTAAGAAAATAAGAAATGTTGGATGATGAACATTATTAATGCTCCACCCGCACCTGCGAGTGCATCCATCAAATAAAGTTTTATTCTTGTCTCCGCATTGACGGCCTTTTGGTCGCCCTCTTTTTGGAGACAGGTCTTTTCAAATTCATCGAGTTTTTCTGCGAGTGCATCGATGTTATTGTTCTGCCGTTCGAGTTCTTTCAGAACGTGGTTTCTCCACTCTGACCAGTCTCCTTTGACATCCATTACACACCTCGAAACTCAATGTAAATGCTTGCGACATTTTCGTCGTCTGTAATCTTCGTAACCTTGAGCGTGTATTCTTTTATTGTGTCATCTGCATGACGCATGTTTATGCGACAAGTGAATTCTTTTCTATCCTCGTCAAGAAGTCTTCCTACATACTGGAAAGTCTCTTCCGAATCGTAGATGACTCTTGTCGATTTACCGATTAAACAATCTCTCGACCAACCGAGCATTTCTTCAAGTCGTTTGTTCGTGTCGATTATAACACGCCCGGATGTCATCAACATCCCAATGGGAGCGTGATCGAGAATCGCACGGTAACGACGGTTTGCCTTTTGGAGTTCATGCTCCTTACAAGAAAGAGCCTCCGTCATGCTGCGTATCTTATCGAGAGACGATTTATCAGCATTAAAAGTTTTGATCATGGCGGGGTCACCGCCGGGCCATCTGCGCTTGCCATAATGAACATCCAGATGACGTCATTCGATGGAACAGACAGAGTTGAACCACCTGAAAAGTTCACAACAAATTCAATGCGATACATCCCAATAACATCAGTTTGACCAGCAACCCACTGATATTTAATCTTTCCCTCTGATGCGGATACAATTGTACACGAACCTTTATCGACGGTAGGAGATGTGCCATCATCTAAAGTCATCGTCATTGTAACAGTGGCGCCGACTAAATTGATGGGAGTTGCATCGTCATACTCCAACACGTATTCAAAAGGATAAATATTTCCCTGTTTCATTCTCATTTTACATCACGTCCATCTTCTAAACTTACATTAGTATGGTCATAGATCGAAGTCGATCTCGTAAATTGCTGAACTAATCTGGTTTGTGCATTGCGATATACGGAAACTAATTTTGTATTCTTCAATCTCATTATGAATTGAGTGGTTGCACCAGAAAATGTCACAGTTATTTTTACTAACTCTGATAAAGTTCTCGTTACTTTCTTCGTTATTGTATCGGATATATTGATTGTTTCAATGAAAGTAACTACTCGTGCCCTTATCAATGTATCGAGAATATTAATCTGCTCTGTTAAATTGCGAGTGAGTTCTGTGGTTCTGTTTATCGTTGAATGAACTGATTCGGTTAATGTTCTTGTTATGGTTTTTGCTCCGATTGCATCTCCCAAATGAACGTGTTCAATGAAATAAATAACTCTACGCAACCACATATCTATTGTAACAACAACTTGTTCTTCCAATACTCTTGTAAGTTTTGTGGTTCTACCAACACTTAATAACACACTCTCAACTATGTTGCGTGTTAAAGTGGAAGACTTGTCCATTGTTATTTGTATATTTTCTGTGAGGGTTCTATTAAGTCCTGCCAGATATATTACTGTTGCTTTCACGGACTCACTGAATGAACGTGTAAGTCGTTTGAATGTATTGTCGGCGACATGAATTGTTTCTGTAAGAGTGACAGTGAAGATTCTGATACCCATTGCAATGTGACCATACTCGTTAAACTTTCCAGAAAAAATTCTTTTACCAGTTTCGTCGAGTATGCCACTCGCTATAAGTAATTTACCTCTACCATCAATCGTTGCCATGATAACACCTTACAGATTCATGAATTTCATTATTAACGGAATCACAGTATCCATATTGAGCACGATGTATGTAAGTGCTGAACTTGCAACACCCGTGAGGGGAATCCAGAGTTTCCCATTCTTCAGGATATAACCGGCTTCCTGTCCACCCTCGTAATACTGTGCTTCGTCTTTCCACTTGTCAGGGCATGGAGCAAACTTTTCTCCCAGAGCACAAGCGAACCCGCTATAGAATCCACGGCATAGAATATGCCACTCACGATATGTAGAACAGAATCCATGTGAATCGTCAAGTCCATCAATCTTTAAGAAGAACCCAAGGATTTTAAGAAGTCTATTGACGAGTGTTCCAACGAACATTCCTTCCATACGTTCAGAAGCAGCATCGTATTCGTCGTCTGGATTTCCTGTGCATCCAAGAGCAATTTCTTCGGGTGTAAGAACACGCCATCCAGGATTGGCAGTCGCAACAATTGTTGCATGGACTGTTTCTGTTTCTTCGGCCTTTGCTTCAGCACCGACTTTAATTGCGCTCATTTTCTATCACCAGTTGCTAAAGGCACAGAAGGGGTCATACCCTCTGGTGCTTCTTTCAAGTGAAGTAACCCTTCCATAATTTCATAGACTTCTTTATACGGCTTGTCGTCAAGCATATCTATGATTTTATTTGCGAGTTCTTCGTCAATCAAAAATTGTTTGACCATGAAGGTTCACCTCAATCAACAATCTTATGTGGTTTAAGTTCGATAACAAAGTCTTTCTCGACAATGTTCTTTACTTGACCCCACGTCTTAAGACCGAGACCTTCATTCTTTCCTTTGGTATTACCCTCGACGATTCCAGTAATTACGCCAGCCTTTACATGGACTTTGTGTTTTCCGTCCTTGTTGAACTTTGCTTCTCCTGGATATTCAAAGAGAGTTGTCTCGTAGACTCCACCATTGGACATATACGGAAGGTTGGTTCCATACTTGTCAAGTTTCTTTCCATCGAGAGAAACTTCGAACACAATCTTTCCACGATTCTGAATCGCATATCCGAAACGAACAACGATAAATCCGCTAGACCTATCAAGTACGTCCTTCTCGATAACGAGTTCTTCAGCGGGAACCATATCTTCTGTGAATCCACCCTGTTCATTGAAAAACATTCCCTGAATTTCAAGGTATGGTTCATCGTTTAGAAGGATAGGGACTACATCGATATCGGTGTTGTCATTCTCTTTAATGCGTGCCATATACTCTTTATAGCGCGCTTGTTCATCTTCGATTCTCTTTGCTTCTGCAATTGCTTCTAACTGTTCTTTAGTCATGCATGCCATAATAATTTCTCCTTAAAGTCCCATACAATGCTCAACCACATAGTCGCTCTGTGAACTTGCAACCTTTGGGGTAATTGTTACAATAAACTTTGCCCTAGTGACGTTACTGAAAGTAAACGTAACCGTTGCATTTGGAGCGATGTCTGCTGTTGCAACATCAGTAATACCAGCGGTTAAACCAGTGTAATTTGCATATCCAGTAATAGTATACTGGAGAGTGTTCGTGCTACCGAGATTACGGATTGCAATAAGACCTGTTCGGAATCCACGCATATCAATTTCCGTTGGTGTTCCTGGAGAGTTAACCGAAGTTAACGTTCCTGTGGTATCTTCTCGATACATACTACAAACTGGATTGCTCATGATAGTACATCCTTAACTTTCTTTAAAGAATCTGTATCTATTTTTAAAGTTTTCATCTTTTCTTCTTGTTCTTCTAGCATAGACTTTTTAGACGAATCGAATGAACACGCTCCGTCATGTTTCTTTTTACCACATCTAGGACATTTCATACGATTTCACCTAATCGTTTATTATATTCTGCTAATAGAACTTGATACTCTGTTCTGGTTTCTGTGACCGTAGTAGTGTCATTTAATATTGACGCATTCAAGAATGCACGCGACAGTTCATTAAATCTTTGTTCATATTCTGATTCAAGACTTTCTTTCTTTCCAGATAGAACATCTGCATTATATGAAACACTATCAAATGTAACCACGTTGTTTACTACTGTAACATATTTATTACCTGAAATTTTTGGAGGTGTGTTTCCTTGTTTAATCCATTCAAGGAAATCACAGTTTTTCGGATCTACTGGTCGCCTGAAAACATTAACTCCGTCATACTCTGCGATGACATAAGTTTCTGCATCTGGCCCTTCAAAAAGATAACAATATCCTATCATCCTACTGCCCTCAATGGAACTATATACGTTGTAGATTGAACTCTTGCGATGCCATCGGTGATTCTAATCTCATCTAAATATGCACCCGAACACGAATTTCCCTGACACATCCCTATCCCGTATCCTGCGGAATTACCCGGAGTGAAATTAATGGTCGGATTTAGATATGCAACGCCGTCCATCCCGACGTAACAATGAGTCGAGTCTATCCACGACATCACAATATGGTGCCACACCGAAGCACTGAAGGTGAATGTATGCCCATACGAAATCTTCGTGGTGCCCGATCCCGTGTACCGGAAAGTGTAAAGTTGGAGGTAAGATCCACCATACCAGCCGAATCCCCAATCTCCCGCTGTCGGCGCTGTTGCAGAGGACACATGACTCATAAAGGCATGAGTGCCGCCAGATTGTGCAAACCCGTAAAACCAAAGGTCAACGGTCATTGGCGAGTCTACGCCGGCAGTAGTCGCTGGCCCCGTGTAGGTAGCATCTCCTGAACCTGATGTCGAATACATCGATTTTGAAAATCTCATTTGGACATTCGACGTGGATGTATTGGCATCAACCCTCGTAATAGTTCTTCGGGATGAGGAATTATCAAAAAATAAAGCGCCAGCAGCATCACAGTGACAGAGCAACTTTGTGTATTTGTCAATACCTGTCCCTCGAATCAACGCCATCATGCTGCTACCACCGTAAGGTAAACCGTCAAATCCTGCGAGTTTCCGTTCGTCCCTTTGGTTAAACCAAATTCGATTGTAGTCCCGTGTGTCAGGGCATAATAAGAAGTAACATCAACGACGCTATGGGCAAGGGTCGTCCCGATCACCATGGCCGATCCGAAAAGATATTGACCGCCGATAAGGGGGTTGATATACGCCTGTGATGCGCCGGTGTCATTCACCCTGTTTATCACACTCACTCTTACGAGGTATGCCGGGTTTTCCAACCAGTATAATCCGCCAGCCATAAAGAGCATGTCGGCGATCAGTGTGCTGGAATTTGCATAAGCGTAATAACCGTTGAGGGTTATCGGGATTGTTCTTAAATGACTAGAATCTCCCCATGATAATACAGTAATGTCACCATTGGTTGTAGATAACGGCCTACCAGCAATTGTTAATAGAGTTGACGTAATCGCTGTGCACACTGCATACTGGACTGTTCCAGCAGAAGTTACTCGTATCGGACATCCCACTTTAATATTAGCAGTCTGATCAGTAACCATCGTGATACTGTATGCGTTAGGTGCTGTAGTAGAATAATCGGTGGATGATGTTAGAACATTCCAAGGAGAGGCCGTTACTGTTTGTGAATTATGAACATGATCTTTTCTGGCCGCAATTAATGAACTTCCAGAAGAAGCAGTTCCTAAATTAGCAGGAGTGGCCGAATCAAACAATGCAGCGTTCTTATATACAGTTTCAGCATTATCAATGCAAACAACATTTCTCACACCAGATGCAGGCGCAGTTGCCTTAATGACAAGTCCGTGCTTTGTGGTGGAAGCATTGTTGGTTGTAATATCGGTTCCGGCATTAATAACATCAATTGGAATATCGGCAATAGTAATCTTTTTCTTTGCATTAGACGATGCACTATCTTCAATAGGAATTATATCTGCTGCAATTGCAGGAGTCTTTGCCGTTAATGCCGAAAATTCTGCTGCCGTTGTTTTATGGAATACGGCGGTATTAGTGGCTTTAGCAGTATCAGATGCATGAACGTGGTCACGTCTTGCTGCTACCATTGCTGAACCCGGTGCTGCCGTTCCATTCATCGCTGGATTAGTTGCGTCAAAGAGAGCCTTATCAGTTCGTGCACTTTCTCCGTTATCAATTGCTACGATATTACGAAGTCCTGCTGCTGGCGCAGTTGGCGCTACGAGATGGTAGTATTCCCCAGCCCGACCACCTTGTAAACTTGTAAGTTCATTGTGGTCGCTTGGAACTGCGGTTGTAAACTCTATAGTAAATGCCGAATCTGTCTGAATAAGAGTTGCTACTCCTTCTTTAACAATAATTCTTCCAATGAGAATACCTAATTCTGATATTACCGTCGGAATCACTGTGGGTTGTGGCCCTGCCTGTGCATCAACTAATTTGCTATACTGATATTGACCCACTACCATATGGATTTGTGAACCAGTTTCAGTTGGAACTAAATAGAACCAACGGTTAGCATAGTAGTTTGATGTAAGTGCTGTGAGGGTTCCTACATTGTTATCGTATTGAGTATTATTAACAAGATACTCTGAACTTATCTTATTGAATCCACCACTACCATCACGATACCAAGTAATCCATCTGTCTGTTCCAGATGAATCAAATGCATTTGTCGTTATTTTCGAATAGTTGGAAAACAATACAGACGCAGTAATAGCAATATATCTTGACGATGGATTGGAAATTGATGCGCCAGATGCACGTTCTACTTTACGAAGAGAACGTAAACGATACATATCTCTTACTGTTGTATTGCAATTTTTGCTCCAATGCTCGAAATATATAACGTAGTTCCATCTCTGTAAACACGACCAACTGCAATCTGTGTGGTGTGGTTAATAGTTGAATAAGTTGTAGTTACAGCATATATTGGTGTTCCACTATTGTAATCAATATACACATAATTTATAGATTTATCTGTCAATGATATATCTGTTTGCGCTGGTAAATCGAAGGCAACAAGTTCGCCCGTATCGCTGTTTGTGGTTTTGATTATACCTTTTATCGCAGCGACATCAATCTGACCTGAACCACTATCGGTGATCGTGCCACCTTCAAAGTAACCAGCAGAGATGTACCCATCTACGACATTTTTTAATTTATCATATGAAGGAATACCCACTCCATCAAATCCAATGTCTTCCGTGTTTCTTCCGTTATTTTTTCGTGGCATGATTCACCTCTTAAAAAATGATTGTTATTCTTATGCGGTCAGAGTGTATTCGAGTTCGATGAAACCCTTACCACCAGCAGTCGTCTTTGCAACTGTGAGTTTGTAATAACCATCTGCCAGAACCACGTTGTTTGTGGACGGCTCGACTACATACTCTGTGTTGATTGCATCGGAAGCAGTAAATGTGACAAGACCAGTTGCGGAGTCGCCAGTTGCGTTTGCTCCCTGAATCGTACCATTGTCAGTTCCCGCAATTGCCTTGGTGGCCATCGCACGAATCTTGTTGATGGTAACTTTCATCGGGAAGTAAATCTTCGGGTCACCGGCTTCACCCGTCTCGAATGAGAACGGAACAGTGATGAGTCCCTTCGGGCTAGTGATTCTACCAGCAACCGCAGTATCAACATACGTCTTAACTGCTTTCTCGGTCGGAACAGCCGCATCGGAATTACCGGCGAGAGTTCCATCAATGCTTGCTTCAGTGATCGTTGCGCCAGAGGCGAACTTCAGTGCTCGTAAAATGTGATCAAGTGACATGTCAATATCTCCTTAAAATTTATACGTCCTTGGAAACGATACCATTATAAGTTATATAACGGGCGCTCGCATCAGTGTTCTTGATAGTCAAGTAAGTTGTGTAGGTTAGATGAAGTGCTTCACCAGCAAACCCACCAGAACGATTATACAAATACTTAATGGGGTTCGTCCCATCAGTAAAGTAAACTTCTATCGGATAGCCGATTTCAGAAACGATGTTATGGATAATCCATTCCACGCCTGAAGCGGGTCTAACGGTGAGACTTGCACCCGCCGACACTGATGTCGGAACCGGAGCGATTGCATCACCGACTGCCATGATTATCCACTCACAACAAACTTGAAAATCATAATTACATTATCGTTCTGCACGAAATTCATTACAGAGAAGACCTGCCTCGCTGCAAAATCTCCACCAGTAGTCGAAGTCGTAGAGACACCAGCCTCGGTGACTGCGAGTGTGGGAGCAGAAATAGTGAAATCTCCTTTATGTTCGGAGGTATCACTTGTAACTGTAGTCGTGCTAATCGTATTAGTGGATGCCACTCTCATTGATTCAGTTGCAAGCGCATTATCGTTGATTGTAACGGCGGTAGTACCCGTACCAATTGCAACACCAAGATAAGCAGCACCAATATCGACTACTGTTTTCTGGATTCCTTTAAGCAAAAACATGTTATGCACTCCTTGTTAAATTCTTCAGTCCAATGTGAAATAGGAGTTTTTCAAATAGCGATGCTTCGGTATACGGCTTGACATGATCAATGAGTATACCATCTCTATAGTGAAATATTTCACACGTAACAGTTACCTTTTGATTTTCATCCATTGGGAATCACCAACTTAAATTTCTATGTTCCAGCAGAGTCTTATTACATGCTGCTATGAAAAAACTATTATGAATCGAACAAGTCTTCACCACTCTTGGTCTAAAGTGTTATTAAGACTTGCCAAGAGTTTGATATGTTATTGTTGGATTTACCGAGCATTGGTTTCCAGCACTCGCGGGGGTTTTCACGTAGATAACATTCTTCCCTGTGATGAGAAGACTCTGAATATCTAACGGAGTGCCTGGCGTTAGTGTGGT
>Ga0116171_10002490_pt1 | contig 17440 bp, 17 predicted proteins | sample AD_JPNHW2_MetaG_FD_89798 | JGI IMG/M metagenome (GOLD analysis project Ga0116171, IMG submission 89798) | Active sludge microbial communities of municipal wastewater-treating anaerobic digesters from Japan - AD_JPNHW2_MetaG | ecosystem: Engineered > Bioreactor > Anaerobic > Digestate | place... | reverse complement strand
TCGCCATCACCGGACTTCTGGCTGTTGCCTACCTGGTTCTTGGCAGAAGGGAGTAAGATCAAATAGCTGGAGGGCTTTGGCTCTCCAGAACTATCTCTTTTTCGTTCATTATAATCTCTTACACCAAAAAAGATAAATATGATCTATTGCGACAGAAATTGTACATGATCATTTATAGAGATATCTTCTTTGATAATGAGGAGATATCGGAAGGATAGGTGGGCACAATAATGAAGCTTAATACTATTATTCTTATGGGGCTGATTACACTGTTCGTAGCAGCCGTGACCGTAAATGCCGAGGACACCGCAAAAGCGGAAATGGAGAAAGGCTCTGCCGCAGTGGAGAATGCCGCAGGAGAGGCAAAGCAGACGGTTGTAGTCGCTGCCGAAAATGCATCTGCCAGGGCGGAAGAGGTAGTTGAAAATGTAGCAGCCAAGGCAGAGGAGCTAAAGGAGGGCGCAACTGCAAAGGCTGATGAGGCTGCAGAAAGCGCAACCGCAAAGGCTGAAGAAGTTGAGGAGAAAGCCAAAGAGTCTGCGGAGAAGTCTACACCCGGGTTCGAATGCCTCTTTTCCTTGACGGGACTTCTCGGAGCAGCATGGCTTCTCACAAGAAGGGAATGAAGCACAAAACCCATTCCCACTCATTTCTTTCTTTTTAAGAATTACCACACCTATTATTTATGTTATGAAATCCTTTAATCATGTGGTGATTATTCATGCCTCCTCAAACGATCAAAGAGGCCCAATTCTGGGAGAAGCTGGATGGAGATGTCTCCTGCCATCTCTGCCATCAGGAGTGTCGCATTCGCCCCGGCAAGAGAGGCCTGTGCTCTGTGCGTGAGAACCAGGACGGAAAGCTGATGAGCCTGGTATATGGAAGCCTTGTTGCCGCCAATGCCGATCCCATAGAGAAGAAGCCCCTATTCCATTTCCTGCCGGGCAGCTTCTCCTATTCCATAGCCACGGCTGGCTGCAACTTCCGCTGTCTGCACTGCCAGAACTCAGAGATCTCCCAATTGCCCAGGGAGACGGGCAGGATTCCAGGGCAATTCGTCTCACCCCAGCAGGTGGTAGAGCAGGCGCTATCCCTGGGCTGCTCCTCCATCTCCTGCACCTACACCGAGCCCACTGTCTTCCTGGAGTACGCCCTGGATGTAGCCGCTGCCGCTCGCCAGTCGGGGCTCAAGAATGTCTTTGTGAGCAACGGCTACATGAGCGAAAGGGCCGTGCAAAAGATCGCGCCATTGCTGGATGCAATCAATATCGACCTGAAGGGAGACGACCAATTCTACAGGAAGGTCTGCTCTGCCCAACTGGAGCCGGTCCGGCAAAACATCGAACTCTTCTGGAAAATGGGAGTCTGGGTGGAGGTCACAACCCTGCTCATACCCGGATACAACGACTCTGATCCCGTCCTGGAGGAGATCGCCCGATTTCTGGCGTCCATAAGCCCGGATCTTCCCTGGCATGTCTCCGCATTCTATCCCATGTACCGCATGAAGGACGTGCCCAGGACGGATACGGAATCTTTGCGCCGGGGCCTCTCTGCCGGGAGGAGAGCCGGGATCAAGCACGTCTACGCCGGCAATATCCCCGGAGAGAGCGAAAACACCCTCTGCCCCTCCTGCGGCGAGCTGCTCATCGAACGCATTGGCTACAGGATCATGAGAAACTCTTTGAGGGAGGGGTGCTGTCCGCACTGCCGTACGGCACTGGCCGGCGTATGGTCCTGATTCTATATTTATTAGATTATGATCAGATTTGATCTGATTATGATCAGATGGTCATCGTCGATCGGGCGGACAAAACTCTTAAGTATGCGGCGGTCGTGCCATTCATCTTATGCCGTTTTGCACTGTAGAAGAGGCCATCTCCGAGATCCTGGCAGGCCGCTTTATCATCATTCTGGACGACGAGAACCGCGAGAATGAGGGCGACCTGATGATGGCCGCCGAAAAGGTAACTCCTGATGCCATAAACTTCATGGCCCGCCATGCCCGCGGCCTGATCTGCATGCCCATGACGGCCGAGAGGCTGGCGGAGCTGGAGGTCTCCCTCATGACCAGCCAGAACACCGAGTCCATGGGCACGGCCTTTACGGTCTCGGTGGATGCACGCCGCAATACCACCACGGGCATCTCCGCCTTCGACAGAGCCGTGACTGTGCAGACGCTCATCGATCCTGCCACCAGGAGGACAGATCTGGTCACTCCGGGCCATCTCTTCCCCTTGCAGGCCAAGGAGGGGGGCGTCCTGCGGAGGACGGGACACACCGAAGCCTGCGTGGACCTGGCCAGGCTGGCTGGGCTGTATCCGGCGGGAGTGATCTGCGAGATCATGAATGAGGACGGCAGCATGTCCCGCCTGCCGGAGCTGGAGGCCTTTTCCCAAAAGCACGGCCTGAAGATGCTCACCATCGAGAGCCTCATCAAATTCAGGATGAAGAGAGAGAAGCTCATCCGCAAGGTATCAGATGTCTCCCTGCCCACGGAGTTCGGATATTTCCGGGCGGTGGGCTATGAGTCGGTTCTAAACGGCCAGTGCCACATCGCCCTGGTGGCCGGAGACCCGGCGGCCCCCAATGCCCTGGTGCGGGTGCACTCCGAGTGCCTGACCGGCGACGTATTCTCCTCCCAGCGCTGCGACTGCGGCGAGCAACTGAGAAGAGCGCTTCAACTCATAAATAAGAATGGAAATGGCGTTCTGCTTTACATGCGCCAGGAGGGACGGGGCATTGGTCTCGCCAACAAGCTGCGCGCCTATGCCTTGCAGGACGAGGGCTCGGACACGGTGGAGGCCAATCACAAGCTGGGCTATCCCGCCGACCTGCGGGACTACGGCATCGGCGCTCAGATCCTCTTCGACCTGGGCATCAGGGAGATGCGCCTTCTCACCAACAATCCCAGGAAGGTCATCGGCCTGGAGGGCTACGGCCTGAAGATAGTGGAGAGGCTGGCTCTGGAGATCGAGCCCAACAATGTAAACCGCAAATATCTGGAAACCAAGAGGGACAAGATGCACCACATGCTGCTGCAAAAGGATGCCCCCTGATCCTGCGGACTATGAAGAGGGAGGGCTATCTTTCTATTTTAGCCTTCAATTTTTATAGTCCTCCATCTCACGAACCATTGCCGCCATATCATGGACCAGCTTCTCGCTTATATCCTCCAGCCTCACCCGGCGCAGGACATTGTCCACCTCGATATCCCCCATGACGATCTTGGGCAGGCTGCTGTGCTTGAAGCCCTCCACTATGGCATAGTCCACGCCGTCCGCCTCCAGCTCGGCCAAAGCAGCCTCCAGGTCCCCAATCTCCCGTGATACCTTCAGCCGTGCGTTTCCCAGGCCAATTGTCACATCCGCCCCGGCATCAAAGTGCCGGGCGGTGTCCCCCCGGTCCACCGCATGGCCGGCCATGTTCTTGATGGTGCCCACCCGGCCGTGCCTGGCCAGGGAAGCGACCAGAGCGCAGACCAGGGTGGTCTTGCCCGTCTTCTTGGTGCCTACCACGGATATGACTTTCATGCTCTCATACCCTCATATTCTCATGCGTCTATAATCCCTTACTCTCAATCCCTGATCAGCTCGATTAAGAATCGGGAGAATCCGATGAGGTCAGAGACCCGGGCATTCTCATTGTTGCCGTGGATATTGCTCTCCAGTTGCCTTCCCACACCGAATACACAGGTGGCAATCCCCGTCTTCTCAGTGGCATAGGCCTGATCCAGGCTGCCCTGGGCTCCGGAGAGGCGGGGCAGATATCCCATGCCCCTCTGCACCGCCTGCCTGACCTCATCAACCCAGGGGTGATCGATATTGACGCTCATGGGCGGATAGCCAGGATAAAACTTCAGGTCCAGCCTCTCCTTGAGGGGCATTAAAGCCCCCTCAATCTCGGCCATAGCATCCTCCATTCTCTCCTCGGGAATCACCCGCCTGTCGCCCCGCAGAACGCACCTGTCCGGGACGATATTCTCCTTGACGCCACCCCGGATCATGGTTATATTGAGCATGGGCATGAGGTTCTTTTTGCCCAATGCCTCCAGAGCAGAACTGGCAGAAATGGCAGATCTCCTGGACTGCACCTTGGCCTTCAGGTCCATGAGGGCCTGCATCACGGGAATGGACCTCTCCACGGCATTGACCCCCAGGAAGCTTGAGCCGCTGTGCGCCGATCTGCCGTGCACCACCGCCTCCCAGGTTATGATGCCGTTGCTGCCTATGACCACGTCGTCGGAGAAGCCGTCCATGCAGAGCATGATGTCACCCTTCACCAGCCCCAGATCGGTTAGATAGCACAGCCCTGAATAGCCGCCCACCTCCTCGTCTGTTGTCAATAGAATGCTGAGATTGTACTTGGGCCGGCCCCTCTCCAGCAGGGCCTCGAGAGCCGCAACCAGGGCAGCAATCGATCCTTTGCAGTCGGATACGCCCCGACCGTAGACCCTGCCGTTCTTCTCCACCAACTGGAAGGGATCGCTATCCCACTCCCCTTCCGCAGGAACCACATCCAGGTGAGCATAGATGACCAGGGTCTTTTCACAGCCCACGGATAGATCCGCCCGCAGATTGAATCTATCGCCCTCCAGGCGTCCGTCGAAGCATTTGGAGGAGAAGACCTCCTGGGGCATGGGCAGCTTGGCAGTGACAAATCCCATCTTCTGGAATATGGGCACCATCCAGTCCACAATCTCCTCGTAATTGCTGCCCGGAGGGGCCACGGTCTTGAAGCTAATGATGCTTTTCAGAAGGTCCATGAGGCGGCCGGTATCCGGCTGTATGATTTCCTTTTCCATTGCGTATCACTTCTCCAATTAAGAAATGGCAAAGACGGGGGTTTTTAGCTACTGGGCCACCAGGCCCACAATGATGATGGTGACTATGCCTACCAGTATCATCTGAATGCCGGAGAAGACCGGCCTTTCGTTGCTTATCCTGGCCAGGAATATTCCCAGGGTGAAGAGAACCGCCAGACCCAGGAGCAGTGAGGCATAAAAGGCGGCTTGTATGCCTATTTCGGCAGCAAAGAAATAGGGCACGACCAGGATGGCGGCGCTCAAAGCCGGGCTTATGCCGTCCACCACCGCCACCACCACCGAGGCAAACTCCGTGGCCCGGGCATAATGAGTGTCATCCAGATTTTTGAGCATGGCCGTCTCCAGCTTCTTGAGGTCTCTCTTCCTCTCCGCCCTCTCCGCCAGGTATGCTCCACTGATTCCGGATATGCCCATAGCCAGGCTGCCGGCTATCCCTGCGGTGATCACCACATGGGGGTCGGCCACGCCGGAGAAGTGCGCCCCAATGACCACACCCATGATGGTGAGAGTGCCGTCGAAGGCATTCATGACGAATAGCCGCCGGGCTATCTCCACCGCCCGGGTGGCCTGCATGTACCTGCGATAACGGTCTATTCTCTTGCGCATTTGCCCCGTTTTTTTATTTATTTTTGTAAGTCCCTATGGCTCTCTCTTTGCAATGAGGCTTCTGCCCGTCATGGCCTTGGGCTGGGGTATTCCCAGCAGCTCAAGAGCAGTCGGTGCTATGTCGGCCAGGATGCCGTCCTCACGCAGCACGGGCCTGTCCCCGGGGGCGATCAGAGTGAACGGCACAGGATTGGTGGTGTGAGCCGTGTGGGGCTGGCCTGTGGCGGCGTCCGTCATCTTCTCGGCATTGCCGTGATCGGCGGTGAGAAGGACGGCTCCACCCAGGGCCAGAATCTCGTCGGCCACGGCACCCACGCAGCCGTCCACCACCTCGACCGCCGCCACGGCGGCATCAAATATGCCGGTATGGCCCACCATATCCGGATTGGCGAAGTTCAAGACGATCAGATCATACCTGCCGGAGGCCAGCCGGGCCAGCACTTCGCCCTGCACCGCATAGGCGCTCATCTCCGGCTGCAGGTCATATGTGGCCACCTTGGGGGAAGGAATGAGGGCCCGGTCCTCTCCGGGATTGGGCTGCTCTTTTCCGCCGTTAAAGAAGTATGTGACATGAGCATACTTCTCAGTCTCGGCGATGCGCAGTTGCAATAGCCCCGCCCGGCTGATCACCTGGCCTAAAGTGTCATCCAGGTTCTGGGCAAAAAAGGCCACAGGAGCCTTCAGTGTGGCATCGTACTGGGTCATACAGGTGTAGTGGACGCGCAGGGGCAATGTCGCAAATGCCGAGAAGCTCTCATCCACAAAGGCCCGGCTGATCTCCCTAGCCCTGTCCGGCCGGAAGTTATAGAAGATTATGCTGTCACCGTCCTCGATCAGTCCGGAGGCGTCGACCACTGTGGGCTGGATGAATTCGTCATTCTCCCCTCGCTGGTAGCCGTTTTCTACAGCTTCCGCCGCCGTGCTGGCCTTGAGCCCCACGCCCTCCGTCAGGCAGCGATAGGCCTTCTCCACCCTCTCCCACCGTTTGTCCCTGTCCATGGTGTAGTAGCGGCCGGATACCGTGGCAATCCTGCCCAGGCCACCCTTCCGGAAGACCTCCTCCAGATCGGCGATGTAGCCCAGGGCGCTTCTGGGGGGCACGTCTCTTCCGTCCAGTACGGCATGGACATAGACATCCTTCAGGCCCATCCCGGCGGCCATCTCCAGCAGGGCGTAGAGGTGAGTATTATGGCTGTGCACCCCGCCGTCGGAGAGCAGGCCGATGAAATGCAGCTTTTGGCCCAACGCCTTCTGCATGGACTGCCTTAAAACGGCATTGTCCGCCAGGCGTCCCTCCTCCACCGCCAGGCTGATCCTGGTGTAGTCCTGGTAGACGATCCTGCCTCCGCCTATGTTCAGATGGCCGACCTCCGAATTTCCCATCTGGCCGCGGGGCAGGCCCACGGCCAGGCCGGATGCACCAAGTGTGGTGGTGGCATAGCTGTTCCAGAATCGCTGCAAATTGGGCTTTTTTGCCCTGGCCACGGCATTTCCCTCTTCCTGCCGGCTGATGCCCAGGCCGTCCATGATGATAATTGCTAAGGGCCTCATCTTGCACATCCCATCGGCCCACCGGATATATCATCTCTTCTCTTTGTAGCCCTGCTCACCGATGAGGGGAACGAAGATCACACCCATCATCTCCTCCACGGACAGGCCGTTATCCCTGGTCACCAGCAGCAGCCTCTGATAGTCGCTTCCCACGGGAAGCACCATCCTGCCCCCCACTTTGAGCTGCTCCTTTAAAGCCGGCGGCACCATGGGAGCGGCAGCGGCCACGCTGATCCTGTCGTAGGGGGCATGCTCCGCCAGCCCCAGGCTCCCGTCACCCTCGATCACAGTCACATTGCCGATCCCCGCCCTCTCTAAATTCCTCCGGGCGGCGGCGACAAGCTCCGGCAGTCGCTCCACGGAATAGACATGACCTGTCGGTCCCACCAGCACGGCCATGACGGCGGCATGATAGCCGCTGCCCCCGCCCACCTCCAGGACGGTCATGCCGGGGAACAGGTCGAGCAGGTCGCACATGATAGCCACCATGTGCGGTGCAGAGATGGTCTGGCGGAAGCCTATGGGCAGCGGCGTGTCCTCATAGGCCTGGTCCGTGATATGTTCGGGAACGAATATCTCCCTGGGAACGGCCTTCAAGGCCGCGAGGACGGAATCTTTGACTCTGCCCTTGAGGCTATTGCAGAGCTGCTCTCGGTTCATATCTCCCGGCCCCAGATGCGCACAATGTCTTTGGCCGGAGCGGAGTCGGCAAATCCCTCGCCGCGCAGCTTGATCTTGACCACAGAGAATCTGCATCCTTTGGCCTGGCGGGTCTCGCCCACCTCAAAGACCTCGTCTCCGGAGACGGAGATCTTGAGGGAATGGCTCGTTCCGCTTCTGTATACCGATATCTTCAAAGGAACCTCGTCTGTAGCCCTGGCCCAGACGACTCCAACCTCCCCGGCAAGAGCTGCCTGTACCCTCCTGTCCGTCTCCAGGGATGTGATCTCCGTCATGACCACCTCTTTGGCCGGATCGTCCACCAATAGCTCGTCTCCCACGTGCAGAATCTCCCTGGCCGGAAAATTCATGAAATAGGGAGAAGACTGCCGGTCCCTGTTGACTATCACCTTGAGGTTGACCAGCCTTTCCCTCTCCACCTGGATGGAATGGACGGTATCGCATTCGATGCATCTCACCAGATTTTCCTGGCCGGATTTTATCAGGGAATGATCGGTGTCGGTGCCGCAGGTTGGGCAGAAGATCTGATCATCAAGCATAGGGGTATATTGCCGGTGAGGGTATTAAATCTGCCTGCCCTGGGTGACGGCCTCAAAGGGAAAATTTTTTAAGTAAGATTGCCGATTTATACTTATGAAAGAAGTTATTAAAGAGCATCGAATCGCCGGCGATGGGGCGATGGAGGAATGCTGCGGAATTGCCGAGAGCATGATCGACGAGATTCATCAGATAGCAATGCCCTGTTCTCCACTTTCCCTCCGGGCAGGGGAGCGGCATAAGGGGTCTTTTAAGAAGATGCTGCTGCGGCAGATAAGGATGGCGAGGAGGATGGCGGCCATTTGAGGTGCTGATATCTGCGGCTACATATACCACGATTATTGTCCGGCCCGTCAAATTTAAATTTTCTAAAATTATTTTAATTATGTGAAAGACGCTTTTTAAATTACGAAAGCTATTTATATTATTTAAGTATCTTATTTATCTGTGAAAGCTGACACTGACTGCTCTATCCCCAAGTCGTGCTCCGAGGTGGAGGTGGACATCAAGAGGCTGGATCGCATGCTTGCCGCAGCTCACAGGAGCTGTATCGATGTAAAAGACAGCTACGATTTCTATGTCCTGGCCTTAAAGGAGCTGAATGGGGAGAACCTGGCGGATGCCTTCCTCTATTGCGACCGGGCCAGATATGAGCTCACGTCATCCCTCAACCAGGCCAAATTCAAAATCAAAGGCACCAGCTTTCACAGCCTGCGCACCCTTTCCTATTTCTTTAAGCTCTACGGCCTGTATGCCGTCATATTCGCCGCCCTTTCCGTCATCGCCCTGAGCGCTCTGATCATCCACTATTCATCGCTCTCTGTGATGGGAGTGCCTCTCTGGGCCCCGCTATTCTCCGGCCTCGGCTCATCCGCCCAGATCCTCACCGGCGTGGCTGACGACCTGCGCCGCTATGGCCTGGCCTCGCGCTACAAGAGGCTCTGGTACATGGCCCTGCCTCTCCTAGCCATGATCTTTGGATACATGGCTTATCTGGTATTTTCATCAGGTTTCATCGCCCTGGACGGCGACGACCGCAGCCGGGAGTCTTCCATCATGTTCATCTGCTTTATGACCGGCTTTCTCACCAAGTGGCTGGTCGGCCAGCTGTCCCGCCTGAGCAGAGATCTTTAGAACATAATTTTAAATTGCATTGAAGAATAAAAATTGGCAAGCGCTAGGATTGGCTTGCAGATCCTGTGAATATTGGAAAGATTCAGGTGCTTATTTGATCTGCGCCAAATCCTTTCTTCACCAGGATTTCCTTGATCCTTTGAATATGGTTGCCCTGCAGCTCGATGAGGCTCTCCTTGACAGTGCCCCCGCAGGCAAGTTTGGACTTGAGATGTGTGCACAGCTCCTGCAGATCGATCTCATGGGGATCAATGCCTTGGATCACTGTCACCTCTTTTCCATACCTGCGCTTCTGGACTTTCACTGCTATCCTCTGCTGCTCCTTGGCAACCTCCTCGCAGATGCAAAGCTCTCTGGGAAGGCCGCAGACAGTACACATTTGAGAACTCATTTGGTGGCAGTTACCTCCGCAATATCCTATCAATAATCCAATTATGCTATTAATATCTAATGGTATGCAAGGCCGGATTATGGATCGGTCCGGCATATGCGCGACGAAATGCGCTCATCTTTTAATTTTTCCCTTTCGTCGCAGCTCATTCATTTTCCGGTAGACGATCTCCGAGAGGAATACGAGCAGAGCCAGCAGCAGAAGGACATCTCTTCTGGAAACCCTCTCCTGCACAGTTCTCCGGGAAAGCCGCTCGGCTTCGGACACCAGGCTCCTTTTGGCCTGCTCCTCGGTGAAGACCTTTCCCCCCCCGGCCATGATCAGGCGGGAGAGATCGGGATTAAAGCCGATGTTCCTGTACTCCAGGGGATAGTTGACGGAAAGGCCATACTTGCCGATGTAGTATATCCCGCTGCTGCTCGGAGTGAATGTGGCGACGTAGCGGCTGTCTCCCACCTTCTCCACCTCCGCCTCCACGCCGGCCAGTACGGGGCGGGACTGGCTGTTGATGGTGACCGAGAGGGGCGTGCCCTGCCAGCCGTCCTCTGCCTCCACCAGGTCCTGGGAAGGCCGGGGATCGCCCACCGCCCAGTTTACTGTTGAGGAGATGACCTCGGAGGCCGGGCTGGCATAGAGCGATCCCGCCCAGGCGCTTCCGTCATCTGTGGACAGAGCCGCCACCCGCCCCAGGCCGTAGCGCCAGACGGTCAGCACCGGCTTTCCGTCGGGCAGAGCCGCCAGTCGCAGGGCACCGGGACGGGGCGTGACATCGTTAAAGCCGCTGATGCTGGCATTGAAATCGAGGTCGGATGTGATGTAGTGGTTCTTGTTGGTTATGCCCACCGCAAATGAAGTGAGGCTGCCCTCCTCTGGAGATAGCTCCGCTGCAAGCTCCTGCTGAGAGGTGGTCAGGGACTGGGGATATACGAAGGAGGCAAACTCTGCGCCGGCCCGGCCGGCCAGGCTCTCCAGGTTGCCCGTACTTCCCTGGAAGGCCTGCACCTGAATGAGGCGGGCTTTGACGTCCATGGCATTGAGCAGGTCAATGGAGCGGGCCACCACATCCCCGTAGTTCCAGAGGTTTCCGTCGGAGAGCACCATCAGCTCTCCTTCGCCGCCGCTGGCGTTGAGCATATCCCATGCTAGGGAGAGGCCGTTATCCAGGTAGCTGTTCTCAGTTCCGGACGGCCCCAGAGCCGTTATCCTCTCCCGGAGCACCGATTCGCCTCGCGAAAGAGGTATGGGGTCGAGGACATCGTAGGCCTTTGTGCCGAATACCACCAGGCCCACCTTGTAGTCCCGCAGGTGGGGTGACTTGAGAAGCTCCACCGCCAGGGCTTTTTCGTAGTCCAGGAGAGTAGTCCCGTCTCTGGTCCTGGTAGTCATCAGGGAGAAGGATATGTCCAGCACCAGGACCAGTGTTTTGCCGCCCTCAAAGCGGCTGGGTATGGAGCGCACGGGCAGAATCTCCTCCAGGCTGGTGTTTCTGTAGCCACCCAGGTCGAAGGCATCCTGGCCGCCCACCACGACCAGGCCGCCTCCGTCGCGCACATATCCTGCCAGGGTATCGAGCCCTTCGCTGTACCGGATGTCATCCAGGATCACCGACCTGTACTCCTCCGGGTCCAGGCTCTGGGGAAGGGCAGGCAGGACCGTCAGCTTGTAGAGGTCGTTGAGATTGACGGCCAGGGGGGAGCTGGTGGAAGAGACCAGCAGCACCTGAGGCTTGGGAACGACGTAGACCGCCTTTTTGTAATCGTCATTGACCGGCTGGCCGTCCGGGGCAATCGATGCTCTGAGGATGTGGTTTCCCGTCTCCAGGAAGGTATGGGATATCTTGATGGAGGCGCTGGTGTTGGCGGTCACCGTGTCGCTGTAGATCAGCCTGTCGTCGGAGTAGACGGATAACGGGCCGCTGTAGCCGCGTGCCGATCTAACCAGGACTTTGAAGGGATAGTCTCCCGCCAGGACGGCAGTATTGGTGCCCGATATCTCCACGCCGGCGTCGTCCCTCTGAGGGGAGAGGGAGATGGCGAAGGTGGTGGCATTGGAGGACCTGGCCAGGGCGAGAGATTCGTCTAATGGCCGGCCGCTGTTGCTCCAGCCGTCGGAGACGAGCAGCAGTGTGCTGCCCGGCTGGGAGTACTGCACAATTCTGTCCCCCAAAGCCGTGGCGTCTCCGGAGAAGGAGCGCAGGGGTGCGTCTGCAATCTCTCCGATTCGCGTCGCGACGGAGGGGTCAAAGAGGTTCATGGACCCGGTTTTATCGTCCAGTATGGCTATGGATGGCCGATCAGCCCTCTGGGTGTGCTCCGCCACCAGATAGGGATTGGCGGCGGCGGCGATGATCAGGCAGAGGGCAAACAGCCTCGCCCCGGCAAAGAGCCTGCTTTTGGCCCGGAAGGCGACATACCAGATGCCGGGCAGGAGCAGGAAGGCTGCCGCCCAGAGAAGCTCCGGCCGGGCGAAATACAAACCCTCGATCATGCCTCTCTCCTCCAGCGCATCACGGCCAGCTCCAGCAGTATCGCCAGGGCGGCGAGAGCTATGATCCAGAGAGAGAGGTCCTTTTTCACAGTGGTGGTTTGGCTGACCTCATGAAACTGGCCGGCATCAACTCCGCCCGACCTCTTCAGGGAGGACTCTGCCGGATCGTACATGCTGGCGGCGATGCTCCGGCCCAGGAAGCTGTAGACTCCGGCCTCATCCAGCCGCAGGCTGCTGGCCGTCAGAGTGGTGGTGGGAGTGGTCAGCACCGCCGACTCTCCCAGGTAAACCGTCTCGCCCGTCTTGCGATTGGAATCCTGCACATCAGGCACATCTGTGATCCAGTTGACCAGATTGTACCAGAATATGGGATACTCAGGCCGCATATAGAAATCGGAGTCCATCTCCAGGCCGGTGTAGACCACCAGACCCCGTCCCAGACGCCAGTAGGAGAGCACGGGAACGCCGTTGGCCTCGACCAAGGTAGCGGAGCCCTTTCTGGAGACGGCTTGTGGATAGCGGTACAGGCCGATCTCGTCCATGTGCAGCCCTCCGGCAAAGCCCTCGTCTCTCACCCAAAGGGCAGCCGGTCCATCGGCCTGGCCGGCAAGGCGCACCGGCAGGAACTCAGGGCCCTCCGCCCCGCCGGATGCTATGAAGATCACCCTGCCGCCGTCGACATAGCGGTTGATCTTTCCGTCCGGGGTGGAATTGGCGGCGAGAACTATCAGGTCGTAGCCGCTGTAGTCCGTCTGCGTAGCGGCTCCGCCCGCGCCGTCCTCTGCCGTAACCAGCAGATTGGGATTGGAGCGGAGGGCGGCGAGAGCCGGACCGGGCCGGCCCAGATACAGGACCCTCTTTTCGGCCAGGTCGGGCACATAGACATAGGCATGGTCGTCCCAGTCTATGGCATCATCCACATTGAGTATGATCTCATTGACTCCCGGCCAGGCGGTAAAGGAGAGATAGTATTCGCCGTCGCTGCCCATCTGGGCGGTCCTGCCTTCCGAGCCGCCCGGACCGCGGATGGTGATGGAGGCGGATGCAGCCGGCCCGAAGTTGTGAATTCTGGCGGTGTGATTGACATATCCCGGCCCCGGCACATCCCAGCCTTCCACCACCGCCAGGTTGTCGCCCCCCTGATAGGCATCGGCGAAGACTATGCTCACTTTTCCCTCGGCCTGCATGACCTTGCGCGTCTCCTCCGGGTCATCACCGGTCCAGCTCACAAAGTCCGAGACGAGAAGTATGTGGCCTCCCTGGCCGCCCAGGAGGCTTCCTGCCAGGGCCAGGCCTGCGGAGAGGTCGGCGGAAACGGCATCCGTCCGGGCGTTGCGAAGGGCATCGGCTGCCTCGGCTGCTCCCCCCTCCTGGAGGAGGGTGCGCGGGGCGGAGGACGCCTGCACCAGGCTGATCCTCTGGTAGCGCTCCAGGTAGGGATCGATGATCTGCAGGGCCCGGGGCCAGCAGGCCTGCATGCTGGCGGAACTGTCCAGCACCACCACCAGGTGGCTGCCGGCCTGCCCCTCCTCCTCGGTGTAGGGGCCGGCGGCGGCGACGGAGAGAGAGCAGAGCACCAGCAGTTGCACCCAGAAGAGGGGGTCATTGATCAGCCGGCTTAAAACCGCCGAACGCTCCGCCTCGCCCTCCTGGAGAAACTGAGTGGCTGAGAAGCGGATCTCTCGGGGCTTTGGCCGGATGAGGTAGATTAGTATCAGAGGAATGGCGGAGAGCAGCCCGAGCAGGGCGGCGGGATTGCTGAAGGGCATTGAAGGAGCCATTTAGCTCGAACTATGAAAAGGTTTGCGCAGGCCATAAATATAATAGCGGCATAACCTGTCCGCAGTTCATTTCAAAATGATGCTATCTGTCGAGGTATCTGGTTATGGTCAGCGCCATGGAGATCTATATGCTTTTGCCCAAGACCAACTGCAAGAAGTGCGGGCTTCCCACCTGCATGGCTTTTGCCGTGGGCCTGCTGGGCCGGGAGAAGAAGATCGATGAGTGCACTCCCCTTATCGAGGAGAAGAAGTACGAGGCCAAGCTCAAGAAGCTGCGGGAGGTCATGGCTCCCTTCGAGAACGCCTCGGAGACCGGCCTGATCATCCATCCTGAGAAGTGCTATGGCTGCGGCAACTGCGTTGTGGCCTGTCCGGTCAACGTGGCTGCCGACCCGACGCGCTGCGGCATCGGCCTCGGTCCGCAGAGCGATAGAGTCATACTGAAAGTGGAGGACGGAGTGGTCGTCTCCAACAATCTCAAGGAATGCCGGCGCTTCGGGCCGAATAAGATCCTCTGCAATGCCTGCACTGCGACCTGTCCGAGCAAAGCCATAGAGTTCGTGTGAGGGTGGTGCTTAGAGAATGGAAGCTGTAACATGCACGGGATGCTCGCTTCTCTGCAATGACATTGAGGCGGCTGTAACAGACGAAAAGCTCTTCCATGTCAAGAACCTCTGCCGGAAGGGCCACGGCCACTTCCAGGCGGCTTTCTCGGAGAGGACGGTGCCCATGATCGATGGGCAGAAGGCTACCATTGACCAGGCCATTGCCAGGGCGGCGGAGATTTTGAGCAGCGCCAAAAAGCCGCTGCTCTACGGCTGGTCCAACTGCACCCTGGAGGCGCAGGCAGCCGGGGTCAGGCTGGCCGAGAAGCTGGGGGCGACCATAGATGATACCTCTTCCTTCTGCCAGGGGATTTTGATGGAGCGCATCCTGGACGGGCGTATTCCCACCTGCACCCTGGATGACGTGCGCAATTATGCCGATACCAGCATATTCTGGGGGGCGGACCCGTCGAACAGCCACCCCCGCCACCTCTCCCGCTTCTCCTATTACCCGCGGGGAGAGAAGAGGCAGAAGAGCTACGAGGAGGAGAGGACCTGCATAGCCGTGGATGTGAGGCGCTCGGCCACGGCGGAGATATGCAGCAACTACTACTATCGGGTGGCTCCGGGCTCAGACGAGCAGTTCATCGAGGCTGTCCTGGCAGTTTTGGATGGCAAGATCCCCAAGGTCGCAGACAAGAAGAAGATGATTGAGCTGGGAAGCATTCTCAAGAAGACGGAGTATGGAGTCATATTTCCGGGCCTTGGAATGGTCTATTCCCTTCAGGAGAAGATGGACCTCTTTGAGAGGCTCGTCGCCAGGCTCAATGAGATCACGGCCTTCAAGGTGGTCCCCATGGTCGGCCACTACAACACGCGCGGCTTTAATGAGCTATTGCGGGAGAAGACCGGCTTCATAAATCGCGTCTCCTTCAGTGGCGGAGCGCCCGCGCACGGGCCGGAGCACAGCGTGATGGCGGCGGCCAAAAGCTGCGACGCGGCTCTCGTCATAGGCTCCGATCCCCTCTTCGCCCTGCCATTTGCCACAGCGAAAGCTCTGGCAAAAGTTCCCCTCATCGCCATAGACCCACGACGATCCCTGGCTACCGATGCCGCCCGCGTTGTGATTCCGTCGGCCATCTCCGGCCTGGAGGCGGGAGGCACGGCGGTGCGCATGGACGGGATGAGGGTGAAATTCGAGCCCTTCCTGAAGACGGATCTGCTCACGGACGAGCAGATCCTGACAAAGATCATGGAGGCGATTTAAATGGCTCCAGAAGTGGTTGTGACCATTGTCACCGTGAGTGACATCTTCCAGGACGAGGCGGGCAGAAAGAGCCGGTTCTCCGACCAGTACAGAGACCTGAGCGCCCGCATCTTCCTGGACAAGCAGGACCTGGCCGCCCTGGGGGCCAAGGACGGACAGAGGGTCCGCGTCGCGGGCGAGCTGCGAGAGGGTGAGACGGCGAGCATTGTTGTGACAGCGAAGGCGGATGAGGATGAAGCCCATCCAGGGCTGGCCTTCATGTTCAGCAGCCCCTGGTCCAATCAACTGGCTATAGAGCCCGCCAGTGCGGTCGGCGAGGCGGCGGTCCCTGCATTCAAGAGCATCAGGGCGACTGTCACAGTCAGCGATGAGAATGTGACCGGCATCTCCGAGATATTTTCCAGGATGAGGGGATGAAGGTGGCGAATATGGACGGAAAGCCTGGGCTGGGGCCCAAGCCCAAGGACCTCATCTCCATAGCCGACCTGTCCAGGGAGGATATCCTGCGGCTGCTGGAGAGCGCCGAGGCCTTTCGGGCCAGGAGGGGGCGACGGGGCAGCCACGGCCGGCCTTTGCAGGGAAAGAGCCTGGCCATGATCTTCGAGAAGCCCTCCACCAGGACGCGGGTCTCCATGGAGGTCGCTGCTGCGGAGCTGGGCGGCCATCCTCTGTACCTTTCGGCAAATGAGCTGCAACTGGGGAGGGGGGAGACGGTGGCGGACACGGCGCGGGTGCTCTCCCGCTATGTGCACGGCATCACGGCGCGGGTCTACTCCCATAACACGGTCCTGCAACTGGCCACCCATGCCACGGTCCCTGTGGTCAACGCCCTCTCCGACTGGGAGCATCCGCTGCAGATCCTGGCGGACCTTTTGACCATGCGCCAGCGGCTGGGCAGTCTGGAGGGGCTGCGGATAGCCTGGATCGGCGACGGAAACAACGTCTGCAACTCCCTGATCCTGGCGTCGGCCATACTGGGCATGGAGATGGCAGTGGCGAGCCCGGCGGGCTACCGGCCGAAAGAGGCGATCTTGGCGCAGGCGGAGCGGTTGGGCTCGCGGCCCCGCCTGGTGGAAGAGCCGGCGGCGGCAGCGCAGGGAGCCGACGTGCTGGTCACCGACACCTGGGTCTCCATGGGCGACGAGGCGGAGGAGGCGGAGAGGCTGCGGGTCTTCGGGGGCTATCAGGTCAACTCCGAGCTGCTGGGCCTGGCAGCCCCGCGGGCCATAGCTCTGCACTGCCTGCCGGCCCACCGGGGGCAGGAGATCACCGATGAGGTGATGGACGGGCCGCAGTCGGCGGTATTCGACGAGGCGGAGAACCGGCTGCACACCAGCAAGGCGGTCTTCGCCTGGCTGATGGGGGAGAGGACGGCTGGGGAGCAGTCTTTGTGAGTTCTTTGTGCCTTTGTGCCTTTGTGATGAGATTGAAGGTAGCTGCAAGTGGCAAATCTGTTGCCTGACTACACTCACCACAAAGTCACAAAGACACAAAGACGCACAAAGAACTGGCGGTCCATCCAGTTCCCTGTGGCGGCCGTTTATGCGCGGGTGCTAAACGACGTTTCACCACAGAGACACAGAGCGCACAGAGAACGCACAGAGACGAACAGGCAACTCTGGTGTAGCTGAAAAGAAG
>Ga0116171_10002487_pt1 | contig 17446 bp, 16 predicted proteins | sample AD_JPNHW2_MetaG_FD_89798 | JGI IMG/M metagenome (GOLD analysis project Ga0116171, IMG submission 89798) | Active sludge microbial communities of municipal wastewater-treating anaerobic digesters from Japan - AD_JPNHW2_MetaG | ecosystem: Engineered > Bioreactor > Anaerobic > Digestate | place... | reverse complement strand
TCTTCATTATGCCATTGAAAAAGGATATGAAAAAAATGTCACAATACTTCTTGCAAAAGGGGTCGATCCATTATGGAAAGATAATCTGGGAAGAGATGCCTTTTTAACTCTTTTCGCCATTACACCGACTGCAAACATGAATATATTCAAGGTGTTAATTGATAAAAAAGCTGACATCAACGGCCGCGATAACGATAGAAAAACACCGCTGATAATTGCAGTAGAGAGAAATATTCCGGGATATGTCAAAGCCCTTATTTCGATGAAAGCGAATCCGCTTGCCAAAGATTTCAAAGGGAAAACCGCACTTGATTACGCCTATGAAAAACTTGAAAAAAAGGAAATATCACCCGAACTCGTTCAGACAATCGAAGAATTCGTTATGACAACTAAACCTTGACTATTTTTAACATTTACTGAAAAATGGCAGATATAATAAGATTCTGCGGGGGATATAATGCAGGAACAGAAAAGTGAAATAATTATTTATCAGAATCCTGACGGACTGATAAAGATTGATGTCATGCTTCAGAATGAAACTGTCTGGTTGACCCAGGATCAGATGGCTTTGCTTTTTGATAAAGCAAAATCGACAATAAACGAGCATATTCAAAATATTTTTGAAGAAGGGGAGCTTCAGAAAGAGCAGGTTATGAGGAAATTCGGAAATTCCGAATTTTCTGCCAAACCCACCAATATCTACAACTTAGATGTAATAATTTCAGTTGGTTACAGAGTTAAATCAAAACAAGGTACTCAATTCAGGATGTGGGCGACTCAGAGGTTGAAAGAATACATAATCAAAGGTTTCTCTCTAAATGATGAGCGGTTTAAGACTGGTAATTCAATGAATTATTTCAATGAATTGCAGGAAAGACTGCGTGAAATTCGGCTTTCTGAAAGATTTTTTTACCAGAAAATAAAAGACATTTACAAAACAAGTATAGATTATGATCCAAAAGACGAAAAAACGATAGAATTCTTTAAAATAGTGCAGAACAAACTTCTTTGGGCGATAAGTGAAAAAACTGCGGCTGAACTTGTTTATAACCGTGTTGATGCTTCACTTCCTATGCTTGGAATGCAGTCATATGACAAGAAAAAGGTTCATTTGATCAAAAAAAGTGATGTGACTGTTGCAAAAAACTATCTGAATGAAAACGAAATAAAGCTTCTGGGATTAATTGTTGAACAGTATCTTGCATTTGCTGAAGCAATGGCTCAACAGCATCAACCGATGTATATGAAAGACTGGATAAATAGGCTTGATTCAATAATTCAGATGAATGGCAGAGACCTTTTGACCCATGCTGGAAAAATAAGTCACGAAACGGCTCTTGAAAAATCGGCGGTTGAATATGACAAGTTCAGAGATAACCTGAAAAAAATTGAACATGAAGATAGTCTCAAAGAACTTGAAAACGATCTGAAATCTCTTGAAAAACAGAAAAAACAGAACAGAAAGGGAATAGGGAAATAATGTCATCTGTTTTGCGCAACATGTTAATTATATTGCTCTTGTTCGTGTTTGCTGCGTGCAACTCAAACAGCTCAAAGTCTGACACGGATTCTGTTCTGGATAAGGATTCAGATAATAAGACCGATATTGAGATTTCAGATAAAGATAATGAATCTGACACAGATCAACTTTATAAGGATGCTGATTACCCAACAGATGCTGACACAGAAATGCCTGATGTTGATATGTACTGTCCTCTGCCGATGGATGCAAAATACCCTTATCATCGCCGAGACGGAACAATTCATTTCTGCAGACCATGTGATAAACCCGATGAATATGATCCGCAGTGTGTGAAATCACTATGGAAGGATCTTAATAAAGAAGTCTATGACATATATAAGAACGGAGAGTTTGAAGATAATGAATATGTTGTGGAATGTAATCCATGGCCTTGTGAATGGAATGTGACTCCGACTTCAAATGAGTTGGAGCCCACATCAGTACATAAATGTGATATATTTCTTAATCCACGCACATGGGCGAATTCGTTCAGTGGTTCTCAAAGACAAAGCAGTATGGACAATGGTAAGATATTAATGCATTTATACAATTACAGGATTTCAGATAAGAAGCTTAAAACAACAGATGGTTATTCCGGGAAGAGAGCTGTTCTGTATGATATAAAAACAAGCAAATATACAGTAATTGGGAAATCCATAGAACCGTTTTATTTGAACGGACATGTTTTTATAAACCCATATAATGTGGTTGATGGAAAAAGTTTAAAGCCTATAATTGATGTTGTTCCATATAAAGAGTCATATAAATATAGTGTTATTTTTACTGATGAGGATACAGATGTCTCTATGGATGTTTCCCCTTATATGACAGACAAATGGACAATAATGGTTGTTAACCATTTAGATAATGAAACAGATCCTGTCGGACGCGGCAACCGTTCACTTGTTTATGCAAAGACGAGCGAATGGAAATGGACGACACTTGCATACGGAAACCCAGACGGGAAAGCTGATGAACTTTCGATTTCCGGCAACAGGGCAATGTTCTATCATTACGGGACAAACGCATCATGGGTTTGTGATCTGTCTAAGGGTCCGAAGAAAATCACAGATTGTAAAAGAGTGGGCAAAGAAAATGAAGTTGCAGGGTTCCCCAAGTTTGACATGGATAATCCTGACAGAATAATTTATCGTCCAATAGCAGAAGGAATTTCGTACAATCATTTTGTGATAATGGATATTTCAAAAGATCCATGGACACTTGTTAAAGAGTTTGATATCCCGACAACAGAAAAGAATTTTATCAATCTACAGCTTGCACAAGTCAGATCTAATGTGATGCTCTATAAAGAAAATTATCAGATGGAAGCAAGCGGATATCAGACAGACGGGAAATTATGTTATTATCGGATAGACAAGGGAAAAACATATTGCTCAAAACCGATAGAAGGGCAGACAAGTTACGGACACGGATTTACATCATTTGAAAGTAGATATCTTTTCTGGCAGCCAGCATATAAAGCAGGATATATTTTGAGAGACATGGACTGTTACTGCAAGGAAGAGGGCATCTGCCCGTTTGAGGAATAAAAAGGCAAGTTTATTCTGAAATTCTTATTTTCCCTGCACTTTTCTCGACTATTTCACTTTTGAACTTTTCAACTGAAGCGACTGGAATGTTGACTGAAATCATAGTTCCTGAATCGTTATAACTTTTTGATATTACGACGACTTTTGGTGTATGGTTTATTGTGTTCATTGCAAGTCCGGTGAGGTCATAAGGCACTTCGATGGTGACAGGTTCCTTTATTTCGATGAGTACAGGCTTTACATTTTCAAGAGCAGTGCGTGCCGACAGTCCGTAAGTTCTTGCAAGTCCTCCCGTGCCGAGATTCACTCCGCCGTAATATCTGACCGATGTGACAAGTACATTGAACAGGTTTTTCCGGAGTATTTCGTTGTAGATAGGTAGTCCTGCGGTGCCTGACGGTTCTCCGTCATCGTTATATCTGAAGAACTTTATTTCACCTTCACCGATAAGATAGGCATAACAGATATGAGTGCAGTTATAATGCTCTTTTTTCAGTTTCTTCAGAATTTCTTCGACAGTTTCCTTTGTTTTTACATGATAGCATGATGAGATGAACCGGCTTCCCTTTTCTTTGATCTCAAAAGGTCCGGTAATGTCTGGAGCTGTGTTGAAGCTTTCGATCATAATTCCTTGAAAACACCCGAAATAGCTGTTTTTATTGCAGGAATGAACGGTCTGTACAAAAGAGGTATTTCAATTTCCATTCTTATAAGACCGGAGTCTATTCTGACTGTTCCGCAGACTGTTCTGCCGGAAAATGTTACTGTTTTTGAAGCGTTGTCAGTTGTTATCGAGATCTTTTCAGACCGGGCTTTATCAGTAATGGTTTTTTGAAGATTATTTTCCATCCAGAGCATAAGTTCGGGATCGGTTTTCAGGCTTTGATGTTCTATCAGGATTTTAGGCATCGCTTATTTCACTTCACTGAGTTTTGCGATCTTTTTATCTACAAGATCAAAAACAGACCCTTTTGTGAAAGAGCCGTCTTTATTCTGTTTACCGGCTGGAACTCCGGTAAGTATTTCAATTCCTTCAAGAATGTTCTTAACTGCATAAATGTGGAATTTTCCTTTTTTTACTGCTTCGACCACATCATCGTTCAAGTTGAGATTTTCAACATTCTGAATGGGAATGATGACACCCTGAGAACCGGTAAGACCTTTTATCCTGCATATTTCAAAAAATCCTTCGATCTTTTCATTGACTCCGCCGATAGGCTGGATGTCGCCGTTCTGGTTTATTGATCCTGTGACAGCTATCGACTGTTTTATAGGCAGATCGGCAAGTGCTGACAGCATGGCATAAAGTTCGGTCGAACTGGCACTGTCACCGTCAACTCCGCCGTAGCTTTGTTCGAAAGCAATAGAAGCGCTTATGGCGAGCTGTTTGTTCTGTGCAAAAATGTTTCCGAGATAACCAGCCAGTATCATTGCACCTTTATCGTGTATTGATCCTGAAAGGCGGGCTTCTCTTTCAATATTTATAATGCCTCTTCTTCCTGAAAAGACCTTCGCTGTTATTCTTGAAGGAATACCGAAGCTGAAATCACCAATGGAATAAACCGCCAGTCCGTTTATCTGCCCCGTTTTTTCACCTTCAGCATCAATAAGAATCTTTCCTCTTTGTATGGATTCGTAATAATGCTCCTTAAAGCGGGCGTGCCGCTCCTCTCTTGAATCAATCGCTATTTTTACAAGTGTTCCGTCAACTGTTTTTTTATTCTTTTTCTTGGCCCAGTAGACAGATTCAACAATAACTTCAACAAGATCACTTGCATGTATTCTGTATTTTTTCTGATCTTCAGACTGTCTTGAACAGTAATGAAGAAGCCTTTTTATAGCAGACAGTTCAAAAGGAATGTGGCAGTCTTCATTTACAACCCTTGAAATAAAACCCACCAGAGCATCGGTAGTGCTTTGTGAAATACTTATTGTAGAATCAAAATCGGCTTTTATTCTGAAAATCCTTCTGAAATCGGGATCGCGGTCATAGAGAAGATGATAAATGTAATCTTCTCCGATAAGGATAACTTTAACATCAAGCGTAACCGGTTCAGGATCGGGAGAAATGTTCACCCGGTACTTGAAATCTATATCAACATCAGTCATCTGTAGTGATCTGTTCCTTATTGATCTTTTCAGAGCCGTCCACGCATAATAGTTTTTAAGTATGTCATTTGCCTGGAGAATGAGGAATCCGCCGTTGGCTTTATGCAAAGCGCCCGGTTTCAATTTTGTAAAATCGGTAAAAAGCGAATTGTGAATTTCTTCATACTCAAAATAACCCATGATCGTCTGAAAAGTAGGATTTGTCTCATAAACAACCGGAGCACCTTTGATATCTTTGTTGTTTATAAGCAGATTTATCTTAAACTCTTTGAAATCAGGTGTCGGATATTTTGTCGGATCGACTTTTCCTTCCTCTATATCTCTGTAGACAAAGAACTCATCGAAATTATTGACGATATGCTCGGCAAGATCTTCAAGATGATTTCCGAAACCTTCGTTTTGCGGATGCTTTTTCTTTAATTCTCTCAGCGGTTCGGAAATTATCAGCCTTATCATTGTCTGGCGCAAGGTCGTCATTTTTTCTTTATATTCCTTTTCCAGTCCTCTTTCCTTATGAAAATAGGCGATAAGCTTCTCCTGAAGAGCTTCCTCGTTCTTTTTTATCACTTCTTTCTGAGCTTCCGAAAGAGTTTCAAAATGCTCTCTGTCAATAGTCTTTCCTTTTACAACGGGATTGATAACGAGTCCATTCTGTGTTGCTTTAAGCATAAAACTCAGCTTTGTCGCCTCTTTTTCAATATCGGAAAAATTCACCTGACTTTCGTCCTGATACCATCTTACAACTTCACTTTTCTTTATCTCAAAGCTTTCACTTTCCATCTGTCTCGGGATTTGAAAAATAAAATAGTCAAGCAGATCTTCCATATCATTGACAAGTTTTTCGCCTTTTCCAGCCGGAAGATAAAGAAGTTTGGGCATATCAGGATTTTTAAAATTGTAAACATAAAGCATGTCGTCAGGAGTTTTCATTTTAAGAGCGATTTCTTCTATATGCTTTTTTACATTGGATGTTTTGCCCGTACCGGCATCTCCTGCAACATAGATATTGAAACCCTTCTTGTTGATAGAAATACCGAAATCAAGTGATTCAAACCCTCTTTTCTGAAAAACGAACTGCGAAGCGGGTTTTATGTCAAGAGTGGTCATCCCTTCGTATTTTTTAAGCTCCGGATAGTACCTCAGCATTTCGTGTTTCAGTTCTTTTTTCATAGCAGAAACCATGTCAGCCCCCATTTATTGTGCAGAATTGTTTTTAGTTTCAATCTTTTTTGAGTCTTTAACTCCTGATAAAGTAACATCATTATCGGTTATCAGAGAATTAAGAAGCAGTTTTTCAATTTCAGCAGTATCTCCGGTTTCAAAAGTATAAAGTGACGACATAAGCGATATTTTGAAAAAATAGAAATCTTTCACACTGCGGTGTTCCTGTTTTGCCTGAAAAGTTGTTGTCATTGTTGCAAGATAAAGGAATGCGCAGATAAAAGCGAATACAAAAGTTCTGAACAGATATCTGGCTGTGGTATCCAGGACTTTTTCGGTCTTAAACTTGTTCTGAAGGCTCCATTTCCCGGAAACTAAATCATCTGCCGCCTTGTTCAGATATTCAAGAAAATCCATTTCTGTGATCAGATAATTCTGAAAAAAAGGTTTTCCCGCAGAAAGATATTCCGCTCCGTTGTTTTCGACAACATTGGAATAAAGCGATTTCAGTATCTTTCTGACAGCTTTAATTTTTTCTTCATTTGAAGTCTTGAAAAGAAGGGCTGATGAAAATTCCACAGGTCTTACTCCGTGAACTTCTCTCACAGAATTTCTGTATTCAAAAGAAAAAGTGCCCTTGTTCAGGAATGATGCCTCAATGATATTTATTCTTGAAGAAGTACTTATGATCTTTGAATAGAGAAGCATCGAAACATGACCTTCCTCGATAAGTATCTCAAGAAGGCTTTTCATGATCTTCGATTTTTTCCCTTCTGATTTTATAATGGTGTCTCTGGTGATAGCTCCTGAATTTTTTATCATTTCAAGGATCTTTTCATCTGTACGCACTTTTGAGTTTTCACTGTAGATGATTATTCCTTCACGGAAATAGAACCGGTACTCCTTTTTGGATAATCCAATTTTCAAAACACCGGAAAGTTTTCCTGCTGATATCTCTTCAAACAGTTTGAAAAAATCTTTGTCTGCTATACTGCCAGATAATGCGATCATTCCGGGAGTTTGAGTTACACTGTTCTGAGTCTGCATTAATTATCCCCTCTGGATACAACATAACCGCGGATAATGGAAACAAGATAAAGAATCGTTGCAATGATGATCGCAATAATCTTTATCGTTTCTGAACTTCCGGTATTTAAATACATCAAACCCATTTCATTTTGTGTCAGCTGAATAAAGACAGTTATAGTTGTAAAAAGATAAAAGAACCCTTCAAGAACTCTGTTGTAATAAATAAGTCCGCCGCCAGGAATAAGAAAATTCATTATCATTCCTGAAATACTTTCTTTTGCAAAATACTTCTCTCTTTTATTTTCATAGACCGCTTTTTCGCCTTCCTTGAAAACATCAGGCGCCGCTTTCATCAGTTTGCATACAGCACAGACCTGTTCGCCTGCTCCGCCGTTGCATTTTGAGCATATTACAGATCCGCATTCATAACACCGGGTGAGTTTTAGATTTTTCAAATAATTGATGCGTATGAGAGTAAGCAGAATGAAAAAGAAAAGATTGCCCAGAATGAAAATAAAAAACCGTACAAAGTTTTCAAACCGGGTGTTTGTTTTTCCGCTTGTCATAAAACGCCAGATCTTGTGCATGGGCGGAAGATCAAGTCCGGCATAGGTAAGAGTGTTTCCTTCGGCTCTTTCGAGAATGCTTCTTTCAAGTGAAGATCCTTCTTCCGTCATTCCTCCTTCATAAAGAACTTTGGAAAGATTGTATCCTGTGCCTGTTTTCCGGGATGAATTAAACGAATTTTTCAAAGATTGAATGGCTTCTTTATAGTCACCCATTGCCGCATATGAAAGTCCGATAGCATTTTCAAGAGAAGCCTTGATCTCGCCTTCACTGATTGTCGACAGCTCTTTTTTAAAATGGAAAACAGCTCTTTTATAATTGCCTTTGTAATAAAACATATATCCCTTTGCCATTGATCCGCCGGGCAGATCAGGATCTATCTGTTTCATTTGTGCAGAAACCGGAGAATAAACAGCATTAAGGTGATTGACAGCAGTAAGTGTGTCAATACTTGCTTCTTCATTTGCTCCGGTAAGAATGATTCCGCTTTGAGCAGCGATAATTATAAGAAATAAAGCATAAAGAATAATCTTTTCCCTGATAAGAGAAAAACTGCTGAAAAACATTATCAGTACGAGCAGTGCAAGCGTATAGTTAAGCGGGTCATGGATCATTATCCAGCCCGATACTCCGATTGCTGGAAGAAGCACCAGTGCATAGAATCCTGAATGTCCGGTAAGGTGCATATATTTATGATGGGCCATGCGGAAATACTTGAAAAAAAGGATTATGATAAAAAACATAAGAAAGATCACGCATCCTTTTATAAGTCCGTTTAGAATAGAATAGAAAAATGCATCTCTGGACGGAAAATTGAAAAAACTGATAGCTGATGCACATAGCTCTTTTGAAATTCTGTCAAAACTGAAAGGAGTGAATTTTAACAGTCTGGAAAGGTAATGAATGTGAGCTTCAGGAAGATCGGGAGAAAATTTTACCGCAAGATCTGCCGCCACAAGCTGAGTATCAGCATTCGCACTGAAAGTCGCCCTGATGAGATACAATGAACACGGAAAACAGTCGGGAATGCCGTCAGTTTCTTTGTCTTTTAAAAAAGGAGCGGCTTTAACAGCCAGCATATCAGGCTTATCCTGCAGAAACACATCTGAAACGCTCTGAATGAAAAAAAGTCTGTCAATATAGTTTTCGGGCTTTTTTTCGGCAGATAACGACAGCCCCTGAAAAAGTATTAAAACAAAGAAAAAATATCTTAAATTTAAGTTCATGAATACGCCACCATTTTCAATCAGTTCTATATATCATAACAGGGCATTGTTTACAAATTTTTGTTTTTTTGACTTAGCTTGGCAATGCTTTTATAATCTCGCAGTTTTTTTCAGGCACGAGGTAGTATATGAAAATGATAGTCAAATACCCGAAAACTTTTCTGATTCTGGTTTCCGCTCTGGTCTTCTTTCCAATGCTCGGAAGTTACCCTCTTCTGGGTCAGTGGGAACCTCATTACGGAAGAGTGGCCATGGAGATGATGGCAAACAATTCATGGGACTGGTTCCTTGATCCGGTCTATCTCGGAAAACATAATTTCTGGTCAAAACCGATATTCTGTTTCTGGATGGTATTTCCATTCATGAAAGTTCTAGGTCCGACAGAGCTTGCGTTCAGGCTTCCGTTTGCAATAAACGGAGTGCTTTTTGCACTTCTTGTCTATCATCTTACCAGAAGATTTTTCAATAATATACCAAAAGCTGTAACTGCTGGAATTATAACGATATTCACTCCCTATACATATCTCATTTCAAGACAGTTCATGTGGGATATAACTTTTGTCACTTTTTTAACAGGTGCCATTGGTTTTCTGTATCTGGGTCAGAGAGATAATGATAAGAAAACACTTAGACTTTCATATGTTTTCATGGGACTGGGTATGTTGACAAAAGGACTTCCGGCGGTCTTTTTTCCTGTTGCGATAATAGCGCTCTGGATGATTATAACTACTGATTATTCAAACGGTTTTAAAAGGGCCATGAAGGATTTCGGAGCTTTTATCAAATCGCTCCGACCCTGTGAAGGTGCCGCAATATTCATCGCTGTCAGCGGATGGTGGTATCTTTACATGTATATCAGACACGGGATGCCTTTTTTAAATGAATTTTTCGGCGAACACCACTTTGGAAGAATCGAAGGAACTATTGATAAGCCGGACGGACCGTTTGAATTTTATGTCTGGCAGTTGAGCATCGGTGCTTTTCCATGGATAGGTTTTCTTGTTCCTGCGCTTTATTTTACCTCAAGAAAATTGAAAGAGAAAAAAGAAGAAGCTTTTGTTATTCTGAGCTTTTTCTTCATGTTTATGTTCTTTACGCTCATTGCTACAAAATTTCCGCATTATGTTTTTCCTGTAGTTCCTTTTATGGCAATGATCCTTGCAGTAGGGGCGTTCGAGCTTTTTTCAGATCCCGGACTGCCGAAATATTATCCGGTGACAGCGGTTATAGCCGCACTTATGGTGGGCATCATAGGCAAAGATCTTGCGACAGGTCTTAACTATGCGGATCTGTTATATATTATTACTACGCATAAAGTTCAGACATGGTTCGGCAGAGTGTTTGATATGCGGTTTCCTCTTGAGATAGTCACTCCTGTTCTGGTGGTTTTCATACTTATTCCGATGATAGGTCTTTCAAAAAAATGGCTCTATAAGATATCGGTTGCCGGATTCATGCTGACAGCTGTTGTCTGGGGAGCATATATAAATTTTTACTGGATTCCCAATATGCTGAATGTTTTCACTCCGAAAAAACTGGTCGAGAAGTATTTCGAATTGAAGCAGGATGGCGATATCATTATTGATTATGATAACTGGAAAAACAGATCGATGTATTTTTATCTCGGTCTGAATGAAAATCTGTACCGTGTTGATAAAATTGAACAGATCCAGAAACTTGTAAAATCTCATCCCGAAAACAGAGTTTATATTACAACAAAAGTGAACAAAGTTTCAGAGCTTAGATCGGATCTTCTTAACGATCCCGGTGTTTCCATGGTAAAAATAATGGACGATGCCCTTGACACATATATGGAAATAGAAATGTATTCCGTTTCGATGAAAGACAAGGATTCCCCCGAAGCGAACAAGTGGCGCGAGAACATAATTGATGAATCGCAGGTGCCTGCAAATATTGAAAAAATTAACAGCACGATTGGTGATGGAACAATTGAGATAATCGGTTATAAAATGAACAGCAACAGGTTTGATCCTGGCGCTGATCTTAACCTGACCGTTTATTACAAAGTATTGAAAGCGATGGATAAGAACTGGAAGGTTTTTTTCCATTTCGATGTTTACAGCGGCGCACTTCCTCACAGCTGGAAAATGGATGACTACCCGCTGCATGGTTTCTATCCGACAAATAAATGGGAAGTCGGTCAGATAATCAGGGATGAATACAATACAGTCGTTCCCAAAGCTCATCCTGGAGGCGGTGTGAAAATCTATACAGGATTTTACATCGATAACGACAGAATGAACATTGACAAGGAATCATTCAATGACGGTCAGAAAAGGTTCATACTCGGCACTTTCAATGTGAATATCAAGTAACAGGCGGTTCAAGTCAGTTAGTTAATCATCCATGTCTGGACCTTCTTCGCCCATTTTCTCCATGAATTTCTCTCTTTTTGCTTTCATGGTATCCATCACTTTCTTTCTCTGATCGGTTGTAAGCGATGTCATGACTTCGATCTTGAAATTTCCAATCAGGTTGAACTGTTTTTTTCTTAGTTCTGCGATCTGTCCGCTAAAATTTTTAAGTATAGTGACATCAGGTTTCGCTTTCTCGAATTCACTTTTCATTTTCAGGCGCAATTCACCGATATTATAGTTGATATCCATCATTTCCTTGTGAATTTCGTGTCCTTTTTTTCTGATTTCCGCTCTTTGTGTTTCCGGAACGCCTGCATCTTCAAGCATCATTTCGCTCATCATTCCTTTCATGCCGCCGCCATGTCCCATTTTTCCATGTTCCTGTTTTCCGGAACCCTCTTTGCCCATTCCCTGCGCGGCAAGTGGAATTAATGATAAAAATGCGATAGTTACAACAAGAAATTTAATAGAATTTTTCATGAACTTCTCCTTTTAATAAATTAGTAACTCAAGATCGTTGTCAAAAAATGCATCATTTGAAATAAGTGCAACCTCAATCTCACTGCTTTTGTCGCTCCCGGCAACAAGTTCTCCGGTACTTTTCTTTTCCGGACTTTGCAGAAAGATGAAGGCTGTAAAAATTACAACAGCTAACGAAAGAATAGAAGAACGGACAATAAGGCGCCTCTTTTTTATCGATTTTCCTTCTTTCATTACACCGTTAAGAATTTCATCCCATTTTATGTCGCTGTCAGGCATTTTTTCTCTCCATATTTAAATGTTTTTCTCTAAATTTCTTCATTGCCACACTAAAAAGGTTGCGAGCAGAAACCTCTGATATCTCAAGTGTTTTTGAAATCTCGGCAAAACTTTTCTCTTCGAAAAGCCTTAAGGAAACGACAGATCTTCTTTTTACAGGCAGACTCAAAAGGTAATCAGAGAATTTTGAGATTCCGGCTTTTGTTGCGGATTCATTTTCTGTATTTACCGATCTGTCAGGAAGAAGATTTTCTGAAATATCATCAATCGAAACCTCCGGCATAGATTTTGATTTCCTGAAATGGTCCATCGTTTCATTGACAGTAATTCTGTGGATATACCCGTCTATGTTTTCGAGTTTTCTGATCTTTCTAATATTAAGATATATCTTTAAAAAAGTCTGCTGAATTACATCTTTAACAGAGGCATCATCCTTTACATATTTTCTTGCAACAGATTGAACAAAGAATCTTTTTTCCCAGAATAACTGCTCGAAATATTTATCATAATCAAAACGATCAAACATCAAACTTCCTCTCAACGATCTTACAATATAACATAAACAGGTCCAAAAAAGTAAAAAATCATTTTGCCTTTTGATCAATTTATTTATATTCTTAGCCTGAAAACATTAAGTCAGGAGGAGAAAATGAGAGATTTTATGAGATTTTCAGTAGCAGTTTTTTTTCTGTTGAGTTCTTTCAGTTTGTTCGGCGGAGTGAAGATAGTCACAGAAAGTATTGATCACGAAAGCAATGAAAAGAATATTGCAACGCTCATGATACAGGGCGATATGGTTCTTATGGAAACAAAAGGAGCAGATGCCCAGACCGTTATTTATGATCTTGTGAAAAAAGAGGTCAATATTATCAATCACAAAGATAAAACATGGATGAAAATGACAAAAGACCAGATTGATAAATCAAGGGAATATATGAAGAAACAGATGCAGACGGTTATTGACCAGCAGAAAACTGCTCTGGCACAGCTTCCGGCTGAACAGAGAGCGGCTGTTGAAGCTCAGATGCAAGTCATGCTCGGGGACAAGGATAATATCCCTGTGAAATACACCGCAACAGGCAAAAAAGGGAAATGGGGAAAACATGAGTGCACAGTTTATGACGGCATGATCGGCAATATAAAAGTTGAAGAGATCTGCACAATTGCACAGAATAAAATTCCCTGTTCAGCAGGTGAACTTGATAAATTGAAACAGATCTCTGTTGATTACGGCCCGAAAGGCGAAGCCGAATCTGCATGGAATGATGTGAAACTGAACGGCGTTCCTGTAATAATAAAATATTTTCAGAAAGGAGCTGTTGTTACGACAAATACTTTCGCGACTTTCGAAAAAGCTGATATACCGGCAGGAAAATTCACAGTTCCGGCAGATTACAAGCAGACCCCTTCACCTTTTGATGCAATTCAGGTGCCTAAAGAGAACAAATAAAACTGTCAATTGCTTCACTCACACCGCAATTTTTGCAATCTGAAACAGTCCGGAATCTTTTTTTCAGAATATCGGGAGCGTTGCCCACAACAAAAGGGTGTCTAACCGTTTCAAGCATTTCGGTGTCGTTAAAATCATTTCCTATTCCGCCGGTATTTTTCATATCCACACCGAGATATCCGCAAAGACTTGTTATTGCATTTCCTTTTGACACACCTGCCGGATAAATTTCAATCCACAATGACTTTCCATCAAGCGGGGAAGTGCTTCGTATGACTTTCAAACCTTTGAATCTGCTAATTATTTCTTTTAAAAGATCTTCATTGTTGTCAATAATTCCGATAAGTTGGCAACTTGGTCTGCTGATAGGAAAATCGTAATCTCTTACACGGTAGTATCCTTTATAGAATTTATGTCTTCTGACAACATCGGGATGGGGTCTTTTAAAAATAAATGAATCAAATTTGTGGTTTTGCGGAACTTCATTGAGTACCATAAAATCCATTTTATAACTACGGAAAATGTCTGCGGAAAATGAAACTTCTTCGCTCGTAAGGTTATACTTTTCAAGGATATTTTCCTGCGGCCAGTCCATGGTTATACTGCCGGTTGAGCAGATAAGATAATCTATGGGGAATTTCCTGTCGATAATTTTTTTTGCAGAGTAGGGTGAACGACCAGTCGCAATAACTCTCAGAATATTGTTTTTCTTGAGTTTTTCGAAAGAATTGAGGTCTTTTTTTGATATTTCTCCGAATTTGCCGGCAAGAGTTCCGTCAAGATCGCAGAAGAATACCCCTGAATAACTGTCCATTATTTTTCCCAGATGACTATTGCTGTTGCAAACTTCCTTTCGTGGCTGATGGAAAGATGAAATGCTCCTTCGAACGGTACATTATCAAAATAAGGTTTCCCAGTTTCGGTGTGAAGTATGTTGATATCACAAAATTCTATGGTCGTGTTATCAAGAGCCTTGACAAGAGCTTCTTTTGCCGCCCAGAATCCGGCAACATGTTCTTCGGGTTGCATGAAACGGGTCACATATTCCCAGTCTTTTTTGGACAGAAATCTTTTCCACAGCTCTTTTTTATCTTTAAGTCTTTCAACTTCGACAATGTCTGTTCCAATTCCTGCAATCATTTCAGGTCATTAATAAATTTTGCAACATTATTTACTGCTGTTTTTACTTTTTCAGTATCGGGTCCTTCGGCCATTATCCGGAGCACTGGTTCGGTTCCGCTGTATCTTACCAGCATTCTTCCACCATCAAGTTTGAGTTCTTCACTTCTGATAAGCTCTTCAAGTCCGGCAATTTCGTTCAAAGGCTTTTTTTCAGCTACTTTGAGCTTCGACATTATCTGCGGGAAAACCTGAATGTTTTTAGCAAGTTCTGACAGTCTTAATCCTGTAGATGTCATTATTTCAAGAATGGTAAGTGCCGCCACGATTCCGTCGCCTGTAGGATTTATGTCTGAAAATATGATGTGTCCGCTGTTCTCTCCGCCAAGAACGGCGTTTGTCCGCAGCATTTCTTCAAAAACATATCTGTCACCGACAGAAGTTCTGATCATTTTGATCCCTTTGCCGAACAGATATTTTTCAAGACCGGCATTGCTCATGACCGTTGTCACAACAATTCCGTTCTTCAATCTGCCGTTTTTATTAAGATGATCAGCGCAGATCCCTATGATTATGTCTCCGTCGACAACAGTTCCAAACTCATCGACTGCAATAAAACGGTCACCGTCACCATCAAAAGCAATCCCGATATCGCTTTTATCAGCAAGAACTTTTTTTGCAAGTTCGGCAGGGTGTAATGCACCGCAATTACTGTTAATATTGATGCCGTCAGGATTTGTCGAGTAATATTCCGGTGTTTTTTTGAAAAGACCGTCGAATACTTTGCGGGAGATAGAAAATGCCGCTCCGTTTGCACAGTCAATGCTCGCTTTAAGTTCTGAACCGGAAAACGAATTTTTAAAAATAGAAATAAGTTTTGAAACATAATCAGCAGCACCATTTTCAACGATGAAAAATTTTCCTATCGAGTCAGCGGTTGCAGTTTCAGAAAAATCATTGTTGAAATAGATGCTTTCTATTTTCAGCTCTTCATTATCATTGAGCTTTGTTCCCTTTCCGTTAAATATTTTTATTCCGTTGTCGTCGTAAGGATTGTGGCTGGCAGAGATAACAATGCCAAAATCGGCAGTATTTCCGGTAACATAGCTGCTGACAAGCGGTGTAGTTACAACACCCAGAAAAAGAACATCGGTCCCCATGCTCTGAATACCTGCGGAAACACTGTTTGCAAGCATACCTGAAGAAATTCTAGGATCCATTCCTATAACAGCTTTACCTTTTGGACCATTTCTTTTTTTGAAGTAAGCGGCAATGGCTTTTCCGATTTTAACGGCTGATTCAGGATCAAGAGGGTAAATATTCGCCTTTCCTCTTATTCCGTCAGTTCCGAACAGAAGCTTTTTTGTCATTTTGTCCCTTTTTAGCAGTTCTGATAACTATTTCAGAAGGAATTATCTTTTCGACTCTGATCTTTTCGCCAAACGGCATTATTCCAGCATCGAAAAATCTAGTGAACTTCCCCGGTTTTTTTGTTGAAAGATCAAATGTTATAAAAAGATCTTTTTCATTTACAGTTGCAAAATCAAAAACACTTCCCTTTACCTTTACCTGAACAAAATCAAGAGGATCTGAAGTTATTATCTGATCTTCGGCAACAACAACATTTACCTTTACCGAGTAAGTTTTTGATTCGTGATTTATATCTATCGCCAATGTGTAAACCACAATGGTCAGAAATAATGCAAGAAGTTTTTCTCTTGAATATTCAGTCAGAAAAAGCTTTATTTTCTCTTTCATTTTTTCTCCTTGACAAGGTAGGTCGAAAGGACTTTTCTAACTATCTCTCTGCTCATATTTCTCGTTATTCTTCCACGGTTAAGCATTGAGATCTGCCCTCTTTCCTCACTTACAACAAAAACGAGACTGTCAACAACCTCGCTGATTCCGTAAGCCGCTCTGTGCCTTGTGCCGAAATTAGGGTCGATATCGGGGTTTGTGCTGAGTGGAAGTACTGCTCCGGCAATAACTATTTTATTATCCCGTATCACAACTGCTCCGTCATGAAGCGGAGAGTTCTTTTTGAAAATTGTGAGAAGCAGTTCTTTTTTCACATTTGCATCCAGTCTTATTCCGCCGGTGATGAAAGATTCCGGGTTTCCTTTCTGGGCAATCACCATTATGGCTCCTTCTGAAATTGATGCAAGATACCACAATGATTCGGTTATTTCGTCAACAAGGTGAATGTTCTCTTTCTTTTTATTTGATCCTTTAAACAGATCAAAGACCTCAAAACTTGAAAGGATTGAGCGGATCTCTTCATGAAAAAGAACAACAATTATTATAAAAATGTTTGCAAAAATACCTTCGAGAAGCCATTTAGTAGTTTTCAATCCAAGCTGATTTCCGATAAAATAGACAATTAAAAGAACAAAAAAACCTGAAAGAATCTGCATAGATTTTGTTCCTTTGACCAGAACAAGAAATCTGTAGAGAATAAAATAGACTATTAACAGATCGGCAAGGCTTATGAGGAATGAATATAGTGAACCTCCCCATATCGCCTGCCAGTAAGCATAAATATAATTCATCAGCATAGCGGCTCCTTTTTTAGTGCC
>Ga0116171_10002486_pt1 | contig 17449 bp, 23 predicted proteins | sample AD_JPNHW2_MetaG_FD_89798 | JGI IMG/M metagenome (GOLD analysis project Ga0116171, IMG submission 89798) | Active sludge microbial communities of municipal wastewater-treating anaerobic digesters from Japan - AD_JPNHW2_MetaG | ecosystem: Engineered > Bioreactor > Anaerobic > Digestate | place... | reverse complement strand
TCGCTCCAAATTCGCTTCGAGAATTTTAAAAAGGACGGCTAAAGAGCCGTCCTTTTTTGTTTCTCGTCGTCGTCCGTTCAAAAATGAATTTTTGTCCGGACTTCCTTCTCGAAACATCGCGAGTGCTGGGGACGCCAAAGGTGGGGTGAGACTGAGCTTTCCCATCGCTCGCTCCATAAATGTTTCTTCGAAAAATTTCTGTGTTCATGTGTCTTGGAGAGGGCTATCCACGATTTGTGTCCTGTGGCAGCGAGGAAATCGATCCACGTTTTCGTATTGTGTGTCGGAAACAAGTTGATTTGTGTTTTAGCGACATATAGCATGACACTTGATACCTGATACATGATACTTGATGCCTGAGACACGATACTTAAGCTTAAAATAATCATTGTCAGGGGGTAATTTTTATTTAAAGTCATATTGACTTGTCGCACTAAATATTATAAGATTACTACCATAATATAGACGATAAAAATCTTAGCTTTTAGCTGAAAGAATTCGGGTATCCGATGTTCATAGAACCGGTTTTTGGTAAGAAATTTTTTGGCAGGGAAGAAGTCCTTGCTACTCTGCATAAACGTGTTGCCGCGATCAGAGGCGGATATAGACAGAATCTGGCGCTTGCCGGGCCAATGCTGTCAGGTAAGTCGTCTATCCTTCGTCACTTCCTTAAGAATATCAAAGAAATGGATGTTATCCCGCTGTATGTTGAGATGGCAAGTGAAGATTTTGCCACTTTTTGTACGCGTTTTATGGGTACGCTTTTATATCACTATCAACGATTCGAAGGCGGCAAGGCCGAGGGTGATTTTGATATACTTAAAACGGCCTGTTCTTTGAAATTGCCGCGTACTATCAATTGCATGGAGGAGATCTCCAGTCTTCTTAATAAGAAAAAAGAGGATGATGCGTACGAGAAAATGCTGGATTTGACGTCGATATTCCGCTCAGAGTCCGGTAAAAACTGTGTTGTTATACTCGATGAATTTCATAATCTGGCGAATTTTAATCTTAAAAAACCTTTTCAGACTTTCGGTCGGTTTATAATGGTTCAGAAAAATACGATGTATATAGTGTCCAGCTCGCAGAAAACTTTGCTGAAAGATATACTCTCTAAAAAACTTTCTCTTCTTTTCGGGAATTTTGAAGTGATAGAAGTGAATGGTTTTGATAATCAGACCGCGCGGGCGTTTATTGCCGACAAGATTGGCGTGGGGCCGATCGAGGTTGAGATAGTTGATTATCTTGTTCAGCTTACGCAGGGGAATCCCTTTTACCTGGAAACTATCATAAAACGGTTGTCGCAGATAATGAACGCTTCGGTGAATAAATCGGATATCAAAGAATGTCTCTTGTGTGCGCTTTCGGAACTTCTTTACGAATCGGAAGGTATCCTAAATCAGTATTTTACGAACAATGTGAACTTTTTTCTGGAAACTAAGAGCCGTAAAGGATTCCTGCCGGTTATATTGTCTTTAGCGAAAGGTAATTGCAAAGTGAAGGCAATAAAAAACGATCTGAATAAATCCGAGAGCGAGATTATTGACAAACTGCATAAACTTGAGTTTATGGATCTTGTTTATCGTAGCGGGGTTTTTTATAAGATCGAAGACAAACTTTTTGAGTTCTGGCTAAAAAGTGTTTATGCGCCCAAAATGGAATCTGTGGTTGATGAACTAGATATCAAATATCTAGAATTTAAGAATACGGTCGAAGCGGATTTTAAGGAACATCGTATCTTCTCTGCAAAAGATATATCGGGTGTGGTTTCGTGTCTTCTATCCGCGTTCAGGAGTGAGAAGATACGTATCAACATGAATGAAAGGATAATGCCGTGCTTCGGCGCTGTGGAGACAGTTCATATTAATCCAGGCATGGATCGGATCGTGGCATATCTGGGCGATAATGTCTGGATAGCGGATATAAAAAAGACGGATCTTGCCGACGATCAAGATGTTTTTTCTCTATCGTCGCTTAAGACGTTCGGCGATAAATATAAAGTTTCCCGAAAAATACTTATACCTGTGAATGGAATGGAACACAACGCCTTTCTCCTTGCGAAGGAACAGGGGGTATGGATCTGGGATATAAAACAGCTTAACGATATTCTCCGTCTTTACGGGAAATACGAGCTTGCGTTATGAAGATCGGCGTAATATCCGATATACACATACCTGTTGCTACTAAAAGTTTGCCCCCCAAAGTCCTTGAGCTGTTTAAACAGTGTGATCTTATCGTACATGCCGGTGATGCTGTCGAACGTTCGGTTATAGATACTCTGCGGTCTATAAAGGAAACGGTAGCTGTCCATGGGAATATGGATAGCCTGGAGCTTAAAAATACGCTTCCACTAAAGGCGGTATTTGTGGCCGAGGGGAAAAATATAGGAGTAACTCATGGACACGGAGTGGCTGATGATATCCTTGACGCGGTAGCCGGTGTTTTTAAAAAACAGAAATTGGATATTATTATTTTCGGGCATTCACATAAGCCTTTTAAAAAGATCGTCAACGGGGTGTTATATTTTAATCCAGGCAGTGTTTCGGATGTTGTTCATGCGCCATATCGTTCTGTAGGGATCATCGAAATAAAAGACGGTAAAATACGGTCTGAGATCGTAAAAATTGATCAGTGACGATGAACTTAGCGTATTTCCCTCAATAAAAATCAGGAAATTTTTTCAAAAAATCCCCTTTTTTTCTATTGGATTTAATGTGTTTGTGGTAATATATCTATAATATTTTGAGAAGCGAGAAAATCGGATTTTTATATACGTAAGTGGAGAGAATGCAGTATTCAAACATATGGAGAATAATCTGCTTACACGTAGTGTAATAGAAGAACGCGAGAACGAGTTTTTAGCGCCCTATGCGATGAAAAGCAAGGACTGTACGGGGCGTTCCCACAAAGAGGAAGGTCATCCTTATCGTTCCGTGTATCAGCGAGATAAGGATAGGATTATCTACTCCACAGCATTTCGCCGGTTGGAATACAAAACCCAGGTTTTTGTTAATCATGAGGGGGATTATTACCGGACACGTCTTACACATACGTTAGAAGTGGCGCAGATCGCCAGGACTCTTGCACGTGCGCTTATGTTGAACGAAGATCTTGTCGAAGCCATAGCCCTCGCGCATGATCTCGGGCATACGCCTTTCGGGCACGCAGGGGAGGATACCCTTTCTGGGCTTATGGCCGATTACGGTGGTTTTGATCACAATACGCACGGTTTGCGTGTAGCGGATCTATTGGAGGATCGCTATCCGGACTTTCCGGGACTGAATCTTACGAATGAAGTGCGTCGCGGGATAATAAGGCATTCGACGCCTTTTGATCTTTCAAGAATGGGTGGGACCGATGTTCCGGGACCGTGGCTTTTGGAGATACAAACTGTCGATCTTGCGGATGAGATAGCTTACGACAATCATGATATTGATGACGGTCTGAAAAGCGGATTGCTGAAGGAATCGGATCTCAGGGGCATATCCCTTTGGGATGATGCCATAGTTGGGGTCAGACCTAGCTCAAGATCGTCAACATCGGATGATTCCGTGAGGCGGAATCAGATCATCAGGGCTTTGATAAATGTGCAGGTTTCAGATGTGATAAAAAATACATTTGAGGTGATCAAAAAACGTGGGATCAACAGTATAGAAGATGTCGCAAAACAGAAAGAACGGACGATATCTTTCAGCCCTTCAATGGAAGAAAATAGGAAGCCGTTGCGGGGCGTTCTGATGAATAGACTGTATCGACATTACCGTGTTGTCAGGATGTCGTCCAAAGCGTCCAGGTTTCTTCAACGACTTTTTGAACTATATTGTGATACCCCGGAACAGCTTCCGCCACAGGCCCAGATGTCGATAAAAAGCGTAGGTAAACACCGGGCGATATGCGATTACCTGGCAGGGATGACGGACCGGTATGCGCTTGATCAGTATAAAGCTTTTTTTGAACCGTATGAAAGGGTTTAAGCATGGCTCTGGATAATCTGAAATATTACGAAGATCTCTTTTGCCGCATAAAAGAAAAATGGTTTTCACGGCCGGAAATCATTGCGTTCGGGAAATGTTTCCATAATCCGGTCTGGTTGGTCCTGCCGATGGGCGAGGAAGAATATAAACGTGCCGCCCGTGAAGAACTAACGGATGTCATACGCGATCATAAGGATGCGGACAAAATACTTTTTGATAATATGGATAAGCTTTTTCTGTGTCTGAAAAAAGTGTCCAGGGTGCATGTGATGGATATTTTTGATTATAGCACCGATCTTTGCGGTATATGTTATCCGCTTTTGTCAGATGACAGGATGTTTGGTTGTGTGGTTATGGCCGGGATGAAGAGACACCCGTCCGAGAATACGCAGAACATATTCAAGGTTTTTGCGGATACGGTAGTGCGTGAAACTCGCAAAGAAGTGGAACTCGAGGAGATGAATGCTACACTACGCCCAAGGATAGTCGCTTTGTCTACGGTACACACTGTCCATCGCTTGATGACGTCCACGCTGAATCTTAATGAGTTGTTGCCCAGGATTGCGCGGCTTTCTCTTCAAGTGCTTGGCGCTAACAGGTGTTCGATAAAACTTGTTGATAAAAAAAGAAAAGTTCTTATTCCGAAGACGACGGTGGATCTCAGAAAGAAAAAAGCAAAACTTAAAAAAGTACAGATAGGTCAGTATTCACCCGGCAAAGCGGTCAAGAAGGCGATGTCTATCCGGGGTGCTAATTATTTGGCTACGCCGTTGATCGATGGCGACGTTGTGGGCGTTATAACTTTATATGATAAACTTGACGGGTCGGAATTTAACAGCTATGACGAAGAGATCATGAAGACACTCGCCGAACAGGCTGTTACCGCCATAAAAAACGCCCAGCTGTTTCATGAGCAGGAACTTATCACTATGAACAGCATAAAATGTATCGCGATGCTGCTAAAAATGAGGGTGCACGGTGCGCGTAAGGCCGAGGAAAGTTTTCTGAAGATAATTGCGCTGATAGGACGAAAATTTAAAATGAGCGAGATCGATATAAAAATGATGCAGTATGCCGAGATGCTGCATGATACAGGACAGATAAGTATTCCTGAGGAAGTACTGATGAAAAAAGGTGTGCTTACCGGCAAGGAATATGACATTGTTAAAACCCATCCGCTTACCGGTGCCAATATCCTGTCGAAGTTCAAACCGCTGAAGCCGATAGTCCCAATAATACTTTATCATCACGAGAATTTTGATGGGACCGGATATCCGAAAAAGCTGAAAGGCGAGGAAATCCCCCTCGGCGCCAGGATACTCGGGATTGTTTCCGCGTTCGAGGCGATGGTCCTGCATAAACCTTACCGTCAGGCGCTTTCCATTGATTCCGCAATACAGGAGGTAAAACGTACGGCCGGGACGCAGTTCGATCCCCGGATCGTGGAAGCTTTCTGCGAGGTCGTTGCCCGGAAAAACGTGCGGAATATGCTCAAGAACGAATTAGGAGTAAGGAATTGAGACATTCCGCCGGAAAAATATTTCAGTCAAAACAAAATAAAAATCTTGTTAAAATTTTTATTGTTAATATTGCTGTTGTGGCCCTTGTTGTTTTTGGCGTGTTAACGGTTTCTTTTGCCTGCCTTGATAAAATCGTTGTTATAGCGGTGAAGCATCTGACCGGTTGCAGCATAACGTACAAAAAATGGGGGGACCATATTTTTGACAAGAGCCATATATATGGGCTCAATGTTGAGATCACAAAACACAGGATGGTGCTTTCTGCCGGAGAAGCGATGATACTGCTTAATTACAGGGAAAGTCTTGCTCAGAAAAAAATTGTTTTTGACTGCCGGTTTTCCGGCGGGCGATTATATAAAAAATCGATAAACGATTCGTCTTTTTCTCCCACGGCTCTCATGAAGGTCGTGTTTAGCCCGGATTGGGAATATGATTCTATTGCATTCGTTACGAGAATAGGCGCGAATATGGTAAATGTTGATGACTTTAGCGCGATATCTACCGATATGCATATCTCAGGACGCGGAGGATTTATCCCTGGAAGCAACGAGGTTACGATCGACGTGGATGTTGTCTTTTCCCCGAAAATGTCGGAAGAGCTGATGGGGAAGTATAAAGATATGTTTCTTACTGCCCGTGGCAACGGATGGTATGGTTCAAAGCTCTATTTTGACGGCGATTTAAAGAACCGGTCGTTCGAAGTAAAAACAGATTTCCTTGATATGAATATCAAAGGACGCTAATCCTCTTTTTTTTGTCAAAAGTAGTACTTGCCATTTTAAATTATTATGCTACAATATAGCGCATTATGGATCAGGATTATAAAGACGACTTTTTTGGGGATCAGAATTACGAGGGAAAGTCCGAAGAGAGCGCTCCGGCCGCTAAACCCGTAAAACAGGGGAAAGTAGCGTATATAAGGGTGCCTGTAGAGTATTTGATCGTGCTTTCAATCGTGGTTTTGGTCGTGATCATAATTGCATATGCTGTTGGAGTAGAACACGGCAAAGGTCAGGTTAATTTTTCAGAGGCGGTAACCGATGTTAAGACCGTCGATGTCAGCGTGCCAGATACGAAAATGATGCCTGAGACTTCGCAGGATGATGCGGCCAAATCAACTGTAGGGAAATCACAGCCAGCGGAAAAAGAAGACGCGGTAACAGGGCCGATGATGGAGTACACGGAGACCATGAAGGTTCCGGACGCGAAGACAAGAACGACGCAGACGGTCGTCGCCGAAGAAGAGATGGCGGATCTGCCTATCGTGAAAGTGGAAGAAAAAAAGGTGGAAATGGTCAGTAAAGCCGGTTCTGCGGCGTCGGCCACGGGGAAATATACCGTTCAGCTCATGTCGATAAAAAAAGAAACCGCTGCAAAAGGTGAAGTAGAAAAACTTAAAAAAGCGGGGAAGAACGCCGCTTATTCAAAAAAAGGCGATTGGTATTCGGTTTATTTGCAGGGATATAAAACAGCCGATGAGGCCAATAAAGCGAAAAAAGACGCAAGCAGTAAATATCCCGACTGTTATGTGAGGAGACAAATATGACGTTACATTCAAGTTTGAGGGCAAGTGGTAACGAGGGCAAATTCCGTTCCGTTATCAAAAGACACGAAAAGATCAAAGAACTCGCTGAAAAGGGAAAATGGAGCGAGGATAAGAATTCTGTTTTTAAACTGCCCAAAGTAAAAAGAGTTAAATTCAAAACTAAAAAAGTCAAAGCGGCTCCGGAAGAAGCGGCAGCGGCGGGTGCGGCGGCAGCTCCAGCGGCAGGCGCGAAATCGGCAGCGGCTCCGGCAGCGGGTGCAAAACCGGCAGCAGCGGCTCCTGCAGCCAAAAAAGGCGCAAAATAAGAGGCGCGGAGTTTTATTACAGTGGACGAACAGACTCAGGATATTAAAATAAGCTATGAGGATTTTCAGAAAATCGATCTTCGTGTCGCAGAAATAATCGAAGCGGCGGAGCATCCGAACGCTGATAGATTGTTTGTTCTTAAAATCAAAATAGGCGAAGAGACTCGTCAGATAGTCGCCGGGATAAGGGCTTCTTACAAAAAAGAGGAGCTTATCGGCCGAAAAATAGCAGTGATCACCAATCTACAGCCTGCGGTAATACGGGGGCAGGAATCATGCGGCATGCTTCTTGCGGCCAGCGGCGAGAACGGGCCTATCATTCTTACTCCGGAAAAAGATGTTCCGTCAGGATCCAAAATTAAATAAGTTCCGCCAATTTGTTTTTTCTTTAAACGTCCGAGGGGTAACGTGATGTTTCGTGCCGTTAGCGCAAGGACAATGCTTGAGATAGACAGGCTTGCTCAGGAAGAATTCGGTGTCCCTCAGTCGGTTCTTATGGATAATGCCGGCAAATGTGTGGCGGATTCGGTCCTTCGTGATTCAGAAAATATCAAAAATGAACATATCGCCGTACTTTGTGGTAAGGGCAATAATGGCGGAGACGGTTTTGTTTCGGCGCGGTATCTAATTGAGATGGGCGCCGGATCGGTTACTGTATTTCTTGCGAGCCGAGATATTAAACCGGGAGCGGCACTTCAAAATTTCAAACTTCTTTCTGAAATAACAGCCTGCGTGCAAGATATCGACTGTTTTTGGCGAAGGCCTGCTGAAATAACCGTCCTGATCGACGCGGTTTTCGGGGTCGGTTTTAAAGGGAGTATTCCAAGATCTTTGCAGGACGTATTTCTTGCGGCTAATGCCCTGACAAACATAAAAAAATACGCGGTGGATATTCCGTCTGGACTTGACGCGGATACGGGAATGGCTGATAAATACTGTTTCATGGCCGGAAAAACCGTTACATTCGGGTTGGCGAAATCCGGTTTTTATCTCAATCACGGGCCGCGTGTCTCCGGTGCGATCACGGTAGCGGATATCGGTTTTCCCAAGGAACTTTTAGATAGATATGCATTATAGCCCGAACGCATTTTTGCTTTTCGAAATAAACTGTGTTATAGTTAAGCTACTATGAAAAAAATCCGAGTTGATCTTAAGACAAGAGAATATGATATTTTTGTTGGTCACGGCGTTGTGTCCGAATTGCCCTGTCTTTTAAAAAACGCAGGTGGCAAAGGTCCGGTCATTGTTGTGACCGATACGAATATCTTTCCGAGGTTTGGTAAAACACTTGGAAGCCTTTTGAAGAGGAACGGTTTTGAATATCATTTTATAACCGTGCCTGCGTCCGAACGGTCAAAAAGCCCGGAAACATATTACGGTGTGATAAAGAATGTTATCGCGAATACACGGATGAGTTATCCTGTCGTCGTGGCTTTCGGAGGCGGGGTTGTAGGGGATCTTGCCGGTTTTGTGGCGGCGACATACAGGCGTGGTGTGCCTTTTATTCAGGTTCCGACAACGCTTCTTGCGCAGGTGGATTCTTCAATAGGTGGGAAAGTTGGGATAGATCTGCCCGAAGCGAAAAATATTATAGGTGCTTTTTATCAACCCGAAGCCGTAGTGTCGGATACGGAGTTTCTTTCGTATCTTCCTGCCCGTCAGCTTCGGAACGGTTTTGCCGAAGTAGTTAAATATGCCGTTATATGGGACAGCGCATTTTTTGCTTTTCTTGAGACGAACATCCGTAAAATATTCCTGGGGGATAGGACTGTTCTGGAAAAAGTGGTTTTTGAGTGCGCCCGTATTAAGGCCAGGGTAGTTGCAGCGGATGAGCGAGATAATAAGGGCCAGCGCGTTATACTTAACTTCGGGCATACGCTGGGACATGCGATTGAGTCGGCCGCTGGATATGGCGGGAGCTATTGCCATGGGGAGGCTATAGCCGTAGGAATGCTTATGGCGTGCGATATAGCAGTCAGACTTGATATGATGCCCGGCCGGGATCTTTTGCGGATAAAAGAACTTATACGGCGTTCGGGACTGCCTACGGCGATAAAAGGAGTGCCTTTTGATATGTTGCTGAAAACATACGTTAACGATAAAAAATTCGTTTCAGGAACGAATCGTTTTGTGCTTCCGAAAAGTATCGGACGGGTGGATGTTGTGGAGGATATTCCCGAGATACTTATCAAAAATGTTATAAAAGACCACACGGACCGGCGTTAATAACTTCAAATATCCCGATTTTAGAAAGGCGGATATATAAAATGGCTAAATATGGGCTTGATATTCGTGTCAGATATGCCGACACCGATCAAATGGGGGTTGTATATTATTCTAATTATCTTGTGTGGTTCGAGGTCGCACGTACTGAGCTTTTACGTGCTTATGGGGCTGATTATAAAAGCATAGAAAACGAAAGAAAGATCTATCTGCCAGTGGTTGAGACTTATTGCCGTTACAAAGCGCCGCTTTCATATGATGATCTGGTCCATGTCGATGTGTGGGTAAGCGATATGGGCAGAACTCGCATTACGTTCGAATATGAACTTCGTAAGGGTGACCTCTTGACGACTTTTGGGAACACGAAACATGTTTTTATCGATGGGAACAGAAAACCTGTATCTATACCGGAAGATCTTAAAAAAGCCCTAGAAGATGTATTTATTCCGCCATCCGCAGCGTGATCTTTTCGCCGTTCCGTATCCCTTCAACTGAGTCGGCCGATATCTTTGTTACTGTGAATCCGTCGATTGTGTCGTTTTCTCTGGCGGATTGCCCGTTAATTACAGCTTTTGGCGTGTTCTGAGCATACATGATTCCGGTCAGCGAAAGGTTGGGGGATGTTTTGTCTTTGTCCGTAGCTAATGTGTATGGCACGGTATCCGGTTTTAGCGGAGATGTTTTTTGTCCGGTCGATATGGGGGAGAGAGAAGACTGCTTTGGCACTCCGGAGAGATTGTTGCTTGAGAGAATGTTTTTTTTAAAAATTATTAGAGTTGCCAAAAATAGACAGAAAATAAGTACGATAGCGCCAGGGATATAAAGATGCTTATGCGAAGTTTTTGTTTTGTGTATCCCGGGATTGGCTGGGCTTGACAGGTGGATGTCGCCGGGAGTGCTCTTTACTGCTGTCTGTCGAGGGAGTTTTTCCGATTGTGCTTTTTTTAGCGCGTCCGAAATTATGCTCATATTATTCTTGTGGAACGGGTAAAAATTGTCCGTTCATTTCGTTGATCGTGCGTAATATGGTTTCTGACGTAAGTCGGTTCGTATTACAGGCATAGCCCATCAGCAGGGCTTTGTCGCATATGGTATTTATAACACGGGGGATGCCTTCCGAATATCCTGCTACCAGATCCAGTGCTGCGTCCTCAAAAAAGATATTGTATCCAGAACCTGCGATACGTAGACGATGTGCGATATATTCTTTTACTTCATCTGGGCTGAGGGCATTTAAGTGAAAACTTACGCTTATGCGCTGTTTGAGCTGTCTAAGGTCTGGGGAATTCAGTTTGTCCCGTAGTTCCGGTTGACCGATAAGTATTATTTGCATCAGTTTTTCTTTTTCAGTTTCGAGATTGGAAAGCATACGGATCGTTTCAAGCGCAGTATTTTTTAAATTTTGCGCCTCGTCGATTACTAAAATCACATTATTGTTTAATGCCAACTGCTCGAGTAGGAAAGAGTTCAATGCTTTGAAGAACATTACTTTGCTGCGTCTTTCGGGCGTAAGCCCGAAGTCCAGTAGAATGGCCTCCAATAGCTGAATTTCAGGGAGACTTGAATTGAAGATGACGGATGTTTTTGTCCCCTGAGGAAGACTGTTCAACATCGCTCTGCATATCGTGGTTTTTCCTGAACCGATTTCTCCAGTGATTTCGATAAAACCTTTACGTTCGTTGATTCCATACATCAGATGATTAAGCGCTTCCCTGTGGGTTTCGCTTAAATAAAGGAAATCCGGGTCACTTGTGATATTAAAAGGGTTTTCTTTTAACTTGAAAAAGTCCAGATACATTTGTGTCCTTTTTGTAATAGTGTATATAAAAAAAACTGAAACTACAAACATTATTTTATTTCCGTCGCACCCGGATAGCTTAATCTCAGAGGCGTGATGGACTGACCGTTTTTTAGAACGGCTTGAAAATTTTTGGGGTGTAATGTATGCTTATGCATATATGAAACGGACGACGGCGGATAAACGCAAATTCCCAAGGGTGAATTATAAATGCCTGATAAAAGTTGCCGGCAGCGACGGTGATGAAGAGTTTAACACCTTTACGCAGAACATAGGCGCCGGCGGGGTATGCGTGCTGCTGAAAAAAAATATTGAGCTTTTTAAGGCCGCGACGATGTCGATTTCTCTGCCGGATAATAAAGAGTTGGTGACATGCAAGGGTACCGTAGTATGGGTTATAAAACGGCATGTTGCCGGTGGCGATGATACGTATGAATATGATACCGGTATCGAATTCACTAATATTTCCGAACCGGATCGTAACAGGATAGCGACGTTGGTTAGCGATATTTTATCCGCCTAAACTTGACAACACAAAATGCCCGTGATATACTTCGGGAAAAGTGAAAAAAACATTGATGTGGCTGTATTGTGCAGGAAATTAAACGAAATGCAGTATAAATAAAGAGGAGAGGGAGGTAAATATGAAAGCAGTGAAGATTTTGGTTGTTTGCATGGTGGTTGTGGCGATGATGGGGTTGGCTACCCAGTGTTATGCTCAGGATCCTGCGAAGAAGTTGGGCAGGGGCTTGGCGAACATACTGACCGGGTGGGTCGAACTGCCGAAGAACATTTATCAGACTAGTGTGGAAGAGAATGTTCTTTCAGGTCTTACGATGGGATTGGCCAAAGGTGTTGGTATGACGATAGTAAGAACAGGCGCCGGTGTATATGAGACTGTGACGTTCCCGTTCCCAATACCGGAAGGTTATGAACCAGTGCTGCAGCCAGAATTCGTATTCAGCGAATAATGACGCAGGTTGTTGAGTTTAAGACGAGGGGGAGCGGTATGCCGTTCCCCCTCGTTGTTTTTGTAGCCGGTTTCTGAATATAGCAGTGATTTCTTATGGACAAACCATTATTTTGTGGTATTATAGTTAGGCAATTTTGACCCCATACTTTGACAATTCATAATGGCATATTTATAAGGGTTAGGAGATCGAATGTCTGAAAAAAGAAGGCACATGCGTTTTAATTTGTTTTTGGAAGCGTTGTGTCGAAAGGGCGGTATCCCTAAAAAACTGAAGGTTGATAATTTTAGCCGGGAAGGTATAGGGATATCTTCTGATGAACTTTTGAATGAAGGAGACGATGTTGAGATTGAAATGATGATCCCGGGTGATAATATCCCCGTGGTGGTCACTGGTCAAATAGCATGGACTGAGAAAACCAAAGAAGATGCCAATTTTAAAAGTGGAGTTAAGCTGACCAGAATAAATAATGCGGATCGTGGAAAAATATTGAACTATATATACCAGAAGTGGATGGCCCCAAAGAAAGATGGGGAAAAAGAGTAATCCCCTTATAATATAATGTACGGAGGTGACAACGTGGCAGAAGAGAAGAAGGAAACAGAAAAAAAAGTGGCGGCCCCGGCAGCGGGTACGGAAGGTGCAAAGCAGGAGGGCGAAGCAGCAGCGTCGGCGAACGCAGCTTGTACTCCGCGGCGTACGGAGAGACAGCGTCCGGCGGAATGCGCGGGTTGCGGCAAAGCGAACAAAAAAGAGATGTGGTATTACCGCAACGGCGGTTTTTACTGCAATAAAAGATGCTATCAGAAAAAGCTTCTCGACCTTAAGAAAAAGGCCGAAGCTGCTAAAGATAAGAAATAAACTGTCAGCAATCGGGGAGTTTTTGGACTCCCCGATTTTTTTTAGTTTTGAAAGTCGTCGCTACCCACACAAATACGGATGGGATCAGAGATGCGGCAAAAAATACTGATCAGTGCGTGTCTATCGGGACAATGCTGTGCTTATGACGGTAAGTCCCGGCTTCTGTCATGTGTATCGCTTTTAAAAGAACGATTCGATCTTATTCCCGTATGTCCGGAATTATTAGGCGGGTTCTGCTCTCCGCGTGAAAAACATGAAATACGTGGCGGTACAGGCGCGGATGTTTTGTCGGGGAAGGCAAGCGTTGTATCTGAGACTGGGGCCGATCATACCGATCAGTTTCTTGAAGGCGCAAAACGGACGCTGGAGATAGCAGTTACCCATAACGTTTGTGCGGCTCTTCTCAAAGCAAAAAGTCCGTCATGCGGATTTGGTCAGATCTATTCCGGATATTTTAACGCTCAGATGATACCTGGTAACGGTGTTGCAGCGGAGTTATTATCGCGCAATGGCGTGAAGATCTTTACTGAAAAAGACGATTTTAAGAAGCATATTCTGCAATGACACGTATATAAGTGAACTTTTCTAAACTCTCGCCGCGATTAGTTTATTGAAAAAAGATAAGTAAATGTTATAATAATGCGCATATGAAGAGTGACTGCATTTTTTGTAAGATCGCAAACAAAGAGATCAAATCCGAGATCGTATACGAAGACAAGGATATGCTGGCCTTCAAAGATATCGATCCGAAGGCGCCGGTACATTTTCTGTTCATACCAAAAAAACATATAACGACGTTAAATGATATTCTGCCGGAGGACGGCGCTCTTTTGGGTAATATGTTCCTGAAAATGAAAGAGACCGCGTTGAAACACGGCATAAGCTCCGATGGTTATAGGATCGTGGCGAATTGTAATAAAAATGGGGGACAGGCGGTCCTTCATTTACATTTTCATCTTTTAGGCGGAAGAAGCCTGGCATGGCCTCCGGGCTGATAATTTATACAAATTCAGGAGAGGATAAAATGACGCATACCAGTGAAAGACGTAAGTTCCCGAGGATAAAAGACAAGGATATTTCTATCCAGATAAAGAGTGACGATTTTCACGCGATAACCCAGAGTCTTGATGTAAGCGCCAGTGGGATATATTGTAAAGTTAAGGAACGTATCCCGGTCATGACAAGGCTTGAGATTGTTCTCGCGCTGCCGAATAAAGAGAATCCGTCCAGTCCGATTCTGATGAACATCGAGGGAATAGTCGTGCGGGAGCACCCGGTTGTTAAGGACGGGAAAGTGGAACATTACGATCTGGCCATATTTTTCAACTCTATCCATCCGCGTGAAAGAGAAAAACTGGTGCACTATATCAGCCAACGTTCATAACGCCGGGTTTAAGATGATTGTAACCAGATATATCGAGATCCGAACTAAGGGCAATACCGATGTTATCGATCTGACCGGGAAATGCCGGGATATGTTGTCTGAATCACGGCTACGGGATGGGATTATGACGGTTTTTTGTCCCGGATCGACCGGTGGGGTCACTGCGTTGGAATATGAACCGAATCTTGTCAGAGACCTTAAGTCGGCCATGGAGATTTTTGCGCCAAGCGATAAGAGATATGAGCATTTCAAAACATGGAACGATGATAACGGTTCTGCTCATATAAGATCCGCGCTTATGGGACCGTCGATGTCAGTTCCTTTTGTTAAAGGCGAGATGACCTTAGGCACATGGCAGCAGATAGTCTTTTGTGATTTTGATACAAGACCGAGAGATAGAAAATTGACCGTGCAGATCATGGGCGAGTGAAATGGGAAATATCAGGAAACCCGGTAAAGTGAAGTTGATAGCCAGCCTTATATTCAAGGACGACGATTGTCTTGCGCGTGTAGAGAAAAAAATGGCGCGTAAATACGGACCGGTGGATTTTGTGTCAGACGTTATGCCGTTCGATTGGACGAAGTATTACGATGATGAATTTGGGGCTCCGCTGAAACGCAAATTGATATCGTTCGAAAAGTTGAGGGATGTTGAGGGGCTTGAGAACGTTAAACGCTGGACGAATGCTTTGGAACTGGCTATGGCGAAGGGCGGGAAAAGAAGAGTGAATATAGATCCTGGCTATCTGAATGACGCGAAGATGGTGCTTTTTACCACAAAAGATTATTCGCATCGCATATATATAAAACGGGGTATATTCGCCGAACCTACATTGTGCTATCGTAACGGGAGATTTAACCCATGGCCTTGGACATACCGTGATTATGCGTCCGACACGATGGTTTCGTATTTTAATGGTGTGCGCGGGAAATATATGCAGGAGATCAAGGCTTCATGCGGGGGGAGAAAGGGATAAATGGATTTTGTAAAAATGGGGCGGAAACATACTTTACTGGTCGTTTCTTCATCCTTGATAATAACGGTGGTTTTTGTTGCCACGTTTATCGGTTACAATGTATATATGCAATGGGTAGAGGATACGATCTCTCTCCGTTACCGGGACTCTATATATAAACTTACGGCAGGTATCTATAAAAACGATATAGTGATCATGGGCGTTGTCCCAAAAGCCGGTAAAGAAATAATTTTTTCGGGATCGGGGGCAGGGATGCCTCTCCTTGAGGGGAAAGTAAAAAACAACACTTCTAAGATAATTACATCGGTAATGGTAGAGATATATTTTTCCAGATCGGACGGTTCTGTAGTGTACAGGGACTGGTTCTATCCGTTGGGCGAGAAAATGTTCTTCAGCTCACCCTTTTTCTCGTCGAAGATAAAACCGCAGATGGTCCTCCCTCCGGGGGAGACTATGACGTTCAGATATTTGCTTAGGAATTGTCCGGCAGAGATTGCTTCGCAGCTAATGTCTAAAAAAGGTTTTTCCAAGGAGGATCCGGGTAAGGAGATAAAAATGAACCTAAAAGTGGCAGGGGTGAGCGTTCTGTGAAGAAATTCATATTTGCTTTGATAGTTTCGGTTCTGTTTATTTGTGCGCTGTTTATAATAGCGTTTCTCTATATCGCTTTTACGGGACATGAGATACTCGATTACGAATTTATGGTAAAAGACAGGCTGGCAGGAGTTGTCCGCGTGGACCGATATATAACCGAAGATCGCATTATTTATAAGAGCCGTGAGTTCTTCGATGCTACAATAGGGTATCCCTGTACGAACCGGAAGATAACAATAAAACGTATGACACTTCTGCCGGTGAAGTATGAGGAAGAAGCCATGGGGGCGCGTGGCGCTTCAGCGATCGTATCGCTTACTCAAAACAGAGATAAGACGAATTATATGTATTTTGAGCCGCCGGTATTCTTTACAATGAAAGATTTTGAGACGGGGCACAGTACATCTCTTTATTCGCCATACAATATGATATTGTATTTTCCTGTAATGGAAAAATATAATTACTGGAAAAAGGGGACGCAATATTTTGAGGTGATGATACCTGTAGAGGGCCCGTTCCCAATCATGAGAGATAAAATAGAAGTGACTTATATTGAGGACGATTATATCGCTGTTTTAAATAAGAGGATCGAGGCTGAACGTTTTGCCATACGGGGGAAAAGTGTCCCTGAAACCATCGTTACATTATCGAAAAATACGCATGAGCTTTTGTCCTTGGAGATCCCTAAATCCAATATAAATTTTACGATGATAGGATATCACCGACGGTTTGATAAAATATTCAATATTATCGCTTTCCTGTCAGGCGGGATAGAATCTGATATCCGTAAAGGTGCTGTAAATGTGTCGGAACGGATTACGCGACTGAGGGGTGCGTTCAGGACCGGCAACGAGGTGTTCTTTGAGAACGGTTCTGACGTGCTTTCGGGGAATCTATGGGTCCCAGACGGGCTTGGCCCTTTCCCTGCCGCTATTATCGTGCCTGAAGACGGACCGATGACGCAGGGTGAGAAGATGCTTATAGAATCGCTTGGGGAGAAGCTTTCGGCTGCCGGAATCATCGTGCTTTATTTCGATTATCCCGGGCAGGGGAAAAGCCAGGGGGATTTTACGCTTTTGAATGATGATATGAAAAAAACAAGCATAGTGTCTGCTTTTTCCTTTGTGGCTGATAATTCGTTGGTCGACCAGTCGAATATCGTTCTTATCGGGCATAGGGGAGGGGGCTATTTGGCTATTAAGGCGGCCGATGAGATGCCGACCCTTTCTTCTTGTGTGCTTTTAGGGCTTCCTTTCGACGTGTACAACCTTACTGAAGTAGCCCGGACACGGGAAG
>Ga0116171_10002485_pt1 | contig 17450 bp, 11 predicted proteins | sample AD_JPNHW2_MetaG_FD_89798 | JGI IMG/M metagenome (GOLD analysis project Ga0116171, IMG submission 89798) | Active sludge microbial communities of municipal wastewater-treating anaerobic digesters from Japan - AD_JPNHW2_MetaG | ecosystem: Engineered > Bioreactor > Anaerobic > Digestate | place... | reverse complement strand
GTTTCAGCTTTTACATCCATCAAAACAACCTCTCCCTTTATCAGGCCGTTTGTACTGCCTGTCCAGGCAACCGGATTACATGCAAAATTGCAGTAATATGGAGCAGTCATTGCTGCGTATGTCTTAAGGTTATCCCATCCTCCCCTTGTGAAATCCCTTGCTTCTTCGATACGTACATTCTGGAACCCCATTTCCTCCATCTTTTTTTTCGCCCATTCATAGCCGCTTGTGCTTCCGGTGGAACCAGTAAGCCTTGGTCCGGTAAGGTCAGTCATGCCGAAGGCAAGTTCCTCTATTGCTGAATTCTTTAATCCTTCCTGTTTTATTTTGTATATCATATTCAGGTCGGTCTTTTCAGTCTGCGACGACAGAATAGCCGGAATGAACAGGAATAACCATACACCGGCAATAATTCTCTTGATTTTCATTTGTTTAATGTTAGTTTATTGAAGATAATCAAAATTAGAAAAAATTGGATTCCCGCATATGAGAATTATTCTCTTTTAACATTTATTATTAAATAGCCAGTTCCTTTTATCTTTTTACTTTTGTCTTTTTAATTTTATCTTTTAACCTTTAACCTTTAACTGTTAACAGTTAACATTAAACAATAAACATTTTTAATGATCTACCCTCAGAATTTTGAGACTAAAACCGGATTCGATACTATCAGGGCTTTCCTTTCAGATCTTTGCCTTAGCCCGATGGGACGTAACAGTGTCGGGAATATTACTGTCTTTAATGATCCGGAAGAGATAAACCTCAACCTTTCAGTTACATACGAATTTCAACAGATATTGAGGTTTGAAGACTCGTTTCCTTCTGACCATTATTACGATATTTCTGTCTCTCTTAATAAAATAAGGATCTCCGGCGCTTTCCCCGAAGTTCATGAGGTATTTGACCTCAAACGTTCCCTTGAGACAGTTAAAGCCGTTATCAACTTTTTCAGGAAAAAGGAGGAAAAAGAATATCCTGTCCTCAAATCGTTCTGTGCACATGTTAAACAATATCCCTATGTTACCGACGCGGCCGACAGGATAATCGACAAGGACGGGAGAATAAAGGACGGGGCCTCGCCACGACTTCGGGAGATAAGGGCAGAAATACAGCAAAAGGGCATAATGGTATCGAGACGACTGAATTCCATCCTGAAGCAGGCCCAGAGCGAAGGGATAGTCGATGCCGACACGGCAGCATCAGTCCGTAACGGGAGAGGTGTTATCCCTGTAAGCGCCTCCGATAAAAGAAAAATAAAAGGGCTCATTCATGATCAGTCGGCATCAGGAAAAACAGTTTTCATCGAACCGGCTGAGATAGTGGAGATAAATAATGAAATTGTCGAGCTTGAATATGAGGAGAGACGCGAAATAGTAAGGATACTGACAGCTTTTGCAGATGATATCCGGCCATATATAGACGATCTTCTGCATGCAAATGAGTTTCTTGGTGAGATCGACTTCATAAGGGCAAAAGCCATTTTCGGCAACCAGCTCGGCTCAGTGAAGCCTGCCATTTCACCAACACCCGGTTTACGGTGGAGAAAAGCTGTTCATCCGCTTCTGTTCCTTACCTTCAGAAAGCTTAAAGACAGAAAAGTTGTTCCGCTCGATATTGTCCTCGAGGAAAAGAACAGGATACTTCTTATCTCCGGACCCAACGCAGGCGGAAAATCAGTCTGCCTTAAGACTGTAGGTCTCCTTCAGTATATGCTCCAGTGCGGACTTACAATACCTGTTGGGGAAGGATCGGAATCGGGAATATTCAGCAATATATTCATTGATATAGGCGATGAGCAAAGTATCGAAAATGATCTGAGCACCTACAGCTCCCATCTTATTAACATGAAGTACTTCGTCAGGAATGCATCAGCATCAACACTTGTCCTCATCGATGAATTCGGGACTGGCACCGAACCCATGATAGGAGGCGCAATTGCAGAGGCAATTCTTGGAGATCTGAACAATGCAGGCTGCTACGGCGTGATTACCACACATTATACAAATCTGAAGCATTTTGCATCGCTCACCGAAGGGATAATAAATGGTGCAATGCTTTTTGACCACCATCTCATGCAACCGCTTTTCCAGCTTACAATCGGGAAACCCGGTAGCTCATTTGCCTTTGAAATTGCAAGGAAAATTGGCCTGCCCGAAGACTTACTGAAACGTGCCGGAGAAAAAGCCGGAGTGAAAAATGTAAATTATGACCGTAACCTTAAGGATATCGCCAGGGACAAAAGATACTGGGAGACGAAGAGGCAGCTTATCCGTCAGGACGAAAAGCGGCTAGAGGAGCTTATTGAACAGTATGAGAAAGAGTTATCAGGCGTAAAAAGCCTTAGAAAAGAAATAATATCCAAAGCAAAGACCGAAGCCGAAACCTTATTGAATGAGACAAACCGTAAGATTGAGAATACAATCCGTCAGATAAGGGAATCGCAGGCCGAAAAGGAACGTACAAAAGAAGCCCGCCAGGAACTTGACGAGCTTAAACAGTCGCTTACTGAAGAAACCAAACCTGAAGCCACTCCCTCTGAAGAGAAGATACAAAGGCTAAATGAAAAAGTAAGGAAGCTGAAGCCGCAAATCGCCATTCCTGTGGAAAAGGTATCTGAAAAATCAGATAAACCCCTTGTTCCCGGAGATGCTGTGAGAGTCACCGATACCATGGCCCTTGGAGAAATAATAAAGATCGAAGGTGCAATGGCACAGGTAGAAACGGGAAACCTCAGATTCTTTGTCCCTGTCGGCAGACTCGAGAGGATAAGCAGGGCTGAACTCAGGAAAAGTCTGAGGTCCGAAAGCATGGTTCCTGAAAGCGATCCCATGATCAGTGACAGGAAACTGAATTTCAAACCTGAAATTGATATCAGAGGTTACAGGGGAGAAGAAGCCTTAAACCTTGTCCGCGACTTCATTGACAACGCCCTTATGGTTCAGCACCGGAATATCAGGATACTCCACGGCAAAGGTAACGGGATCCTTCGTCAGCTTGTAAGGGAATATCTGGCAACAATGAATGTTGTGAGGTCGTACCGCGACGAAAGCGTTGATCTTGGAGGATCAGGTATCACGGTAGTGGAAATGGATATATAGAAAAATCCCGCAGATATCAGGGATCAGTGCAATATTGCCTGAATGAGCCTCTGATATCTGCGGGATTCTTTTTGAATCTAATACAGTTTTACCGTTCCGTATGATGACGTCAGTCTTACTCTTGACGCAGGTGAGGTATCTTTGCCGACAACTCCGGATATCTCAGTTGAGTTGTTCTCGACTATCCTTCTTTCGTTCCGGAAGTTATCCTCATCATATTTGAGATCGCCGTAAGAAAGTTTTGCGTCGAGGTTGTAACTTGCATCCGGATCTATTCCAAGCTTAACCCCGATATACTTTGTTTGCGACTCTATCGACTCAAATCCCTTTTCTATCCTGTCGACAGTAAGAGAACCATATCCTCCGTCAAATTTGAGTTTTTTGGAAATTTCACCGATGTTTACATCGGCATAACCTGCATCAAGGACAAGGTTATTTATCTTTTCGATACGGATGTTATCGTATTTGCATTCTCCCACGACAGAGCTTATATCCCTTACCTGGATCTTTGAGTATTTGCTGTCGAGAAGAAGGGCCTGGGCCTTGTCGATGGAAAAGTTGCCTGAGTATCTCAGAACGACATCGAGCCATCCTGCCGATTCTATTTCAGCTTTACCATAGGCGAGGCTCATATAGTTTATTGGTTTGGTATTGCCTCTTGAAAGATTATCGGCTTTCAGGTTGCCATATTTAATGTCGATTTTCACAAGACCTTTAATCTCTTCAAGCTCTGAATCGCCGTATTTGTTTGCAAGCGTAAAATTGATATTTTCAGGCATCTTAATATTATAGTCGATGCTGAAGCGTCTTGATCCGCCTCCCCAGCCCGAGAAATTGAATTTGTCGTCGATCATTGTTTTGGCGCTTACAACATCGCCCGATTCTGAAAACTGAACTTCAATATAGCTTAAGAGTTTTTCAGCACGTTCCCTGCTTGGAACATCAACAGTTACCTTTACATCAATCTGGATCTGGTCGGTAGCCGATGTTTCAACAATTACATGTCCGTATCTGTTGTTTATGTCAAGGGTTGTGCCGGCCGATGCTTTATACTGTTTGTGGAACTCTTTTGTAACCTCCTCTGCATTAAGTGTTACTGCCGAAAGAAAAACGGCAGCCAGAAGAAGTAATCCTGGTTTATAAATTCGTCTGTCCATTGTCTGTTTTATTTTGGTTATCATTCCTGATGGCTCTAAGCTGGTCGAGGATATAGTTCATTACGTCGACCTTGGTCTGGTAATGTTCTATCATTGCATTAATGATCCTTTCGTCGTTGGGATTTGCCTTAAGCTCTTTCTGAAGCTGAACGTATACTGAATCCATGCTTCTCATTTCCTTTTTCAGGATCTCTTTCTGCTCGGGGCGGCTTGTGACATCGAGGTTCACTATTTCATTTTCCATAAGGTTTACCTGATGGACATAATAGTTTTCGACCTCCCTGTATTCAGGTGATATATCGCCAAGAGCCATCCTGTTCCTGTCGGACCTGATGAAATGGTCCCATGTCCAGAGTGATGACAATGTTACAAGCAGGGTTACAACTGCGGCTTTAAGCAGATAGGGGACAATGCTTCGCCTTATTACTTTTTCCCCGCATCTTATTTCAAGCTTTCTTGTGAACCGCTCAAAGTGTCCTTCCGATGGCTCCTCCCCATCGAAAAACTGCTTGTTGCTGCTTATGAAATCCTCTATGTTTTTCATCTCCGTAAGTTTTTCATTTCTTTTTTAACTCTGAAATCAGTTTCTGTTTGGCCCTTGAAAGCTGCGATCTTGAGGTGCTGCTCGAAATATTCAGGATGTCAGCTATTTCATCGTGGTCGTATCCTTCAAGAAGATAGAGTGAGAGAATTATCCTGTAACCGTCGGGAAGCCTGTTAATGGCATCCTTTACCTCTTCAACCCTCAGATCAACCTCTTCCTTCCTCAACTGGTCCTCGGGACCGTCGTCCCTTATACCAATGTGAGGTTCAATATCTTCAAAGATCGCTTTCTTTTTACCCAGAGCGTCGAGCGAACGGTTTATGACTATTTTCTTCAGCCATGCACCAAAACTGACGGTACCTGAGTAAGTGTCAATCTTTTCAAAGGCCGACAGGAACGATTCCTGCATAATATCTTCGGCTTCCATCGTGTCATTAACAATCCTCAGACTTGTATTGTACATTGCTTTGTAGTACAACTTATAGATCTGAAACTGAGCTCTCTGGTCACCTGATTTACACCCGTCCAAAAGGTCCTGGTGTAAGTTTTTGAATGCCGCTTCTACATTTGCCATCTTTACATAAAGGCTGGTTCTTATCTGAGATGCTGCACCCACTGTCTTTTTACTTTTTCACTTAAAAGACGGGAGTTAACAAAAATTGCTGCACTCAATTTAAGAATTTTTAAAAATTTTATAAGCAGAAATGAGAATTAAGCCCTGGGTCACCTCCCCCGATGCATAATCAAGTTCTGAACCCAGAACACTATGGGGTATCGAGAAGACCAGAAGCAATACTACAGATGCGAGAAGTACATATGCCGGACGTTCTTTTTTCCGGTTCATGACTACGGCTATGATCCAGAAAATTAATGCGATAAGAGTTTTGTTGTCGGTGAGGTCCCATCCGAAGGGTACTCCCGTCCACAATTCACCGAATGCATATTTCTGAACCAGCGGACCAAGTATCATTCCACCAATAAACAGGGTAACAAGGGTCCATAGCGAATATCTTCCGAACTTGGGATTCCTGAAAACACACATGAGTCCGGCAAGCGTTGAGAAGAACATCGCAAGGAACATTAACAGTATATGAGGTGTAAGAATTGATGATGGTACTGCACCTTTGAAGCGGATAACCACAGGACTATCCTGCATGTAGGTCCTGGCGCCGGAGGAATCGGTTATTGTGAAATAATACTGGATCTTGCCGGCGGGAGGCTGAGCCGGGATCTGTGCATAAAAGCCTTTTTCCTCGGTGATTTTGAAAATCCTGTTCATTATGAATGAGTTAACAGGATAGGTCGTGTAAATGAACTCCGATGACTTGTATTCATCAGCAGTTTTGAACCTCTTGTAATACAGCGTAGCCTTCATGGCCGTGTCGTAGATCTTAAGCCTTACTTCGGGGCGTTCATCCAGCCCCAGGCTTCTGACCAGCCCGACTTCATAGGAGGAATCATTAACCTCAACTAAACAGCTCTTTGGATAAGTTGGTCCGGTCTTTCGCTGGTAATATGCTGCTGCAATTGTTATTATAAAAGCAAAGAACCAAAGTAAGAATTTTTTCATGCAGGGTCGTTTTTCAGTATTAGACGAATAAATCCTACAATTGTATCAAAAGAACTTCTTTTTTCCCGTTTCTTAAGACCTCCACGCTGATGGTTTCCCCATGCTTAAGCTGGCCCATTCTGAACATATAGTCCTGTATGTTATTGATAGTCTTTCCGTTAATAGATGTAATTATATCTCCTTTTTTCATTCCTCCAAGAGCGGCAGGTTTACCTGGAGTTACAAGATCAGCCCTCAGGCCATTTTTTACATTCCCAGCAAAATCGGGCATAATACCCAGGGAAACGCCTCTCCTTCTTATCGCCCTGTTGATTTCTATCTTTGGTCCCGCTTCCCTGAATTTAAGCCTCCCGGGAGTATTGGCAAGATCACCGGTTATCCTGAAAATGAGATCCGTCACTTCCTTCATCCCGTCATAGTTTATCTTATCCCATGTATCGTCAGGCGTATGGTAATCGAGATGAGCACCAGTAGAAAAGAACAGGACAGGAATGTTTTTACCATAGAAGGAAGAGTGGTCAGATGGTCCGTATCCTTCCTCCGAAAATGAAAGTTTAACAGTGTTTGTGTCGACCAGGTTATTTACCTTATCCCTTAATCCTTCTGCAGTACCAATACCGCCGATCTGAAGAGTGCTTGAATCGCTAAGCCTCCCCACCATGTCGAGATTGATCATTGCATTAACACCTGATAGGTCCATAAGCGGGTTATCGGCAAAATACTTTGAGCCGAGAAGACCCTCTTCCTCACCTGAAAATGCAGCGAAAACCAGGCTGCGTTTATGACTTCCGGGAGTCAGGGAAAACCTCTCAGCCAGCTCTATCATGCTGCTTATCCCTGAGGCATTGTCGTCAGCGCCCGGATGTACAGCTATTGTATCCCTTACTCTGCTCGACGATCCTCCCATGCCCAGATGATCAAAATGGGCGCCAATAATAACATATTCATTTTTAAGCGAATCATCTTCTCCGGGAAGGACCATGACGATGTTTCTTGTCATCGATGCCTGTTTTATGACTTCGGATCCTGCCTTTACTGTTGTCTTTGTGTCAAAAGCCGTGGTTTCCTTTGTGGTATTTATCTTTTTTTCAAGACCCTCAAGGGTGTTGTTTGTTTTTTTAAGGATGAGATCGGCAACCCTTCGCTTAATCCTGAGGACGGGTATCTCAACTGAATATTCACCCCGGGACAGACCGTCAAATGTGTCCTCTGCATCTCCTGCAGGACCTGACACCAACAGAACCCCTTTAGCTCCCATGTCTTTGGCTGTCATTGCCTTATCCCTGTCGCTGTTAAAGGGAATAAACCCGCTTACCGATTTTTCAGGTTCAGGATCTCCCCTGAGTACAAGCACCCATTTGCCTTTTACATCATAATTTCCGTAATCGTTCCATTTAAGAGAGTCGTTGTTGATGACGAATCCGTATCCTGCAAATACGACAGGCGCTTCAAGGGATGAATTCCCGCTGAAGCCGAATGGCATAAAATCGTCCGTGGGCCTGAAATCCCTGCCTTCAACGGAAAGGAAATTCCTTTCACCTGCAACAACTTTGTCGGTGACTGAAAATTTCTGGAATCCGTCGCCTGTGAGAGGTACAAGACCAGCCTTTTCGAGTTGTCTCCTGATATATACCGCAGCCAGGCTGTCGCCCCTGCTTCCGGTCATCCTGCCTTTAAGGGAGTCGGACGACAGGTATTTTACATGATCTTTCAGCTCGCCCTGTGTAATTTCCCTTGTAACCTGGCCGGTACATGAAATAGGGATATATAATAACAGGAGAATAACGGGTAATGCTAATCTCATAAGTTTGTGGTTAATTGTATGAATATTGCTCAAATCCCAAGAGGGGATTGTTACAATATTAACAATCTGCTATTCAAAAAGTTTAAATGCCTTTTTTATCAATCCTATTGCTTCCAGCAACTGTGGTTCCGAAATAACAAGAGGCGGAGCAAACCTGATAATATGTTCATGGGTCGGCTTGGCTATAAGACCCATATCTTTCATTGCCAGACATACATCCCATGCTGTCTTGCCGTTTTTAGGCCTTACCACGACGGCATTTAAAAGGCCTTTCCCCCTGACAAGCTCTATCATATCCGATCTGACGCTTTTCAATTCATTCCTGAATACCTCTCCGAGACGGGAAGCATTCTCGGCAAGTTTTTCATCTTTAATAACCTGTAGAGCCTCTATCGCCACCTTGCAGGCAAGAGGGTTTCCTCCGAAAGTCGATCCGTGTTCACCCGGCTTGATCGTAAGCATGATATCGTCATCGGCCAGAACGGCTGAAACGGGAAGAACACCTCCCGATAATGCTTTACCAAGGATCAGGATATCAGGACGAACACCTTCATGATCGCATGCGAGGAGTTTCCCTGTACGGGCAATACCTGTCTGAACCTCATCGGCAATGAAAAGAACATTGTGTTTTTTGCAGAGGTCGTACGACTTTTTCAGATATCCTTCATCAGGAACATATACTCCTGCTTCCCCCTGTATTGGCTCCACAAGAAAGCCGGCAACGTCTGGATCCTGAAGTGCATTCTCGAGAGCCGCAAGATCGTTGTATGGTATTACAATGAATCCCGGTGTGAAGGGTCCATAATGGTTGCGTGCATCGGGATCGGTCGACATCGAGATTATCGTGATAGTCCTTCCATGGAAGTTACCTTCACAACAGATTATTTTGGCGTTGTTTTCCTTGATGCCCTTTTTCTTGTATCCCCATTTGCGGCAAAGCTTAAGAGCCGTTTCATCACCCTCAGCGCCCGAGTTCATGGGCAATACCTTGTCGTAACCGAAATATTTCGTTACATACTCTTCATATTCACCAAGAACAGAATTATAAAATGCCCTTGATGTAAGAGTAAGCTTCGGAGCCTGATCTGTCAGCGCCTTTACTATCCTGGGATGGCAGTGACCTTGATTTACAGCCGAATAGGCTGAAAGGAAGTCGAAATACCTTTTCCCCTCAACATCCCAGACAAACGGACCTTCACCTCTTTCAAGAACTACTGGAAGAGGATGGTAATTATGTGCGCCATACCGATCTTCACGAGTAATATAATCCTGTGTATTCATTTTGTTGAAAATTAAATAGTTAGTTATAACATAAAAAATAAGTTACAATTTTACGAAAGCTTTTCGTCTTTTCCAAAACAATGAAGCCATATCGGAGTTATTATGTCTGCTGGTCTGCTGGTGATTGTTTTGCGGTTATGCGGTTATGCAGTATGCGGTTATGCGGTTATGCAGTTATGCGGTTATGCGGTTATGCAGTTATGCGGTTATGCTGTTTTGCAGTTATGCAGTTAAATGTTTTTTTTGACTCACTACTCACTACTCACTACTTTCTTGCCAACTGCCAACTGCCTTTTTGCCAACTTCTTTTTGCCAACTGCCAACTGCCTTTTTGCCAACTTCTTTTTGCAACTGCTTCCCATCAATCTTTTAAAAGATCGGGCCTGAGCTTCATGGTCCTTTCGACCGATTGCTCGTGCCTCCATTTGTCGATTTCTGCTGCATTCCCCGAAAGGAGGACATCCGGGACTTTCAATCCCATAAAATCGGCCGGTCTGGTATAAACAGGAGGGGCAAGGAGATCGTCCTGGAACGAGTCGGAAAGGGCCGACTGCTCATCCGACATGGCACCCGGGATCAGCCTTACTATTGCATCCGTAATTACTGCGGCAGGGATCTCTCCACCTGAAAGGACATAATCGCCTATCGATATTTCCCTTGTAATGAGGTTTTCCCTTATCCTCTGGTCAATCCCTTTATAATGGCCTGCAAGAATGATAATGTTTTCTTTCAGCGAAAGTTCATTTGCCATTTTCTGGGTGAACCTTGCGCCATCGGGGGATGTATAAATTATCTCATCATAATTCCTTTCACTTTTAAGCTTTTCGAGAGCCTTGTAAACAGGTTCAATCATCATCACCATTCCTGCCCCGCCTCCAAAAGCATAGTCATCGACACTTTTGTATTTATCCTTTGCATAATCGTGGAGATTGACAATGTTTATCTCCACGAGCCCTTTGTCGCAGGCACGTTTTACTATCGAATAGTTCAAAGGGCTGACGAGAAGTTCAGGCTGTACAGTCAATATATCAATCCTCATTGTCGTTATTTTGCCCAAAATTAAATAAAAAGCCCTGAAAAGGACAGCTATTCTATTCTGAGGGCATTTGACGGATTGTAATTTGCTGCCTTGATTGTCTGATAACTTATTGATAACCATCCGATAAACATGGCAATCAGGGTGGCCAGAATAAATATTACCGGACTGATCGGAATTTTGCTTGCAAATCCCTCAAGCCAGTATTGTGAACCGAAATAAGCTATAGGATAGGCGAGGAGCGATGATATCAGGATTATATATATCATCTCCTTTGAAAGCAGTCCAAGGATAACTGGTATTGAGGCTCCGTAGCTTTTACGTATTCCTATTTCCCTTGTCCGTCTGTTTGTAATGTATGTGATGAGCCCTATCAGGCCCATGCAGGCAATGAATATGGCAAGGAATGAAAATATGAGGAATATTTTCCCTGTTTTCATTTCTGAGGAATAGAGTTCATTCCACCTGTCGGTGAAGAAGTCATACTGGAAGGGCATATCGGGCGTGAAATTCTGCCATAGCTTTTCAACTTCGGCTATTGTGGCATTTACATTCTTCCCTGATAACCTGATTGTCGCAAACTGATCGCCTCCTCCTCCTCCCTCAACTGTGAAACATACCGGAGGAATGGCCTTGTGCATCGACTCGATATTGAAGTCCTTCATGATGCCGACGATTTTGTATCTCCTCCATTCCTGGGGCCCTGAGGGTTGCTTAATATAGCTGTTGAGAGGATCAACAAGACCAAGTGATTTTACAGCTGCCTCATTTATAAGAATTGCAAGTGAGTCAGTCCCGAATTCCCGCGAAAAATATCTTCCGTCAGCAAGCTGAACACCAAGGGCTTCAGGATAATCGAGGCTTACGGCAGCCTGGTTTATCAGATAGGTGTTCTTTTCGGGATCATCATCTTTAAAGAAGGCATTGTTATTGAAATCTGTACCCGGAACCGACCTTGAAAAACCAACTTTCTCAACACCCGGAATTTCAAGAAGTTGTGTCCTGAACGCCTCAGCCTGCTGCCAGAATGCATCAACCCTTCTTACCACTATCATATTCTCCTTGTCGAATCCCAGATCCTTTCTTGTAAGAAGGTTAAGCTGGTTATAGACAATAATTGATCCGATTATTATGATTATTGAAACAGTAAACTGGAAGACCACCAGGATCCATCTTAGCCTTTTCGACATTGATCCCGGATTCATCGTACCCTTGAGAACCTCAACAGGATTATAGGATGCCAGTACGAAAGCGGGATAAAATCCTGATGCTATTCCTATGAAAACAACAAGAAATATTACTGAAGCAATACCGGGAAGATTGTTAATCTGCCCGAAAGAAAGGCTTTTATTTATCATCTGATTGAATGACGGCATCAGCAGAAATACTATCAGAAGCGCAATACCCATTGAAATGGCCGCAATTATCAGGGATTCAGTAAGGAAATGTGTTATCAGCCCCGATTTGTTTGCCCCCGATACCTTTCTGACCCCTACTTCTTTGGCCCTTGATGCTGATTTTGCGGTGGCAAGGTTTACATAGTTTATAATGGCGACAACAAGTATTAGGATGGCAATAACTGCAAATATATAAACTGTTGAAAGAGAACCCGGAGGTTCTAGATTGTATTGAACGGCTCCTTTCAGATGAATATCTTTAAGAGGCTCAAGAACGTATCCAAAGTAATTCCCTGCGTTTCTGAAATCCTCTATGGTCTGGCCAAGTATCTCCTTTAATTGCGGACCGACATAGGTTACAACCATATCCTGGAACTTTTTTTCAAGGTCGTCCTTGTTGGTTCCTTCCTTTGCAACAAAATATGTGTAAAAACTATGGCTTATCCAGAACTGATCGTTTGCTATCCTGGGATAGGTGCTCAATGATGCCAGTATATCAAATTTGATGTGCGAGTTGTCGGGGACATTCTGCACGACGGCAGTAACCGTATAAAGAATTGTGTCGGATTCAACTCTCAGCTTTTGTCCTATAGGGTCGAGGTTCCCGAAATACTTGAATGCAAATTCCTCGGTAAGCACCATTGAATTGGGCCGGTTTAATGCTGTAAGCGGATCCCCTTTGAGAATTTTAAAATCAAAGACATCAAAAAAAGTGGAATCTGCAAATAACACACCATCTTCATTGAATCTCTTATCCCCGAACCTGATGAGCCAGTCGCCCATTGGGCGTACCCTTGCAACCTTGGTTACTTCAGGATAATCCTTAAGGATCGCCTGCGCCATCGGCGCTGCCGTTACTGCCTGGTTCAGTTCGCCTCCCGCCATCCGGCCGGTGACCTTTATCCTGTAGATGTTTTCATAATTCTCATGAAACCTGTCATAACTCAATTCGTTAATGACATACAGAGCAATGAAAATGAAACTAATAAGGCCAATGGCCAGTCCCCCGATGTTCAGAAGGTAATACCCTCCGCGCTTCCGCATGATCCGGGCAGCATTGATGAAGAAGTTTTTTAGCATCGTAAGCTTTTTCAGATTGTTTGCCTAATCAGTAAAAAGACCGGATAAAAATTGTTTTGCTGCACATCATTCGGTTCTTATTGCATTTGCCGGATTCATAACGGAAGCCTGGTATGCCTTGTAACCCACTGTAATGAATGTTATAACTAAAGTAAGTCCCGCTGCAAGCAGAAGCAGTGGAACACCAACCGATGTCCGGTAAACATAATTCTCAAGCCAGTTCGACATAACAAGATATGCAGTTGGGACAGCAATAATTATTGAAATTGTGACAAGAACGAGGAACTCTCTTGAAATAAGCCTTATAACCACTCCTTCGCTTGCCCCGAATACCTTTCTGATTCCTACTTCCCTGGTCCTCTGCTCAACCATGTAAGAGGCAAGCCCGAATAAACCCAGACAGGCAATAAGGATGGCAAGAATTGTGAACATCGTGAAAATAAGACCTCTCTTTTCATCAGCCTCAAACTGCCTGTTAAACCTCTCTGATAGATATGTATATGCAAAGGGCTGATCGGGAAATACTTCCTTCCATTTTGATTCAATATATGAAATGGTCTGCTCAGTATTATTGCCGCTCAGCTTGATGTATAGTATATTATTGAACTCCCTGTATTCAAGGAGCAACGATTCGATTTCGTTATACATGCCGGTCTGGTGATAATCAGCTATTACTCCGACAACTCTTGCCCTCAGGGTATTTTCATCACCTGCCTCAATCTTCTTTCCGATAGGATCGCTCCATCCCATACGTTTTACGAATGTCTCATTTACCAGTACTCCGTTCAGTGTATCTGAAGGCATATCCTTTTGGAAATCACGGCCCTGGGCAATCCTGATGCCGAGCGTTTCAACAAAATCGTGATCAACAACAGTAAAGTTGATCCCCCTTTGCGACATACCCTGATCTGTTTCAACATTAAAGACAAGTTTTCCGGAACCCTCACCCATAGGGGTATTTGTCGATGTTACATATTTGATATCCTCATTGTCGAGCAGCAATTGTTTCAGGAGGGGATATTTTCTTATCATCTCCCTGTCGTTTAGCTGAAGACTCACCACATTTTTCTGGTCAAATCCCTGATCCTTGTTCTTGAGATAATTCAACTGCCTGAATACTACAAGGGTACATACTATCATAGCCACCGATATTGAAAACTGAATCACTACAAGTATTTTGCGGAAGAGACTTCCTGCCGATCCCTGTGTTATTTCTCCCTTGAGAACTGTTACCGGACTGAACCGTGAAAGGAAAAGGGCGGGATAACTGCCGCCAAAAATGCCTGTGATGAGTACGATTCCGAGTAATGAGATAAGTACCACCGGACTGTACAATATTTCGGGACTGAAAGATTTTCCGGCAAGAAGGTTGAATTTTGGCAGCAGTACAATCATCAGTATTATGCTTATAATCAGGGAAATAAGCGTAAGGGCTACGGACTCGCCAAGGAATTGCATTACGAGAGCTGATCTCCTTGAACCCACAACTTTTCTCAATCCTACTTCCCGAGCCCTGCGTGTCGAGCGTGCCGTGGCCAGGTTCATATAATTCATTGCTGCAATAAGAATAAGGAATATTGCCACAACACCGAATATGTACACATAGGTGATGCTTCCTGTTGGTTCAGGTTCATTTGCGTTTGTCGAGTAAAGGTGGATTCGCTTGATGGGCTCGAGGATGTATTCAATTTTTATATTAATGGGTCCAAAAATCTGTTTCATATAGGCATCGTACATGCCCTGTATCTTTGTTTCGAAAGCTTTCACATCGAGGTTCTGAGGGAGAAGGAGATATGTGAAAACCCCGAAGTTACCCCAGTTTCCGATCTGTTTTGGCAGGTTGTTTCTTGCTGTAATTGCGTCGAAGCGGAAATGTGAATTGGATGGCACATCTTCAATTACTCCGGTAACTTCATATGCATTAGTGCCCTCAGTCAGTGTTTTTCCTATCGGATCCGATTTTCCGAAATACCTTGCCGCTGCAGTCTTTGTGAGAACTATCTTTTTCGGATCCTTCACGGCCGACTTCACTTCGCCGCTGAGCACCTTGAATGTGAATATGTCGAATACAGTCGAATCGGCATAATAGAAATTCTCTTCATTATATTCTTTATCCTCATATTTATATAATGCTCTTGGCATGTTTATAAAACGGGTGAACGACTCTATTTCGGGGTAGTCCTGCGCGGCCTGTGGTCCGAAAGGTATCTGGGCAACTATCCAGGTGAACTGGTCGTCAGTCTCTGTTATTTTTGACGAAACTCTGTAAATACGGTCAGCTTTTTCGTGATATCTGTCGTAGCTTAATTCATCTGATACGTAAATAATAAGGAATAATGCGCTGGTTATCCCAAGAGTCAGTCCAAGTACATTGAGCAGGCTGTATCCTGCATGTTTGCGGATATACCTGACAGTGGTTTTGAGAAGGTTTTTAAACATAACTGAAGTAAAATATTGTTAATAAATATAAAGCTACACTATTTCTCCGATGGAAGTTAAACAATGTTAATGGATTAACAGTATATTAACATTAAATGCCATTCCTCACAGGTCAACGATTTTCTATGGGTAAAGACTGATTTTTTTTAAAAATGCAACACTTTGATATCAAAATCGTCTTTAAAAAGATATTTCCGGAATACCGGAACATTGATTAAAACATGAATAAAACCTAACTAACAAAATTCACCACAATGCTTCGAAATCTGATTACTCACAGCCTGCGATCCTTAAAGCGTCAGCGATCCTACCTTATTATAAATATATTGGGCTTGTCGGTCGGCATTGCCTGCAGTCTCCTTATTGCCATTTATGTTATTAATGAGGCAGGCTATGACAGGTTCAATGAGAAGAAAGACAGGATTTTCAGGATTGTTCTGAATGGTAAAATGGGAGGGCAGGAATTTATCGGGGCGTATACATGCTCACCAATCGGACCCACGATGCTCAGGGAATTTCCGGAGATTGAGGATTATCTCCGTCTTACCGGCCGGGGGCCGACGGTAGTGGAGTATAACGACCTCTCATTTACAGACGACAATGTCCTTGAATCCGATTCAGCTTTTTTCAATTTCTTCTCAATTCCTCTGCTTAAAGGAGATCCTGAAAATGTGCTCAATGCGCCAAGGAGAGCCGTTCTGTCGGCATCGACGGCAAAAAGGATATTCGGCAATGAGGATCCTATCGACAAAGCAATAAAAATAGGCGACGATACTGTAAAATTCATTGTTTCGGGCATTATGGAAGATGTTCCGGCAAACTCCCATTTCAATGCGAGCATCCTGACTTCTTTCATGACTAATCCGCGATCACAGGATCCGGTCTGGCTGAGCAATAGTTTCAGCACCTACCTGCTTCTCAAACCAAATACCGATGCCGAGGCCGTTTCTGCCAAGATCCCCGGCCTCCTCGCAAAATATGCAGGTCCCCAGGTACAAAGGTTTATGGGTATCTCGATCGATGAATTTTTGAGCCAGGGAAATAAATACAACTATTTTCTTCAGAAGCTCACCGACATTCATCTCGATCCTTCAATACAACAGGAATTCAAGGCTGCCAGTGATCCGAAATACCTCTGGATATTCGGAAGTATTTCAATTCTTATAATATTGATTGCAGCTATCAACTTCATGAATCTTGCTACCGCCCAGGCAACTAAAAGAGCAAAAGAGGTTGGAATAAAGAAAGTTGCAGGTTCGACAAGGGGGTTGCTTGTTTCCCAGTTTCTTTCGGAATCATTCATACTCTCCCTGGCTTCGCTTGTTATTGCCCTAATAATCATAAGGATATCTCTTCCATATTTTAATAATCTTCTTGGTTCAGACCTTTCTCTTGTTCTTTTTGATAAATGGTATAAAATTCCGGTACTTCTGCTCTTCACTCTTTTTGTCGGCTTGCTCGCCGGAAGCTATCCTGCCTTTTTCCTGTCGTCCTTCAATCCTTCAGAAGTTCTTAAGGGAAGTGTCAAAGGCAGCTTGAGAAACGGAAGAATACGAAGAGTGCTTGTGGTTTTTCAGTTTGCCGTATCTATACTTCTTATTACCGGGACTCTTGTGATGTACCGCCAGATATTTTTCATGCTAAATAAAGATGTGGGTTTCAATAAGGAACAACTTCTTGTTATAAACATGGCACATTCGCTACAGAATCGGGTTGAAGCATTCAAAGAGGCTGTCAGGGAAATACCCGGAATAATTAATATCGCCAGTTCAACAGCTGTTCCCGGCAGAAACAATAACCTGAATGGTTATGGCATTGAAGGGAAAAAGGACGAAACAGCCCTTCTTCAGAGCAGCTGGGCGGATGAAGATTTTATCGATACTTACAAAATGGAGATAGTATCGGGGCGTAATTTTGACCGCACCTTTGCTTCGGATAAGGATGCATGTATTATAAATGAAAGCGCCGCAAAAAATTTTGGTATCACAGATAAAACAAATACAAGGTTCATGTTGCCTCTCGATTCCGGAAAATTCCAGTATCT